>Ga0209048_10000127_pt1 | contig 77700 bp, 68 predicted proteins | sample FrelakmetCRP12CR_FD_187146 | JGI IMG/M metagenome (GOLD analysis project Ga0209048, IMG submission 187146) | Freshwater lake sediment microbial communities from the University of Notre Dame, USA, for methane emissions studies - CRP12 CR (SPAdes)... | ecosystem: Environmental > Aquatic >...
TCGCCATCAGTTCGTCAAAAGGCAACGCCTTGTCGGTCACCCGGGCCTGGCGCAGCACGAACTGTGTCACGTTGTTCTCGACCACCACCGCCTCGACCTCAGCCATGCGCTGGCGATCACCCAGGTACCAGCGCACCACTTCCGAGGGCTTCTCGTAGCTCTGCGCCATCTCCTCGATGTGCGCCTGAAGCTGATCGGGCCGCGCCTGCAGGTTGTTCGCACGCACCAGTTCGCCTACCACCAGGCCAAGTCGAACGCGGCGCTCGGCCTGCGGCTTGAACATTTCGGCCGGGATCGGCGCCTTGTCGGCATCCTTCACGCCGCGCTGCTTCAGGTCGGCACGCGCCGCCTCGATCATGCGCTCGGTCTCGCCGTCGACCAGCGAGCCGGGCACGTCGAGTTCGGCGATCTTGACCAGTGCGTCCATCACTGCCGCTTTGTTGCGTGCCTGCACGCGGAACTTCACTTCGCGCTCGAGGTTGCGCTTGATATCGGCGCGAAGTGCCTCGACAGTGCCGTCCTTGATTCCGAGCGACTTGGCCAGCGCCTCATTGACCTCGGGCAGGTGCTGCACCTCGATCCTTTTCAGGGTGACCATGAAGTCGGCTTCCTTGCCGGCCACTTCCTTCCCCTGGTAGTCGGCCGGGAACTGCAGCGGGAAGGTCTTCGACTCGCCAGCCTTCATGCCACGCACAGCGCTTTCGAACGCGGCCAGCATCTGCCCCTCACCAATGATGAACTGGAATGCATCGGCCTTGCCGCCTTCGAACGGCACGCCGTCGATCTTGCCCTCGAAGTCGATCGTCGCCCGGTCGCCTTCGGCTGCGGCCTCACCCTGCGGACGCAATGCGAAGCTACGGCGCTGCTTGCGCAGGACCTCGAGCGTCTTGTCGATCGATGCCTCCGTGACTTCGGTCGATACGCGCGCGATGTCTGTGCTGCTCAGATCGCCGAGCTTGACCTCCGGATAGACCTCGAAGGTGGCGTCGAACGTGAGTTCGCCTTCTGGCGCGCCCTGCTTCTCGGCAATGCGCGGGGCGCCGGCGACGCGCAGCTTGGCTTCGGTGGCCGCGTCCGCGAAGGCTTGGCCAACCTTGTCGTTCATCACCTCGTAGTGCACCGAGTAGCCGTAGCGCTGGGTCACGACGCTCATCGGCACCTTGCCCGGGCGGAATCCGGATGCCTTGACCGTGCGCGCGAGCTTGCGCAGGCGCGACTCGACCTCGCGGCTGATGGTGTCGGCGGGCAGCGTCAGCGTGATGCGGCGCTCCAGCTTTTCGAGGGTTTCAACATTGACGGCCATGATTCGTTGGACTTTCTGCTTTCGTTGTTGCTGGTGCGCGGGGGGGGACTCGAACCCCCACACCATCGCTGGCGTCAGGACCTAAACCTGGTGCGTCTACCAATTTCGCCACCCGCGCGAGTGTCAACAGGACAGCGAGGCCGCCACGACGACCCCTTCTTGGTTGCGATCCGGTAAGCCACTTATTTTAGCCGGGCGCGGAAGTCGCCTCTTCCTCGGGCCGCCCGACGCGCAACCAAGCCGCGCACATGGCCGGCAGTACCAGCAGGGTCAGCGTAGGTGCGGCGGAATGAGATTCCTTGACAGACCCGACTCCGAACTTCGCGGATACGACAACTTCGTTGGTTCGATAGGAAAGGCCCCGAGAACTGACTGACCAGCCAGTTCTGTATTCGGGTGACACTGGCCCGTCAAACGCCCATCTCTGTGCCCGGCTCCACGCCGGGCGGAGCGGAGGCCTGCCACGAAGTTCTCGGCCACACGCCGACGTGCGGCGAGTGGCACGAACCGGCCCGGGCATGGCCGCACGGTCGGCGCCACCAGCATGGACAATGCAGCCCTGTGAACCACTACGAGAACTTTCCTGTTGCGTCCTGGCTGTGCCCGCCAGCGCTCCGCCCAGCAATCAGGGCGATCTACGCCTATGCACGCACCGCTGACGATCTGGCAGACGAGGGCGCGGCGACAGCCGCGGATCGCCTCCATGACCTCGCCGCTTTCGAGGCCGAGCTGCAGGCTGTCTCGTCGGGCAAGGCAGCGTCGCTGCGCTGGCCAGGCGTCTTCGAGCCGCTGACCGAAGCGATTCACCGTCACGGCCTGCCCCTTCCGCTTCTGACCGACCTGCTGAGCGCCTTCAGGCAGGACGTGGTCAAGCACGCCTACGCCGACCGCGCGGAGCTGCTCGACTATTGCCGGCGCTCCGCCAATCCGGTGGGCCGTCTCTTGCTCCACCTCTACGGTGTCGGCGATGCCGACGCACTGCGTCAGTCGGATGCGATTTGCACTGCGCTGCAACTTGCCAACTTCTGGCAGGACCTGTCAGTCGACACGCGGCGCGAGCGGCTCTACATCCCGCTCGCCGATTGCGCACGCCACGGCGTGCCACCTGCGTCGTTGCTGGCTGGCGACGACAGTACCCAAGCACGCGTGCTGGTCGCCGAGATGGTCAGCTGGACACGCGTGATGTTGCTTCACGGCGCTTCGCTGGTCCATCGCGTTCGCGGCCGCGCCGGCTGGGAGTTGCGACTCGCGGTACAGGGCGGCCTGCGCATTCTGGAAAGGATCGAGCGGCGCGGCTTCGACGCGATCAGCCACCGGCCAACGCTGTGCTGGCATGACGTGCCCACGCTGGCCTGGCGCGCAATGGCGATGCGCCCGCCGCTCCTCGCCCGCGAGGAGCCTGCGTGACCCCCGAGCAGTACGTGCAGGAAAGAGCCGCCGGCAGCGGATCGAGCTTCTATTACGCGTTCCTGTTCCTGAGTCCACATCGCCGGTCGGCGATCACTGCGTTCTACGCGTTTTGCCGCGAAGTCGACGACGTCGTCGACGAGGTGACCGACCCGGTGGTGGCAGCGGCCAAGCTCGCCTGGTGGCGAACCGAGGTCGCTGCATCATTCGACGGCCATGCCAGCCACCCGGCGATGATTGCATTGATGCCCCACGTAACGCAGTACGGCATCACTGCCGCGCACCTAGGCACGGTGATCGACGGCTGCCAGATGGATCTCGAACAGACGCGCTATCTTGACTACCCGGGCCTGGCGCTGTACTGCCACCGCGTGGCGGGTGTCGTGGGCGAGGTGGCGGCCAACATCTTCGGCCGCAGCGAAGACGCGACTGTCGCCTATGCGCACAAGCTCGGCCTGGCGATGCAGCTGACCAACATCATCCGAGACGTCGGCGACGACGCGCGCCGCGGCCGCATCTACCTGCCGCTTTCCGAGTTGCAACGCTTCGACATGAAGGCTCATGAACTGCTCAGGACCTGCCCGCCCTTCGCCTACGGCGAGCGCTTCGACGCGCTGATGCGCTTCCAGGCCGGGCGTGCGCACCGCTGCTACGACGAAGCGCTGGCGCTGCTGCCGGCGACAGACCGCCGCGCACAGAAGCCCGGATTGATGATGGCCAACATCTACCGCACGCTGCTGCGCGAGATCGAGGCCAGCGGATTCCAGGTGCTCCACCAGCGCATCGCGCTAACGCCGCTGCGCAAGCTGTGGATCGCGACGCGCACGAACTGGCGCGGAAGCTGATGCGGCTGGCGGTCGTCGGTGGCGGCTGGGCCGGGTTGGCAGCGGCCGTCGAGGCCACGACGCGGGGCCATGGGGTCACGCTGTACGAAATGGCTCCCCAACTCGGCGGCCGCGCTCGGCGCGTCGAGAGCGGTGGCATGGCGCTAGACAATGGGCAGCACATCCTGATCGGCGCCTATACGATGACGCTGCGTCTGATGGCACGCGTCGGAGCCGACCCGCATCGGCTCCTGTGGCGCACGCCGCTACGCCTGGCCTTTGCCGACGGCGGCGCCATCGCGCTGCCTCCCGGTGCGCCCTGGCTCGCGTTCGCGCGCGCCGTGCTGGCGCGTGCCGGCTGGCACTGGACCGATAGGTTCACGCTGCTACGGGTGACCGCGGGCTGGGCCTTGCGCGGTTTTCGGTGCGCCGAAGAACTCACCGTCGCGCAACTCACCGCCGAACTGCCCGCCAGCGTGCGCGCCGACCTGATCGATCCGCTGTGTATCGCAGCGCTGAACACGCCGGCCTCGCTGGCCAGTGCCAGCGTATTCCTGCGCGTGCTTCGCGATGCGCTGTTTACCGGGCAAGGGTCGGCCGATCTGATGTTGCCACGGGTAGACCTCGGTGCGCTCTGGCCCGACCCCGCCGCCGACTGGCTCGCCCGGGCCGACGCCGAATTGCGCCGGGGCTGCCGTGTCGCGCAAGTGCAGCCTGATGAACGCGCCTGGCGGGTCGACGGTGAATCCTTCGACGCGGTGGTGCTGGCCACCAGCGCGGTCGAAGCCGCGCGCCTCGCGCTGCCGATCGCTCCCGCCTGGGCCGCACGAGCGAAAGCGCTTCTCCATGAGCCGATCATGACCGTCATCCTGCACAGCGATGGGTCCCGCCTACCGTGGCCCATGCTCGCGCTGCACCCCGGCAGCGCGGCGCCAGCCCAGTTCGTGTTCGACCTCGGACAACTGCGCGGCTTCGACGGAGCCCTCGCCTTCGTGATCAGCGGCGCCAGCGCATGGATCGAAAGGGGGCTCGAAGAGACGGTGCAGACGACAATGGCACAAGCTCGGGCGGCACTCGGCGCCCATCTGCGGGGCCCTCTGACAGCGTTGCGAGCGCTCACCGAGAAACGCGCCACCTTTCTCTGCACGCCAGCGCTCGCACGCCCCTCGGCGAGGATCGCCGACGGACTGTTCGCCGCCGGCGACCACGTGGCAGGCCCCTATCCCGCCACGATCGAAGGCGCTGTGCGCTCGGGCGTTGGGGCAGTACTCGCTGCGGAGGAAGAACTATTGTCGGGCAGCGGCGCGCCTGGCGGTATCGCCCGCAAACGCAAGGAGGCCTTCCGGTCAGCCGGCCGAAATCGGCATGATGTTCGGGAGTACGACGTCACCCAATGATTTCCCGCCCGCTAATCTTCAATTTCGTCATGCAAAATCCTGACGAACTGAGCGACAATCACAACCATGACAAAAGGAAAGGGAACAGCCCCGACCATCCAGGTGCTCGAACGCACGTTCGCGTTGCTGAACATCCTTGCGTCGCACCACGATCCGGTGTCGCTGAAGCTGATCGGCGAGCAGACCGGTCTGCACCCGTCAACCGCCCACCGCATCCTGAATGATCTGGCCATTGGCGGCTTCGTCGAGCGGCCGCGGGCTGGCAGCTATCGACTGGGCATGCGCCTGCTCGAACTCGGCAACCTGGTCAAGGCCAGGCTCGACGTGCGCGATGCTGCACTGGGGCCGATGCGCGAATTGCACCGGCTGACGAACCAGCCCGTCAACCTTTCGGTGCGCCAGGGCGACGAGATCGTGTACATCGAGCGCACCTACAGCGAACGTTCCGGCATGCAAGTGGTGCGGGCCGTCGGGGGGCGCGCACCGCTGCACCTGACGTCGGTCGGAAAATTGTTTCTGGCACAGGACGACCCGCAACGTGTGCGCGCCTATGCCACCCGCACCGGCCTGGCCGGGCAAACGCGCAACAGCATCACCGAGTTGTCTGCGCTGGAACGCGAGTTGGCCAAGGTGCGACGGGTCGGCGTTGCACGGGACGACGAAGAACTCGAACTCGGCGTGCGCTGCATGGCGGCCGGCATCTACGACGATCAGGGAAGGCTGGTCGCCTGCCTGTCGATCTCGGCCCCGGCCGATCGCCTGGAGGAAGCATGGGTCGAGCGATTGACAGACGTCGCGGGGCAGATCTCGGCGTTGCTTGGCCATCGCAACTGATGCCAGCCCGGTGGAATCCGGCCCGGGCATGCCATGCCTTCGACGCGAGCGGAACTGCGAGGCTCAGGAGTTCAGCCGGCTTTCCTGTCGCACCGCGGGCGCGCTTTCGTTGATCCAGCGACGGACTCGCTCGGCATCGCCGATTCGAGAATACTTCCCGGCCGAATCGAGGAATACCATGATGAGCTTGCGGCCGGCCATCTGCGCCTGCATCACTAGGCAGCGGCCCGCCTCGGAGATGTAGCCGGTCTTCTGCAGGCCGATGTCCCACGACGGGCTGCGCACCAGGCCATTGGTATTGCGAAACGTGAGCTCATGCCGGCCGATCGCGACCTGATACTCGGGCGAGGTCGACAGCTCGCGGATGATTTGATGCTGGTGAGCCGCGTTGACGAGTATGGCCAGGTCGCGCGCGCTCGACTGGTTCATGCTCGACAGCCCTGTAGGCTCGACATATCGGGTATCGACCATGCCTAGCGTCTGCGCCTTGTCGTTCATGGCCGAGACAAAGGCGCCCAGGCCGCCGGGATAGCTGCGACCGAGCGCGTGGGCGGCGCGGTTCTCGGAAGACATCAGCGCCAGGTGCAACATCTTCTCGCGACTCAGCTGGGTGCCCACGGTGAGGCGGGAGCGGCTGCCCTTTTCAGTGTCCACATCGTCCTGGGTCACGGTCAGCGTCTCGTCCAGAGGCAGTTGGGCCTCGGTGACGACCAGCGCCGTCATCAGCTTGGTGATCGAAGCGATCGGCAGCACCGCCTGCAGGTTCTTGCCGAACAGGATCTCGTTGGTGTCCTGATCCATCACCAGGGCCACGCTCGACTTGAGATCCAACGCGTCGGCGGTCCCGTGAAGACCGTGCAGTGCGCCATAGGAAGGCTTCTCGCGCACCACTCGCACGACGCTGCGCGGCAGGACCTTCTTGGTCTTGGGGGCACGCATCGGCGCGGTGCTGGCAACCGTCCCTGCGCTGGTCTTCTTGACCGTCGGCGTCGCGGCGTGCACCGGTAACCAGGCGGCCGGCAGCACGACGGCGAGTATCAGCGCGCCGAGACGGCGCCGCAGCAAGCCTTGAAGAAATCGTGAGATCGTCAACGCAGGATCCTCGGGTCGGTTCGTCGGCGAAGTGTATGGGAAAGAAAAAATGAACACAAGATCAGAAACTTACGATCGTTTCCTCAAGTCGGATATTGAATTCTCGCGGCCCGAGCAGGGTGAATCGAGCCGGACCGCTGACTGCTTATCGGCAGTTCGCATGTCTGCCTTCAGTCGCCGCGTGCGGGGACCGGCCGCTTCGGTCACGGCCCTGCCCCCGCCGGCCGAAGGCCGCCTTCTGCGTTCACTCAGCCTTGTGCCGGTACCCTGTCAATATTGCTGTGCAGCTTGTTCAGCGCGGCCAGGTAGGCCTTGGCCGAAGCCACCACGATGTCCGGGTCGGCGCCGACGCCATTGGCAACGCGCCCTCCGAGTTGCAGCCGCACCGTCACTTCACCCTGCGATTCGGTACTGCCGGAGGTGATCGCGTTGACCGAATAGAGCAACATCTCGGCGCCGCTTTGCACCTTCGTTTCGATCGCCTTCAGGCTCGCATCGACCGGGCCATTCCCATCGCTTTCGGCATGCAGTTCGGCCGCCCCCGCAGCAAAGACCACGCTGGCGTGCGGTCGCTCGCCGGTTTCGGAACGCTGCGACAGCGCCAGCAGCCGATAGTGCTCGTGTTCGGCAGTGACCGATTCGTCCATGACCAGCGCGATGATGTCTTCCTCGAAGATCTCGCTCTTGCGATCGGCCAGTTCCTTGAAGCGTGCGAAGGCAGCATTGACCTCGGTCTCTGACTCGAGCGCGATGCCCAACTCCTGCAGCCGCTGCTTGAATGCATTGCGCCCCGAGAGCTTGCCGAGAACGATCTTGTTGGCCGCCCAGCCCACATCCTCCGCGCGCATGATCTCGTAGGTATCGCGCGCCTTGAGCACTCCGTCCTGATGGATGCCCGAGGCATGCGCGAAGGCATTGGCGCCGACCACCGCCTTGTTCGGCTGCACGACGAAACCGGTGGTCTGCGACACCAGCCGCGAAGCATGCACAATCTGCGTCGTGTCGACGCCGACCTCGAAGCCGAAGTAATCCTTGCGCGTCTTAAGCGCCATCACCACCTCTTCCAGCGCGCAATTGCCGGCACGCTCACCGAGGCCGTTGATCGTGCACTCGATTTGCCGGGCACCGCCGATCTTCACGCCGGCCAGGGAGTTGGCCACGGCCATGCCGAGGTCGTTGTGGCAGTGCACCGACCACACGGCCTTGTCGGCGTTCGGAATGCGCTCGCGAAGGTTGCGGATGAACTCGCCGTACAACTCCGGGATCGCGTACCCCACCGTGTCGGGAATGTTGATCGTCGTCGCCCCTTCTGCGATCACCGCCTCGAGAACGCGACACAGGAAGTCCGGGTCGGACCGATAGCCGTCCTCGGGCGAGAACTCGACGTCGCCGGTCAGGTTGCGCGCAAACCGCGCAGCGAGCCGGGCCTGCTCGAACACCTGTTCGGGCGTCATGCGTAGCTTCTTCTCCATGTGCAGCGCGCTCGTCGCGAGGAAGATGTGAACCCTCGACGAGCTGGCGCCCCTGAGCGCTTCGGCGGCGCGCGAAATGTCACGGTCGTTGGCGCGTGCGAGCGAGCACACGGTGCTGTCCTTGATGGCAGCGGCGATCGCCTTCACGGCCTCGAAGTCTCCGTTGCTCGACGCGGCGAAACCGGCCTCGATGACATCGACGTGCAAGCGTTCCAGCTGGCGCGCGATGCGCAGCTTCTCGTCGCGCGTCATCGACGCGCCTGGCGACTGCTCGCCGTCGCGCAGGGTGGTGTCGAAAATGATGATCTTGTCGGACATGATGTTCTCCTCGTTTGCAAGCCGCACCACAAAGCGAAACGGCCCGATGCAGCTTGCATGCGGGCCGTTGAGACGATTTTTATCTGGAGACGAACGTCAGCGAGCCCGGTGCACTCCCGGAAGTAGCAGCGCGGCAGCAAGACGAAAGCTCATGGCGCAAATGTAGCACGACGCAGCCGCACCACCGTGCCCGCGCCCAAGCTCAATGGTGCAAGCCCTTCTCGTCGGGCTCCTCGGTCGAAGTCGCGATCACGCTGACCGGCCTGCCCTTCAGGCGCTTCCAGAAATAGACCCCGTATCCCGACAGCCCGTAGGCGACGAAGAGGCCGAACAGCACGCTCGGCGGGTGAAAGCTGATGACGGCGATGCCGAGCGCGATGGCGACGATGACGATGAACGGCACCGAACGCTTGAGGCTCACGTCCTTGAAGCTATAGAAGGGCACGTTGGTCACCATCGTCAGCCCAGCATACAAGGTTACGCAAAACGCCGTCCAGTTGAGCCACGGCCCCTCCCGGAGGCCCTTCAATCCGGCGTCGTCCAGCACCCAGATGAAGCCCATCACGATCGCCGCCGCGGCGGGGCTCGGCAAGCCCTGGAAGAATCGCTTGTCGACCACCGCCAGGTTGGTGTTGAATCGGGCCAGGCGCAACGCTGCCGAGGCGCAGTAGACAAACGCCGCCAGCCAGCCGAGCTTGCCCAGATCCTTGAGCGCCCACTCATAGACGACCAGCGCTGGCGCGGCACCGAACGACACCATGTCCGACAGGCTGTCCATCTGCTCGCCGAAGGTACTTTGCGTGTTGGTCATGCGAGCCACGCGGCCGTCCAGGCTGTCCAGCACCATGGCGCAGAAGATGCCTATCGCGGCCTGCTCGAAGCGCCCGTTCATGGCCATCACGATGGCGTAGAAGCCCCCGAACAGCGCCGCCAGCGTAAACAGATTGGGCAGGATGTAGATGCCCTTGCGCCTCAGGCGCGGTGGCGGCTCGGTGTCGTCGTGCGGCTCACCGGCGGCCGCGCCGACAACGTCCTGAATCTCGCTCATGACGCGCGCCTGGCGCAGAGTGTCTTCATGGGCGCGAGGATACCGCAGCGGTGCCGCCGCACGCGTCGTCGCAGGGGCCCGACAGCTGCAGGCAGCTATCGGGCATGCGCGTCAGTTCTTGCTCTGATCGACCAGCCGATTCTTCCTGATCCACGGCATCATGGCGCGCAACTGCTCGCCCACCACCTCGATCGGATGCTCGGCCATCAGGCGGCGGCGCGACAGCAGGGTCGGCGCGCCGGCGCGGTTCTCGAGGATGAAGCTCTTCGCATATTCGCCCGTCTGGATGTCCTTCAGTGCCTTGCGCATCACGGCGCGCGTCTCGTCGTTCACGATCTTCGGGCCGGTCACGTACTCGCCGTACTCGGCGTTGTTCGAGATCGAGTAGTTCATGTTCGCGATGCCTCCTTCGTAGATCAGGTCGACGATCAGCTTGAGTTCGTGCAGGCACTCGAAATAGGCCATCTCGGGCGCGTAGCCGGCCTCGGTCAGGGTCTCGAAGCCAGCCTTGATCAGCTCGACCGCACCACCGCACAGCACTGCCTGCTCGCCGAAGAGGTCGGTCTCCGTTTCTTCGCGGAAGCTCGTCTCGATCACGCCCGCCTTGCCGCCGCCGTTGGCCGCGGCGTAGCTGAGCGCGAGGTCGCGCGCCTTGCCGGTGCGGTCGGCATGCACGGCGATCAATTGCGGAACGCCGCCGCCCTGCGTATACGTCGAGCGCACAGTGTGGCCGGGGGCCTTGGGTGCGACCATCCAGACGTCGAGATCGGCGCGCGGCACGACTTGCCCGTAGTGAACGTTGAAGCCGTGCGCGAACGCGAGCGACGCGCCCTGCTTCATGTTCGGACCGACCTCGCTCGCGTAGACAGAGGCGATCTGCTCGTCGGGAAGCAACATCATCACCACGTCGGCGGACTTCACCGCCGCGGCCACGTCAGCCACCGCGAGGCCTGCCTTCTCGGCCTTAACCCAGCTCGCGCCGCCGCGGCGCAGTCCGACCGTCACCTTGACACCGCTGTCGCTCAGATTCAGTGCGTGCGCATGGCCCTGCGAGCCGTAGCCGATGATGGCGACATTCTTGCCCTTGATGAGACTCAGGTCGGCGTCCTTGTCGTAATAGACCTTCATGCGGTTCTCCTTTGGGTGATCTTTGATGGGATGGATAGATTCAGACGCGCAGGATGCGCTCGCCGCGTCCAATGCCGCTGGTGCCCGTGCGCACCGTTTCGAGAATGGCACTGCGGTCGATGGCCAGCAGGAACGCGTCGAGTTTAGAGGAGTCGCCTGTCACTTCGATCGTGTAGCTCTTCTCGGTGACGTCGATGATGCGGCCACGAAAGATGTCGGCCATGCGACTCATCTCCTCGCGCTCCTTGCCTACGGCCCGCACCTTGATCAGCATCAGTTCGCGTTCGGTGTAGTTGCCCTCGGTGAGGTCGACGACCTTGACGACCTCGATCAAGCGGTTGAGGTGCTTGGTGATCTGCTCGATCACTTCGTCGCTGCCGGTGGTGACGATGGTCATGCGCGAGAGCGACGCGTCCTCGGTGGTCGCGACGGTCAGGCTTTCGATGTTGTAGCCGCGTGCGGAAAACAACGCGACCACGCGCGAAAGTGCGCCGGGCTCGTTCTCCAGCAGCAAGGCAATGATGTGTTTCATGATGTGTTGTGAGCGCGCTCTTCATGCCGACGGCGGTAACCGGCGGCCCTTGGCCACGCTGCGTGGTAAAAGTGGAAAGACTGCACCGAAGCCGATCCGCGCCTCCTGCGGGGGCCTGGCCGGGCGCGGTAACGCCCGACCCGCCGCCCGGATTCAACGTTTCACAGGTCTTCGGAGCCCAGCAACATCTCCGTGATGCCTTGCCCGGCCTTGACCATCGGCCATACGTTCTCGGTGGGGTCGGTCCGGATGTCGAGAAATACCGTGCGGTCCTTCAGCCGAATCGCCTCGCGCAGCGCGCCTTCCACGTCGCTCGGCTTCTCGACCAGCAGGCCGACATGCCCGTAAGCCTCGGCCAGCTTGACGAAATCGGGCAGCGCGTCCATGTAGCTGTGCGAATAGCGGCCGCCGTAGTCGAGTTGCTGCCACTGCCGCACCATGCCGAGGTAGCGGTTGTTCAGCGCGACGATCTTCACCGGCGTTTTGTACTGCTGGCAGGTCGAGAGCTCCTGGATGCACATCTGGATCGAGCCTTCACCGGTGATGCAGAACACATCCGATTCGGGCTTGGCCAGCTTGATGCCCATCGCGTAGGGCAGGCCGACACCCATCGTGCCCAGGCCGCCTGAGTTGATCCAGCGCCGCGGCCGGTCGAAGCGGTAGTACTGCGCGGCCCACATCTGGTGCTGGCCAACGTCGGAGGTGATGTACACGTCGCCATCCTTGGTCAACTCCCACAGTTTGTCGACCACGAACTGCGGCTTGATCACCTCGCTGCTGTTCTTGTACTTCAGGCACTCTCGTTTGCGCCATTCGTTGATCTGGCCCCACCACGCCGAAAGTGCCTCCTTGTCGGGCTTCGCCTGAGCCTCGCGCACCTGCACGATCAGTTCCTGCAGCACGTCCTTCACGTCGCCGACGATCGGAATGTCGACCCTGACGCGCTTCGAGATCGACGATGGGTCGATGTCGATGTGGACGATCTTTCGCTCGACCGAGGCGAAATGCTTGGGGCTGCCGATGACGCGGTCGTCGAAGCGCGCCCCGACAGCGAGCAGCACATCGCAGTGCTGCATCGTCATGTTCGCTTCGTAGGTGCCATGCATTCCGAGCATGCCGAGGAACTTCGGGTCGCCGGACGCGATGGCGCCCAGCCCCATCAGCGTGTTCGTGCACGGATAACCGAGCAGGTCGGCCAGTTCGCGCAGCTCGGCCGAGGCATTGCCCAGCACGATGCCGCCACCCGTGTAGATGTAGGGCCGCTTGGCGTGCAGCAACAACTGCACGGCCTTGCGGATCTGTCCGCCGTGGCCCTTCTTCACCGGGTTGTACGAACGCATCTCTACCGTCGCCGGGTAGCTGAAGTGCGCGGTCTTCAGCGACACGTCCTTCGGGATATCGACCACCACTGGCCCCGGCCGCCCGGTGCGCGCGATGTGGAACGCCTTCTTCATCGTGACCGCGAGCTCGCGCACATCCTTGACCAGGAAGTTGTGCTTCACGATGGGTCGCGTGATGCCGACCGTGTCACATTCCTGGAAGGCGTCGAGTCCGATCGCGTGCGTCGGCACCTGGCCGGTCACGATCACCATCGGGATCGAGTCCATATAGGCCGTCGCGATGCCGGTGACGGCGTTCGTCACGCCCGGCCCCGAGGTGACCAGCGCGACACCGACCTCACCGGTTGCGCGCGCATAACCGTCGGCGGCATGCACCGCGGCTTGCTCATGGCGCACCAGCACATGCTCGATCGCGTCTTGCTTGTACAGCGCGTCGTAGATGTAGAGCACCGCGCCGCCTGGGTAGCCCCAAAGGAACTTGACGCCTTCGGCCTGAAGGCAGCGAACGAGGATTTCGGAGCCGTTGAGCTCGGCGGGGGAGGGATGCTGCTGCGCCGTGGCGGCGCGCTTGACTTCCGCGGCAGACATTTCCATTTCGAACCTTTGTGAATTTCTCTGACGAAAAACCATCGGTGCTCCTTCGCGCACCCTCGTGAGGCGGCAGCGGAACCAGCGCAGTCTGCAACTGAGTGCCCGGGTCGGGCAGCGTGAGTCAGACCAAACTCTTATGCGAAGCACCATTATGGCATCCGGTTCGCCCCTTCCCCAGAGGCGCCGACGCAAGGTGGCACGATGACATAATCGCCCCCGCCTCCCTGCCCTGCGAGTGCCGCCGCCCATTGGCCACCGACAAAGAACTGTCCGACTTTCTCAGGAGCGTCGAGAAGCGTGCCTTCAAGCGGACCGCCTACTCGGTTCGCGATGACGACGCCGCCCTGGACATCGTGCAGGATTCGATGATCCGGTTGGCCGAGAAGTACTTCGACCGCCCCGCGGCCGAGTTGCCGCTCGTATTCCAGCGCATTCTGTCGAACGCGACGATGGACTGGTTTCGCCGCCAGAAAGTCCGCACCGCGCTGGTGCAGAATTTCTCGCATTTCGAATCGTTCGCCGAAGCGAGCGACTTTGACCTGCTCGAAATGCTCGAGGCCGCCGACGGCTCGACAGCTTCCGACAGCGCCGCCGATGCGGTCTCGCGTTCACAGACACTGCTGGCGATCGAGGGTGAAGTGGCCAAGCTGCCGGCGCGTCAACGCGAGGCCTTCCTGCTGCGTTACTGGGAAGAGTTCGACGTCGCTGAGACGGCCTCGCTTATGGGGTGTTCGGAAGGAAGCGTAAAGACACATTGCTCTCGGGCCGTGCATGCGTTGGCGTTGGCTTTGAAAAGCAGGGGAATCGAGCCATGAACGAATCTCAATCCACCATGGCGTATCACCATATCGATGCCGACGCGTTGCAGTCACGCTACGCTTTGCGCGTGACCGCTCGCCTGGCGGAGCAGTCGGAGGTCGTGACCCACGATGTCAGCGAACGCCTTCGCTTCGCGCGTGAACGCGCGCTCGAGCGCGCACGCGCTCGACGCGTCGCGGAGGCAGATGCGGTGCTGCCGATCGGCAACGCCGGCACTGGCATCCTCGTCATGGGCCGCGGTTCCTGGTCGTCGTCGCCGTGGTGGGTCAGGTTCGTCCAGGTGCTGCCGCTGCTGGCCCTGGTGGCAGGGCTCGTGCTGATCCAGAACCAGCATGTCCGCGCCCAGATCGCTGCAGCGGCCGAGATTGATTTCGATCTGCTGGCCGACGAACTGCCGCCGACGGCGTACAGCGATCCCGGGTTCCTCGAATTCCTGAAGGCGCAGCGTGATTGACGTGCGCGCCGTCCGCTTCCTTAGGAGCCGCTCGCAGAGTTCTCCGCCTGTCAGGCACAGCCGTGCCCGGGCGGGGCATTGCGGCAGATGAGCTTGCGCCGCCCCAGTCGCTTCGGCGGTGCTCTAGGCCGAGGCATCGGGGTCGCGGTGCTGGCCTTGGGCTTCGCCTCTGCACCTCGAGTCGATGCCCAACCCAGGGCAGTGGCGTCCATGCCGTCTGCCGGCCCTGCCGCGCCAGCCAGCGTCGGACAGGGGCCAGCTTGGTCGGCGCTCACGCCGGCGCAGCGCGAGGCGTTGAAACCGCTGGAACGCGATTGGGCAGGCATCGACACCCTGCGCAGGCGCAAGTGGCTCGAGATCGCCGAGCGTTACCCGAGCATGCCGTCGCACGACCAAGCGCGGCTCCAGGCCCGCATGGCCGAGTGGGCCAGGCTGAGCCCATCGGAGCGCGGTCAGGTCCGCCTGAATTTCCAGGAGGCCAAGCAGGCCCCCGTGCAGGACCGGCAGGCGAGTTGGGAGGCCTACCAGGCTCTGCCACCCGATGAGCGGCGCGCACTTGCCGACCGCGCTGCTCACTCCGCAGCGGGATCGAACCGGCCTGCCCAGGCCGCCCCGAAGGCGGCGTCTGCCGCAACGTCCGACAAGCGCGCCCGCGAAGCACCGCAGGCCAAGTCGAATACCGTGCCAGATCGGGCGCTCACTGCGCCGCCCAAGCCCGTGGCGCCATCGGTCGTCCAGGCCCGGCCGGGCGCGACGACCACGCTGATGTCGAGGCCACCCTCGCCTCCCGCACACCAGCAGACGGGGTTGCCCAAGATCGCGGCGACCCCCGAGTACGTCGACAAGACGACGCTGCTGCCGCAGAAGGGCGCCCAGTACGCTTCGCCCCGGCCCGTCGCGGCATCGGCGCCGTCGGCGCGCCCATGAGCGACTGTTCAGTCCCGGCATCCGGACCCGTGCCCGACGAGCCATTGCCGACTCCAGGCTTGTGGCGACGCATGGCCTGTTTCGTGTACGAAGGCTTGCTGGTCTTCGCCGTATTGATGACCACCGGTTTGCTCTATGGAGGCATCACGGGCCAGCGCAACGCCATGCTGGGCCGACATGGCCTGCAAGCTGTGCTGTTCGTGGTGCTGGGTCTCTACTTCGGCTGGTTCTGGTCACACGGCGGGCAGACGGTTGCGATGAAGGCCTGGCGCATCCGGCTCGTGCGCGCCGACGGCGCACCGGTGTCGATGGGCCGCGCGCTATTTCGGTACCTGATGGGCTGGGTCTGGTTTGTTCCGGCGATGCTCTCGCTGTGGCTGGCAGACGCTGCCGGATCTGCGCCGATCTTCGCCGTGCTCGGCGTCGGGGTCATCGCCTATTCGGCACTGACGCTCCTGCACCCGGACCGGCAGTTCTGGCACGACGCCGTTTGCCGCACGCGGCTGGTCGACTGGCACGGCGACCCGCCAGGGCGCAATCGCAGCCCATGACCATCCCCATCGCAGGCGACCCAGCGCTGGCGGGTGTGCGCCCCGCGCCGACGCTGTCGGTCTGCGTCTATTGCGGCTCGCGCGCCGGCAATGGCGCAGCGTTCGCCAACGCGGCCCGGGCGATAGGCCAGGCAATCGGCCGTCGCGGCTGGCGCCTCGTCTACGGTGGCGGACGTGCCGGGCTGATGGGCAGCGTTGCCGACGCGGCACTCGCCGCCGGTAGCGAGGTTATCGGCGTCATCCCGAAGGCACTGATGGGACGCGAACTCGGTCATGGCGGCCTCACCGAACTGCATGTCGTCGACACGATGCACGAGCGCAAGCGGCTGATGGCCGAGCGCAGCGACGCTTTCGTGGCGCTGCCGGGCGGCATCGGCACCTTCGAGGAACTGTTCGAGGTCTGGACCTGGCTTCAACTCGGCTACCACGACAAACCGGTCGGGCTTCTCAATGCAACCGGCTACTACGACACGCTGCTTGCCTTCCTCGACCAAAGCGTTTCCCGGGGTTTCGTGCCGCCCGCTCAGCGCGCACTGCTGCAGGTAGGCACCGATCCCGATGCCCTGCTCGACCGGATGGCCGCATTGGCACGGCCTAGTCGGGTCGCCGAGCAGTACCGGCAGATCTGACCGCTCCCGCGCGGCAACTCGGACGGGCTCAGACGGCGTCTTCGTCGGTCTCACCGGTGCGGATGCGCACCACCTGCTCGACCGCGGTGACGAAGATCTTGCCGTCGCCTATCTTGCCCGTCTTGGCCGCCTTGACGACGGCCTCGATGCAACGTTCGACGTCGCCATCCTTGACCACCACCTCGACCTTCACCTTGGGCAGAAAGTCGACCACGTACTCGGCCCCCCGGTACAACTCGGTATGGCCTTTCTGGCGGCCGAAACCCTTGACCTCGGTCACCGTCAATCCCGTCACCCCAACCGCGGCGAGCCCCTCTCTGACCTCTTCGAGCTTGAACGGCTTGACAACGGCGGTGATCTGCTTCATGACGTGCTCCAGAAGTCAAGGTTGACTTCGAGTGAGTGTATGCGCGGCATTCGCTCTGCGCGCTCAGGCCCGGAACTTGGACGTGATGGGGTAGCGCCAATCCTTCCCGAACGATCGGTGCGTGATGCGAATGCCGACCGGCGCCTGGCGCCGCTTGTATTCGTTGGTCTTGATCAAGTGAGTCACACGCATCACGTCGGTCTTCGGGAAGCCGGCGGCGACGATCTCGTCGATACCCTGGTCTTCCTCCATGTAGCGCTGCAGGATGGCGTCGAGCACCTCGTAGGGCGGCAGACTGTCCTGGTCCTTCTGGTCGGGGCGCAACTCGGCCGAAGGGGCGCGCGTGATGATGCGCTCGGGAATGACCTCGCGGCCCTGCGCGTTTCTCCACTTCGCCAGCCGGTAGACGAGCGTCTTGGCCACGTCCTTGATGACCGCGAAGCCGCCCGCCATATCGCCGTACAGGGTGCAGTAGCCGGTGGCCATCTCGCTCTTGTTGCCGGTGGTCAGCACGATCGGGCCGAACTTGTTCGACAGCGCCATCAGCAACGTGCCGCGGATGCGAGCCTGGATGTTCTCCTCGGTCGCGTCTTCGTCGCGCCCGGCAAATTCGGCTGCCAGGCTGGCGCGAAAGGCATCGAACATCGGCACGATGGAGATTTCGTCGTAGCGAACACCCAGGCGCTTCGCCATCTCGCGGGCGTCGATCCAGGAGATGTCGGCTGTGTAGGGCGAGGGCATCATCACGCAGCGCACGCGGTCGGCGCCCAGTGCATCGACCGCAATCGCGAGCACCAGCGCCGAATCGACGCCGCCAGACAGGCCGATGATCACGCCGGCAAACCCATTCTTGCCGATGTAGTCACGCACGCCAGTGACCAGTGCCGACCAGGCCTGTGCCTCCAAAGCCGGCACGGCCGTCACCTTACCGGCAACGCTGCCGTCGGAAGAGACGTCGATCATCCACAACGCGTCTTCGAACATCGGCGCGCGCGCGGCCACCCGGCCCCGGGCGTCCAGCGCGAACGAGGCGCCGTCGAATACGACCTCGTCCTGCCCGCCCGTCAGGTGCGAGTAGACAAGCGGCAGGCCCACATCGCGCACACGCTCGGCCATGCGCTCTTCCCGCTCGGCGAGCTTGCCGAGGTGAAACGGCGACGCGTTGAGCACGCACAGTACCTGCGCCCCGGCCGCCTTTGCCGAACGTGCGGGCTCTTCGAACCACGCGTCCTCGCAGATGTTGAGGCCGAACCTCAGCCCGCCGACCTCGAACACCACAGCACCCTGCCCGACGTCGCGGCCCGAGGCGAAATAGCGCCGCTCGTCGAACACCTGGTAGTTCGGCAATTCGCGCTTGCAATAGGTGGCGACGACACGTCCCCCTGCCAGCACCGAGGCGGCATTGCAGCGCTGCGGCACGGCGTGCGAGCGCGACCTAAGATCTCCCCTTTCGCCGAACTGATGCGGATGCCCGACCACCACATGCAAGCCCTCGCAATCGGCCAGCCGCGTAGCCACCTCGTGCAGCGACTCCGCGCAGGCCCGCATGAAGGCATCACGCAGCAGCAGGTCTTCCGGCGGATAGCCGCACAGGCTGAGTTCGGGGGTCAGCACCAGGCGCGCGCCCTGCGCGTGCGCACGTCGCGCCGCGTCGACGATGAGGCGCGAATTTCCGGCCAGGTCGCCGACCGTGGCATTGATCTGCGCCAGCGCCACCTTCACCGAAATCCGGGTTGACATATGAACGAGGAAAAGAGCTCGAACGATTATGTCATCCGGGTCTTCGGCAACCCCGCGCAGATCGATGCCGCGCAGTGGAACGCGCTGCTCGCGGCACAGCCGTCGGCGACGCCGTTCATGCGCCACGAGTACCTGCTCGCGCTGCACGACTCCGGCAGCGCCTCGCCCGAAACCGGTTGGACGGCACAGTTCATCGCGATCTTCGTCATCGAAGGCAGGGCTGAGGTTCTCGCCGCCGCCGCCCCGCTGTACCTGAAAGATCATTCCTACGGCGAATACGTGTTCGACTGGGCCTGGGCCGACGCCTACCAGCGCCACGGCCTGGCCTACTACCCCAAACTGCTCTGCGCCGTGCCATTCACCCCTGTGCCGGGGCCGCGGCTGCTGACCCGCGACGACGCCTTGCGTGCACGACTGCTGCAAGCGATGCAACACCTGGCGCGCGAGGCCGGACTGTCATCGGCCCATCTGCTGTTTCTCGACGAGGCCGACCAGCACGCGGCTCAGGCGGCCGGCTGGATGATGCGCAACACCGTGCAGTTTCACTGGACCAACCGCGAGGGGCCACCGTACGCCGACTTCGGCGACTTTCTTGCCAGCATGCAGCGCGACAAGCGCAGGAAGATCGGCCAGGAACGGCGCAAGGTGCTCGAGGCCGGCATCAGTTTCATCGCTCGAACCGGAACAGACATCACCCCCGATGACTGGGACTTCTTCTACCGCTGCTACACGCTCACCTACCGGTCGCACCATTCGACGCCCTATCTGACACGCGATTTCTTCGCCCGCGTCGCCGCGGCCATGACCGAGCACTGGCTTCTCTTCATCGCCGAGCGGGGTGGCAAGCGCATTGCCGCTTCGCTGATCGCCCTCGATCCGCAACGGGGCAACGCATTCGGCCGCTACTGGGGCGCGACGGAGCCCGTGGATTGCCTGCACTTCGAGGCTTGCTACTACCAGCCTCTCGCCTGGTGCATCGCCAACGGTTATCGCCGCTTCGAAGGTGGCGCGCAGGGCGAACACAAGATGGCGCGCGGGCTGCTCCCGGTCGCGACAGCATCGGCTCACTGGCTGGCGCATCCGCAGTTCGCGCGGGCGGTGGCCGACTTTCTGCACCGCGAAAGCCACGCCGTCGAAGGCTATCTGGACGAATTGGTGGAGCGGCGACCGTTCAAGGCCGTGCCCCCGTAGGCCCACGAGAAGGCACGAAGTTGCGGGGCATTCCGACGCGAGCGATGACCCGTCGGGAAAGGCAGGCTGCCGGCGCCCTCTTGCATGCGCCGCCAGGCAAACTCGCGCCAGGCCTACGAACCGGCCACCTTCATGCGCTCGACCAGCACCGAACCGATCGTCTTGCTGCCCATCGTGTAGGCGTCGGCGCCAATGGCGACGATGGCCTTGAACATGTCTCGCAGATTGCCGGCGACGGTGATCTCGTGCACCGGATAGGCGATGCGCCCGCCCTCGACCCAGAACCCGGCCGCGCCGCGCGAATAGTCACCGGTGACGTGGTTGACGCCCTGGCCCATCAACTCGATCACGAACAGGCCGCGACCGAGCTTGCGCAGCATCGCGTCGAGGTCGTCGCCCGGCCCGGTCTGCCGGCTCGCCAGGCGCAGGTTCTGCGAGCCACCGGCGTGTCCGGTGGTGCGCATGCCGAGCTTGCGCGCCGAATAGGTCGACAGGAAGTAGCCCTGAACGACGCCTTCGCTGACCACCTTGCGCGGGCGCGTCGCGACCCCCTCGTCGTCGAACGGCGCGCTGCCTTTGGCACGCGGGATGTGTGGGTCCTCGAAGAGGTCGACATGCGGCGGCAGCACCGCCTGCCCCAGGCTGTCGAGCAGGAAGCTCGACTTGCGGTAGAGCGACGCGCCGCTGGTGGCCTGGACGTAGGCGCCGAGCAGGCCCGACGCGAGCGACGATTCGAACAGCACCGGCACCTCGCAGGTGGCGATCTTGCGCGACGCGAGGCGCGACAGTGCACGCTCCGCCGCGTAGCGCCCGATCGCCTCGGGCGCGGCGAGATCCTGCGGCGCACGCATCGAGCTGTACCAGGCGTCGCGCTGCATGTCGTCGCCACCTTGTCTCCGGGTCGCGGGCAATGAGGCAATCGGTGCGACCGACAGCGAATGGCGCGAACTCGCATAGCCGCCCCGAAAGCCGCGGCTGTTGCCGGCGAAGAAGTGCGACTGCTGGGCCGAGACTCCCGCACCCTCGGAGTTGGTGATCCGGCGGTCGGTCGCGAATGCGGCGCCTTCGCAGCGGCGGGCAATCTCGGCCGCTTCTGCGGCGTCGATCAGCCAGGGGTGGAAGAGGTCGAGGTCGCGCGTCGCGGCATCGCCGGTGGCCATGTCGCCATCATCCGGCAGGCCCGCGGCCGGGTCTTCGGCAGTGAAGCGGGCAATGTCGAAGGCGGCGCGCACCGTCTGCTCGAGCGCGACGCGAGAAAAGTCCGACGTGCTCGCGTTGCCACGCCGTTGCCCGACGTAGACCGTGACGCCCAGCGACTTGTCGCGGTTGCGCTCGACGTGCTCGATGTCGCCCTTGCGCACCGACACCGACAGCCCGGTGCCCTCCGACACCTCGGCAGCGGCATCGCTCGCGCCCAGGCCGCGCGCAAAGGCGAGGACCTCATCGACCAGATGCCGGAAGGTCTCGCGTGTATAGGCGAATCCGTGCGGGGAGGAAGGCTTTTCAGAACCGGAAGGGCTGGACATGAAGTCGCCTTGCAAAACGAAGTTTCAGTGGAGACTCACTTGTACTCAAGTCATGTCGGCACTAGATGCCGCGGGGGTGGAGGGGCGAAAGCTATGATACCGACGCCCCTCCGCAGCCCGTACTCATGATCCTGCCAGACCTCAGCGCCCGCCCCGATTCGCGCGACGACCGCGCGACGCCTGAGTGGCCGAGCAAGACGCAGATGAAGAAGGCGATGCACGAGTTGCAGGACCTCGGCGAAGCGCTCATCGCGCTGCCGGACCAACGCGTCGCCGCGCTGGCGCTGCCGGAGTCGCTGCTGGCGGCGTTGCAGGAGTTCAGGCGGACACGCTCGCACGAGGGTCGGCGGCGCCAGATGCAGTACATCGGCAAGCTGATGCGCCGCATCGACCCGGAGCCGATCCGCCAGGCGGTCGCGGCGATGCACCTCGGCCAGGCGAAGGACGTGTTGACGCTGCACCAGGCCGAGAACTGGCGCAAGCGCATGCTCGACAACGACGATGCGATGACCGGCTGGGCTGCCGAGTTTCCGGCGAGCGACCTGCAGCAGTTGCGAAGCCTGATCCGCGCCGCGCGCAAGGATGCCGCGGTCGCTCCGGAGCTTCGCAGCGGCCGCGCGTATCGCGAGTTGTTCCAGTTCATCAAGCAGGCCCAGCGCGACGAGGAGATCTGACATGGCAACCAACTTCGACCCGCTGCGGATCGGCATCGTGTCGATCAGCGACCGCGCCTCGAGTGGCCTGTACGAGGACCAGGGGCTTCCGGCGTTGCAGGCCTGGCTTGCCAGCGCGGTGCGCAATCCGATGACCTGGGAAGCGAGGCTGATTCCGGACGATGAGGCGCGAATCAGCGAGACCCTGCGCGAACTGGTCGACCGGGCACGCTGCGACCTCGTGCTGACCACGGGCGGCACCGGCCCGGCGCCGCGCGACGTGACGCCCGAAGCGACGATGGCGGTGGCGACCAAGCTGATGCCAGGTTTCGGCGAGCAGATGCGCCAGATCAGCCTGCACTTCGTGCCGACCGCGATCCTGTCGCGCCAGGTGGCGGTGATCCGAGGCAAGGCGCTGATCATCAACCTGCCGGGCCAGCCCAGGTCCATCGCCGAGACACTGGCAGGCCTGCCGGCCGCCCAGCCGCCGGTGCCAGGCGTCTTTGCGGCGGTGCCTTACTGCATCGACCTGATCGGTGGGCCGTACATCGAAACCGACGACGCGGTATGCAAGGCGTTCCGCCCCAAATCGGCGCAGCGCCCGGCTGCGTCCGAAGGAGTCACTTGACCAGTCGGTTCAAGGCCTCGGCGTCGAACTGCTCGGTGGTGTGCGCATCCAGCGGCACGCATTGCTCACCCGGCAGTTCGCGCGAACCTGCCGACAGCTTCTCGATCGCGGCCCACAGCAGCGCGATCTGGTGCTCCTGGCCCCACGCGTTGTCGATCAGACCCTTCATCGCCTGCGAGACAGGGTCGTCGCCCTGCGTGATGCCGTAGGCCGAGAAGCCCATCTTCGCCGCTGCCGCCTCGCGCTGCGCGTCGGCATCGGCATGCAGCACGCGCGCCGGGTTGCCGACCGCTGTGGCACCCGGGGGCACCGCTTTCAAGACCACCGCGCTGGAGCCGATGCGCGCCCCGTCACCGACGGTGAAGCCGCCGAGCACCTGCGAATTGGCGCCAACGATCACGCCGCGGCCGAGCGTCGGGTGCCGCTTCATCCCCTTGGTCAGTGCCGTCCCGCCGAGCGTAACGCCCTGGTAGATCGTGCACTCGTCGCCAATCTCGGCCGTCTCGCCGATGACCACACCGGTGCCGTGATCGATGAACACACGCCGCCCGATTGTCGCTCCTGGATGGATTTCGATGCCGGTAAGAAAGCGCGCCAGGTTCGACGTGAAGCGGGCCACCCAGTACAGGCGGCGCGTCCAGCACCAGTGGGCGAGGCGGTGCAGCAGAAGCGCGTGCAACCCGGGGTAGCAGGTCAGCACCTCCCAGCCACTGCGCGCCGCGGGATCGCGCTCCAGGATGCAGGCAATGTCTTCTCGAAGGCGCTCGAACATGGGACGTGCAGCGGGTGAACGTCGAGTCAGTGTAGCCGTGCAATGCTCTCCACTCCGCGGCGAGGGCGACCGCACTAGCGCCGCGCTTCGAGCATGGCGCGTGCAATGCCGCGCAGGATATTGACCTCCTCGACGCTCGGCTGCGCGCGGTTGAGCAACTGGTTCAATCGCGGCAGGAGCTTCTTGGGCGCGGCGGGGTCGAGGAAGCCGATTTCCACCAGCGCGCGCTGCCAGTGTTCGAGCAGGCCGTGAACCTGCTCGGCACTGGCCAGGTTCGACTCGGCGGTGCGCGGCCGCACGCCGAAGCCACCCAGTGCCTGTCGCCACTCGTAGGCGATCAGTTGCGACGCCTGAGCCAGGTTGAGCGAACCGTAGGCAGGGTCGGTCGGAATGCTCAAGCATGCGTGGCAGCGGTAGACGTCGTCGTTGCTCATGCCGAAGCGCTCCGAGCCGAACACGAATCCGACTCGGTGGCCGCTGTCGGCGAGGCCCGCGAACAGTTCGCGCGGCGCCTGCGTGGGCGGCCCGAAGTCGCGCGGCGTCATCGCCGTCGCGCAAGCGTGGGTGATCCCGTCCAGCGCATCGGCCAGGCACGGCACCACGCGAGCGGCCTGCAGGACATCGGTCGCACCAGCGGCCATCGCATGCGCTTCGGGATGCGCCACCACATCGGCATGGCGCGGTGCGACGAGCACCAGGTCGGCGAAGCCCATCACCTTCATCGCCCGTGCCACCGCGCCCACGTTGCCAGGGTGACTGGTGCCGATCAGGATGAAGCGCGTGGTATCGGCGAGGACGGGCATGGCGGGCGGGTAAAATTGCAATTATCGGCAGCGGCCCGCCTGCGCCGCGCCGGCCTGGCCGATCACGAGCGTGATGCCCCTCGCCGGCAGTTCCTTTTCGCTGCCGGTTCCTTCCTCATTCGTTCCAGACAGGTCTCCCTCCATGGCGCAAGCGCTGCACCCGATGCTCAACATTGCCGTCAAGGCCGCTCGCGCGGCGGGCGCGCTGATCAACCGGGCGTCGATGGACCTCGATCTGCTCAAGGTGAACACGAAGTCTCCGAACGACTTCGTCACCGAGGTGGACCAGGCGGCCGAGAACATCATCATCGAGACGCTGCTCGGCGCCTACCCGGGCCACGCGATCCTCGCCGAAGAGTCGGGCCGCACGCGCGGCGCGAAGGACAGCGAGTACCTGTGGATCATCGACCCGCTCGACGGCACGACCAACTTCATCCACGGCCTGCCAGTCTATGCGGTATCCATCGCGCTCGCGCACCGTGGCCAGGTGCAACAGGCCGTGGTGTACGACCCGACGCGCAACGACCTCTTCTTCGCGTCCAAGGGTCGCGGCGCGTTTCTCAACGACAAGCGGCTGCGTGTCTCCAAGCGGCTGCGTCTCGCCGAATCGCTGATCGGCACCGGCTTCCCGTTCCGCAAGGGCGACAACTTCAAGCGCTACGTGCAGATGTTCGAGGACGTGATGCAGCATTGCGCCGGCCTGCGCCGCCCCGGCGCCGCCGCGCTCGACCTGTGCTATGTCGCGGCGGGATACTACGACGGCTTCTTCGAAACCGGGCTGAGCCCGTGGGATATCGCGGCCGGCTCGCTGATGATCACCGAGGCGGGTGGCCTGGTCGGCAACTTCACCGGCGAGGCCGATTTCCTGTACCAGAGAGAAGTCGTGGCCGGCAATCCGAAGGTCTACGCGCAACTGGTGAGCCGGCTGGCACCGTATACACGAGCCATCGAGGCGCCAGCCGCGCCGGTGGCGCCGACGGCCGGTGAAGAAACGCCTGAAGCAGCGCTGGCTCGAACGCTGGCACCGGCCGTAGCGGCGGCCGCGCCACCCCGAACGCCGGTGCGCATCCGCAAAGCCGACCACCGCTGATCACCCGGGCGCGAGCGCGCGATGAGCGAGCCCGATTTCGCTGCTCACACGCCGATGATGCAGCAGTACCTGCGCATCAAGGCCGAGCACCCCGACACGCTGGTGCTCTACCGGATGGGCGACTTCTACGAGTTGTTCTTCGACGATGCGCGGCGCGCCAACCAGTTGCTCGACATCACGCTGACGAGCCGAGGGCAGTCCGCCGGCGAACCGATCGCGATGGCCGGCGTGCCGGTGCACGCGCTAGAGACATATCTCGCGCGGCTGATCAGGCTGGGCGAGGCCGTCGCGATCTGCGAGCAGGTCGGCGACGTGAGCGCGGCCAAGGGGCCCGTCGAGCGCAAGGTCGTTCGCGTCGTGACGCCGGGCACCCTGACAGACAGCGCGCTGCTGGCCGACAAGGCCGACTCGCTGCTGCTCGCGCTCAGCCCCCAGGGTGGCATCTGGGGTCTGGCCTGGCTCGCGGTCAGCAGCGGGCAACTTGGCCTGAGCGAATGCAGCGAGCGCGAACTGCCAGGCTGGCTGGCGCGACTGGCGGCCGCCGAAACGCTGGTCGATCGCGATCGCGCGCCGCCAGCACTGCAACAGGTGAAGACGGCCATCACGCACCGGCCGTCGTGGCAGTTCGACGCCACGCTCGGCCAGCGCAAGCTCTGCCAGCAGCTCGGCGTCGCGAGCCTGGCCGGGTTCGACGCGCAGGAGATGAAGGCGGCACAGGCCGCCGCGGCGGCGCTGCTGAGCTATGCCGAGCACACGCAGGGCCAGGCACTGGCCCACGTACGCACACTGCAGGTCGAGCGAGCGAGCGAACTGATTGCCCTGCCGCCGGCGACCCAGCGCAACCTCGAGTTGACGCAGACGCTGCGCGGCGAAGAGGCGCCGACGCTGCTGTCGCTGCTCGACACCTGCCGCAGCGGCATGGGCAGCCGCGCACTGCGCCAGTGGCTGACGCGCCCACTGCGCGATCGCGGCGTCGCACGGCTGCGGCACGACGCGATCGACGCCCTGCTCGCCTGTGGCTTCGAACCGCTGCGCGACGCGCTGCGCGGCGTCAGCGACGTCGAGCGCATCACCGCCCGCATCGCTTTGCGCCAGGTGCGGCCGCGCGAGCTTGCCGGCCTGCGCGCCACGCTGCAGAGGCTGCCCGCGCTGCGCACACGCGTTCCGCAGCCCTCCTGTGCCTTGCTCGAGGAGCTTTGCGCGGCGCTCAGCCCGCCGACGGAAATCGCCGCGCTGCTCGTGTGCGCCATCGCCGACGAACCTGCAGTGCTGCTGCGCGACGGCGGCGTGATCGCCACCGGCTTCGACGCCGAGCTCGACGAGCTTCGCGCGATCAGCCAGAACTGCGACGCCTTCCTGCTCGACCTGGAAGCGCGCGAGCGTGCGCGCACGGGAATCGCCAACCTGCGCGTGCAGTACAACAAGGTGCACGGCTTCTACATCGAGGTCACGCAGGGGCAGGCGGGCAAGGTTCCCGCCGACTACCAGCGTCGGCAGACACTGAAGAGCGCCGAGCGCTACATCACGCCCGAGCTGAAGGCGTTCGAGGACAAGGCGCTGTCGGCGCAGGAGCGCTCGCTTTCGCGCGAGAAACTGCTCTACGAACAGGTACTGGACGCACTGCAGCCACAGCTCGCCGCGCTGGCGGCGCTTGCCCATGCCCTGGCTTCACTCGATGCGCTGGCGGCGCTTGCCGAACGCGCCGCGACACTGGACTGGTGCCGCCCTGAATTCGTCGCCATGCCGTGCATAGAGATCGAGGCCGGGCGCCACCCGGTCGTCGAGGCCCGGTTGCGCGAGACCGGCGGCGGTGCCTTCATCGCCAACGACTGCCGGCTCGACGCGACGCGGCGGATGCTTATCATCACCGGACCCAACATGGGCGGCAAGTCGACCTTCATGCGCCAGGTCGCGCTGACCGCGCTGCTCGGTGCCATCGGTTCCTACGTGCCGGCGGGCGCGTGCCGGCTGGGGCCGCTGGACGCGATCCACACCCGCATCGGCGCCGCCGACGACCTGGCCAACGCACAGTCGACCTTCATGGTCGAGATGACCGAGGCGGCAGCGATCGTCCACGGCGCCACCGACCAATCGCTGGTGCTGATGGACGAGATCGGGCGTGGCACCTCGACTTTCGACGGCCTCGCGCTCGCGGGCGCGATCGCCAGCCACCTGCACGACCGCAACCGTTCGTTCACCCTCTTCGCGACCCACTACTTCGAGCTGACGGCCTTTCCGCTCAAGCACGAGCGGGCGCTGAACGTGCACGTGTCGGCGACCGAATCCCCGAGCGGCAGCGGCGGCGCCATCGTCTTCCTGCACGAGATCGAGCCCGGCCCGGCGAGCCGCAGCTACGGCGTGCAGGTGGCGCGCCTCGCAGGCATGCCGGCGAGCCTGGTGCGCCAGGCGCGCAGCACGCTCGAGGCGCTGGAGGCGCAGCAACAGGCGGGCGATGCGCAGATCGACCTCTTCGCGCCGGCACCAGTCGCGCCCGAACCCGCTCGTTCGGCGCTGGCCGACGCGATGGCGCACATCGAGCCTGATACGCTGACGCCACGCGAAGCGCTGGCTGCGCTGTACCGACTGAAAAGCATTTTCAGTGGAGACTAACTTGTACTCAAGCTAAGTCGTAACTAAAGCCCTGCAAGGAAACACGACATGACCTACTGCATCGGCATCCGCCTCGACGCCGGACTCGTCTTCCTGTCCGACTCACGCACAAACGCCGGGCTCGACCAGATTGGCAGCTTTCGCAAGATGATCATCTACGAGCGGCCCGGCGACCGCTTCATGGTGTTGCTGTCAGCCGGCAACCTGTCGATTTCGCAGTCGGTGCGCGAGATCCTGCAGGTCGAGAAGGTGGACAACGGTCATGAGCCGCCGATCACGATCTGGAACGCGACCAGCATGTTCGACGCGACGCGCGTGCTCGGCGCCGCGGTGCGTCGCGTGTACAGCGAAGACGGTCCGTCGCTGAAGGCCTCGGGCATCGACTTCAATGCCTCGATGATCCTCGGCGGGCAGATCGGTCGCGAGGCAATGCGCCTGTTCCTCGTCTACTCCGCCGGCAATTTCATCGAGGCGACGCGCGAGACGCCCTACTTCCAGCTCGGCGAAAGCAAGTACGGCAAACCGATCCTCGACCGCGTGATCACGCCGGCCACGCCGCTCGAGGAGGCAGCCAAGTGCGCGCTCGTGTCGATGGACTCGACCTTGAAGTCGAACCTTTCGGTTGGGCTGCCGCTGGACCTGGTGGTCTACAAGAACAACGCGCTGCAGAGCGAGCAGATCGTCTGCATCGACGACGGCAACCCGTATTTTTCGATGATCCACGACACCTGGGGCGAGCGCTTGCGCCAGGTCTTCGAAGGCATCGATGACCCGCAGTGGAACGGCGGCGACGCCACGCACCCGCTGTGCGTCGGTTCGGCGCGATACGAAGCGATGCGCAAGATCAGACACCCGGGCGAGAAGATCGTCTGACATGCCAGCCGCCAAGCGCTCGTCGCCCGGAGCCAGGCTGGCCACTGGGGGGCGTTCGAGACGACTCCCCACGATCGTCTTCTCGCACGCGAATGGCTTTCCGGCTGGCAGCTATCGCGTGCTGTTCGAGTCCTGGCGAGCCGCCGGACACCGCGTGCACGCGGTCGAGAAGTTCGGGCACGACCCGCGCTTTCCGGTCACCAGCAATTGGCCGCACCTGCGCGACCAACTGCTCGACTGCATCGAGCATGAGGCCAAGGCGCCGGTCTATCTGGTCGGCCATTCGATGGGCGGCTACCTGAGCGTGCTCGCGGCGTCGCGCCGGCCGGAGCTGGTATGCGGCGTGGTGCTGCTCGACGCGCCGCTGCTCGGTGACGTGGCCTCGCACTTCGTGCGTCTCGGCAAGGCCACGGGATTCGTACAGCGCTTCTCGCCCGGCCATGTGTCGGTGCGTCGGCGCCAGCACTGGCCCGACGCCGATGCCGCCTACGAACACTTCGCCGCCAAGCCCGCATTCGCGCGCTGGGCGCCCGGAGTACTGCGCGACTACATCGCCTGTGGCGTGGAGCCGGCCGGGCGAGCCAAGGCTGCCGGGCACCGCCTGGCGTTCCGGCGCGAGGTCGAGACTGACATCTACAACACCGTGCCGCACCATATGAGCGCGCTGTTGCGCAGGCACCCGCTGCGCTGCCCGATGGCGTTCGTCGGCGGCACGGAATCCCAAGAGATCCGACGCGCCGGCCTGAGCGCGAGCGAGCGCCTGACGCAAGGCCGTGTGAGCTGGGTCGAGGGCTCGCACCTGTTTCCGTTCGAGCAGCCAACGGCCACCGCCGCAGAAGTACTGAAGTGGCTTCGCTTGTTCCGCGATACGCCGGCAACTTGAGACAGGAGCAGCTGCGGCGAAGTTGCCTGATAGCCGGCTCCTCGCCGGGCTCAATGAAATGGCCAGGACGGCGCGGGGCTATTGCGCCGGACGTCCCGGGCCCTGCGTACCTTGGGCGCGCGCCGAGAGATAGGCATAGAGATCCACGATATGGGCGCTGACGCGGGGTTCACCCTCCCACGTTGGCATCGTGAGCGCGCCCTCCTTGCGCTGCACGATCTCTTCGATCAAGGCTTCCCGCGCGGCACCCTCGCTGCTGGACTGCGCCGCCGGAAGACCCCAGTCGTAGCGCTTGAGCACGAGGCTCACGAATCGGCGCGAGCCCATCTTGCTAACTATGGGCAACAAATCAGGGCCAACCGCCGTCCCGGTCGCAGCGTGCCCATGACAGCCCGCGCACTTCTCCTGGTAAACGCGCCATCCGGTATAGACCGAACCGGGCGGCTTCGAGAGCTCCGCGAGTTCCTCGGCGGCCTGCCTGTTCTGCACTTCCAAGGCGCATCCGGCCAGCAACAAGGTCGACGTGAACGCGCCGCCGCGCAGCCAATCGCGGCGTCTCGCCGTGATCCGCGCGAAGAGACACTTCAGCGCAAACATTGAAAGTCCGCCATTGTCATGACCTTTCCGCTTCTCGCGGCCGCGAAGCCGCGCCGCCGATCCTGCATGGTACGCAACCCATCTTGCTTGTGCCGCAGGCCATTCTGGCAAGCAGTCTTCGGCCCTGCCTTGCCAAAGATCAATGCGTGAGACGTGTTGCCGCTCTCGCTGACCTCGGGGAAGTCCTACTGAACAAGCGACTTGCACGCAGGCAGGCGCGCGCCACCTCGCGGCGACTGTCGCCCTCGAGTCTGGACATCGAGACCTGCTGCCGGTCGCCAACGGCGGGACGCGGGCCAGTCAATCAACTTGTCAGATCGAAAATTGAAGTGGCAAAGGCGACAAATCGGGCTAGCCAGCTTCGCGCACACCGATTGCGACGCGCGACTCGGCCTCGCAAAAGTCGCCAAGTCCACAAAACGGCGAAATGCCACGTTCGCGTTGCCGAGCTTGAGTGCTGCTCGCGACGTTGCGGCGGTTGAGCGCAATCTCGAAGTCGGCAGCGGGGGCGGGTCGACCGAGCAGATAACCCTGCAGGAAGTCGCACTTGTGAACGACCGACAGGAAATGGCGCTGCGCCTCAGTCTCGACGCCCTCGGCGACCACTTGGAGGCGCAGGTTGTGAGCCAAGCTGATGATGCCGGCGCAAATGGCCGCGTCGTTCTCATTCCGCTCCAGATCCATGACGAACGATCTGTCAATCTTCAGTTGGTCCAGCGGCAGGCGCTTGAGATAGGCCAGAGAAGAGCTTCCGGTTCCGAAATCGTCCAGGGCGAAACTTATCCCCAAGGCCTTCAGCTCCTTCATCTTCGCGTTGGTCTCCTCGATGTTGTCGATGACCACGCTTTCCGTCAGCTCCAGGCTGAGCCGATTGGGATCAGCACTCGTACGCGACAACACCTCTTTCACCTGGGTAACCATATCGACTTGCCGAAACTGCCGCGGACTGAGGTTGACCGCCAGCTTCAATCGACTGCGCGCAGGATCGCCGGCCCAAGCCGCGAGTTGAATGCAGGCGGCCTCCAACGCCCACATGCCGATGGGCACTATCAGACCGGTTTCCTCGGCAAGCGGAATGAATTCGACCGGGGGGACGAGTCCACGCGTCGGATGATTCCATCTGAGCAAGGCTTCGGCGCCGACGACCCATTCGTCCCGGTCGAGCTGGACTTGAAAGTACAGCTGCAGCTCCCCGCGGGTGATCGCGTGGCGTAGTTCGGATTCCAGTGCCGTGCGTGCCTCGAGTGCCGCTTGCGTGGCGGTGTCGAGGAACCGGGACGTGTTGCGTCCAGACGTCTTCGCCTGGTACATGGCCAAGTCCGCCCGCTTGAGCAACTCGTCGGCCGTCATCTCATGTCCCAGGAAAGTGCAAATGCCGATGCTGGCAGTGGCAATGAAGTCTTGGACCGTGCGCCCATTCCTGGCTTGGAGCGCGAGAGGTTGTGCAAGGGCAGCCTGAATCTTGTCGGCGACGACCTCAGCGTTGGCGGTAGCTGGTGCATCCTCGGCGCCCAGATCCCCCAACAGGATCACAAATTCGTCGCCACCAAACCTCGACACCGTGTCGCACTCGCGAAGGCAAGTGCGCAGCCGGTGTGCCACTTCGACCAAGAGCAGGTCACCGACATCATGGCCCTGCGTGTCGTTCAATGTCTTGAAATTGTCGAGATCGAGAAACATCACAGCGCCATAGTTGTGTCTGCGCTCGCCGCCAACCATCGCCTGGCTGAGACGATCGAGCAATAGGCGCCGATTGGGGAGTTGTGTCAGCGAATCGTAAAAGGCCAAGGTACGGATCTGCTCTTCCGCTACCTCGCGCGATGTGATGTCACGAAAATTCCAGACTCTGCCCACGACCTTGTCGCCAAGGCGTTGCGGATAGGAGTCCCGCTCAAACACGCGACCATCGCGAAATTGCAGCGTGTCGTGGGAAACTTGATCGGGCTGTTCGTAGAGCTCAATCACCTTCTGAATGAATTGCTGGGGGTTCGCCAACTGCTCGGACACAAACTCGATCAGACGTTTGTCTTCGCGGACTTCCTGCAGCTCTGGAGGGATGCGCCACAATTCGACAAAGCGTTGGTTGTAGGTGGTGAGTTGGCCGGCCTGATCCACCACTAGGATGCCATCCGTGGTGGATTCGATCGTGGCGCGCAGCAAGGAAACAGATCGGGCCATTTCCAATGCCGCCTGCTTTCGCATGCGCGCGAAGTAGAGGCTGCTGCGGACGATGAGGAGTGCAATGGATCCCGTGGCAGCAAGCAACAGGAACAGATCCAAGCGTTCGTGTTCGAGCTCGGCGAAGCGGGCAAGCCGATCCACGACATGGACATTGATGCCGTCGCCAGCGATTGACCGGTGGGTCATCAACACCGGCACCGGTTCGTCGGCGAATCGCTGCAATTCCGTAAACCGCGGGTCCCCCCAGCTCTGCATTGCCAGTGGCGGGAAGTTCGTTCGCTTGTAGCGTGCCTGGCGCTGGGCCTGGTCAAGTTCATTGATCGCCGCATTGGGGAGCGAACGCATCTCCAGGGACGCGTCTCGCGCCAGGACGACAACGCCGAAGTCGTCGGTGATGAAGGCATCGGCCTGGTTGATCCAGTAGGACAGCTTCGGGAGGTTGATCTTGACCGTCACGACGCCGACAGCGTGGCCGCTACTCATGACCGGGGCGCTGAAGAACAGGCCAGGAATATTGGTGGCCCTCCCCATGGCATATTGGTAACCCTGCCCGCCGGCCATCGCCATTTGAAAATAGCGTCGGTCCGCATAGTTCATGCCAACGAAGCTGTCAGGCTGATCCGCGTTGCTGGATGCGATGCAGTCTCCTTCCGAATTCGTCAGCCACAGCACGTCCATGCCCAGAGCCTTTGACGCCAGGCCGAAATGACGATTGAGGTCCTTGAGAGTCGCGTCCGCGGACCAGAGCTGTTTGCGTCGTTCTGGAGGGGTCTCGCTTGCTGCGTCGAAGCGGGAGACGGCCATTGCCACGTTCAGGTCTGACGCTATCAAGACAGGGATGCCGTGCAATTGATCGAGGCTGTTCGCAACGTTATGGGAAAGATTGGTCGCTTGACGCTCCAGCGCGTCCGCTTGGCTATGCACAAGATCGGCGGCGCGGGACCGCAGCACGGCGCTGGCAATGAGCCATGAAGCAAGCAGCCACAAGGCCAACAGACCTCCAGCCACGGCTAACCGGCGCAAGTTCTTGGCCTGTTGGTCGTTCATCGGCGGAGCCTGGTGCTGCATGGCATGGCGTATCACGCTCAACAGGCTGCTTGGGAAGCGATGGTGAAGTCCTGCATTGCTGGCGAGCACGCCGAGCGCGAACGATCTGCATTCGCCAGACTTTGTGTTGGCGATTCCAACCATGCACCCGCACCAACTTTTGCAGCGTTCATAGGAAAGCTGTGCGGCCGCTGACCTTATCGACCAGACCACGGTGCGGCTTGAGGCGGGTCTTCGTTCAGACGCGCTGCGGAGTCGCCGAAATTGCAGACGATTTGGCGGGACAGCGGCGCCTGGACAATAGGTGCCGGTTCGGCAGTGAAGACCTGAGTGTCAGCTGGCCGACATCAGGCCTACCCAGCGGTGTCTCGTTCCGTTCACTGGGAGTCGTGCGAAGCGATGTGAGGTGCAGTCGTTCGACCGCCTTGAGGCGCGCGCCGCGGGTGGCCTCCTGGCGAGCGCCGAGCGTCCTTCTGCCGGCCCAGTACCTGCCTGGATCGCCCGGAACCGGCCCGTATACTTGCGCTTTACCACCACGGCATTTCGAAAGACAGTGCCGCATGCAATGACCAAATTCGTCTTTGTCACCGGCGGTGTGGTGTCCTCGCTGGGCAAGGGCATCGCGTCAGCGTCACTGGCCGCGATCCTCGAATCGCGCGGCCTCAAAGTCACCCTCATCAAGCTCGACCCGTACATCAACGTCGACCCCGGCACGATGTCGCCGTTCCAGCACGGCGAGGTGTTCGTCACCGATGACGGCGCCGAAACCGACCTCGACCTCGGCCACTACGAGCGCTACATCACGACGCGCATGACGCGCAGCAACAACTTCACCACCGGGCAGATCTACGACTCCGTGATCCGCAAGGAACGCCGCGGCGAATACCTCGGCAAGACGGTGCAGGTGATCCCACACGTCACGAACGAGATCCAGGACTACATCCGCCGTGGCGCCGGCATGGGCACGCCGCAGGAGATGGAAGTCGCGATCGTCGAGATCGGCGGCACGGTGGGTGACATCGAGTCGCTGCCGTTCCTCGAAGCGGTTCGCCAGATGAGCCTGAAGATGGGCCCGACCAACGCCGCCTTCGTCCACCTGACGCTGGTGCCGTGGATTCCCGCCGCCGGCGAGCTGAAGACCAAGCCGACCCAGCACAGCGTGCAGAAGCTGCGCGAGATCGGCATCATGCCCGACGCCCTGCTCTGCCGCGCCGACCGGCCGATCCCCGACGAAGAACGGGCGAAGATCTCGCTCTTCGCCAACGTGCCCGAGTTCGGCGTGATCTCGGTCTGGGACGCCGACACGATCTACAAAGTGCCGCGCATGCTGCACTCGCAGGGGCTCGACGAGCTGATCTGTGCCAAGCTGCACCTGCACACCAAGCCGGCCAACCTCTCGCGCTGGGACAAGCTGGTCGACGAGGTCGAGCACCCGCAGCACGAGGTCACGATCGCGATGTGCGGCAAGTACGTCGACCTGTCCGATTCGTACAAGTCGCTCAACGAGGCGCTGCGCCACGCCGGCATCCACAACCACGCGCGGGTGAAGATCGAATACGTCGACTCCGAGGACCTGAGCCCGGCCAACGTCGCCAACCTGGCGCGCTTCGACGCGATCCTGGTGCCCGGCGGCTTCGGCAAGCGCGGCGTCGAAGGCAAGATCCTCGCGGCGCAGTTCGCGCGCGAGCACAAGCTGCCCTACCTCGGCATCTGCCTCGGCATGCAGGTGGCGACGATCGAATACGCGCGCCACAAGGCCGGGCTCGCGGGGGCCAACAGCACCGAGTTCGAGCCGGCGACGCCGCACCCGGTGATCGCGCTGATCGAGGAATGGCAGAACGCCGACGGATCGATCCAGACGCGCAACGCGCAGTCCGACCTCGGCGGCACGATGCGCCTGGGCGCGCAGAGCTCCGACGTGAAGCCGGGCACACTGGCCCACGAGATCTACGGCGACGTGGTGACCGAGCGGCATCGCCACCGCTATGAGGCGAACGTCAACTACCTCGACCGGCTGGCCGAGGCGGGCCTGGTGATCTCGGCACTGACGCAGCGCGAGAAGCTGACCGAGATCGTCGAGCTGCCCAAGAGTGCGCACCCGTGGTTCATGGGTGTGCAGTTCCACCCCGAGTTCAAGTCCACACCCTGGGGCGGGCACCCGCTGTTCAAGTCGTTCATCGCCGCCGCGCTCAGGCACCAGGCGGAGCGCCTTGAAAGAGCCGCCGCATGAGGCTTTGCGGTTTCCAAGCCGGACTCGACCAGCCGTGCTTCCTCATCGCCGGCCCCTGCGTCGTCGAGTCGGAACAGTTGCAGATGGACGTTGCCGGCGCGCTCAAGGAGATCACCGCTTCGCTCGGCGTCCCGTTCATCTTCAAGTCGAGCTACGACAAGGCCAATCGCTCCAGCGGCACTTCGTATCGCGGTCCGGGAATGGAGCGCGGGCTCGAGATCATCGCCAAGGTCAAACGCGAGCTCGCCGTTGCCGTGCTGACCGACGTCCACGACGCGACCGAGATCGCCGCAGCAGCGAGCGTCGTCGACGTGCTGCAGACGCCCGCATTCCTTTGCCGCCAGACCGATTTCATCCGCGCCGCCGCGCAGTCCGGCAAGCCGGTGAACATCAAGAAGGGCCAGTTCCTCGCGCCTCACGACATGAAGAACGTGATCGCCAAGGCGCGCGCCGCGGCGCGCGAGGCGGGCTTGGACGAAGACCGCTTCATGGCCTGCGAACGCGGCGCGAGCTTCGGCTACAACAACCTCGTCTCCGACATGCGCTCGCTGGCCATCATGCGCGAGACCGGCGCGCCGGTCGTCTTCGACGCGACGCACTCGGTGCAGCTGCCCGGCGGCCAGGGCACGACGAGCGGCGGCCAGCGCGAGTTCGTGCCGGTGCTGGCGCGCGCCGCGGTGGCGGTGGGCATTGCCGGCCTCTTCCTGGAGACGCACCCCGATCCGGCCCACGCGATGAGCGACGGGCCGAACGCGGTGCCCCTAAGGCACATGAAGGCGCTGCTCGAGCAGCTGCTGGCGCTCGACCGCGTGGTCAAGAGCCAGCCGTTGCTCGAGAGCGACTTCGAGCCCTGACCGCCCCATGAGCGCGTACATCATCGCCAACGTGCGCGTCACCGACCCGGCGCAGTACGAGCAGTACAAGCGCCTGTCGTCGCTGGCCATGCAGGCACACGGCGCCGAGGTCTGCGTGCGCGGCGGCGCGGTCGAGGTGCTCGAAGGCGACTGGCAGCCCGACCGGCTCGTGGTGCTGAAATTCGCCAGCGTCGCGCAGGCCAAGGCGTTCTACGGCTCCGCCGAATACGCGCTGGCGCGCGCCGCGCGGGCCGGCGCCGCAGTGATGCGCATGGTGCTCGTCGAAGGGACCTGACGACGCCGTCACGTTGCGCGGCCGCGAACCGCCAGCCAGATTCGAACTGCAACTGGAGATGAATGCATGAGTGCCATCGTTGACATCGTCGGCCGCGAGATCCTCGACAGCCGCGGCAACCCCACCGTCGAATGCGACGTGCTTCTCGAATCGGGCGTGATGGGCCGCGCCGCCGTGCCCTCGGGCGCGTCCACCGGTTCGCGCGAGGCGATCGAGCTGCGCGACGGCGACAAGTCGCGCTACCTCGGCAAGGGCGTGCTGAAGGCCGTCGAGCACGTCAACACCGAGATCTCGGAAGCCGTGCTCGGGCTCGATGCGAGCGAGCAAGCCTTCCTCGACCGCACGCTGATCGACCTCGACGGCACCGAGAACAAGAGCCGCCTCGGCGCCAACGCCACGCTCGCCGTCAGCATGGCCGTGGCGCGCGCCGCGGCCGAGGAATCGGGCCTGCCGCTGTACCGCTACTTCGGCGGCTCGGGCGCGATGCAGATGCCGGTGCCGATGATGAACGTCATCAACGGCGGCGCGCACGCGAACAACAACCTCGACCTGCAGGAGCTGATGATCATCCCGCTCGGTGCACCGAGCTTTCGCGAAGCGGTGCGCTACGGCGCCGAGGTCTTTCACGCGCTGAAGAAGATCATCAACGACCGCGGCATGAGCACGGCCGTCGGCGACGAGGGCGGCTTCGCGCCGACGGTGGCGAGCCATGAGGCGGCGATCCAGCTGATCCTGGAAGCGATCGACAAGGCCGGCTTCACGGCCGGCACGCAGGTGGCGCTCGGACTCGATTGCGCGGCGAGCGAGTTCTACAAGGAGGGCAAGTACGTGCTGGGTGGCGAAGGGCTGAGTCTCTCCGCCCCGGAGTGGACCGACATCATGGCGACCTGGGTCGACAAGTACCCGATCATCAGCATCGAAGACGGCATGGCCGAAGGCGACTGGGACGGATGGAAGCATCTCGCCGACCGACTTGGCAGCAAGGTGCAACTGGTCGGCGACGATCTGTTCGTCACCAACACGAAGATCCTGCGCGAGGGCATAGAGAAGCGAGTCGCCAACTCGATCCTCATCAAGATCAACCAGATCGGCACACTGACCGAAACCTTCGCCGCGATCGAGATGGCCAAGCGCGCCGGCTGGACGGCCGTAATCAGCCACCGCTCGGGCGAGACCGAAGACTCGACGATCGCCGACATCGCCGTCGGCACCAACGCCGGCCAGATCAAGACCGGCTCGATGAGCCGCAGCGACCGCATCGCCAAGTACAACCAGTTGCTGCGCATCGAGGAAGACCTCGGCGACGTCGCGAGCTACCCGGGGCGTGCGGCGTTCTACAACTTGCGCTGAACCGTCCTCCGATCCACTCGGCGCGCCCTGCGTTGCGGTACCTCTTTGTGGTACCATTTATCCTATGAGGCGGAAATGCCGGCGCGCGCTCAAATCGGTGTTCGCCCGTCCCGCGAGCGCCAACATTCAGTGGCGCGATATTGAAGCACTGTTTGCAGACCTGGGTGCGGACATCAGTGAACGCGAGGGTAGCCGCGTGGCGGTTGTGTTGTTCGGGGAAGTGAGAGTCTTTCATAGGCCGCATCCGACCCCGAACACCGACAAAGCTGCCGTAGCGAGCATCCGCAAGTGGCTGGAACAACACGGAGTCGAGCCATGAACGTAATGAGCATTGACGGGTATCACGCCAGGATTGAATACGACCCGGAACTCGATCTCTTCCGGGGTGAAATTCTGGGGCTGAATGGCGGTGCCGACTTCTACGGGAAGAGCCCAAAGGAGCTGCGCGCGGAATTCAAGAAGTCGCTCGCGGTCTTCCTTGATGTCTGCAAGGAGAAGGGCATCGAGCCTCGCCGCCATTTCTCCGGGAAATTCAACCTGAGAATCCCGCCCGAACTTCATGAGCGCTTGGCCATCTCGGCACAGGCCGAGGGCAAGAGCATCAACACCTTGGCACAGGAGGCGCTGAGAGAGCGCGTCGCCTCGTGACGCAAGCCACGCCGACATTGCGAATGCGAATTCGTGAAACGAGTAAGGTTTGAAGCTCGCTCGCCGAGCGATGCCATGACGAGCATTGTGAACGCCTGGAAGACCGGCAAGGCCGAGCAGTCAGCGCGCATCGCCTTCGCCTCGCCCGCGTTGCCTTGGCGGGTGCTGACTGCGAAGCGCTGGGAGTTGCTCAAGCTGCTGTGACAAAGAGGCAGAAGCCTCCGTTCAGACGAACACGGACTTCAGGAATGAAAAGGCGCGAGAAAGCGAGAAAAAGCTGCAGCTCAGTTGAACGTCCGCCTGGAAGGATGACGCGCATCATGCCCATCGCGGCTTCCCAGCGATTGTGCTTTCACGATCGCATGCTCTGATGCGCTTCGTCACCCTCACCCTCCTCGCCCTGCTGGCCCTCGTCAATGCCGAACTCTGGTTCGGCAAGGGCGGTATACCGCGCAGGATGGAACTGGAGGCCAAGCTGCAGGCTCAGAAGGCCAGCAACGACGCCGCACGCGCGCGCAACGAGCAGCTATCGGCCGAGGTGCGCGACCTGAAGGAAGGGCTCGAGATGGTCGAGGAGAAGGCCCGATACGAACTCGGCATGATCAAGGCCGACGAGATCCTGGTGCAGATCTCGACCAAGCATTGAGCCCGTCGCCCGAGCCGCCGCCATGAACGCCCTGCTGCATGTGCTGCAGCCCCTGTTCGCGCCCGCCTTCACGGCCTTCGGCGCGCCGGTCACCTGGCTCGAACTTGTCGCTTTCGCGCTCGCGCTGGCAATGGTGCTGCTCAACATTCGTGTCAACCCGCTGGCCTGGCCGCTGGCAATCGTGAGTTCGCTGCTCTACTTCGCGCTGTTCTGGAACAGCCGCCTGTATGGCGACGCGGGCCTGCAGATCTTCTTCGCGATCGTCGCCGTGTGGGGCTGGTGGCAGTGGTTGCGCGGCACGGCCGCCGACGGCGCGGCGCTGCGCGTGACCTGGCTGTCGGCGCGCGGCCGCTGGGCGCTGGTGCTCGCGCTGGCGCTCGCCTGGCCGGCGACGGGCCTCTTCCTGCGCGCTTACACCGACACCGATGTGCCGTGGTGGGATGCCTTCCCGACGGCCGCCAGCGTGATCGGCCAGTGGCTGCTCGGGCGCAAGCATGTCGAGAACTGGGCCGTGTGGATCGCTGTCAACGTCGTCGGCGTGGCGCTGTTCGCCTACAAGGGACTGTGGCTGACGGTGCTGCTCTACCTCGCGTTCATCGCACTGTCGGTGCAGGGATGGCGCGCATGGACCAGGATGGCGTGATGAAGCGAGCCTTCGTGATCGGCATCGTCGGCGCCGAGAGCAGCGGCAAGACGCAACTCGCGCAGGCGCTACGGACACGTCTTGCGGCCGAAGGGCTGCCCGCTGCGCTGATCGGAGAAACCCTGCGCGAGTTCTGCGAACAACAGCGCCGCACGCCGCGCATGGCCGAACAGGCGGCGATTGCCGCCGAGCAGACGCGCCGCATCGCAGCCGCAGCCCTCGGCCATGCCGCCGTCGTCGCCGACACGACGGCGCTGATGACCGCCGTCTATAGCGAACTCGTCTTCGGCGACGCGAGCCTTTACGCGATGGCCGAGCAGGCACACCGCCGCTGCGATCTGACGCTGCTGACCGCGCTCGATCTGCCCTGGCAGGCCGATGGCCTCCAGCGCGACGGCGCCCATGTGCGCGAGCCCGTCGATGCGCTGATCCGCGCCGCGCTGCAGCGCATGGCGCAGCCCTTCGCGGTGGTCGCGGGCAGCGGCGACGCGCGGCTGCAATCGGCCTGGCACGCGGTGCATCAGGCGCTTCGACTGCCGCGCGCCGACGACGTCGAAGAGTCCGGAAGTGCGAAATGGCATTGGCGTTGCGAGCGCTGCGGCGACGCGGACTGCGAACGGCATCTGTTGTTGCCACAGCTGCGCAACGCGTGACATCGCGCCGAGCACCGAGCGGCTAGCCTCTATCCATGCCCACTCAACTCTCAAGACGCGAGGCGATGCGCCCGGCCACCGTCGTGCTGATGCTGACGCTGCTGCTCGGCGTGCAGCCGGTGACGACCGACCTGTACCTGCCCGCGCTGCCGGCGCTGGCCGGCGCGCTCGGTGCCGGCATGGGTGCCGCCCAGCTGACGCTATCGGCGCTGATCATCTGCTTCGGCGTCGCGCAACTCGCATGGGGGCCGCTGTCCGACCGCTTCGGCCGCCGACCTGTGCTGCTGGCCGGCCTGGCGCTGTACTGCGTGGCCGGGCTCGGAACGACTCTCGCGCCATCCATCGGCTGGCTGATCGGCTGGCGTGCGCTGCAGGGCGCTGGCATGGCGGCCGCGGTGACCTGCGGGCGCTCGATCGTGCGCGACCTGTACGAGCCGCGCGAGGGCGCCCGCGCGCTGTCGCGCGCACTCGGCGGCCTCGGGGTGCTGGCCTTGCTCGGCCCGCTGCTCGGCGGAATGCTGGTGCATTGGCTGCACTGGCGGGCGACGCTCGCCGCGGTGACGCTGTTCGGCGTCGTCACGCTGGCGAGCGTGGCCTGGCACCTCACGGAGACACTGCCGCGGCGGAATCCGCGGGCCACCGCGCTGGCGCAAATCGCCGCCAACTGGAAGCGCGTCCTGCGCCACCCCACTTTCATCGCCTGGACGGCATTGCAGTGCGCCACCTGGGGCGGGCTGTTCACGATGCTCGCGTCGTCGTCGTTCATCTTCATCGACGTGCTCGGGGCAAGCCAGCTCGCCTATGGTGCGATGCTCGCCGCGAGCTCGCTGTCCTACATCGTCGGCACCATTCTCTGTCGCTTCCTGCTGCGACACGGCAATGCCTCGCAGGCGGTGGCCATCGGTGCCGTGTTCACCCTCGGCGGCGGCGCGTTGCTGGCCGGGCTGTCGCTCGCCGGCGTGCATTCGCTGTGGGCCATGGTTCCGCCGCTGCTGCTCTATGCGGTCGGGCACGGCATCCACCAGCCCTGCGGCAGCGCGGGCGCCGTCAGCCCCTTCCCGGACGCCGCCGGCACCGCCGCATCGCTGTCGGGCTTTGCGATGATGCTCACTGCGTTCGGTGTCGGCCTCGCGCTCGGGCGCAGCATGAACGGCACGGTCTTCCCGCTCACGCTCGGCGTCGGCGGGTTCAGCGTCTGTGTCGCCGCGATCGCCTGGACGCTGGTGCGCAGGCACGGCGACCGGCGCGTGGTGGCGCCGAGCGCGCAACCGGCATGAACTACGTCTGCATTGCGGGGCCGACCGCGTCGGGCAAGACGGCGGCGGCGCTGGCCGTGGCCGACGCGCTCGCAGGCACTCTGCCGGTGGAGATCGTCAGCGTCGATTCGGCGCTGGTCTATCGCGGCATGGACATCGGCACCGCCAAGCCGGCTGCGGCCGAGCGCGCGCGCGTGCCGCATCACCTGATCGACATCCTCGATCCGGCCGAGGCCTACTCGGCGGCGCGCTTCGTAGGCGATGCGCAGCGCCTGATCGGCGAGATCGCCGCGCGCGGCCATCTGCCCTTGCTGGTGGGCGGCACGATGCTGTATTTCAAGGCATTGTTCGAGGGCCTGGACGCGATGCCCGCGGCCGACCGTGCGGTGCGCGCCGAGCTCGAAGCAAGGGCCGCCGCCGAGGGGTTGTATTCGCTGTACGAGGAGCTGCGACGCGTCGATCCGGTCACCGCTGCGCGCCTGCCGCCGGGCGACTCGCAGCGCATCCAGCGCGCGCTCGAGGTCTACCGCGTCAGCGGCAAGCCGATGTCGCGGCACCACGGCCTGAAGGTACCGGCCGGGCCGCATGCACCGCTGATCGCGCTCGAACCGAGCGACCGCGCCTGGCTGCACGAGCGCATCGAGCGGCGCTTCCGCCAGATGCTCGCCGACGGCCTGCTGCGCGAAGTGCGCGCACTGCGTTCGCGGCGCGATCTCGAGGCCGACCTGCCGGCCATGCGCTGCGTCGGCTACCGCCAGGTCTGGGAGGCGCTCGACAACGGCACGCTGGACACCGTGGCCGAGCGCGGCATCGCGGCGACGCGCCAGCTTGCCAAGCGCCAGCTCACCTGGCTGCGCGGCATGCCGGAGCGGCACGTCGTCGCGTGTGACGCCCCCAACCCGTCGGCACAGGTGGTCGCCACCGTTCGAGCCCTGCTCGACAGCATGCATGGCACTGCTCGAAGTTAGCGCGCTCGCCAAGCACTATGGCGAGACGCCGGTCTTTGCCGGCGTGGACCTCGAGGTGCAGGCCGGCGAGTTCGTCGCCATCCTCGGCGAGTCGGGCGTCGGCAAGTCGACGCTGCTCAACTGCATCGCCGGCCTTGACAGCGTGGAAGCGGGCGCGGTGCGAATCGCGGGCACCGACATCGTCACGCTCGCCGAGCCCGAGGCCGCGCTGCTGCGCCGCCGGCGGCTCGGCTTCGTCTTCCAGGCCTTTCACGTGCTGCCGCACCTGAGCGTGTTCCACAACGTCGCGCTGCCGTTGCTGCTGCTGCGGCGTCCCGACGCGACGCGCGTGCGCGAGATGCTCGCCGCAGTGGGTTTGCAGGCGCTCGCAGAGCGACTGCCGCAGCAGCTCTCGGGTGGCCAGTTGCAGCGCGTCGCCATCGCGAGGGCACTGGTGCACCGGCCCGACCTGATCCTCGCCGACGAGCCCACGGGCAATCTCGACCCGGCAACCGCCGAGCGGGTGATCGACCTGCTCGCGGCCCAGGTGCGCCACGAGGGCGCGGCCTGCGTGCTGGCAACGCACTCGCGCATGGCCGCGGCGCGCGCCGACCGTACGCTGGTGCTGACCGCCGACGGGATCACGTCGCCGCCGGGCCGCCCCAAGGCGACGACGCCCCCTCGGGGGGCCGGCGCCGAAGGCGCCTTGGGGGCCGACACGGCAATCTGATGCTGGCGTTGTTGCAGGCCCTGTCGTGGCCCGAGCTCCGGTTCCATCCATGGCGAGTCGTGACGGCGCTGCTTGCGGTCGTGCTGGGCGTCGCCCTCGCGTTCTCGGTGCAACTGATCAACGAGTCGGCGTTGAGCGAATTCAGCGCCGCGGTGCGCTCGGTCAATGGCGAGGCCGACTTCGAGTTGCGCTCGGCCTACCGGGGCGCGGCGGGCGGCTTCGACGAGCAGTTCTACGCGCGGGTCGCCGCGCACCCGCAGGTGGCGATCGCGAGCCCGGTGGTCGAGCTCGACACGGTCGCGCTCGCCGCCGACGGCAGGCGCGTCGCGCTGCGCGTGCTGGGGCTGGACATGCTGGTCGCGGCGCAGCTCGCGCCCGGCCTGCTGCCGCGGCCCTTCGACGGCGAGGCGCGGCTGACGATGCTCGATCCCGATGCGGTGTTCCTGAACCCGGCTGCGCAGCAGGTGTTGGGGCTGGCAAGCCAGACATCGAGCACCGAACTGCGACTGCTGGCCGGCAGCAGCGTCCGCACGCTGCGCATCGCCGGTCGGTTGGGTGGCGGCGGGGCAGCGCTCGCGGTGATGGACATCGCCGGCGCACAAGCGCAGTTCGGTACGCTCGGCAAGCTGAGCCGCATCGACGTGCGGCTGGCGCCGGGAGCGCAACGCGACGCCGTGCTGGGCGAGCTGGCCCTGCCGCCGGGCGTGCGCGCCGCCGCACCCGATGAGGCCTCGCAACGCCTGGCCAATGTGTCGCGCGCCTACCGCGTCAACCTGACGGTCCTCGCATTGGTGGCGCTGTTCACCGGAGCGTTCCTGGTGTTCTCGGTGCTCTCGCTGGCTGTCGCGCGGCGCCAGCCGCAGTTCGCGCTGCTCGGCGTGCTCGGCATGAGCGCGCGCGAGCGGCTGCAGCTCGTCGTCGCCGAGTCGGGCCTGCTCGGGCTCGTCGGCAGCCTGCTCGGGCTGGGCCTCGGCACCGCGCTCGCCAAGGGGGCGCTGCACTGGCTGGCGGGTGACCTGGGTGGCGGCTTCTTCCAGGGCGTGGCGGCACCGCTGCAGTTCAGCGTCAGCGCGGCACTGGTGTACGGCGCGCTCGGCGTGGCGGCTGCGCTGGCCGGGGGCTGGCTGCCCGCGCGCAGCGCGCAGCGCCTCGCGCCCGCGCAGGCGCTAAAGGGCCTCGACCCGCAGAGCGACGGGTTCGAGCGCCCCTGGCTCGGCCCGGCGCTGCTGCTGGCCGGCGCGCTGCTGGCCTTCGCCCCGCCGCTGTTCGGGCTGCCGCTCGCGGCCTATGTGTCAGTCGCCTGCCTGCTGCTCGGCGGCATCGCCTGCGTTCCGGCCGCAGTGGCGCTGCTGCTGCGCGGCGTCGCGCCACCACAGTCGGCGCTGCCGCTGCTTGCGCTGGAGCGGGCGCGTCAACAGCGCCACAGCGCGACCATCGCGGTGTCCGGCGTGGTCGCGAGCCTCGCGCTCTCGGTCGCACTGACGGTCATGGTGGCGAGCTTTCGCGACTCGATGACGCACTGGCTGGCCACCGTGCTGCCGGCCGAGCTGTACGTGCGCGGCGCGGCCAGCATGAACGCCGGCGACAGCGTCTTCCTCGCGCCGCAATTCGTGCAGACGGTGACGAAGCTGCCCGCCGTCGCGCGCGCCGAGGCGCAGCGCGCGACGCAGGTGCAACTGGCCCCGCAGCGCCCGGCGGTGGCACTGATCGCGCGACCGCTGGCGGATCCGGCGAGATCGCTGCCGCTGGTGGGTGAACTGCGGCCGGTCGAGCCGGGCCGCGTACCCGTCTTTGTGAGCGAGGCGATGGTCAGCCTGTACGGCGCCGCGCCGGGGACCACGCTGATGCTGCCGCTGCCCGACGGACGCGTGCAACCGCTGCAGGTGCGTGGCGTGTGGCGCGACTACGCGCGCCAGGGCGGCGCACTGCTGATCGACCTCGCCGACTACCGAAGGCTGAGCGGCGACGAGCGCGTCAACGACCTCGCACTGTGGCTCGCACCGGGCGGCGATCTGGCGGCGCTGCAGCGGGCGATCGCCGCGCTGGCGGGCGACACGGCGATCGAGTTCGCTGCGGCGGGCGAGATCCGCGCCACTTCGCTGCGCATCTTCGACCGCAGCTTCGCCGTCACCTACTGGCTGCAGGCGGTGGCGATCGCGATCGGCCTGTTCGGCATCGCGGCCAGCTTCTCGGCCCAGGTCCTTGCTCGACGCAAGGAGTTCGGCCTGCTCGCCCACCTCGGCCTGACGCGGCGACAGATCGTCACCGTGGTGGCGGCCGAAGGCGCGCTGTGGACGGCCGTCGGCACACTGCTCGGGCTGGCACTCGGGCTGGCGGTGAGCGTGGTGCTGGTGAAGGTCGTGAATCCGCAAAGCTTTCACTGGACAATGGACCTGGCGCTGCCCGTGGCGCGTCTGGCGCTGCTGTGTGGCGCCGTGCTCGCCGCCGGCGCGGCAACCGCCTGGCTTGCCGCACGCGCGCTGGCGGCACAGGACATGGCCCTCGCCGTGAAGGAAGACTGGTGATGCGACGGCGCGCCGTGCTGCTGACCGCTGCCGCGCTGCTCGGCCTTCGCGCGCAGGGGCAGGGCATCGTCAGGCCCGGCGTGCCGATCGTGCTGCCGCGCGACTTCGGCGCCCACCCCGAATTCCGCACCGAGTGGTGGTACGTGACCGGCTGGCTAGCCGTATCCGGCGTCGCCGAGCCCTACGGCTTCCAGCTCACCTTCTTCCGCTCGCGCACCGGCGTGCCGCAGGATCATCCCAGCGCCTTCGCTGCCAGGCAGCTCGTGTTCGCGCACGCCGCGCTGACCGACCCGGTGGCGGGCAGGCTGCGCCACGACCAGCGCATCGCGCGTGCGGGTTTCGGCATCGCGCAGGCGAGTGAACACGACACCGACGTGCACCTGCGCGGCTGGTCGCTGAAGCGCGAAGGCTCTGTCGGCGCCCACCGCTACCTCGCCCGCGTCGATGCGAGTACGCAGGGCTTCGCGCTCGCGCTGGAGCTCGCTGCGACGCAGCCGGTGCTGCTGCAGGGCGACGCCGGCTTCTCGCGCAAGGGGCCCGACGCGGCCCAGGCGAGCTACTACCTGAGCGAGCCGCAACTCGCCGTGACCGGCACGCTGACGATTTCGGGGCGCAGCGCCGCGGTCGGCGGCCGCGCCTGGCTCGACCATGAGTGGAGCGAGTCGCTGCTGCACCCCGAGGCGGTCGGCTGGGACTGGGTCGGCATGAACCTCGACGACGGTGGCGCGCTCACTGCCTTCCGCCTGCGGCGCCGCGACGGCTCCGCACTGTGGGCCGGTGGCAGCCTTCGTTCGCGCGACGGCGCACTGCAGGTCTTCGGCCCCGACGACGTCCGCTTCGAACCGCTGCGAACCTGGGCGAGCCCGGCCACGCAGGCGCGCTACCCGGTGCAGTGGCGCCTGTCCACACCAGCCGGAGGTTTCGAGGTGCGAGCCCGCCTCGATGCGCAGGAGCTCGACAGCCGCGCCTCGACAGGCACCGTCTACTGGGAAGGCTTGAGCGATCTCTTCGACGCGCAGGGCCGGCGCGTCGGCCGCGGCTACCTGGAATTGACCGGGTACGCCTCGCCGCTGCGCCTGGGCTGAAACGGCAGCGTGCGCACGCAGTTGCGGCCGTCGGACTTGGCGGCGCACAGCGCGGTGCCGGCCTCGTGGATCATCCAGTCGAGCGACGGCAGTTCGGCGCGCAGCGGCGCCACGCCGATGCTCACCGTCGTGCCGACCTCCGCGCCCTGCCAGGGCACGCACAGCGCCTGCACCTGGCTGCGGATGCGCTCGGCCACGTCGAGCGCGCCGAGCGGATCGGTCTGCGGCAGGAAGACGGCCAGTTCCTCGCCGTCGAAGCGCGCCAGCACGTCGGGCCGGCGCAGCGAAGCGGCCGCCGTGTGCGCGATCCGGCGCAAGAGTTCGTCGCCGCACAGTTGGCCGTGGACGTCGTTAATGCGCTTGAAGTGGTCGGCATCGACGAGCAGCAGCGCCGCATCGTTGCCGTAGCGCCGCGCGCGTTCCCATTCACGCTGCGCCACCGTCATGAAGTGGCGCCGGTTCGGCACGCCGGTGAGTTCATCGTGCGTCGCCAGCACGCCGATTCGACTGCGTTCGCGCTCGAGTTCGAACACCAGGCGCAGCAGCATCGAGGCCAGCAGCGGTGTCAACAGCAGCGAGATCAGGCTCGCCGACGCCAGCGCCACGAAGCGATCGCCCCGTCCGAGCACGCTGATAGCCGCCTCAGCCAGCAGCACGGCCAACACCCAGACACCGGCGGTCAGCACCACCGTGGCAGGCCACAGGCCGAGTCGCAACACGCGCCGACCCAACCAGTCGATCGCAGCGGGCGCCGGATCGGTCTGGGCGTCGGGGGAAGAAGGGAGGGTCATGGCCTGTTCGGCGGCAGCACCGGCATTCGAACACATCCGCGCCCGAGACGCACTCCCCCGATCAAACCCCGCAGCATTGCCGGGGGCCAGAAATCGGCGGAGGTTTGTCGGTTGTCAATGCAAGCTCGCCACCGGCGCTTCACAGTGATCTGACGAAACAAAGGAGATTGACCGTGCCCGCCCCCCAGACCATCGCCTCGATCGAGGCCGCCGTCGACTACGTGCTCGACCACATTCCCGGCACCATCGTGCTCGGCGCACCGCTGGGCATCGGCAAGCCCAATCCGTTCGTCAACGCGTTGTACCGCCGCATCAAGGGCAATCCGGCGAGGCGGCTGAAGATCATCACCGCGCTGTCGCTCGAAAAACCGGTCGGCAAGAGCGATCTCGAGCGCCACTTCCTGGAGCCGCTGGTCGAGCGCGTATTCGGAGACTACCCCGACCTCGAGTACGTGAAGGACTCCCGCGGCGGCGGCCTGCCGCCGAACATCGAGGTGCACGAGGTCTTCATGAAGACCGGCGACTACCTCGGCAACAGCGCCGCGCAGCAGGACCACATCTCGAGCAACTACACGCACATCGCGCGCGACATGGCGGTGCAGGGCATGAACGTCATCGCGCAGGCCGTCGCGGCGCGCGACGACACCGACGGCCTGCACCTGAGCCTGTCGAGCAACCCCGACGTGATCTTCGAAGGGGTCGAGAAGTTCAAGGCGATGGGCCTGCCGCTGATGGTGATCGGCGTGATCAACCGCAAGATGCCCTTCATGCCCAATACGGCCGAGGTGAGACCCGACTTCTTCGACGTGGTGGTGACCGACCCGGCGGCGACGCACACCCTCTTCGGCCCGCCGAACAACGCGGTCAGCTCCGCCGACTACGCCATCGGCCTGCACGCGTCCAGCCTGGTCGCCGACGGCGGCACTCTGCAGATCGGCATCGGCTCGCTGGGTGACTCGATCGCGCAGGCGCTGATCGTGCGCGACCGGCATGGCGACGAGTACCGCCGCATCCTCGACTCGCTCTGTCCCGACGGCTTGGCCGGGCGCGAGCTGGGCCGTTTCGACCAGGGCCTGTACGGCTGTTCCGAGATGTTCGTCAACGGTTTCCTGAAGCTGATCGAGGCCGGCATCATCCGCCGCGAGGTGTTCGGCGACGCAGCACTGCAGCAAGTGCTCAACGAGGGCAGCGGCGACGAGACCGTCACCCCGCAGATGCTGCGCGCGCTGCTCGACAAGCAGCGCATCCGCGCCCGGCTCGACGAGGGCGATCTCGCCTTCCTGCAGCACTTCGGCGTGCTGCGCAGCGAGGTGAAGATCGAGGGCGACAGCCTGGTGATGGGCGAGCTTTGTGTGCCGAACGATCTGCGCAACGCCACCGCCTTCGAAAGCGTTTCCTCCGCCATGCTCGGCACGCGCCTGGCGCACGGCATCTTCATGACGGGCGGCTTCTTCCTCGGCCCGAACGACTTCTACGAACGCCTGCGCACCATGCCGCCGCAGGAGTTGGCGAAGATCGACATGACGCGGATCGACTTCATCAACCAGCTCTACGGCAACGAGGCGCTCAAGCGCGCCCAGCGCGGCAAGGCGCGCTTCATGAACACGACGATGATCGTCACGCTTCTCGGCGCGGCGGCGAGCGACGCGCTCGAGTCGGGCCAGGTGGTCAGCGGCGTGGGCGGGCAATACAACTTCGTCGCGATGTCGCATGCGCTGCCCGACGCGCGGCTGGTCATGATGCTGCGCGCGACGCACCACCACAAGGACGGCGCGAAGAGCAGCATCGTCTGGAACTACGGCCACGTGACGATTCCGCGCCACCTGCGCGACGTGGTAATCACCGAGTACGGCGTGGCCGACCTGCGTGGCCAGCACGACGGCGAAGTGGTCAAGCGCCTGATCGCGATCGCCGACTCGCGCTTCCAGGACGAACTGGTCGAGCAGGCCAAGGCGCACGGCAAGCTCGAATCGCATTACGAGGTTCCCGAGCGCTACCGGAACAACCTGCCGCAGATGCTGGAGGAAAAGCTGCAGCCCTGGGCCCAGGCGGGCCTGCTGCCCTACTTCCCGTTCGGCACCGACCTGACCCCTGACGAGCTGCACATCGTGAGCGCACTGAAGAAGCTCAAGCAAGCCAGCGAGCACCCGGTGGAACTGGTGAGAGTGGCGGTGAAGAGCCTGTGGGAAGGGCGGGAGGCGCCGCATGCGTATCTGGAACGGCTGGGCCTGGCCGATGCGCACAGCTTCAAGGACATGTTCGTGCGGCAGCTGTTCGCCGGGAATCTCTGAGCAGCCGGCCCGCGAGCCGCGTCGCCGGGCCGTCGCTGCCCGCCGTGCCCTGCCAGTAGCGGTCGCGCAGCAGCCGTTTGTAGAGCTTGCCTGTCGGATGTCGCGGCAGTTCGGCCTCGAAGTCGACCGACTTCGGACACTTCACGTGCGACAGTCTGGCACGGCAGTAGGCGATCAGCTCCTCGGCCAGCGCCGGGCCGGCGTCGGCCATGTCGGCCGGCTGGACGACCGCCTTGACTTCCTCGCCCAGGTCCTCGCTCGGCACGCCGATCACCGCGACGTCAGCCACCCTGGGGTGCAGGACGAGCAGGTTCTCGACCTCCTGCGGGTAGACGTTGACGCCGCCGGAGATGATCATGAAGTGCCTGCGGTCGGTCAGGTACAGGTAGCCGTCGGCGTCGAGGTGGCCGATGTCGCCGAGCGTCGTCCAGCCCTGGGCGGTCTTCGACGCCGCGGTCTTCTCGGGGTCGTTGTGGTATTCGAAGGTGGGCGCGTTGGCGAAGTAGATCGTCCCGGTCTCGCCGGGCGGCAGCACGCTGCCATCAGCGTCGTCGACGATGCGAACTTCGCCGAGCAGCGCGCGCCCCACGGTGCCGCGATGGGCGAGCCACTCGCTCGAGTTGCAGGCGACGAAGCCGTTGCCCTCGGTGCCGGCGTAGTACTCGAACAGCACCGGGCCCCACCAGTCGATCATCCGCTGCTTCACCCCCACCGGGCACGGCGCGGCAGCGTGGATCGCGACCTTCAGCGTGTCGTGGCGCCAGCGCGCGCGGACCTCGGGCGCGAGCTTGAGCAGGCGCACGAACATCGCCGGCACCCACTGGCTGTGCGTGACGGCGTGCTGCTCGATCAGTGCGAGCGCCTGCTCGGGGTCGAAGTGCTCCATCACGACCGCGGTGCCGCCGTATCGCATCACCGTCATGCAAAACCGCAGCGGCGCCGCGTGGTACAGCGGCGCGGGCGAGAGGTAGACCGTGTCGGGACCGAAGCCGTAGAGCATGCGCGCGAGGTTCATCAGCGGGTTCGCGGCGTCGATCGCCTCGTCGAGCAGCTCGGTCTTGACGCCCTTGGGCCGGCCGGTCGTTCCCGACGAATACAGCATGTCGCGCCCGGCGCTCTCGTCGGCGATGCGCGTGGCGGGTTGCGCCGCGACTGCGGGCTCCCACGCGACGTGCCCGGGCAGCTCGCCGCCGACGGCGTAGCGTGCCAGTAGCTGCGGCGTGCGGGGGAAGAGCTCGGCGGCCTGCGCAGCGAGGCTCGCCGAGACGATCAGCAGCTTCGCGCCGCAGTCGCGCACGATGTACTCGGCCTCCTGCGTCGCGAGGCGCGAGCTCATCGCGGTGAAGAACAGGCCCGAGCGCTGCGCCGCGAAGCAGATCTCGAAGTAGCGCGAGTTGTTGTCCATCATCAGCGCGATCGCGTCGCCGCGCCCGAGGCCGAGGCTGCGCAGCAGTTGCGCGCCCTGGCTCGAGCGGTCCTCGAGCTGGCGGTAGCTCACCGTCTCGCCCGAGCGGGCCATGACGTAGGCCGCCTTGGCGGGGGTCGACAGCGCGTGATGGCAGGGATGGAGCATGCGCGGATCCTCGGCTTGCCGGACCGTCATTGTTGCGTTGCGCGGCCGGCGCGGCCGTCGTGACTTACCCGCGCCACGGCGCCTGCGATCGCGTCAGTGCGCCCCGCCCGCGTCCGTCGGCGCGCCGCTCGCGACCGGGCGCGCCAGCCAGACGAGGCCGATCAGCAGCAGGAACAGCACGGACGAGGCGGCGAAGACGTCGTTCGCACTCAACATGTAGGCCTGCTGGTCGATCATGCGGTTGACTTGCGCGGCGACCTGTTGCGGCGACATCCCGGCGGCGGACAGCCTGGCGAAGAGGTCCGACGCCGCGGGCCCGCTCGCGTTGCCGATCTGCTCGGCGAGTTGCGCGTGGTGCAGCGCTGCGCGGTCATCCCACACCGTGGTGGCGATCGACGTGCCCATCGCTCCGGCGGTGATGCGCACGAAGTTGGAGAGCCCCGACGCCGCAGGGATGCGGTCCGGCGAGATGCCCGCCAGCGTCAGGCTCACCAGCGGGATGAAGAAGAACGCCGTCGCCAAACCCTGGATTAGCGTCGGGATCAGGATCGTCGTCATGTCGGCCTGGGTGTTGAAGCGGCTGCGCATCCACAGCACCAGCGCGAACACGAGGAACGCGAAGGTCGCCAGGCGGCGCGGATCGACCTTGCCGACCAGCTTGCCGACGAGCGGCAGGAACAGGATCGCCAGCAACCCGACCGGCGCCATCACCCAGCCGGCATCGGTGGCGGTGTAGCCCATGTACTGCTGCAGCCACAGCGGAAGCAGCACGACGTTGCCGAAGAAGAGGCCGTAGCCGACGCTCAGCGCCAGCGTGCCGGTCCAGAAATTGCGGCGCGCAAAGAGCCTGAGATCGACGACGGGGTGCTCGTCGGTCAGCTCCCAGACCAGGAAGACGACGAAGGCGACGACGGAAACCGTCGCGAACGCAATGATCTGGTTCGAGTGGAACCAGTCGAGTTCCTTGCCCTTGTCGAGCATGATCTGCAGCGCGCCCACCCACAGCACGAGCAACGCGAGCCCGACACCGTCGATGGGCAGCTTGCGAGTGGGCGACTCGCGCGTCCGGTAGATCGCCCAGGTCAGCCCGGCGGCCACCAGACCCACCGGCACGTTGATGTAGAAGATCCAGGGCCACGAGACGTTGTCGGTGATCCAGCCGCCGAGCAGCGGCCCCATCACGGGCGCGACGAGCGTCGTCATCGACCACATCGCGAGCGCCGTGCCGGCCCTCGCCTTCGGGTAGCTCTGCAGCAGCAGTGCCTGCGACAGCGGGATCATCGGCCCGGCGACCGCGCCCTGCAGCACGCGAAAGAAGATCAGCATCTCGATGCTGCCCGCCAGCCCGCAAAGCCAGGAAGCCAGCACGAAGAGCAGCGTGCTGCCGATGAAGAGCCTGACGATGCCAATGCGCTGCGTCAGCCAGCCCGTCAGCGGCACCGAGATCGCGTTGGCCACCGCGAAGCTGGTGATCACCCAGACGCCCTGGTTGGGGCTCACGCCGAGGTCGCCGGCGATGGCTGGCAGCGAAACGTTGGCGATCGAGCTGTCGAGCACGTTCATGAACGTTGCCAGCGACAGCGCGAACGTGCCGAGAACGAGCGTCGAGCCGTGCAGCGGTTTCGGCTCGCTCCGTGCGGCCGGAATGGCCTTGTCGGGGCCGGCCGCCGCGGGCCCGGTAACGGTGCTGTCGCTGGCGGCCATTCGCAACGGCGACCGCGCGCTCAGCGGGCCGCCGCAGCGGTCGCGCTGGCCGAGGCGAGACCTGCCGCCGAGGCGGCTTCGACCGCGCCGGAGTGCATGGCGGCGCGCCGTGCCGTCGTCTCGACCGGGCGCGCCACGCCCGTCCTGCCGAGCTGGCCGGCGATGATCCTGTGCACCGCAGCCTCGGCCTCGTGGTCGATCGGATCGAACACCGCCGTCTGCGTGGCCGCTCCTGCGCGCGGCGCGTCAGCGAGCGTCTTGCCCCCCTGCTCGCGCACGTCGACGCTGGCCTCCATCGACAGGCCGACGCGCAACGGGTGCTCGGCCAGTTCCTTCGGGTCGAGCGCGATGCGCACCGGCACGCGCTGCACGACCTTGATCCAGTTGCCGGTCGCATTCTGCGCGGGCAGCAGGGAGAACGCCGATCCGGTGCCCGCGCCGAGTCCGACGACGCGCCCGTGGTACTCGACCTGCTTGCCGTACACGTCGGCGACCAGCGTCGCCGGCTGCGCGATACGCAGCTTGCGCAACTGCGCCTCCTTGAAGTTGGCGTCGACCCACAGCTCGCTCAGCGGGATCAGCGACATCAGCGGCGCCCCGGGCTGTACGCGCTGGCCGAGCTGCACACTGCGGCGGGCGATCGTCCCGTCCACCGGCGCCGGCAGGTCGACGCGCTTCAGCGCGAGGTAGGCCTCGCGCACGCGCGCCGCGGCGCGCTGCACGGTCGGATGGTCCTCGACGCTGGTGCCTTCGGTCATCACCTGGTTGGAAGCGAGTTGCTCGCGCGCCGCCACGGCGGCCGACTGCGCTGCAGCCAACGCGCTCTGCGCCGCGGCAAGCTGCGAAGTGCTGTGGTTGAACTCTTCCTTGCCGACGGCGCCGGTGGCCAGCAGTGGCTGGCGCCGCACCACGTCGTCTTCGGCACGCAGCACGTCGCTGCGCATGCGCGCGATGTCGGCCTCGCGCAGCGCGACCTGCGCGCGCAAGGTCGAGTTGTTGGCGTACAGCGTGCGCACTTCGCGCACCGTCTGCGCGAGCTGTGCTTCGGCCTGTTCGAGTCCGACCTGCGCGTCGGCCGGGTCGAGCCTGACCAGCGTCTGGCCGACCTTCACGAAATCGGTGTCGTCGGCGTTGATGGCGATCACCGTGCCACCGACCTGCGGCGTGATCTGGATGAGATTGCCCTGCACGTAGGCGTTGTCCGTGCTCTCGTAGCGCGCGCCGATCACGAAGTACTCGTAGCCGGCGCCGATGGCCCCCAGCACGACGATGCCGGCGATCACGGCAAGCGCACGCTTGCGCGTCTTGCCGCCTTTGCGCTTGACCTTGACGGTGGTTTCCTGGGATGCGTCCATGAGTGTGGTTCCGGTGTTCGATTCAGCGCGCACCGATGGCGGCCAGCGAGGTGTCGTCGGACGCACCGCCCGCGACCGCCATGGCGTCGTAGCCACCGCCGAGCGAGCGCCCCAGTGCGACCTGACTGTCGAGCGCGCGCGCCTTCAGGTCGACCCCCAGACGGCGCTGCACGAGCACGCTGTTCTCGGCGACGAGCACGGTCAGGTAGGTACCGAGGCCGGCACGAAAGCGCTGCAATGCAAGGTCGTAGGCGCTCTCGGAGGCGCGCTGCGAAGCGGTCTGCGTTCGCTGCTGGCGCTCGATCGACTGCACCGAGGCAATCTGGTCGGCGGCGTCGCGCACCGCATCGATCAGCGTCGCGTTGTAGCTGTCGACGGCGGCGTCGAGCTCGGCCGTCTTGCCTTGCACGTTGGCGCGCAGGCGGCCTGCGTCGAAGATCGGCAACCGGATTGCCGCGCCGGCGCCGAATTCGTCGCTGCCGCTGTTGAGCAGGCGGTTCACGCCCAGCGAGTTGAGGCCGACGAAGGCGATCAGGTTGACGCTCGGGTAGAGCTGCGCCTTGGCCACCGCGACGTCCTGTGTCGAGGCCTCGACGCGCTGGCGCGCCGCGCTGATGTCGGCACGGCGGCCGAGCAGGTCGGCCGGCACGTCGGCTGGCAGCGGTACGGCCTGCACCGTGCTGAGGCGCGGGCTCAACGTGTCGAACGATCCTGGCGGCCGCGCCACGAGCGCGGCGAGCGCGTGGCGGGTGAGCGCGATCTGCTCGTCGAGCGCCTCGATCTGCTGCTCGGTCTCGGGCACGGCCGCTTCGCCCTGCCGCAGTTCGACCTTGGTGTCCAGACCGGCTTCGACGCGCTGGCGGATCAGGCTCACGATTTCGTTGCGCTGTGCGAGCGCGCGCACGGCCACGTCGCGCTGCTCGAAGAGGCGGCCGAGCTGAAAGTAGGTGCGGGCGACGTTGCTCGCCAGCAGCAGGCGCGCGGCCTGTGCGTCGGCCTGCGCGGCGCGCTGGCTGCCGAGCGCGGCGGCCAGCGCCGCGGCGTTCTTGCCGAAGAAGTCGATCTCCCAGCTTCCGGAGGCCAGCAGTTCGCCGGAATTGCCGACGCTGCCCGCGATCGGCGGTGGATAGAGGCCGTTCTCGGTGTAGCGCTGGCGGACCACGCTCAGCGACCCGTCGAGGCGGGGTTCGGTATTGGCCTGCGCCGCGTTCGCCGCCGCGGTGGCGCGCGCCATGCGGTCGCGCGCGAGCTTCAGGCTCGGGTTGACGGCGAGCGCGCTCTCGACCAGCGCGTCGAGCTGCGGATCGTTGAAGGACGTCCACCAGGCGGGCGCCAGCGCCGGTGCCGCCACCTGCGCCGACAGGCCGAGGCTCGCACCGTCCATCGGTTGCGCCAGCGGTGCGATGCCGGCGCTGCTGACGCAGCCGGCCAGCACCAACGCGCACAGCAGGGGAGCGAACGCGGGGAAGACAAGCGGGCGTCGTTGCATGGTCATTGCGGTCGGCATTCAGGGCGCAGCGTCCTGCAGCGCCTGCGAGTTCTCGAGCATGCGCTGCAGCGTCGCCTTGAGTGCCTGCCACTCGGCGCGGGTGACGCCCGCGAGGTGCGCGTTCTGCACCTCGCACAGCACCGCGGGAATCTGCCTCGCGGCCCTCATGCCCTCGGTTGTGAGCTCGATATTGACGACCCGCCGGTCTGCAGTCGAGCGCATGCGCCGGACCAATCCCTTGGCCTCCAGCCGATCGAGCATGCGCGTCATCGCGCCGGCGTCGACCTGGCATCCGCGCGCCAGCTCGGCCACGGTCGTTGCAAGGCCCAGGTGCAGCCTGAGCAGGGGCACCCACTGGGCGTTGGTCAGCCCGACCGACTCGAGCCGCCGGTCCACACCGTGCGCGATGCCAGTCACGACACGGCGCATCAGGTAGCCGACGCTGTCCTCGGCACCGTAGTCCTTGGCGCGATAGTAGTTGGCGGGTTTGGGAAGGTGGGCCACGGCCGAACTATACATGCCTAGGCAACTACTGCAATGGCATGGTTAGCGGTACGGTCAATCGATGCCAGGCTGCGCGCACGACGGCGCCGCGTAGACTGGCTCCATGCCGAACGCCTCCGCACAGAGCTCCCCACCGCCGTCGATCGCGAGCTCAGGCGCGCCGACGCAGTCGAAGTCCGTCGGACCGTTGCGCGCGCTGCTGCCGTTCCTTCGTCCCTACCGCGGCCGCATCGCGCTGGCGGGCATGTTCCTGCTGCTCGCAGCCGTCAGCACGCTCGTCCTTCCGGCAGCGCTCAAGGTGCTGATCGACCAGGGCCTGGTGGCCAGCGACCCGGGCGAGCGGGTGATGGCGCTGCGCACGCACTTCTTCGAGCTGTTCGCCATCGGCGGGGCGCTCGGCGTGTTCTCGGCGGCACGCTTCTACATGGTGAGCTGGCTCGGCGAGCGTGTCACGGCCGACCTGCGCAACGCGGTCTATGCGCACGTGGTGGCACAAAGCCCCGAGTTCTTCGAGACGACGCAAACCGGCGAGGTGCTGTCGCGGCTGACGACCGACACGACGCTCGTGCAGACCGTCGTCGGCTCGAGCCTGTCGATGGGCCTGCGCAACAGCGTGATGGGGCTGGGCGCGATGGCGATGCTCGTCGTCACCAACCCGGTCGTGATGACGCAGGTGCTCGGCGTGCTCGTGCTCGTCGTGCTGCCCTCGCTCTACTTCGGCCGCCGCGTGCGCAGCCTGAGCCGCGCCAGCCAGGACCGCGTGGCCGATTCGAGCGCAATCGCCGCCGAGGTTCTCAACGCCATTCCCGTCGTGCAGAGCTACACGCAGGAGGCGCGCGAGGCAAGGCGTTTCGACGCCTCGACCGAGAACGCGTTCGAGACGGCGGTGCGGCGCAGCCGGCTGCGCGCCTTCCTCGTCGCCTTCATCATCAGCGCCACCTTCGGCGCGCTGCTGTGGGGGCTGTACCAGGGCACGCAGGCAGTGATCGCCGGCAAGATCAGCGCCGGCCACCTGGGCCAGACGGTGGTCTACGTGATCATCCTTGTCTCCTCGGTCGCCGTGCTGTCCGAGGTCTACGGCGACCTGCTGCGCGCTGCCGGCGCGACCGAGAGGCTGATGGAATTGCTGGCGGCGCGCTCGCCCATCGTCACGCCAGCGAGCCCGGTCGCGCTGCCCGCGGTCAGCGGGGGCTCGTCGCTGCGGCTCGAAGATGTGACGTTCCACTACCCGTCGCGGCCGCTGCGCGCGGCGCTCGACAAGGTGAGTCTCGAGGTGCGGTCGGGAGAGACGGTGGCGATCGTCGGGCCGAGCGGCGCCGGAAAGAGCACGCTGTTCCAGCTGCTGCTCCGCTTCTACGATGCGCAGCGCGGCCGCGTGCTGATCGACGGCGTGCCGGTGCGCGACGCGGCGCTCGCCGAGCTGCGCGGCCGCATCGGCATCGTGCCGCAGGACGCGGTGATCTTCTCCACCAGCGCGCTGGAGAACATCCGCTACGGATGCCCCGGCGCGAGCGACGCCGAGGTGATCGCCGCCGCCAAGGGCGCCCATGCGCACGAGTTCGTGCAGATGCTGCCCGAGGGCTACGCCACCTTCCTCGGCGAACGCGGCGTGCGCCTCTCGGGCGGGCAGCGCCAGCGCATCGCGATCGCCCGCGCGATGCTGAAGAACGCGCCGCTGCTGCTGCTCGACGAAGCCACCAGTGCACTCGACGCCGAGAGCGAGCGCATGGTGCAGGCGGCGCTCGAATCGGCGATGCGCGACCGCACGACCCTCGTCATCGCGCACCGGCTGGCGACCGTGCAGCGTGTCGACCGCATCGTGGTGCTGGACCATGGGCGCATCGTCGAGACCGGCCGGCATGCCGAACTCGTCGCACGCGGTGGCCTGTACGCGCGGCTGGCGGCGATGCAGTTCAGCGAGGACGGTCTGGCGCCCTGATCGCGTGCACGTGACGCGCCGGCCCGTGCGATAAAGTCACCGCATGGACAAGGCACTTCACCTCCTGCGCCGTTGCAGCCGGTCTCTTGCGGCGGCGATTGCGATCCTCCTTGCGCTTGCGATGACCTTCCCTGCAGCGCAGGCGCAGACGGCGGGCGATGCCTCGGCGGCAGCGGCGCAACGCCCTGCGAGCGCGGCCGCCGAGTCGCATTCGGTGCTGGCTGCAGCCGCGGCGCAAGCAGCGTCGGATCAGGTGGGTCTGGTGATGGTGTTCAATCGGCCGGTGGTGAGGTTCTATGCGCCCCTGCCAGGCGTCACGCCCGCTGTCCGTGCCCAGCGTGCGCAGGACGAAGCGGCCCGACTGCTCAAGGCCGGCGGGCCGGGCATCGTCGGTACTTCGTCGCTCCTCGGCGTGAACTTCGTGATGATCGACGGCGTCAGCGCCTTCCCGGTGCTGCCGGAGGACCTCGTCCACGGGCAGACGCTCGACGGCATCGTCGCCGCCATGCAGCTCGCCGTGAAGGAGCACCATGAGGCCACTTCGCTGGGCATGCTGCTGCGCGCGACCGGCTTCGCTCTGCTCGCGACGCTGATCCTCGCCGTCGGCGTCTGGGTACTGCGCCGCCTGCGCGGCACACTCAGCCGGGCACTCGCTTCCGTCGGACACCGCCACAGCGCGCGCCTCGCGCTGGGCGGCACGAGCCTGCTCAGCACCGAGCGGGTCTTCGCGCTGGCGCGGGGACTCACCGCATTGATCTACTACGGGCTGCTGCTGATCCTGATCAGCGAGTGGCTGGGGTTCGTGCTGCGCCGCTTCCCCTACACGCGGCGCTGGGGCGAGCAGTTGAACGAATCAGCGCTCAACCTCGCCGCGGACATCCTGAGCGCCATTGCTTCGTCGCTGCCCGGGCTGGCGGTGGCGGTCGCGATCTTCTTCATCGCGCGCGGCGTGCTCGGGCTGACGAAGCCCTTTTTCGCCCAGGTCGAGCGCGGAGACGTGGTGGTGGGATGGATCGACAAGGACACCGTCCGCGCGACGCGAAGCCTGGTCAGCATGGGCGTCTGGCTGTTCGCGCTGGCGATGGCCTACCCCTACCTGCCGGGTTCGAATTCCGAGGCTTTCAAGGGCATTTCGGTGCTGCTCGGCGTGATGCTGTCGCTCGGCTCGTCGAACTTCGTCGGCCAGGGGATCAGCGGACTCATCCTGATCTACAGCCACACCTTGCGGATCGGCGAATACGTGCGCATCGGCGACGTCGAGGGAACCGTCACCGAGATGAAGACCTTCGCGGTGCGCATCCGCACCGGCATGGGCGAGGAGCTGACGCTGCCCAACGCGCTGATCGTCGGCGCGGTGACGAAGAACTACTCGCGCGCCGTGAAGAGCGCCGGCTACATCGTCGACACCGTGATGACGATCGGCTACGACACGCCGTGGCGCCAGGTGCACGCGATGATGCTGGAGGGAGCACGGCGAACCGAAGGCGTGCTCGAGACACCGGCACCTCACGTGTTCCAGACGGCGCTGAGCGACTTCTACGTCGAGTACCGCCTCGTCGCCCAGGCCCGCGCCACCGATCCGCGGCCGCGCGCCCAGGTGCTGGCCGACCTGCACGCGAACCTGCAGGACGTATTCAACGAGAACGGCGTGCAGATCATGTCGCCGCACTACCTCGGCGACCCGGCCGAGGCCAAGGTCGTGCCGCCGGCGCACTGGAACCCGCCGATGGTCGCAAGACGCTGACAGCGCCGGATCGTCGACGCCCACACCCTGCCATGCACGCCAACAACCCAGGCCGCCCCCTCCGCTCGCAGTACGAAGACTTCATGCGCCATGTCGCCGAGCATGGCGTGTTCAAGGCCGACCGCACCGGCACCGGCACGAAGAGCGTGTTCGGGCAGCAGATGCGCTTCGACCTGAACGAAGGCTTCCCGCTCGTCACGACGAAGAAGGTGCACCTGAAGTCGATCGTCCTCGAGCTGCTGTGGTTCCTGCGCGGCGACGGCAATGCGCGCTGGCTGCAGGAGCGCGGCGTGACGATCTGGGACGAATGGGCCAAGCCCGACGGCGACCTGGGGCCGGTGTACGGCGTCCAGTGGCGCAGCTGGCCAACGCCGGACGGCGGGCATATCGACCAGATCGCCGAGGTCATCAGGGCGTTGAAGACCAACCCTGATTCACGCCGCATCATCGTCAGCGCATGGAACGTCGCCGAGCTGTCGAAGATGGCGCTGCTGCCCTGCCACGCCTTCTTCCAGTTCTACGTCGCGCCGTCGCAGGTGGCAGGCGAGCCGGGCCGGCTGAGCTGCCAGCTCTACCAGCGCAGCGCCGACATCTTTCTCGGCGTGCCGTTCAACATTGCCAGCTACGCGCTGCTGACGCACATGGTGGCTCAGCAGTGCGACCTGGCGGTGGGCGACTTCATCTGGACCGGAGGCGACTGCCATATCTACAGCAACCACGCCGAGCAGGTGGCGCTGCAGCTCTCGCGCACGCCGCATCCCTACCCGAGGCTGCACATCAAGCGCCGTCCGCCGTCGATCTTCGACTACGCGTACGAGGACTTCGAGGTGCTCGATTACCACCCCCATCCGGCGATCAAGGCGCCGGTGGCGATATGAGCCGCGGAGAGGCGCCGCCCAAAGCGGGGATCGAAGCGAAAGCGAATATCGCCTGCCGCCGACCACACCGCGGTACAGGCCGACGCTGGGGTCGAGGAGGCGGCGGTATGAGCCCGTCGCGAAGAGGGGCCCCGCGGCAGCGGGGATCGAAGCCGAGGCTCATGCCGCAGGCTGCCGACCCCACGTTCGCCTCGAAGTGCGTGAGTCTTGCGGAGGTGGCGGTATGAAGCTCGCGCTGATTGCAGCGGTGGCGCGCAACGGAATGCTGGGCAAAGGCAACCAGTTGCTGTGCCACTTGCCCGAGGACCAGCAGCATTTCCGCCGTGTCACGATGGGCTGCCCGGTCATCATGGGCCGAAAGACCTGGGATTCGCTGCCCGCGCGCTTTCGGCCGCTGCCGGGGCGGCGCAACATCATCGTCACCCGCAACCCGCAGTGGCGGCCTGACGGCGCCGAGACCGCGCCCTCTCTGCAGGCGGCGATCGCGCGCGTCGAGGCAGAGGCCAAGGTGTTCGTGATCGGCGGCGGCGAGCTCTACCGCGAGGCGATCGCCAACGCCGACGAGCTCGTGTTGACCGAGATCGATCGCGATTTCGACGGCGACACGCATTTCCCGGCCTGGGACCGCAGCTTCTTCCGCGAAGTGAGTCGCGAGCCGCACCATGCCGGACCGCCGAACGATTTCGACTACGCCTTCGTCACCTACCAACGCGACGCAATCTGAGGAGAACAGGAAATGTCAGAAGACGGATTCCATGTCCATGGCCCCCACGACCACGCGCTGGAGCACGCAGCGCACGACCCGGCAGACAGCTTCTCCGGCCAGCTTGCGGTGGCCACCGCGATCCTCGCGACGGTGGCGGCGATCTTCTCCTACATGGGCGGAGCAACGCAGTCGAACGCCGGCCTGTACAAGAACAACGCGGCGATCCGAAAGACCGAGGCCGCGAACCAGTGGGCCTACTACCAGTCCAAGAGCAACAAGCAGAACCTGAGCGAACTGGCAATCGAGATCGTCCCCGACGCGAAGAGGAGCTTCTACCAGGACGAGGCAAAGCGCTACAAGGCCGAGAAGGTCGACATCCAGACCAAGGCCGAGAAGCTCGAGGCCGAATCGATCGCCTTCGACGAGATGAGCGACCAGCAGATCCACGAGCACCACCGCTGGGCCCAGGCGACGACGGTGCTGCAGATCTCGATCGCGATGGCCGCGATCGCACTGCTCACGAAGCGCAAGTGGCTCGTCTGGGGCGTGCTCGGCCTGGGCGCGCTCGGAGCCGTGCTCGGAGCGCTGGCCTGGCTGCACCTCTGACGCAAGGCCTGGCCATGAAGCTCGCGACCTGGAACGTCAATTCCCTCGCCGTGCGCCTGCCACAGCTGCTGGCCTGGCTCGCCGCCAAGCCGGTCGACGTGCTGGTGCTGCAGGAAACCAAGCTCGCCGACGACAGATTTCCGCACGCCGAGATCGAGGCCGCCGGCTATCGCGTTCAGTGGCACGGCCAGAAGACCTACAACGGCGTCGCGCTGCTGAGCCGCGGCGAAGCCGATGCGGTGGTGAAGAACATCCCCGGCCACGACGACGCGCAGGCGCGCGTGATCGCCGCCACGGTCGACGGCCTGCGCGTGGTCGGCGCCTACTTCCCGAACGGCCAGGCCCCGGGCAGCGACAAGTTCCAGTACAAGATGCAATGGCTGGCCGCGTTGCGCGACTGGGTCTTGCAGGAACTTGCAGCGCATCCGCGACTCGTGCTGATGGGTGACTTCAACATCGCGCCCGAAGACCGCGACGTGTTCGACCCCGAGCTCCTGCGCGGGCAGATCCACTGCACCGACGAGGAGCGCGAAAGGTTCCGGGAACTGCTGGCGCTCGGCCTGCACGATGCATTCCGCCTGTTCGAGCAGCCGCCGCGGCTGTGGAGCTGGTGGGATTACCGCAACCTGGCATTCCGCAGGAACCAGGGCCTGCGCATAGACCACATCCTGCTCAGCACTGCACTGCGAGCCGCGTGCACCGCGTGCACGATCGACAAGGCGCAGCGCAAGCTCGAGCGGCCTAGCGATCACGCGCCGGTGGTGGCCGAACTCGCAATTTGAGGACCCGAAGGCCTGGCCGCCCTGTACGAACCCATTTGCTCAGGGTCGGCTCCGAGGCTGATCGCTCGTCGCGCATGGCACACTGGCGCCCTTGCAACCGGAGCGAATTCGTGCCCTTGCCGCGACTGTTCGAGCTGTATCGGCTGATGCGCCGCATCCGCGCCTTCGAAGACGCCGCCGAAATCGCCAGCCAGGGTGGTGTGGCCGCCTGGGGCCTGGCAGCCTCTGCCAAGCCGGCGCTGGTGCGCGGGCCGCTGCATCTGTCCACCGGCCAGGAGGCGGTGGCCGCGGGTGTCTGTCTGAACCTGAAGCGCGAAGACCTGCTGACCTCAACCCATCGCGGACACGGTCACACACTGGCCAAGGGCGCCGACACTACCACGATGATGTGCGAGTTGTTCGGACGCGCCAGCGGCACGAACAAGGGCAAGGGCGGGTCGATGCACATCGCCGACTTCTCGGTCGGCATGCTCGGTGCCAACGGCGTCGTCGCCGCCGGCATCCCGATCGCCACCGGGGCCGCGCAGGCACTGAAGATCCGCAAGCTGCCGCATGTCGTGGCCTGCTTCTTCGGCGATGGCGCAGCCAATCGCGGGCCGTTTCTCGAGGGCCTGAACTGGGCGCAGGTGTACCAGCTGCCGGTGCTGTTCGTCTGCGAGGACAACCGCATCTCTGCCACCACCCCCACCGGCACGATGACTGCAGGCGGCGGCATTTCAGCGCGTGCCGAAGCGCTGGGGATACCGGCGCTGAAGGTCGACGGCAACGACGCACAGGCGGTGGACGAGGCCGCGGCGCGCCTGATTGGCGACGTCCGCGGCGGGCTCGGGCCGCGCCTGCTGCACGCCGTGACCTACCGCTTCAAGGGCCATGTTTCGGTCGACCCCGGCACGTACCGCGATGCCGCCGAGGTCGAAGCCGCCAAGCTCAACGACCCGCTGCTCGTCACGCAGCGCCAGTTGCTCGCGCAAGGCGCCGCCCAGACGGACCTGGACGCCATCGACCGCGCCGCGCAGGCCGAGATAGCGCGCGCTCTGCAAGTCGCTGAAGCCGCTCCCTGGCCCGCGGCGCAAGCGGCGTACGAGGACGTGATGAACTCCGGCGCAGGTGCGTGGCGATGACCGTCGCGACGCTGACCTACGCGCAGGCCGCAGCGCTCGCGTTGCAGCAGGCGATGCATGCCGACGACACCGTGGTGGCGCTCGGTGAGGACCTCGGCCGCGGCGGCGTGTTCGGCCAGTACCGCGGGCTGCAGCAGGAGTTCGGCCGCGATCGCGTCATCGACACGCCGATCTCCGAAGCCAACATCATGGGCGCCGCGGTCGGCATGGCGCTCGCCGGCCTGCGTCCGGTGGTCGAGATGCGCGTCATCGACTTCGCCTTGTGTGCGATCGACGAGATCGTCAACCAGGCGGCGAAGAACCGCTTCATGTTCGGCGGCCAGGGCCGGGTGCCGCTGGTGGCGCGGCTGCCGATCGGCATCTGGTCGGCGTCGGCGGCGCAGCACTCGCAGTCGCTCGAAGCCTGGTTCGCGCACATCCCCGGCCTGGTCGTCGCGACACCGGCCACGGCGCAGGACAACTACTCGCTGCTCAAGTCGTCGCTGGCGTCGGGCGACCCGGTGATCTACATGGAGCACAAGGAGCTCTGGGGCATCGAAGGCCCGGTGGACACGGCGCTCGAGGTGCCGCTCGGCCAAGCCAGGATGCTGCGCGAAGGCGGCGACCTCACGATCGTGACCTGGTCGCGCGGCGTGGCGCCTGCCTTGCGGATGCTGGAGCAAGACGGCCTGAAAGGCGCGAAGGCCGATCTCATCGATCTGCGCACGCTGTGGCCGTGGGACAAGCAGGCGGTGTTCGAGTCCGTCACCCGCACCGGGCGCCTGCTGGTGGTGCACGAGGCGGTCCAGGTGGCCGGCTTCGGCGCCGAGGTGGCGGCGAGCGCCGCTGAGGCCACCGGCTGCCGCGTCGCCCGCCTGGGTGCGCCGCGCATCCCGGTGGGCTACGCGCAGGTGCTGGAGAACGAGTCGCGCCTCTCGCCCGAGAAGATCGCCGCGGCTGCGCTTGCGTTGCTCGGCTCCAGGCGATGACTGATCGGCGCGAGGCGATCGTCACCGGCGCGGCCAGCGGCATCGGCGCGGCGACGATGCTCGAGCTGGCGCGCAGCGGGCACGACGTGGTCGGCATCGACATCGACGAGGCTGGCGTGCTGTGCACCGCTCAGGCCGCAAGGGCGCTCGGTGGCAAACACCTCGGGCTGATGGCCGACGTCTCTGACGAGCCGGCACTGGTCGCCGCTTTCGAAGAAGCCTGGAGATTCCTCGGCGGGCTCGATGCGCTCGCCACCTGCGCCGGCGTGGCCGACACGACGCCGTTCATGGACCTCACGCCGGAGACCTTCCGTCGCGTCCATGACGTCAATGTCATCGGTACCTTTCTGTGCCTGCGCGAAGCGGCCCGGCACATGGCGCCGGGCGGGCGCATGTGCACGGTGACCAGTGTCGCCGGCCTGCGCGGCGGCGGACTGATGGGCACGGCCGCTTACGCGGCGAGCAAAGGCGCGGTGCTCGCGCTGACGAAGAACGCTGCGCGCTCGCTGGCCGCGCTGGGCCTGAGCGTCAACAGCGTCGCGCCGGGCCCGACGCTCACACCGATGATCGAACACGCATGGCGCGACGATGCACTGCGCGCTCGCATCGAGGCGATGTCGGTACAGAACCGTGCCGCCGCGCCGCAGGAGATTGCCTGCAGCATCGCGTTCCTGCTGTCGCCGGCAGCCTCGAACATCACTGGCGCGACGCTGGTCAGCGATGGCGGCCTGGTGATGTACTGAGCCGCCGCAATACCCCACCGTTGCCCTGTCACCGATCCCACCACGTCCCGAGGAGCCCCCGACCATGAGTTTCATCACCGACCGCAGCCGCCGCAACTTCCTCCAGGGCACCGCCGCCGCCGGCGCCCTCGCCGCCCTTGGCCGGCCGGCCTTCGCGCAGACCGCCGAGTTCACGCTGAAGTGGGCCAACAACATTCCGGTCACGCACCCGTCGAACATCCGCGTTCGCGAGGCGGTGGACGCGATCAAGGCCGAGACCAACGGCAGGGTCGACATCCAGGTGTTCCCGAACAACCAGCTCGGCGGCGACACCGACATGCTGTCGCAGGTGCGCTCGGGCGCGATCGACATCTTCCCGCTCTCGGGCCTGATCCTGCAGACGCTGGTGCCGGTGGCCGGAATCAACGGCCTGGCGTTCGCGTTCAAGGACTACCAGACCGTGTGGGCGGCGATGGACGGCGAACTCGGCGCGTACGTACGCGCGGCAATCGCCAAGGTCAACCTCTTCACGTTCGAGCACTGCCTGGACAACGGCTTTCGCCAGATCACGAGTTCATCGCATCCGATCGCCACGCCCGCCGACCTGAAGGGTTTCAAGATCCGCGTTCCGGTGAGCCCGCTGTGGACCTCGATGTTCAAGGCCTTCGGCGCGTCGCCCGCGGCGATCAACTTCAGCGAGGTCTATTCGGCGCTGCAGACCAAGGTCGTCGAAGGCCAGGAGAATCCGCTCGCGATCATCGAGATCGCCAAACTGTACGAAGTGCAGAAGTACTGCTCGATGACCAACCATATGTGGGACGGGCAGTGGATTCTCGCCAACGAGAAGCGCTGGATCTCGCTGCCGCAGGACGTGAAGGCCGTCATCACCAAGCACATCGACGCGGCGGTGTTCAAACAGCGCGACGACATCCGCCGCCTGAACAACGTCGTCGAGGCGCAGCTCAAGGCCAAGGGGATGACGTTCAACAATCCCGACCTGCGACTGTTCCGCGACGCGCTGTCCAAGGCCGGCTTCTACCAGGAGTGGCGCACCAAGTTCGGCGATGAAGCGATGGCCAAGCTCGAGAAGTACTCCGGCAAGCTGGTCTGAGCCGGCGAAAGCCTCGCTTCGTGGACACGACGGTCCGCAGCGCAGCGCCCGGATTCGCGGTCTTCGAGCGCGTGATCGCGCTGCTGACCGAACTGCCGGCGGCGGCGCTCGTCCTGCTGGAGACGGTGATCCTGCTCGCCGGCGTCGTCTCGCGCTACGTCTTCAACGCGCCGCTGACGTGGTCCGACGAACTCGCGTCGATTCTCTTTCTGTGGCTGGCGATGCTCGGCGCGGTGATCGCGCTGCGCCGCGGCGAGCATATGAGGCTGGCGACTTTCCTCAACCTGATGCCGCCGCGCCGGCGCGCGTGGGTCGAGACGCTAGTCACCTGCACCGTGATGCTTTTCGTCGGCCTGCTGCTGCTGCCAGCGCACGAGCATTTCGACGACCAGTGGGTGATCACGACGCCGGCGCTCGAGTGGCACGACGGCGTTCGCGTCGCCGCGATCGGCGTCGGCGCGGTGCTGATGCTGGCGATCTCGCTGGCGCGGCTCATTGAGCGATCGAGCCTGAAGGACGCCGCCGGCTGCATCGCGCTCATCGCGCTGCTTTCAGTGGGCCTGTGGTTCATGAAGCCGATGTTCGCGCACCTCGGCAACGCGAACCTGCTGATCTTCTTCGTCGGCATGGTCGGCGTGAGCGTCGCACTGGGCCTGCCGATCGCCTTCGCCTTCGGCATGTCCACCCTCGCCTACCTGGCACTGACGACCACCGCGCCGCTGACGATCGTCGTCAGCCGCATGGACGAGGGCATGTCGCACATCATCCTGCTGTCGGTGCCGCTGTTCGTCTTCCTCGGCGCGCTGATCGCGATGACCGGCCTCGCGCGGGCGATGGTCGACTTCCTCGCCGCGCTGATCGGTCACGTGCGCGGCGGCCTGCAGTACGTGCTGCTCGGCGCGATGTACCTGGTGTCCGGGATCTCGGGTTCGAAGGCCGCCGACATGGCGGCGGTGGCGCCGGCACTGTTCCCCGAGATGACGAAGCGCGGCGCCAAGGGCGGCGACCTCGTCGCGCTGCTGTCCGCGTCGGGCGCGATGAGCGAGACGATTCCCCCTAGCCTGGTGCTGATCACGATCGGCGCCGTCACCGGCGTCTCGATCTCGGCGCTGTTCACCGGCGGGCTACTGCCGGCCGTCGTCGGCATGGCGGCGCTGTGCGTGGTGGTCTATTTCCAGACCCGGCACGAAGACATGCGCGGCGTCGCGAAGGCCAGCCGGGCGCAGGTGTTGCGGACGTTCGCGGTGGCGTTGCCTGCGCTCGCGCTGCCGTTCGTGATCCGCACGGTCGTCGTCGAGGGCGTCGCCACCGCGACCGAAGTCTCGACCGTCGGCATTGCCTACACCGTCGTCGCCGGGCTGCTGATCTACCGCCAGTTCGACTGGAAGCGCGTGCTGCCGATGCTCGTCGACACCGCGTCGCTGTCGGGCGCGATCCTGCTCATCATCGGCTGCGCCACCGCGATGGCGTGGGCGCTAACGCAGTCGGGCTTTTCCAACTCGCTCGTCGCGCTGATGGCAGGCGTTCCGGGCGGCCGGTTCGGCTTCCTCGTGGTGTCGCTGCTCGCCTTCGTGGTGCTGGGCAGCGTGCTCGAAGGCATCCCGGCGATCGTGCTCTTCGGCCCGCTGCTGTTCCCGGTGGCGCGTGCGCTCGGCGTGCACGAGGTGCACTACGCGATGGTCGTGATCTTCGCGATGGGCCTCGGCCTCTTCGCGCCGCCGTTCGGCGTCGGCTTCTACGCCGCGTGCGCGATCGGCAAGGTCGCGCCGGACCAGGCTTTCGCGCGCGTCTGGCCGCACCTGGGCGCGTTGTTCATTGCACTGCTCGTGATTGCCGCGAACCCCTGGATCTCCACGGGCTTCCTGACGGCACCCTGATCGGGTGCTGCCGGTGGCGGGGCGAGCTCAATCGTCGAGCCCGAGCTCTTGGATCTTGCGCGTAATCGTGTTGCGGCCGATGCCGAGCTTCTGAGCCGCTTCGATGCGGCGGCCGCGGCTGATCTCGAGCGCCGTGTGGATCAGTTGCGCTTCGAACTTGCGCGTCAGCTTGCCCCACACCTCGGGCACACCCGCCTGCAAGAGCCTGCGTGATTCGCGCTCCAGGTCTGCCAGCCAGGGCGATGCGGCCGCATCGGCGTCCGCGTTGGCCGTGCCTGCGGACACCGCGGTGTGAGCGCCGGTGGGCTGTCCCGCGGGCGCTTCCTCGACCGCGGCGTCCGCACTGTCGGCGGCAGCGCGCATCGCACCGGGAGTCGCCAGCAACTCGGGCGGGAGGTCCTTGCTCTCGATCACCTGCGCCGGCGCCATCACGGTCAGCCAGTGACAGATGTTCTCGAGCTGGCGCACATTGCCCGGGAAGTCGAACTGCATCAGGCGCTGCAAGGCCGGCTCGCTGATGCGCTTGGCCTCGACGCTCAGCTCGCGCGCGCTCTTCTGCAGGAAGAAGCGCGCCAGCGCCGGCACGTCCTCGCGGCGTTCGCGCAATGCGGGCAGGCGCAGGCGGATCACGTTGAGGCGGTGGTACAGGTCCTCGCGGAACGCGCCCTGCTTGACGCGCTCCTCCAGGTTCTGGTGCGTCGCGGCGATCACGCGCACGTTGGCGCGCAACGGGTTGTGCCCGCCGACGCGGTAGAACTGGCCATCGGAGAGCACGCGCAGCAGCCGCGTCTGCAGCTCGAACGGCATGTCGCCGATCTCGTCGAGGAACAGCGTGCCGCCGTCCGCCTGCTCGAAACGTCCACGGCGCGTCGCCTGCGCGCCGGTGAAGGCACCGCGCTCATGGCCGAAGAGCTCGCTTTCCAGAAGGTCCTTCGGGATCGCCGCGGTGTTGATCGCGACGAATGGCCCGCTCGCGCGTGGGCTGTGCTTGTGCAGCGCATGCGCGACGAGTTCCTTGCCGGAGCCGCTCTCGCCGGTGATCAGCACCGTGACGATGCTCTGGCTCAGGCGCCCGATGGCGCGAAACACGTCCTGCATCGCCGGCGCCTGACCGAGCATCTCGGGCATCTGCGCCTGCGACACATCGGCCACTTCCTCGCGCAGGCTCTCCTCGAGCGCGCGGCGGATCAACTCCACGGCCCGGGTCACGTCGAAGGGCTTCGGCAGGTACTCGAACGCGCCGCCCTGGAAGGAGGAGACCGCGCTGTCGAGATCGGAATATGCCGTCATGATGATCACAGGCAGGCCGGGAAGGCGCTCCTTGACCTTGGCGAGCAGTTCGATCCCCGAGCCGCCGGGCATGCGGATGTCCGACACGAGCACCTGCGGTGCCGCATCTTCGAGCGCCGCGAGCACGTCGCGCGCGTTGGTGAAGCTGCGCACGGCGAGGCCCTCGCGCGCCAGCGCCTTCTCCAGCACGAAGCGGATGGAGTGGTCGTCGTCAACGATCCAGATCGGTTTCATGCTTGACCCGTCTTGCGCCACCGCTGCCATCAACTCATGGCAGCGGAATCACGATCTTGAAGCTGGTGTGGCCCGGTTCACTCTCGAATTCAACCGTGCCCTCGTGTTGCTGCACGAAACTCTGGGCCAGCGTCAGCCCCAAGCCCGAACCGCCTTCGCGCCCCGACACCAGCGGGTAGAAGATGCGGTCGCGAATGGACGGCGGGACGCCCGGCCCGTTGTCCTCTATATGCAATTCCAGTGCCAGACGCCAGCGGTGCTTGCCGATCGTCACCTGCCGCGCGACGCGTGTGCGCAGCGTCAGGCAGGCGTCGCCCGCGGCAATGCGATCGGTCAGCGCCTGCGCCGCGTTCTGCGCCACGTTGAGCACGGCCTGGATTAGCTGCTCGCGGTCGCCGCGAAACTCCGGGATCGAGGCGTCATAGTCGCGCACGACCTCCAAGCCACGGGGGTATTCGGCCAGGATCAGCGACCGCACGCGTTCGCAGACTTCGTGGATGTTGACGTCCCCCACCACATGCGGGTTGCGGTGCGGCGCCAGCAGGCGGTCGACCAGTGCCTGCAGGCGATCCGCCTCGTGGATGATCACCTGCGTGTACTCGGTCAGCGCCCTGTCCTCGACCTCCATGCCGAGCAGCTGCGCAGCACCGCGGATGCCTCCCAGCGGGTTCTTGATCTCGTGCGCCAGGTTGCGGATCAACTCCTTGGTGGCCTGCACCTGGTCGAGCGCACGCTCCTCGCGGTCCTGGCGCGTCTGCTGTTCGATCTCGACCAGTTCGACCACCACGGCCGCGCCGCGGTCCATCTGGTTGACGATGACGTGCACCGGCAGCGCCTCGCCATGCCCGGGGCGGCGCAGCAGCCCTTCGAAACGGCTGGTCGAGAAGTCGTTGCGGGCCACCGCGGCCACGGTATCGGCGACTGCGCGGGCATCGACGAACCAGTCGAACAGCGAGCCGCGCACCACGCTGCGCCTCGAAAGCCCGAGCACGCTTTCGAACGCGGCGTTCGCGAACAGACAGCGGCCGTCCACCAACACCACTGCCACCATCGTGGCCAGGTGGTCGAGCGCGGCGAAGAGCTGCGCCGGGCTGTCCGCGCCACCCGTCGCGGCTGCGCTCGATGCTGCGCTTGCGGCGGGAACGCGCGAGCGGTCGGCGCCGTCCGCGCTCACGGTGGCAACTTGTCGAGCTCGCGTCTGAGCGCGGCGACATCGCTTTCCTTGCGCGCGATCGCGGCCTTCATCTCCGCCACCCGGTCGAGGTACTTCTGGTAATTCCGCTCACCGCCCTGGCGTTCGGGCTGGCCGTTGTTGTAGTCCTTGAGCATCGCCGCGAGTTGCGCTTCGTCCCTCTTCAGTTCAGCCTCGAGGATGCGCCGGGCATCGCTGTCACGCGAACGCTGCTCGGCCGGGTCGACCTTGGCCTCCGGCGGGCGCGCGCCGGATGCCGGTGCGCGTGGCTTGGGCGACTGGATCACCGTGATAACCGTGCCCTCGAGCGTGCGGCAGCCCTTCTCCTTGGCTTCCTGCGGAGTCAGCGCGTCGGTGTAGAGCACCGGGTTGCCGGGACAGCGATAAACCACCTTGTCGCCTGGCTGCGCCAGCGCGCCCCATGGAAGGGCCCAGACGGCCAGCGCGAGCAGCGACATTCGAGACGGACTCATGGCGACATTGTGGCGCATCGCGCACTGCGGCCCGGACACGAAAAGCGGGGTCTTCCGCGCCGTGCTCAAGGTGCTGGCCAGGCATCAATGGCAAAGGGACGGCATGCGCCGTCCCTTTGCCCTCCAACACCGAACGATCAGAGGCTGTAGTACATGTCGAACTCGATCGGGTGCGTGGTCATGCGAAAGCGCGTCACTTCCTGCATCTTCAGCTCGATGTAGGCGTCGAGATAGGCATCGGTGAAGACGCCCCCTTTGGTCAGGAAGGCACGGTCCTTGTCGAGGTAATCGAGTGCCTGGTCCAGGCTATGACAGACGGTCGGGATCTTCGCGTCCTCTTCCGGCGGCAAGTGATAGAGGTCCTTGCTGGCCGCCTCGCCCGGGTGGATCTTGTTCTCCACGCCATCGACGCCGGCCATCAGCAGCGCGCTGAACGCCAGATAGGGGTTGGCAGTGGGATCCGGGAATCGCACCTCGATGCGCCGCCCCTTGGGGCTCGCCACATAGGGGATGCGCACCGAGGCCGAGCGGTTCTTCGATGAATAGGCCAGCTTCACCGGCGCCTCGAAGCCCGGCACCAGGCGCTTGTAGCTGTTCGTGCCGGGATTGGTGATGGCGTTCAGCGCACGGGCGTGCTTGATGATGCCGCCGATGTAGAACAGCGCAAACTCGGAGAGCCCGGCATAACCGTCACCTGCGAAAAGGTTCGTGCCGCCCTTCCAGACCGACTGGTGGACGTGCATGCCCGAGCCGTTGTCGCCGACGATGGGCTTGGGCATGAAAGTCGCCGTCTTGCCGTAGGCATGGGCCACGTTCTGGATGACGTACTTCTGCAACTGCAGCCAGTCGGCACGTTGCACCAGGGTGCTGAACTTGGTGCCGAGTTCCATCTGGCCAGCCGTTCCGACCTCATGGTGGTGCACCTCGACCGGAATGCCCAGCGACTCGAGGATCAGGCACATCTCCGAGCGCATGTCCTGGAAACTGTCGACCGGGGGCACCGGGAAGTAGCCCCCCTTCACGCCCGGGCGGTAGCCGGAGTTGCCGTGCTCGTATTCCTTGCCGCTGTTCCACGCAGCCTCTTCGGATTCGATCTTCGCAAAGCAGCCCGACATGTCGGCGCCCCAGCGAACGCTGTCGAAGACGAAGAACTCGGGCTCCGGGCCGAAGTAGGCCGCGTCGCCGATGCCCGCAGCCTTGAGATAGGCCTCGGCCCGGTGCGCCAGCGAACGTGGGTCACGCTCGTAGGGCTTGCCGTCGCCCGGCTCGAGCACGTCGCAGGTCAGCAGCAGCGTCGGTTCCTCGAAGAACGGGTCGACGTTGGCGGTGTTCGGGTCCGGCATCAGCAGCATATCGGACGCCTCGATGCCCTTCCAGCCGGCGATCGACGAGCCGTCGAACGCGTGGCCGGCGCTGAACTTGTCTTCGTTGAAGGCAGACACGGGCACGCTCACGTGCTGTTCTTTGCCACGGGTGTCGGTGAAACGGAAGTCAACGAACTTGATCTCGTTGTCCTTCACCATCTTCATCACATCGGCGACGGTCTTGGCCATCAACAAATCTCCTGACGGGGCATGGGGTTGGGGGATGGGGATGAGGCATGGCACCACGTCAGGACGTGGCGCCAAAGTTCGCCAAACAATGTAGCAGAAACCATGCCCGTGCCCTGGCGCCGGAGGATGCGCCAGCGGGCCACCTCGCCGCATCGATGCCGCACTCTTACGGTGCGCCTCGCGGCCCGCAAAGCGTTCCGGCAGAGCCTATCGCACCAACTCGGGGCCCAGCTTGGCACCGTAAGCGTGCAGTCCCGCAAGCAGACTTGCATAGGCGGCAGCGACCTGCGCCGCGTCGCCCTTCACGCCGAGTTCGATGTGGCGACCCCACTGCGGGTGGTCCACGCTCGGCAGGCTGAACACCTTGACCCCGTGGAACCGCGTCTCGATCTCGACCATCAGCGGCGTCAGCGTCGCCTCCATCGTGCCGAACACGATCACCGAGCGTTCGTCCCGGGCATGCTGCCCGTGCAGATGGGCATAGCGAGTGTCGAGCAAGGCCTCGATCATCGGGTGCGCCATCACCGGAAAGCCGGGCACGAAATGCACGTCGCCGACCGAGAAGCCGGGAATCTTGTTGAACGGGTTGGAGATGATCCGCGCGCCCTGCGGGAACATGCCCATTTCCAGCCGTCGCAGTGTGTCCGGGTGTTCGGGGTCGGCGGACAGGCCCTGCTCGGCGGCCATCATGCGCACCCGTTCCATGATCAGTTCGCGCGCCTCGGGATGCAGCGCAAGCGGCACGCCGAGCGCGGTGGCTGCGCACTGACGCGTGTGGTCGTCGGGGGTCGCACCGATCCCGCCGCAGGAAAACACGACGTCGCCGCTGGCGAAGGCATGCGCGAGGTCGGCCGTGATGCGCGCCGGGTCATCGCCTACGTAGCGCGCCCAGGCCAGCGCCATGCCGCGTGCGGCGAGCAACTCGATCACCTTCGGCAAGTGCTTGTCCTGGCGTTTGCCGGAGAGGATCTCGTCGCCGATGATGATCAAGCCGAAGTTCATGCCCGCTCGCTCAACAGGGCGGTAGCGCGACCGTATCCGTGCCGGGCAGGCCGGGCGTCGGCTGCGCCAGACCGGGCGCAGCCGCTGGCTGCGCCTCGCGCAGCGAGGTCAGCGCCGCCAGCAGGTAGTGGGCGAACCACAGCGAGGAGAACGCGAACACCAGCGTGTAGACCCAGATCGCCACCGGCACCAGCACCGGCGCCATGGCGACGAACAACACGCCCGACGCCCAGAGCAGGCTCGGAGCCGCCCCGAGGTAGCCGGTCAGCAGGCCCATGCCGAGCAGCGCCGCGCGGTGCTGGTGCAGCAGGCTGCGGCGCTCGTCGGCGCTGGCGTGATCAGCCAGCATGTCGTAACTCATCACCCGGTAGGTCAGCCAGCCCCAGATCAGCGGCGGCAGCACCAGCAGCAGTGGCGGCACCAGCCACAGCGGGATAGACACCAGCATCACGAGCAGCGCCGCGAGCGTCGACCAGAGCGACGCGAACAGCCCGCCGAGCAGCGAGCCGCCGTGCTTCTTCTCCAGTGTCGGGAAGCGCCGCTCGGCCACCAGGCTCAGTATCGACGGCGCCATCAGCAGCGCCACCGCCAGCAGCGAGACGACGACGATCAACGGCGTGGCCAGCAAGACGACGACCAGCGGCGCCAGAACGCTCTTCAGGCCGGACAGCCCGGCGCTTTCGAGCCAGCGGATCAGCGTCGATGCCAGCGTCCACGACTCGAACGCGGCGCGCACGGCATCGAGCGCCGCATCCCAGAAGAAGTAGCCCAGCCCCAGTGCAGCCGCGACCATCAGCGCCAGCGGCAGCACCGACAACGCGATCACCCGCGGATGCAGGCAATAGGCCACCGCGCGCCAGAAGGAATCGAGCAGCAGGTTGATAGTAGTTAATCCTGGAACATGTGATAAATCGGCCAGAAGCGCCCTAATGGCCCTTGGAGCCAAGCGCCTTCTTCATCGGCGGCAAGGATACGCGACGGTCTGCGCGTCGGCCCTGTCAGCGACGAGCCACCATTCGCAGACACCGATTGTTTCACTCGCACGGTATTCCGCGGAACATCCCGCCGGGATGTCATCTCACAATTGGATGCCACCGATGTCACCTTGATGCTGCACCTGCCCACATTGCTGTACGTCTCGGTCGCGATGATGGCGATGTCGGCTGCACTGATGACGCTGTTCGGGCGCACGCAGCATGTCTACCGCGGCTTCTGGTGGTGGACCGCCGCGCAGTGGATGGGCACGCTGGGACTGGCGCTGCAGGCCCTGCGTGAATCGCACCCTGCCGTGCTCCCGCTGTCCAACCTGCTTCTGCTCCAATGGCCGATCGTCACGCTCGCCGGCGTGCGCAGGTTCTTTCCACGCCATGCGCTGCGCATTCCGCCACTGGCCGATGGCCTGATGCTCGCGGGTGCGTACCTGCTATGGGTCGCCACGTGGGCCTCCGGCGGCGACGCGCACATGCGGGTCGAGGCATTCGGTGCCGGCTCCTGCCTGCTCCACCTCTACAGCGCCGCGCTGACGACGAAGCTGCGCGGCTTCCAGCGCAGCCCGGCGCTGAACGCGCTGGCGGTGACCCAGTGCATCGCCGCGGCGGTGCAGACGCTGCGCGTCGCTCAGGCGAATCTCGTCAACGTGCCCTGGCTGGCAAGCGGCGACATGATGCTGGCCAGCGGGCTGGTCACGCTGATGCTGGCGCTCGCCATGGTCTACCTTGCGCTGCTGCTCACGTATGAGCGCACCGGGCGCAGGCTGCTCGAGTCGCAACGGCAGCTGCGTTTCCTGGCCGACACCGACACGCTGACCGAGGTGCCGAATCGGCGCCACTTCTACGAACTGGCGACCAAGGCACTGGTACTGAGCGCAGCGGGCAAGGCGTCGCTCGTGATGTTCGACATCGATAACTTCAAGCAGATCAACGACCGCTTCGGCCACGCCGAGGGCGACGAGGCCTTGCGCGAGGTGGCCCGCTGCACCCGGGAGGCCCTTCGCGCACGCGACGTGGCAGGTCGCATCGGCGGCGACGAATTCGCGATGCTGCTGCCCGAGACGACGACGGAGGAAGCGATGGCGGTGGCCGCACGGGTCGCGATGAGTCTGGACGCGGTCCACGGCCACCGTCGTTGCGTGGCGCTCAGCCTGAGCTTTGGCGTCGTGCTCGCGCGCGAGGGCGAGAACATCGCTGATGTGCTGCACCGGGCCGATCAGGCCCTGTACGAAGCCAAGCGGCAAGGACGCAGCCGCGCCGTGACCGCCGGCGGGAGTGCAGCCGCCCCGGTCTTCGGCGAGAGCCACCGGATGGGAC
>Ga0209048_10000128_pt1 | contig 77624 bp, 65 predicted proteins | sample FrelakmetCRP12CR_FD_187146 | JGI IMG/M metagenome (GOLD analysis project Ga0209048, IMG submission 187146) | Freshwater lake sediment microbial communities from the University of Notre Dame, USA, for methane emissions studies - CRP12 CR (SPAdes)... | ecosystem: Environmental > Aquatic >...
CGGCGGAACTGGTGCGCCGGATGCAGCAGCGGGGCTGGGACGTCTGGGTGATGATGACCGAGGCGGCGGCGAAATACGTCGGGCCGCTGACCTTCCAGGCGCTGACGAAGCACCCGGTCGCCGTCGGCCGCTGTGAGGCGGTGGAGACGAGCATCTATCAGCACCTCGACCTTTCCGGGCGCGCGGGCGCGGTCGTGATCGCGCCCTGCACGGCCAACGTACTGGCGAAAATCACACACGGGCTAGCCGATGACGTCGTCACCGCGACCGTGCTCGCCGCCGCCGGGCCGGTGGTCGTCGCACCGGCAATGAACGAGCGCATGTGGCGCAACCCGGCGACCCAGGCCAATGTGAAGACGTTGAAGGACCGTGGGGTCCTGGTGCTCGAGGTCGCGGCCGGCGAGCTGGCCTGCGGCGACGTGGGCGCGGGCCGCCTGACGACGCTGGAAAATATCATGGCCGCGACAGCCCAGGCGATGGAGCAGGGCTGATGGCAAGCGACCGGAGTCGCTTCTGCACCGAGCGATGCGTTTGGAGAAAGCGTTGGGACAATCCCGTGTTGTCAAGGTGGGCGTGCGATGGTACGATAACGCCATGCAATTCGAGCGTATAACTTGTGACCCGAACCGGATGAACGGTCAGCCGTGCATCCGCCGCCTGCGCCTGACGGTGCGGCGTGTCGTGGAGGCCGTCGCCTTGTACCCCAACCGCGAGGACTTGAAGCGCGAGTTCCCGGAGTTGGAGGAAGATGACATTCGGGAGGCGTTGGCGTACGCCGCCGCCCAACTGGATGACAAGGTGATTGAGTTGGCCGCCGCCGTGTGACGGGCCATGAAATTGCTGTTGGATCAAGGCACTCCGCGTTCCATGGCTGCACTCTTGCGCGACGCTGGGTTTGATGCCATCCACACCGGCGAAATCGGGATGTCCGAGGCGGCGGACGTGGAGATTTTGCGTCGGGCCGTTGCGGAGCAGCGGGTAGTCGTGACTTTAGACGCCGATTTCCACGCGCATCTCGCGTTGACCCAAGCCCGCCAGCCCTCGGTTATTCGTGTGCGGATTGAAGGCTTGCGTGCGCGTGAGTTCACCGCTTTGTTGCAGGGTGTAATCTCACAATGTCGGCGTGATTTAGAAACGGGCGCCATGGTTTCTCTCCAAGAGCATCAAATTCGCATTCGCCGCCTGCCCATGGCTTGATTTCTGGCAGGCATACAGGGGCGTCGTTTACGACAGCCGTCTTGAAATGGTATGGATGCAGCGCAGTTGATGCGGGACATGGAACAAGAGATATGAAACTCCTCATCACCGCCGGGCCGACGCGGGAGCCGCTTGATCCAGTGCGGTTTTTGAGCAACCGGTCGTCCGGCCGGATGGGCTATGCGCTGGCCGAGGCCGCGGCGGCGCGCGGGCACGAGGTGACGCTGATTTCCGGGCCGGTGGCGCTGCCGCCGCCGAAGGACGTGCAAGTGATCCGCGTGGTCACCGCCGCCGACATGCTCGCCGCCGTCAAGCTGCACCTGAAGAAGTGCGATGCGCTCATCATGGCCGCCGCCGTCGCCGACTGGCGGCCGGCGCGGATGGCCCCGCGCAAGCTGAAAAAGGGCCGTCAACAGACCCTGATGTTGGAACTCAAACGCACGCCGGATATTCTCAAAAGCATCAGTCGGCTCAAAGGCCAGCGCATCTTCATCGGCTTCGCGGCCGAAACGCACAACCTGTGCGCCGAAGCCCGGCGCAAGCTGCGCGCGAAAAAGCTCGACCTGATCGTGGCCAATGACGTCTCCCGACCCGGTGCGGGCTTCGAGGTGGAGACCAACCAAGTGGTCCTGCTGGCACCGGACGGGGTTGCGGAGGCGCTACCGCTGATGAGCAAGCGCGCCGTTGCCGAACGCCTGCTGGACTGGCTCGCGGTGCGCGTCAGGCGACGGTCATGATCAGGTTGTTGCGCGATATCGGGGAGGGCATCCGGTCGCAGCCGGGACGCACGGGACTGTCATTTCTGGCGATCATGCTGGGCAGCCTGACCCTGGCGGTGTTGACGGCGGTGTTGAACGGGTTGGCGGCCAAGTCGCAGCGCATGCTCCGCGAATTCGGCGGGCAGGTGGTGGCGCTGCTGGCGCCGGCGGATAACGGCGGGGCGCGAGCGCCGTCGCTGACCGCGGACACGGCCGACCTGCTGGCGCGCAACCTGCCGGAGGCGGTGGTTTCCGCGGCGCGCCACTACGAGGCGTTCGCGCCCGGCTCGACACGGCCGTTCGCCATCGTGGCCGCCGATCCGAACCTGGCGCGGGTGCGTGGCTGGCGGATGCTGCAGGGCCGGTTTCTCGATACGGGCGATGTGCAGCGGCGCGAACGGCATGCGGTACTCTCCGACGGCCTGAGCCGCGGCGGCTTCGCCCACGTCGGCGACTGGATCACGCTCGGCGGCGTCCGTTTCCAGGTGATCGGGGTGGTTGATTCCAGCGGCACGGCGCTCGTGGGCGCCGTGGATAGTCCGCTGGTGGCGACGGGCGAGCGGGTCGCGTATGTGCCGCTGACGATGATCCCTGTCTGGCTGAATGAACGGACCGAGCCGGGCCGCGCGGTGGACGCGGTGTGGATCCGGCTGCCGGACGGCGCGCCGTTCGACCGCGGCCGCGCGCGGATCGCGCGGCTGCTGGCCGCGCCGGGCTGGGGGGCGGGCGGGGTGACCTGGGTGACGCCGGAGACGATTTTGCGCGGGGTGCGGCGGCTGCAGCGGACGATTGACCTGAGCGTCGGCAGCATCACGTTGCTCACCCTGCTGCTGGGCGGGATTACGCTGATGAGCCTGATGGTGGCCAACGTGCGCGAGCGGGTGACGGAAATCGGGCTGCGCCGGGCGCTGGGTGCGACGCCGTGGGACATCGCCGCGCTGTTCGTGGTCGAGGCCTGCCTGCTGACCCTGACAGCGGCGGCGGCGGGCGCGGCGGCGGCGCAGTGGCTGCTGGGGAGGGCGTTGGCCGTGCCGGAAATCCCGCTGCTGTTGGACGCGCGCGTCTGGCTGGTGCCACTGGCCGCGGCGCTGGTGGTGGGCGTGTTGTTTTCCTACATTCCGGCGCGGATGGCGGCGCGCATCTCGCCGGCCGCGGCCTTGCGGAGCGAGTGAACAGGCAGCCAAACTGCAGGATTGATTCCCAGGTGTTTTTTTTCTTATGCTGGCCGCCAGCCGATGAAAGAACCGTGCATGCGCAGGAATTTTTTGTGGTTGGCTGTTGGTTGGCTGGGCTGGAGCCTGGCCGGCGCGGCGGTGGTCGGCCGGGCGGCGCCGTCGGCCAGCCCGCCGCGCATCACCCATGATCCGACGAGCGTGGCGCTGCGCGGGCAGCCCATTTCCATCCTGGCGCAGGTGCAGGCGCAAACCGGCACGATCAAGTCGGTGACGCTGCTCTACACGTTGTCCAAGGACGCCGCACCGTTCAAACTGCCGATGCAGTCCGCCGGCCCCCGGACCTATCTGGGCACCATCCCCGCGGGGTTGATTACCAATGCCGAGAAGGTGTGGTATTACCTGGAGGCCACGGACAGCCTCGATGCCACCACCGAAACGCCATGGTACGTCGTGGTCATCAAGGATACGCGCTCGCTTGCGGCCGAGGCGCAGGGCGGGGCGGCGGCGGACGGCACCGTGGCGCCCAAGCCGGAAACCGGCCGGTCAAGTCTGGTCATCGCGGGCTTGGTCGCCGGCGGCGCAGCAGCCGTCGTCGGCACCGCGCTGCTGGTGGCCAACCGTGGCAGCGGCGGCGGGGACGGCGGCGCCGTGGCGACCAACGCCCCGGGCCAATACGTCGGCAGTAAAACCATCTGCCTGAACATGGCCGGCGCAACGCAGCCCTGCCTGACCACACCCACCAAGATCATTATTGATCAACAGGGCGTCGTCACGTCCGATTCGTTGTTGGACGGCCAGTTGCTGAGCGGCAGCATGAGCGGCAACAGCTTCCTGCTCACCGGCGCCATGACCGCCACCGGATTGGTCAGCCAGTTGCAGTTTTCCGGATCGCTGGTGGGCCAGCGGCTGGTGGGCTCCATCACCGGCACGGCACAAAGCACGACCAATCAGGGCGCCTACACGGGCGTGTTCACGGCGGACAAACAGTAGCGCGGACCGCCCCCTTTCCCGGGCTTGAGTTGATCTCCGCGCCGCGTTATGTTCACGGCCCGATGCGCATCCTCGACCGCTACCTCCTGCGCTCCGTCCTCGTGCCGCTGGGCTATTGTCTGGCGGCCTTCACCATGCTGTACGTGATTTTCGATTTGTTCAACAACCTGCTCGATTTCATCGAGGGCAAGACGCCGCTGTTCGAAGTGTTCCTGTTTTACGTCATGCTGCTGCCTTCCGTGCTGTGGATCATCGCGCCGGTCTCGCTCCTGCTGGCGCTGCTGTATGCCCTCTGGCAGCTCGCGCGGGCCAACGAGCTGACGGCCTTGCGCGCCTGCGGCCTCGGCTTCGGACGCATCATGCGGCCCCTGCTCGCCGTCAGCTTCATGGCCACCCTGGTGGTCGGCCTGGTTAACGAAACCATCGGTCCCTGGTCCGGCTACTGGACCAGTCAATTCGTCCAGCTTCAGCGCAAGCGGGGCGCGCTGTCCGTGAATATCGTCAGCCCGCTGCCGTATAAAAACGACTGGGCCCATCGCGTGTGGATGATCACGGAATTCAACAAGCAGACCTATGAATTGCACGACGTGACGGTCCATCAGCAGCGGGCCGACGGTTCCGACGAGGTTAAATACCAGGCGCCGCGCGGCTATTGGCTGGACGGCCGCTGGTGGTTTACCGAAGTGGTGATCCAGCGCTACCAGCCGAATGGCTACCTGGCCGGCCCCGCGGAGTCGCCCGTGCTCCACCGCGAAATGTCCGAGTTCACGGAGACCCCCGACGACTTCATCAACGAAATCAAGCCGCCGGAGTATCTGTCCTCACTGGAGATCCTGCACTATCTGCGCACGCACAACCAGTTGTCCGACAAGGCCATCGCCGAACGGCTGACCGACCTCCACAGCCGGCTGGCCATGCCGTGGATCTGTTTCATCATCTCGCTGGTCGCCATTCCGTTCGGCGCCCAGGCCGGCCAACGACGCGGCGGCGCGCTGATGGGCATCATCGGCGCGTTGCTGATGTTTTTCGGCTTCTATATCCTGGTCAACGTCGGCGTGGCGCTGGGCAAGCAGGGTACGCTGGCCCCGGCGGTGGCCGGTTGGCTGCCCGACATCGTCTTCCTCGCCGCCGGGCTGGTGTTGTCCTGGCGCATGCGGTGATGGGCGCGTCAGGGCCGGAGCAGTTCGGAGGCCCGGCGGTCTTCGCCGCCGCGCCAGGCCCGCCCGCGGACGGTGATCGTGCCGTCGTTGTTGAGCATCTGCGGCATCTGGACGTCCGCGGCAAAATACTCCTGGCTCAGCAGCCGGTCGTCGGCGGACACGATGCTGTAGGCGAAGCGGTGGGGCGCGGAGTTGTGCAGGATGTGCATCCGGCCGGCGCGGTCGCGTTGCATGACGGGATCATAATACCGCAGCGACGGGCCCAGATCCACGACGGCCTCGCGCGCGCCGGTGGTTTGGTTTTCCCGGCAGAAGAAGAGGCGTTGCTCGCGGACATCGTCGTCGTTGCGCGCCAGGACGCGCAGACTGTATTTGACGAGCTTGCTTGCCACGCCGGACGGGCTGAACCGTAGCTGCGCCACTTCGGGCCCGGTGACGAGCTGCAGGAAACTGCGCGCCGAGCAGTAGTTGTTTTCGCCCCATTCCACGCAGGCGCGCACCTTGTAGCGGCCGGGGTTATGGAGGGCGTAGAGGGTTTGGAGATTCACGGGGCGGGTCACCGGCTGTCCGACCGGGACGACCACGGCGGCCAACGGCGGCTCAACCGGCGCGGTACCCAGCGGACCGGAATCGGTTTCGATGTCGAACGCAAAGCGGGCGTTCCGGTTGGTGCCGCCGAAGATGAGCGGCGCGCCGGATTGATTGCGAATTTCCACTTCCGCGGTGACGGCTTCGCCCAGCAGGTATTGCTTGTGCCCCAGGCGCAGAAAGACCTCGATTTGGCCCTGGGCGGCGGCGCCGGCCAGCAGGCCCAGCGCCAGAACGATAGGACGCAACATGCTCATGAAAGCACTCCTGTTCCGGTTGATGATCAACGCCCCACGGCCAGCCGGGCGGCCATGCGACCGGGCAGACCGGCCCGATGGATTTTTTCCTGCGCCGCCGCGATGTCATAGGACGCGCGGCGCAGCTCGATCCCGTTTTGCATCAAGTCGAAAAGCGCATAGGCCGCGCGCGGATCGCCGTCGCGCGGCTGCCCGACGCTGCCGACGTTGATGAAATATTTCCGTCCGAGCTGGACCTTTATTTTGGAATAAAGCCCGCCGCGCACCGTGTCGAACTTCTCGAACGCCAGGGGCACATGCGTGTGGCCGAAGAAGCAGACCGTGGAACGCTGGTACGTGAAACTGGCCTCGGCCTCCAGGGCCTCGAACACGTAGCCCCAGTTGCCGGGCATGTCCAGCGTACTGTGGACCATGGTGAAGGTTTCCACCGGCGCCACGTAAGGCAGGTTGTGGAGAAACTGCCGTTGATCCGCGGAAAGCTGCTTGCGCGTCCAGTCCACCGCGTCGGCCGCCATCGGATGAAAGCCGCTCAACACTTCGTCCATGGAACAGTAATGGTCGTGATTGCCCCGCACGATGGCGCACTTCAGCTCGCGCATGATTTCGAGACATTCGACGGGATTGGCGTTATAGCCCACGATGTCGCCGACGCAGGCAAAACGCGTCGCGCCCTGGGCCTTCGCATCTTCCAGCACCGCATGGAGCGCCTCCACATTGCCGTGGATGTCGCCCAGGATGGCATATTTCAAGGCCGCTTTCATACTGGCGCTCGCGTCTAAAAATTAATTCTAGCGCAGGCGGCTGGAATAGCAAAGGCGTAATTTTGGAAACGATCACAGGCACCAACGCGTCGCGCGGCCAAACGTGCCCCGCTGAAGGGCCCTGCGCCCTGCTCGCCGCGCGCGCCGCTTCCGCCCCGCCGCATTCCGCGCTATACTGCCGGCCATGGGACACCGGACGATTCTGCACGTGGACATGGATGCGTTCTTCGCCGCCGTCGAGCAGCACGACCATCCGGAACTGCGCGGCCGGCCGGTGGTCGTCGGCGCGCCGGCGGACCAGCGGGGCGTGGTGGCCGCCGCCTCGTACGAAGCCCGGCGCTACGGCATCCACTCCGCCATGCCATCGCGCGAGGCCGGGCGCCGCTGTCCTCACGCGGTTTTTCTGCCGCCGCGCATGGCGCGCTACGCCCAGGTCTCCCGGCGCATCTTCGCCCTCTGCGAGCGGTTTACGCCGCTGGTCGAACCCCTCTCGCTGGACGAGGCTTTTCTCGATGTCACCGGGGCGCGGCGCCTGTACGGCACCGGGACGGAGATCGCTGCGCAGCTCCGCGCGGTCATCCGCCGGGAAACCGGCCTCACCGCCTCCGTGGGCGTCGCGCCCAACAAGTTCCTCGCCAAGCTGGCCAGCGATCTGCACAAACCCGACGGACTGACCGTGGTCCCCACGGCGCCTGCGGCCGTGCGCGACTTCCTCGCGCCGTTGCCGGTCGACAAGCTCTGGGGTGTCGGCCGGGTGACCCGGGAAAAGCTGGAGCGCGCCGGCCTGCGCACCATCGGGGACGTGCAACAGGCGGACGGCCGCCGGCTGGCTGCTCTGCTCGGCCGGCCGGTCGCCGCCGCCCTCCAGCGGCTGTCCCGCGGCGAGGATGACCGCGCGCTGGAGTTGGACGGGGAGGACCTGACGATCTCGCGCGAGCATACCTTTCTGGAGGATTGCCGCGAGGCCGAGACGCTGGCGTGTGTCCTGAGCGACCTGGCCGACGACGTCGGCCGGCGGCTGCGCGCGGCCGGAAAGTACGCCGGGTTGATCCGGCTCAAGCTGCGCTGGAAGAATTTCCAGACTATCACCCGCCAGCAGCCGCTGGACCCGCCCGCCTGCGACGACGTGCGCCTGCGCGCCGCCGCGCACCGATTGCTGGCGGCCGAGCAACTGGTCGCTCCGGTGCGCCTCATCGGCTGCGGGGTGGGGAAACTGACCCGCCGGCCCGCCGGCCAACTGGCGCTGTTTGACGCCAACGCCGGGGCGCCCCAGCGCGTCGAGGCGCTCAGCCGCGCCGTGGACCGGATTCGACGGCAATTCGGCACTGCCGCCATCCGGCGCGCCGATGCCACTCCGCCGGCCGGCTGCCGGAAACGCCAGTCGGCTCCGCATCCGCGCCCGCCGGCCGGTTGAAGGTGCCGGCGACGTTCAGCCTCAGATGTTGTTGCTGACGATCTGTTCGAAGAGTTCCTGCTGGCCGCTGCTTTGCTTGGGCTCGCCATGCTTGGCGGCGATGGCGTGGAGGTCTTCGAGCTTGAGCTTGCCATCCGCGAACTTCTTGCCCTCGCCGGAAGCGAACGAGGCGTAACGCGTCTGCCGCAGCTTGAGGTAGGGGGTACGCTTCAGGATGCGGTCGGCCGCCAGCAGGGCGCGGGCAAAGGTGTCCATGCCGTTGATGTGGGCAATGAAAAGATCGGTTAGATCGGTGCTGTTGCGGCGGGTCTTGGCGTCGAAATTGACGCCGCCCCGGCCGAAACCGCCGGCCGGCAGGATGACGAGCATGGCTTCGGTGACCTCGGTGACGTTGGTCGGGAACTCGTCGGTGTCCCAGCCGGCGAGGTAATCGCCCTTGTTGGCGTCAATGCTCCCGAACAAGCTGGCGTCCACGGCGCATTGCAGCTCGTGCGGGAACGTGTGGCCGGCGAGGATGGCGTGGTTGACCTCGATGTTGAGCTTGAAGTCTTTATCGAGGCCGTAGTGGCGCAGGAAGCCGACGACGGTCTCGGTGTCGAAATCATACTGGTGCTTGGTGGGCTCCTTGGGCTTGGGCTCGATGAGGAAGGTGCCCTTGAAGCCCTGCCGGCGGCCGTAGTCGCGGGCCATGGTGAGCATCCGGGCAAGGTGCTCCTTCTCGCTCCGCATGTCGGTGTTGAGCAGGGTCATGTAGCCTTCGCGGCCGCCCCAGAAGACATAGTTGCTGCCGCCGAGCGCGATGGTCGTGTCAATGGCGTTCTTGATCTGGACGCCGGCGTGGGCGGCGGCGAGAAAGTCGGGGTTGGTCGCGGCGCCGTTCATGTAGCGGGGGTTGGAGAAGACGTTGGCGGTGCCCCAGAGGAGCCGGACGCCCGTGGCGCGCTGGCGCGCCTTGATTTCAGGGATGATGGCGGCGAGGCGTTTTTCGATCTCGAAGACGGTGCCGTCGCCGACGACGTCGGTGTCGTGGAAGCAGTAAAACGGCACGCCGAGTTTGGTGCAGAACTCGAAGGCGGCGTCCAGCCGCGCCAGGTTGCGGCTCGCCAGATCGCTGGCGGCGTCCCACGGGAAACACTTGGTGCCGGGCCCGAACGGGTCCCCGCCGGTGCCGCAGAGCGTGTGCCAGTAGGCGATCGAACAGCGCAAGAACTCGCGCATCGTGACGCCGTTGATTTTCTGCTCGGGGTTGTACCACTTGAAGGCGAGGGGCTTGCGGCTCCGCGGGCCCTCGTAGGCGATGGGCTGCTTGACGTCCGGGAAGTATGCGGTCATGCTGGTCTCCTGGTTGCTGGCCTCGGTTGTTGCTCCATCAACGTGATGAAGCGGTCAAAGAGATAGGCGGCGTCGTGCGGGCCGGGCGCGGCCTCCGGGTGGTATTGCACGGAAAACACCGGCAGCGTTTTGTGCCGCAGGCCCTCGCTGGTCCGGTCGTTCAGATTGATGTGCGTCGTCTCGACCTCGTCGGGCAGCGACGCCAGATCCACGGCAAACCCGTGGTTTTGCGAGGTGATCTCCACCCGGCGGGTGGTGAGATCCATCACCGGCTGATTGGCGCCGCGATGGCCGAACTTGAGCTTGAAGGTCCGGCCGCCGAACGCCTGGCCGAGCAACTGGTGGCCGAAGCAGATGCCGAAGGTCGGCACGCCGGTGGCGATGACCTCCGCGACCGTGCGGACGATCTGCGGCACGCCGGCCGGGTCGCCGGGTCCGTTGGAAATGAAAAAGCCGTCGGGCCGGGTGCCGAGAATCTCGTCGGCCGTGGACGCGGCCGGGAAGACCTCGATGGTGCAGCCGCGCCGCGCCATCAGGCGGAGCTGGTTGATCTTCATGCCGCAATCCAGCGCGGCCACGCGGAAACGCGGCGGAGCCGCGGCTGCCGGCGCGCCAAAGCCGTGGCCGGGGTCGGTCCAGGTGAGCCGCTGGTCGGTGCTGACCTCGGTGGCCAGGTCGCGGCCGACGAGCCCGGGCGAATCCTTGGCTTTCTGCACCAGGCTGGCCGGGTCGGGATCCACGGTGCTCATGACGCACTTCATGGCCCCGAGCGAACGGATGTGCAGCGTGATGGCGCGTGTATCCACGTGGTCCACGCCGAGGATGCGGTGCTGCGCGAGATAGTGCGGCAGCGTCTGGGTGTGCCGGAAGTTGCTGGCGATGCGGCTGCATTCGCCGACGATCAGTCCGGCGGCGCGCGGACGGGCGGACTCGGCATCCTCCACGTTGACGCCGTAGTTGCCGATGAGCGGATAGGTGAGGGTGACGATCTGGCCGTGGTAAGAGGGGTCAGTCAGAATCTCCTGGTAGCCGGTCATGGAGGTGTTGAACACCAGTTCCCCGAACGCCTCGCCCGCGCCGGCAAAAGCCCGGCCCTCAAAGACGGTCCCGTCCTCCAGCGCAATCAAAGCCCGTTTGTGGTCGCTCTTCATCCTTCAGCTTTCGGCGATCAGCGGATATTGGCGGTGAATGGCCGCGCCGACAAAGGCCTGGAACAAGGGGTGCGGCGCGAGCGGCTGCGACTTGAATTCCGGATGAAACTGGCAGCCCAGGAACCACGGGTGCTTCTGCAGTTCGATGATCTCCACCAGCTTGCCGTCGGGCGAAATGCCGGACGGCACCAGGCCGCGGGCCTCCAGTTGGGCCCGGTAGCGGTTGTTGACTTCGTAGCGGTGGCGGTGCCGCTCGCTGATGCACGCGCTGCCGCCGTAGGCTTCCGCAGCGCGCGAACCCAGGCGCAGATTGCAGGGCCAGGCGCCCAGCCGCATGGTCGCGCCCAGGTCCTGCACCTGCTCTTGCTCCTCCATCAGACAGACCACCGGGTGGGGCGCCTGCGGGTTGACCTCGGTGGTGTGCGCGCCCTCCAGGCCGCAGACGTGGCGCGCGAATTCGATCACCGCCATTTGCAGGCCGAGGCAGATGCCGAAGAACGGGATGCCGTTTTCGCGGCAGAATTTGATCGCGGCAATCTTGCCCTCGATCCCGCGTTCGCCGAAGCCACCGGGCACCAGAATGCCGCCCACCGTGGCTAGCGTGTCGAGGCACCGGGCGGACTCCAGTTCCTCCGCCGCCAACTTGACGATCTCCACCCGGTGCCGGTGCGCCAGCCCCCCGTGGTGGATGGCCTCGAAAATGGATTTGTAGGCGTCCTGCAATTCCGAATACTTGCCGACCACGGCGATGCGCACCGTGCCCTCCGGGTGCACGATGGTGTCCACCAGCTTGCGCCACGCCTGCAGCTTCGCCGGCGGCCGGGCCAGCCGGAAGTGGACCATGATCAGCTCGTCGAGCCCCTGCTCGGAAAGCACCAGCGGCAGCTCGTAGATCGTGTGCTGGACATCCTGCTCCTCGATGACCGCGTTGAACGGCACGTTGCAGAACAGCGACAGCTTCTTGCGCACGTCGTCGCTCAGCTTGACCTCGCTCCGGCAGATCAGCACGTCCGGCGCAATGCCGATTTCGCGCAGTTTGGCCACGCTCTGCTGGCTCGGCTTGGTCTTGACTTCGCCCGCGGCCTTGATGAACGGCACGTAGGTGAGGTGGATGTACATGACGTTGTCGCGGCCATCCTCCAGCCCGATCTGGCGGATGGCTTCCAGGAAGGTCAGCCCTTCGATGTCGCCGACCGTCCCGCCGACCTCGCAGAGGATCACGTCCACGCCCTTTTCGTCCAGCGCGCGGATGTGCAGCTTGATCTCGTCGGTGATGTGCGGGATCATCTGGATCGTCCCGCCCAGGTAATCGCCGTGCCGCTCCTTGCGCAGCACCTCCCAGTAAATCCGGCCCGCGGTGAAGTTGCTCTTCTTCGAGGTCGGCTGGCCGGTGAACCGTTCGTAGTGGCCGAGGTCGAGGTCGGTCTCCGCGCCGTCGTCGGTCACGTACACCTCGCCGTGCTGGTACGGGCTCATGGTCCCTGGGTCCACGTTGAGGTACGGGTCCATCTTCAGCATGCGAATGTTCAGCCCGCGGCCGATCAGCAGCCGGCCCAGCGACGCCGAGGTCAAGCCCTTGCCCAGGGAACTCACCACGCCGCCCGTGATAAAAATGTATTTGGCCATCGTTGTCCGCTCGGGTTGCAGCGCGCGCGGCCGGGCTCGCGCGGTCGGGAGGCTAATAGAACCTATACGGCCGCCCGGCGCAATCTTTTTCCAGCCGCGTAAAATGATTTTCCTTCGCCGCGCCGTTCGCGTACATTCTGCCCGTCTCCGGCCGGGCGGCCAGAGCGATGACAATGAATCGTGGGCTTTCCATGTGGGCGGCGCTGCTGCTGTGCGCGCCGGCCCGGTCGGGCGGGGCTGAGGCCGGCTATGTGGACGACCGGGCGCTGCTCCAGTCGCTAACCCGGCAGATGCAGCAGTTGCAGGACGCCGGGAAACTGACGCCCCTCAAGCAGTTGCGCGCGCAACTCGCGCGGACCACTTGCGCTCTTCGTCGGCCCGCGCCGCCGCGGCCGTCGCGGCCGCCGCCGGAAATTTATCGCCGCGCCCAGGCGAGCGTGCTGGTGCACTGTCATCTCTACCTCTGCGACAAGTGCCAACGGCTGCACCTCAATCCCTCGACGTGCTTTCCGCTGACCGCCGACGGCGTCTGCGTGGCCAACTACCATGCGTTCACCGCCAGCAACACGGTGGCGATGGCGGTGGCAACGCGTGACGAACGCGTGTTCCCCGTGACCGAGGTGCTCGCCGCCAGCGAGCGTGATGACGTGGTGATCTTCCGCACGACCGCCGAAAACCTGACACCGCTCGCGCTCGACGTGGCCGAGGTGGGCGAACCCGTGGCGGTGCTCAGCCATCCGGGCAACCTGTTTTATGTGCTGACGCAGGGCGCGGTGGCGCGCTACTGCCTCGACAAAGGTGTGCCGCGCATGCAGATCACCGCCGACTATGCCGTCGGGTCGAGCGGCGGGCCGGTACTCAACAGCGCCGGGGCGGCGGTGGGTATGGTCGCCACCACGCAGGACCTCTATACCAACCCGCAGCACGGACCGCACGACCATCTGCAGATGGTCGTCAAGCTGTGCGTGCCGGCGGCCTCGATCCGCAAGTTGTTCAAAGAGCCCAAGGAATAAACCATGCAGCTCCTCCAGACGGTGCGCCGGACCTTGCCCTTGGCCGACGGCTCCAGCGTGGATTATATCAGCCTGCCGGCGCTGGAACAGGCGGCGGGCGTCGCGCTGGCACGGCTGCCGTTCTCGATCCGCATCCTGCTCGCCGCGGTGCTGCATAACCTCGGCCACCCGGCGTTCGCGGACGAGCACGCGTTGGCGCTTGCCCGCTGGACGCCCGCCGCCGCGGAGTTCGAATTCCCGTTCCTGCCGGCGCGCGTGCTGCTGCAGGACTTCACCGGCGTCCCGTGCGTCGCCGACCTCGCCGCGCTGCGCGGCGCGCTGCAACGCCGGGGACGCGACCCCCGCGCCGTCGAGCCGCGGATCCCCGTGGATTTGGTGATTGATCACTCGATACAACTGGACGAATGCGGCCGACTGGGCGCGCTGGAGGCGAATCTCGTCCGGGAATTTTCCCGGAACGGCGAGCGCTACAACTTCCTGCGCTGGGGCCAGGGCGCGTTCACCCGGCTCAACATCGTGCCGCCGGGCGTCGGCATCTGCCACCAGGTCAACTTGGAATATCTCGCGCGCGGCGTGATGACCGCGCCGGACCACGCCGGCCGCACGGTCGCGTTCCCGGATACGCTGGTCGGCACCGACTCGCACACCACGATGATCAACGGGCTTGGCATCCTGGGGTGGGGCGTCGGCGGCATCGAGGCCGAGGCCGCGATGCTCGGCCAGCCGGTCCCGCTCACGACGCCCAGGGTCACCGGCGTCCGGCTGACCGGCGCGCTGCCGGCGGGCGCGACGGCGACCGATCTGGCGCTGACGGTGACCCAGCGCCTGCGCGCGCAGGGGGTCGTGGGCCACTTCGTCGAATTCTGCGGGCCGGGCCTCGACCGGCTGACGCTGGCCGACCGCGCGACGGTGGCGAACATGGCGCCGGAATATGGCGCGACGATGGGCTTCTTCCCGACGGACCACGAGACGCTGCGCTACCTGCGCGCCACCGGCCGCAGCGCGGCGCAGGTGGACCTGGTCGAGCGCTATCTCAAGGCACAGGGCCTGTTCCACGCCGGCGGCGCGGAGCCGCTGTTCAACGCGGTGGTCGAGATTGATCTGACCGGCATCGCGCCGGTGATCGCCGGGCCGAAGCGCCCGCACGACCGGCTGCCGCTGGGCGAGGTGCCGGGCGCGCTGCGCCAGGCGCTGACCGCGCCGGTTAAGGAGCGCGGCTACGGCCTGACGGCGGAGCAGACCCGCGCAACCGCGCCGCTCGCCGGCGGCGGCACGCTGACGCACGGCGCGGTGGTCATCGCCTCGATCACGAGCTGCACCAACACCTCGAATCCGCACGTGTTGCTGGCCGCCGGCCTGCTGGCGAAGAAGGCCGTGGAGCGCGGCCTCCGGGTGCCCGCGTTCGTCCGCACCAGCTTCGCGCCCGGCTCGCGCGTGGTCAGCGCCTACCTGCAGGCGGCCGGCGTGCTGCCGTATCTCGAGCAGCTCGGCTTTCACGTGGCCGCCTACGGCTGCGCGACGTGCATCGGCAACAGCGGCCCGCTCGCTCCCCGGATCGAGGCCGCGGTCAAGGCCGGCGGCCTCGTCGCCGCGAGCGTGCTGAGCGGCAACCGTAACTTCGAGGGCCGCATCCATCCGCAGGCCAAGGCGAACTTCCTTGCCTCGCCGCCGCTGGTCGTTGCCTACGCGCTCGCCGGCACGATGCTGATTGACCTCGACCAGGAACCGCTCGCGCACGACGCGCAGGGTCAGCCGGTCTTCCTTAAAGACATCTGGCCGACCGAGGACGAAATCCACGCGCTGCTGCCGCTGGCAGAGAACGCCGACGTCTATCGTCAACTCTACGCACACGTCGCCGAATCGAATCCGATGTGGAACAAGATCGCGGTGAAGTCGGAGCCAGTCTATGCGTGGGACGCGGCCTCGACCTATCTGCAGGAGCCGCCGTTCGTACGCGACCTGGCCGACCAGCCCGCGCCGCCGGCGGATCTCGCCGCCGCGCGCTGCCTGGGCGTGTTCGGCGACTTCATCACCACCGATCACATCTCGCCCGCCGGTTCGATTCCGAAGGACAGCCCGGCAGGGCAGTATCTGATCGCGCACGGTGTCGCGCCCGCGGACTTCAACAGCTACGGTGCGCGCCGCGGCAACCACGAAGTCATGGTGCGCGGCACGTTCGCGAACGTCCGCCTCCGCAACCGCCTGGTCGAGCGCGAGGGCGGCTGGACGCGGCATGTGCCGACCGGCGACGAAGTCAGCATTTTCGAGGCCGCGCAACGCTATGAAAAAGCCGGCACGCCGCTCGTTGTGCTCGCCGGCAAGCTGTATGGTGCGGGCTCCTCGCGCGACTGGGCCGCGAAAGGCCCGCACCTGCTGGGCGTCCGGGCGATCATCGCGGAGAGCTTCGAGCGCATCCACCGCAGCAACTTGGTCGGGATGGGCATCCTGCCGCTGGAGTTCGTGGATGGCCAGACCGTGGATGCGCTGGGTCTGACCGGGCGCGAGACGTTCAGCCTTGGCGGCATCGCCGCCGGACTCCAGCCCGGCCAGCGCCTGACCGTGGTCGCCGACGACCGGACCTTCGCCGTCACCTGCCGCCTGGATTCCGCCATCGAGGTGGACTACTGCCGCCACGGCGGCATCCTGCCCTACGTCCTGCGGCAGTTTTGTGCTCGTTGAACAACGCGAGCAATTCTTTGAAGTCGGGCTGAATTTCCATAAATGTGCCGGCGGAGAATTTCAACGGCGCTGATGCGCTCCTCCGGTGTGCGGCTTAACCAATAGGCCAAGTCTTGCCGGGTCGAGTTATCCCGCCCCTCCCGCTTGGTTATGACGCGTTGAATCACGACATCAGTATAGCCGAATTTGTGGCGCGGGGGAAACTTTCTTGGAGATGGACGGGCCTTGGCAAGACGGGTGCGGCCTGCTAGATTCCAGCAGTGCCGGCCGGAGGGCGGTGGCCGCCGTTAAGATGACCGGCAGGCGCATGGCCGAAAGCGGCTGGCCTTTTCGGGAGAACCATCATGGCCCATTCGGTGAGCCCGGCGGCGGAGGCGCTGCTGGACCAGGAAATCAAGGTGCTGGACAAGGGCTTTGTCCGGCTGGTGGACTACCTCGGCGGCGATGACCGCATCGTGCAGGCGGCGCGCGTCTCCTACGGCGCGGGCACGAAGACCGTGCGCGAGGACGCGGGGCTGATTGATTACCTGCTGGCGCATGCGCACACCTCGCCCTTCGAGCACGTCGTGCTGGAGCTGCACTGCAAGCTGCCGATCTTCGTCGCGCGGCAGTGGGTGCGGCACCGCATGGCGCGCATCAATGAAATCTCCGGCCGCTACAGCGTGATGACCGACGAGTTCTATGTGCCCGCGCCCGGGCAGGTGCAACTCCAGAGCACCGACAACAAGCAAGGCCGGTCCACCGAGGATGTCCCGGCGGAGCTGCGGCAGAAGGTCATCGAGCTGCTGAAGAAGGATCAGGGCAACGTCTATGCGAGCTACGAGGAACTGCTGAAGGATAACATTGCGCGCGAGCTGGCGCGTATCAACCTGCCGCTCGCACTCTACACCGAGTGGTACTGGCAGATGGACCTGCACAACCTCTTCCACTTTTTACGGCTGCGGCTCGACGCGCACGCCCAGTGGGAAATCCGCCAGTATGCCGTGGCCATCGCCGGGATCGCCCAGGCCGTGGCGCCGCTGGCCTATGCCGCGTTCGAGCGGCATAGGCTCCAGGGCCGGCATTTTTCCGGCGACGAGGTGGCCGCCCTGCGCAGCCTGCTCAAGGGCGAGCCGAACACGCTCACGGGCCGCCGGCTCCGGGAGTTCGAGGAGAAACTGTTCGGCTGAAGAGCGCGGAAAGGCGGGACCCATGGATCTGCAACTCTTCTGGCTGACGTTCATCCCGCTGTTTGTCGCCGTGGATGCCATCGGCGCGCTGCCGGTCTTCATGGGGCTGATGGAAAACGTCCCCGCGCCTTGGCGCGGACGGATCATCATCCAGTCGGTCATCACGGCCGCCAGCGTCGCCGTCGTCTTTATCCTGGTCGGCCGGCCCCTGCTCCGGCTGCTGGGCATCACGCCCAGCGATTTCATGGTGGCCGGCGGCGTCCTGCTGTTTGTGCTGTCGCTGCGCGACCTGCTGGCGGTGGGCAAAACCGCGTACGTGATCGATCCGGACACCGTGGGCGCGGTGCCCATCGGCGTGCCCCTCATCACCGGTCCGGCGGTGCTGACCACGTGCATGCTGTTGGTGGAGCAGTATCATCTGGTGTATACGGCGACCGCTGTGCTGGCGAACGTGCTGCTGGCCGGGGTGGTGTTCTGGTTCGCGGCGCCGGTCAGCCGTCTGCTCGGCAGCGCGGGCACCAAAACCCTGTCCAAGATTTCCAGCCTGCTGCTGGCGTCCATCGCCGTGATGATGGTTCGCAAGGGGCTCGGGACGCTGATCCAACTATGGCCGGCCGGCGTCTGACGGCCCAACGTGGTTGCCTTCCCCGTCCTGAAGACCACCGGGCTTCGCCTGGAAGTCGAACGCCAGCCCGGTTGCTGCGCCGGCCTGTACCGGTGGGTCATCGAGCCGGACCTGGACACCAACGGCTGAGCCGGCGGTCCCCGCAAGCGCACTTCAAACTTGGCGCTGACGATCGCGGTGATCATTTTTGAATCTCGGTCGTCCATTTTCACGGAGGACCTGTCTTCCGTTTTCGTCCAGCACTGGTTTTATCACCGTGACAGGACGAAGAAATGAGGGGGCGACGACGAAGATAAGAACCACGCCTACTAAGACAAATATTTTAGACTTGCTCTTGGTTTCTCTGGCTTAACCACTCCGGCTCAGGCGCGGCCTGGGCCGCGCGTGCCTCCGATTTAAACTGAAAAGAGCAAATTAACTACGAAATGCGCGAAATGCGCGAAAGAGGTTTAATCTGCCTTTGGTGTCAGCAATTTGACTTCATGCAAACACAAGCCGTACCGGCCGCCCGGCGGATTGACGTTGAGCTTCACGCCGTTCCAGCCGGGGCTGAAATTCGCGGAATAGCACAGCCACAGGGTCTTGCCGTCGGGGCTGATGAATTTGCTCGGGAAATTGAGGAAGTACCCCTGCTCGCCGAAGTCCTTCAAATAGGCGACCATCCGCCACGGGCCGGTGATGACGTCGGCCTCGAGGATGTAGGAGGTCATTTTGGCCACGGTCGGCCAGCCATCGGTGATGCACATGAGGTACTTCTTCAGGCCGGGCACATAGGTGGCCGTGACGCAGCCCATGTGGTTGTTCCACTCGATCAGCGGTTTGATTTTCTCGAAGTTGTCGGTCCAGACCGGCTGGCCGGCGGTATCATGCCCGGCAAAGAATTCATACGTTTTCACGTCATTGATGGTCTCCGGCGCGGGTTTGACGCGGGCCAGGTAGACTTGGTCGGCCGTGATCCAGCTCAGGTTGGCATGGGCGAAGTCGTTGGTGCAGCCGACGACCGTCTGGAACACTTCACCCGGCTGGCCCAGCTTGATGCACGGGCGGGGCTGGGGATCGTTCTCCTCCGCGCCCATGCCGAGCAGATACGCCTTGCTGTCCGGCGAATGTTCCATGTTCTTGCCGAAATCCACGAAGTGCGGCGCGCCCATTTTCACCGGGCCGAGAAACTTGCGGGGCTCGGGAAACAGCGGCTTTTCGGGCGTGTGGGGCGACGGCTCCCACGTCTTGCCGTAATCGCGGGAGATCTGGAACCCGGGCATCGGCCCGAGGTTGGGCCAGTTCCAGGTGAACCCGTTGTGCGCCGTTGACCCCTCCGGCCCGAGGCAATAGGTGCCGTAGTACCAGATGCCGTTGTACACCAGCGAGCCGGCGGGATAGCGCCCGCGATAGGGCAAGGCGCTGGCGCCCTTGAGCGGGGCGGTGTTGTGTATCGTCAGCCGCAGCGGGTCGTCCCCGATCATGATGGCGTGGGCGGTTCTGGCGCCCGCACCGCCGTCGGAAGAGCAGCCGACGCCATCCGTCTGGCCGTCGGTCCACGGCGAGTAGAGGTTGCCGTCGCTGGCCCAGCAGGGATACCAGGTGTCCCCGCAGCGATAGTTGCTGTGGCGGCCGGTAAAAAAGACGCCCGTCAGGCTGGGCGACTTCTTGAATGGGCAATCGTCCGGAACCGGAGATCCCCAGGCGAATCCTTTTGGGCCGCCAGCCGGCGACGCGGCATTGGGCTTGCTTGATTTTGGCAGGTCAGGGCTGACCCGCGCCGCCAGCAGTTTGTAGCCTGCGACGTTGAAGTGAAGTTTATCCCCGACAAAAAGTTCCGCGCGGGGCTGACCGTCGGGACCGAGCACCATGTCATAGGTCTCGATGTAGCGGAGATGGGCTTTGCCTTGGATGTAGTCGGCCACCAGCGTGTTGACGGCCTTCGTCTGGTCGGCCTGTTTCCAGCGCGCGATGCTGGGACTGAGCGAAATGAAGATGATGTCGGTGTCCGGGAGTTTGGCCTGCACCGTGGCGACGAAGGCCTTGAAGTCGGCGAAGACCTGCTCGACGGATTTCCCCCGCCAAAGATCGTTACCGCCGGAACGGAGGTAAATGGCCCGGGGCGCATAGGGGAAGATGATCCGGGGCGCGAAGTGGGTGGCATCCGCGATCTCGGAGCCGCCGAAGCCGCGGTTGATGACCTGATGCTGCGGAAAGTCCTGCGCGAGAGTGGTCCAAAAGCGGATGGTTGACGAGCCGATGAACAGCAGCGCGCCTTTAGGCGGGGTCGTGACGGCATCGGCCCGTTCGAACGCGGCAATCTCCTTTTCCCATTTGGCATGGTCTTGAGCCGCAGGCGCGGCGCCGGGGGCAAAACGACACGGTGCGGCCAGGAAGAGCACGGTGAACAAGAGCGGCGCGCAGCATTTCATGGGTTCCCTTATTAAACGGCCGGCCTTTTCGTTTGCCAACCCGCGGGTGGGCCCATACGAGAGCAGACCATTGTTCTGTTTGGCGTCATTTTCTGGTTTCCGATTCTACGTGCCGGATGTCCAGCAGGGCAATCGCAAGGGGCAAGGCCGCCAGGGGCGTAAAGGCGAAGTCTATCCAGTTTGCCCGTCTGACGCGATGTATGCTCACGTAGTCTTTGGCCATTGTCCACCCGGCGGCTTTGAAAACAAGAGAAAACGGCAGATCTCCTGGCCGCGCTGCTCGCCGGGGCGTGCGTGGCGCCGGTGGTGCTGTCGGTGTTGCTGTTGGCGGGTCAACTGTACAGCCAGGGCCATCCTCGACCGCTACGGCGTTGTCGCCCTGCCGACCTACATTATTCTGACCCCGCGAGCGGTCGCCGGCGGGACGGTCCGCTTGTGAGGGCAGCGGAGGACGTGCAGGTAGCGATTTTTGGGGAAAGCCGAGGGGCAGGTCGTTTGCAGGTTAAACGGGGCGAACGTTACGCTTCACCGGACGGCGAATCCGCCGCGGGTGAGCCGTACGATGGAGGCGGTTGTTGAGGACGTAGCCACTGTTTGGCTTTCTCGATATCTGTGAAAACCTGTGTATGCTCGGTTTCGTCCATCAATCCTTGAGCCATACGCGCCATTCCAAAGGAGGCAATTTCGCTTACGACTATGGCCACACGACTTTTTCCAAGCTCAACCTGGCGGCTCTGGACAAAAACGGTGATTTTCTTGATGTACTCCGCTGTAGGAGCGGTTGTCACAAGGCGGCGGTCCAGAATAAAAGAAAATCCCGGTTCAAAGCTTGGGTCACGGAACACAACACACATCATATTTGCCCATTCATCGAAGTCCGGGTTACCCGTGTAGCTCAAAGAAACAATGCGTAAGACTTTGTCGATCGAATAAGTTATATTCATGCGTTTACCCACAAGATTGCAGCCTACATCATATTAGGCTTCACGCGTAGCACGGGCAAGTGCACCCAGCCTTGGTTTGAAAACTTCGGCGGGCAAGGCAGGCCAGGGACGCTGTCGAATTGTGCAGAGCGGTTCCGCGGCCTACCGCTTGATCCACGACCCGACCTCGCACTGCATCACTCTTCCTCCTTGCGTGCCTCCATCACCGGAACGGCTACCGCGCCCCTGCGCGCAACCAACTTTCGACGGCGTTAAGTTATCGCAGTGAGGCGGGCCGTGTCAATAAGTTATCAGCAATTGTAATTTTGGCAGCGGGGGCGGAAGGCCGCATTATTTCGGGGTCGGACCACAGGTTATATTGGAACGACAATGATTTACGAAGGAGAAAAGGTCGTTATAGTGGGCTTAGAGCCATTTAGGGCCGCTGCGACAATGGCTGGCCAAGCGTCTTGTGCTGTACGAAGCCGACAAGACACGGAACATGCACGAGGTCGAGGTGCCGGACGCTTTGGCCCGCAAGTACCCGAACGCGCCTTTCGCATGGGTTTGGCAATACGTCTTCCCCGCCGACGACTTCTCCAGGGATCCGCGCAGCGGCCATATCAGGCGGCATCACCTTGACGAACAGCGGATCCGGTGCGCCGTTCGAGATGCTGTTCGGCAGGCGGGACTGACCGTTCGCTTCACGCCGCACTGCTTCCGCCACAGCTTTGCGACGCATCTGCTCGAAGCCAGGCAGGATATCCGTACCGTGCAGGAACTCCTCGGCCACGTCGATGTAAAGACCACATTGATCTCTTTTCCGAACAGCGGCTGCGCTTTTAACTGGCCAGCGGCGGCGAAAACCGCTACAAGGGCCGTTCGCAACGCGATAACACAGGTGGACTATGAAGAGAACGTATCAGCCTTCGAAGATCAAACGACGGCGCGTGCACGGCTTTCTCCAGCGCATGGCGACGAAAAACGGCCGCGCGGTGATCAGCCGCCGGCGCAGCAAGGGCCGTAAACGCCTGAATCCCTGAGCGGCCGGCGCGCAGCGTGCGCGCGGAAGCGACGGGACGTCGCTTCTGCGACAAACCCTGAGCCGCGTACGCGCAGGATGCGCCGGCGATCGAGTTGCGTGCGGCCGGGCGTAGATCCCGGACCGGGAGGGGCCATGGGCCAGCAGGCGGAAGCAGTTGGCGCAGATCCGTTGCGGCCGGCGCCGGAGTCGAAACCGGCCGACGAAGGATTGTCGGCCCGCCAGCGGCTGCGGCGCTCGGGTTTGTTTGCGGAGACCTATGCGCAGGAGCGTTGCTACCGGGGGCGGTATATGGTGCTCTGGCTGCGGCAGGGTGAGGGCGCCGCGTTGCGCCTGGGCGTGGTGACCAGCCGGAAGGTAGGCGAAGCCGTGGTCCGCGTCCGCGCGCGGCGTATGCTGCGCGAGGCGTTCCGGCGGAACCGCCGACGGCTGACCGGGGCCGTGGATGTGGTGCTGGTGGCGCGGGCCAGTTTGCTGACCGCGACGCCGGCCGAGCTGGCCGGCGAGCTGCTGCGGCTGGCCGAACGAGCCGGCCTGTTGCAGCCCGCCAACACGGAATGAGGTATGGCGCGGTTGCTCATAGCGTTGATTCGGCTCTACCAACTGGCCATCTCGGGCTGGCTGGGGCCGTGTTGCCGGTTTTATCCGAGCTGCTCGGCCTATTGGATGGAAGCGCTGCGGCGGCATGGATTTTTCCGGGGCGTTGGGCTGGGCCTCCGGCGGATCGCCCGCTGCCACCCGTTCCATCCGGGCGGCGTGGATCCGGTGCCGGCGGAGCGCGGGTGACGGCGGCCGGACGTTCGGGATTATGATATGAAAAAACAGGACATCTTGATGATCGCGGCGCTGGTGGCGCTCTGGCTGGCGTGGCCGTTCCTGGACCGGCATGTTATCAAGAAATATTTTTTCCACAACACGCCCGCGCCGGCGGTTGTCCCCGCCGCGCCGCTCACTAACGCGCCGGCAACGACCGCCGCGGTTGACCGCGCGGCGCAGCCACCGGCGCTGGTCCGGCCCGCCGCCACGGCGGTGGTGGAGCAGGTCCGGTCGGCGGATGCCCGGCCGGAGCAGACGCTGGTGCTGACCAACGCGCAACTGGAGGTGGTGGTATCCTCCAAGGGCGCGGCCATCAACTCGGTCAAGATGCTCAACAAGGCCTACCGCGAAAGCCTGGCGCGAACCAGCGGGCCGGTCACCTTCGATTTCACGCAGCGTCGCGCGCTGGCGCCGGTGGAACTGGCCGGCGTGCCGGCCGATGCGGATTTCGACCTGCAGCGCGCGCCGGACGGCCAGGGCGTGGTCCTGGAACACCACGCCGTGAGCGGTTTGATGGTCCGGCGCACCCTGACCTTCCAGGGCCCCTATCTGTTGCAGGTGACCGATGCGCTGAGCAACACCAGCGGCCAGCCGCTAGTCTTGCCGCCGTATGGCCTCCAGCTCGGCCCCCTGCGCAACCTGCCAGGCGAGACGCAGCAGCGCGGCGTATCGTTCCTGGGCGTGGACGTGGGACCCGCCGGCGGCGGTCCCGTGCACTACCTCGCCCGGGGAATCCCCGAGCTGTTTACCAACCGGAAAAAGGAACAAAACACCGCCGCGCTGCCGGTCATCGTGGAAGGCCCGGCGCCCGCGACCGCCGCGACGGACTGGGTGGCGGTGAAGAACAAGTACTTTGTCCAGGTGCTGCTGACGGACGAGGGCGGCGACAAGGTTACGCTCGCGGCGCACCGCGACCTGCTGCCGGGCGAGCAGGCGGCGCAGCCCACGTCGGAAAAAATGACTGCCGTGCAGGAGGTGGCCGCCGCGCTGTTCTTTCCCGAAACGCGGCTGACGGCGGGGGACACGTTCACCCGCAACATGCGGTTCTACATCGGCCCCAAACTCTACAGCCAGTTGGCGCCACTCAAACGCAAGGTCGTGGATGTGATGGAGTTTGGGTCCACGTCATCCTTCTTCAGCGTTTTCAACTGGATGATGGAGCCGACGACCAAGGCGCTGCTGATCACCATGAACGCCATCCATCGTTATCTCTGGCCGCACAACTATGGCCTGGCCATCATCCTGTTGACCATCCTGGTCCGCATCGTCTTCTGGCCCGTCACGCACAAGGGCACTGAAAGCATGAAACGGATGCAGGCCATCCAGCCGTTGGTCACCGAGCTCCGGCAGAAATACAAGGACAACGCCCAGAAGCAGCAGCAGGAGATCATGAAGCTCTACAAGGAGCACAAGGTCAACCCGCTCGGCGGTTGCCTGCCGTTGCTGATCCAGATCCCGGTGTTCATCGCGCTGTTCTCCGTGCTGCGCAGCGCCATCGAGCTGCGGTTTGCGCCGTTCCTCTGGATCCGGGATCTCAGCGAGCCGGAAAACCTGATCCGGTTTGGCTTCTCCGTCCCGCTGGTCGGCTGGGAGGCGCTCAACATCCTCCCGATCGTCATGGCCGTCACCATGGCCTGGCAGCAGAAACTGACGCCCAGCACCGGCGACTCGCAGCAGCAGAAGATGATGATGATCATGCCGGTCATGATGCTGTTCTTCTTCTACAATTTTGCCGCCGGGCTGTCGCTCTACTGGACCACCAACCAGATCCTGATGATCGTGCAATTGTACCGCCAGCGTCACCAGAAATCGCTCGTCAAACCGGCCTGAGGCCGCCAGCGGTTTGGATTCATCGTAGCACCGACACAGTCATCCCAGGAAGAAACGCCCATGCGCGCTGTTCATGTGCTTGTTTTGCCGGCCCTGCTGGCGGCGCTCGCGGTTCCGGCGGAGGAGTCGGCCTTGTCGCCGCAGCCTGCGGACGCGGATCCGGCGCTGTCCCGCGCCGCCCTGGCGCCGCTCCAGGGTCAAGGCGCCGGCGCGAGCCCGGCGCGACCGCTCCAACGCGCCGCGCGTCCGTCCGAAACCACCCTGAACGTGCAAGCGGCCGCCTTTGACTGGCGGGAATTCGACGATCAGGGCGTGCGTCTGCTCAAGGAATCCGGCCCGCTCCTGGGCCTCAACCTGGTTTACAAACAATATGGCCGGCTGCTCGGCAGCAGCTTTGGCGTGGGCGTGTTCGGCGGGCGCATGAATTACGACGGCCAGACGCAGAGCGGCATCCCTGCCACCACGCGCGTCATCTACACCGGATTGGAGGGCCAGGGCAACCTGTTGGCCCGGTGCGAGCCCGTCCGGCACCTGGCGCTCGAACCCTTTATCGGCCTGGGCGGCCGGCTATGGGATCGCAGTATACAGGATCAGGGGGAGCTCGAAGGCTACACGGAACGCTGGATGTCGTTCCACGGCCGGGCCGGCCTCGGCGTCACCTACGACTTCGACCGCGACTGGCGGGCTTTTGCGCAAGCGGGTTTCCGGCTGCCCCTCTATACGGTCCAGAACGTGAACCTGACCAAATTCGGCGGCAGCAACATCAATCTCCATCCCCGGCAGCAGCCCTCGCCGTTCGTCGAGACGGGTGGCCGCTGGAAGCTGCTGTTCGTCAGTGTCTTTTATGAGACCTTGCGCTTTGACAAGTCGGATGTTGAACAGGACGTCATTTATCAACCCGAGTCCCGGTCCGACAGCTACGGCCTTCGCGTCGGCCTCAGTGGCGCGCTTTAATCTTTTTACGGCGTGACAAGGGGGTGGGGGCGGGCTAGAAAAGACCGGGGCCGCGCCGGCGGCCTGCGGAAGAAAAAAAATGAACGTCGCGGAATTGAAACAACTGAAGACGCAGGCTCTGGACGAGGCCTGGGGCGCGGCCGATGCCGCCGCACTGGAGGCCGTGCGGATCAAATACCTTGGCCGCAACGGTCTGCTCCCGGCGATCATGAAGGACCTCAAGAACGTCCCGCCGGAGGAGCGCCGCGAGGTCGGCCGGCTGGCGAACGAGCTGAAGAACGAAGTGCAGGCGTTGCTCGACGGGCGCAAAGCGGCGCTGGAAACGGCGGGTGTCCAGCCGCCGCCGGCGTTCGATTATACGCTGCCGGGGCGCTGGCGGCCGCTGGGGTCGAAGCATCCCATCAGCCTGGTTATCGAGCGCGCGACGGAGATCTTCCATGCGATGGGCTTTACGGTGGCGTCCGGGCCGGACATCGAAACGGTGTTCAACAACTTCACCGCGCTGAACACGCCGGAGGAACATCCTTCGCGGTCGCCCAGCGACACCTTCTACCTGCAGGATGACCTCCTGCTGCGCACCCAGACCTCGCCGGTGCAGATCCGCGTGATGCAAAGCCAGCCGCCGCCCATCCGCATCATCGCGCCGGGGCGCTGTTATCGCCGCGACACGACCGACGCTACGCACAGCGCGAACTTCCATCAGATCGAGGGCTTGTATGTGGACCGCGCGATCTCCCTGGCCGACCTCAAGGGCGACGTGAGCCACTTTGCCAAGCAGATGATGGGGCCGGATGTCCGGGTGCGGTTCCGGCCGCACTTCTTTCCGTTCACCGAGCCGAGTGTCGAATACGATTTTTCGTGCCACGTCTGCGGCGGTAAGGGCTGCCGGGTCTGCAAACAGAGCGGCTGGATCGAAATCTCCGGCGCCGGCCTGGTCAATCCGCGCGTCTTCGAATGCGTCGGCATCGATCCCGAGCAATGGCAAGGCTATGCTTTTGGCATGGGCGTGGAGCGCATCGCGATGATCCTCTACGGCATCAACGATATCCGGCAGTTGTACGAAAACGACGTGCGCTTCCTGGCGCAGTTCGGTTGAGCACGGCGCAGCATCCGCATGGTGGAGATCGCTTCTTCCCCGGAGCGGAATGTGTAAACATTCCGGCGGAATGAAATCTTGAATGGATCGTTCATGCCTGGGAACGGAATGTGTAAACATTCGGCACGATCCGATACCGTCACCGCTTCCGTTCCAGGTGAAACTACAACGAGGATGGGAGGATAAAAAGATGCATAGTATCCGGAATGTGGCAGTCGGGTTGGTTTGTCTGGCGGCGGTGGTCGGAGCGCGCGCCGCCGAGCGCGTGACGCTGTTTGACGGCAAGACGTTGGATGGCTGGACGGTGCTGACCTGCGAGGCGGTGGTGGATGACGGTACGATCCTGATCAAGGCGGGCAACGGCCTGGTCCAGACGGCGCGCAAGTACGGCGACTTTGTCCTGGAGTTCGACTGGCTGGCGCTCAAAGCGACGAATTGGGATAGCGGCGTCTATTTCCGCTACGACAGCGTGCCGGAAGGCCAGCCCTGGCCGCTGCACTACCAGGCGAACTTAAAGCAAGGCGACGAAGGCAACCTGGATGGGGTGAAGGGCGCCCGGAGTACGGGGCTCATCAAGCCCCGCGAGTGGAATCATTTCAAGCTGACGGTGCGCGGCAGGCACGTGGAACTGGAGATCAACGGCCAGCCGGCATGGAAGGCGGATGGTTTGAAGGGCCCCGCCAAGGGGTTCATAGCTTTGCAAGCCGAGGTGCCAGCCGGCGGACAACACCGGTTCCGCAATATTTTCGTCACGGAGCTGGAGCAAGAGTCTTCCGGCTCCAAATGAGCCTCCGGTAGGAAATCCCCTGTGGGCGGGGCTCCCAGGGTTGGTGCCGCTCCAGCGGGAAAAGCGGCGCGGGGAATCCCTGTGGGCGGGGCTTCCAGCCCCGCGAAATCCGCCGCACTGCAATCTGACCGCGGGGCTGGAAGCCCCGCCCACAGGGATCAATAACGCGGGGCGGTTCTCCAGCAATCCGCATTAGGGATGGATCGGACCGACTCTTTTTCGGAGCGGAACGTGTAAACGTTCCGAACAAGCCCGGAACCGTTGCCGGTTCCGTTCCAAGCGAAGCCATAATACAAATCGCTGGCTGTTTTCCCCCGCAGGACGCCCACCAGGATCATATTACCGACGCCCGGTCTCGATCCGGTAGAGGTGCGTCTTCGTCCGCAGAATCAGCGCCTGGCCTGTCGCCGCGGGCGAAGCCATGCAGCCGTTGTCCAGGATGTTGGTTGCCAGCACCTGGAAAGCGCGGCCGGGCTGCAGCACGGTGGTTTTGCCCTGCTGGTTGGCGAAATAGAGCCGGCCGTCCGCCACGATGGGCGACGCGGCGTAGTTGCCACTGAGCCGCTCCCGCCAGACGGTCTGGCCGGTGGCCGTTTCAAGGCAGGTGAGGGCCCCGTCGTCGCTGACCATGTACAACAGGTCGTCCACGATCGCGGGGGAAGGGGTCCGGGCGACGCTCTGGTCGGACCGCCAGGCGATATGCGTGTCGGTCACGTCGCCATGTCCGTCGGCGCGGACGGCCAGGAGTTCCGACTTGCCGAAGCCGGAGGTGAACAGGGCCAGCCCCTGGCTGAACAGCGGCCGCGTCGCGGCTGACCAGGACTGGGGATACTGAACCCGCCACAGCTCCTGGCCGTTCCGCGGATCGTACGCATACGCCGCCTTCGCCCCGGGGCTGAGCATTTGGGGCTGTCCGTTCAATGTGACAATCAGCGGTGTGCTGTGCGCCTTGCGCCGATCCCCGTCCTTCGTCATTTGATCAGTAGCGTCCTGGTCATTCCACGCCACCGACCGTTTGGTCTGCCAGACGGTCCGACCGGTCTGCTTGTCCAGCGCGACGAGGTACTGTACATCCACGCCGTCCATCGTCAGGATCACCGTATTCGCGTACTGGATCACGGAGGAGGCCGGCCCGCGATAATGGCGGCAGGGCAGGTCCTGCCGCCGCCAGAGGACCTGGCGCGTGGCGGTGTCCAGGCAGGCGGTGCCGTAGCTGCCGAAATGGACGTACACCCGGCCGGGTTCGATGGCGGGCGAGGGCGAGGCGTAACAGTTGACGTTGTTGCCCAGCGGCTCGGGCGCAGCGCAATGGAACAGTTTTTCGTTGAACACGATCCGGCCGGTGTCGGCCGCCACGCAGAGGGCGAAAAAGTCATGGCCCTCGGGTGTCGCCGTGGTCAACCAGATCTGGCCGCCCAGCACCACGGGCGTGGACCAGCCGCGGTGGGGGATGGCGGTCTTCCAGCGGATATTTTCCGTTTCGCTCCAATGCAGCGGCAGACCCAGCGGCCGGGTGTCGCCCGGCGCCGCCGCATAGCCATTGCCCCATGGCCCGCGGAACTCCGGCCAGTCCGCCTGCGCGGCGGGAGAACCGAGGGGCAGCAAAACCAGCAGGCCCACCGCCGCAAGACGCAAACCCTTCATGTGATGTCTCCTGGATTCCGGGTGCCGTGGTGCGAGCCGGCTAAGCCGGTTGATCCCAGCTTGCATCCACCAAGGCCGAAAAAATACGGCGGCAGTCTAACTTGACGATGCACATTGTCAAGGTCGCGGGGCGCTGCGGGGGCAACACGCCCCGGTTTGACACGGGCGGACAACGTTTGGTCGGAAACAGGCCGGGGTGGAGGTTTGCCCCAAGGCCTCACAGGCCCACCACCAGTGACCCGAAGAGGGCCGCGCCGCCGGCGCGGCCGCTGCGTTCCAGGCCGATCCGCTGCAACGCGCCGATGTCCTCGCGTTTGGCCGTGACCGTGTGCGTGAAGCGTTTACCGCTCAGCGCGCCATCGGCAATGCAGATGTCGAGCCGCACATCGCCGCTTTCGAGACATTGCACGTCAATGGTCACCTCGTGCAGCACGTCCGCCGCGGGCGTGAAGGGCATGGTCTGGTTCTCCAGGAGGGGCTTGTGATCGCTCACGCACTCCGCGCGGAAGCCCCCGCCCGCGTAGGCCGGGTGGAACAGCAGGCGGATGTTGCCCACCGACACGCCCACGTGCCAGCCGCCTGAGCCACGCTCCTCGCCGCCCATATGCGTCTCGATCTGAAACCGTCCCGGAAACGCGGGCCGTCCGAGCAGTTTCTCGGCCGTGAGGTAGAGCCGCTGGTCGCCCTCCGCACCGTCCCCCTCCAAGCGCAGCATTCCACCGCTGACGAAGGCGCCGCCCTCGGCGCTGCTCTCGTAGTCGAACTGGTGGTAGCCCTGGCGTGCATCCGCCGCGTGGTCGGCGAACAACTCCGATACGATCGTGCCATACCGCGCAACCTGGTGTCGCTTGCGTCCCAAGGGCATCGGATGATCAGCCTCGGGGCCCTGTGCCCAGGCCGTCCAGCGCTGCAGTACCACGGTGAACTCCACGGCGGGCTCCTCCGGGCGCGGGCGGCCTGATGCCTGCTGCAGGAGCCACGCGGCCTGGGAGCGGATCCCCGCGTCCGTTGACCCAACCAGTTCACACAACGCGGCCAGGGACGCGCGCGGCAGCCGATCCATCAAAGCGCGCGCGGCGGACAGGCGCACCGCTTCATCCCGGTCCGCCAGAAAGCGCCGCAGGACCCCGACCGATTTGGCTCCGGCCGCCAGTTCCAAGGCCGGAATAGCCGCGGCGCGCACGACCGGATCGGATTGGCCGAGGGCCTCCCGAAACCTGTCGGCGTGGCCCGGTGCCGCGCAGGCCCAGAGGGCCTCGTACGCGGTCTGGCGGGTGTGCGCATCCGGCAGACTGGGCAGGATCTCGAGCAGCACGGGCGCGGCTGGCGCGGCGGGCGACTGCCGCAGCCAATGCAAAGCCGCGCGCAGCAACCGCACGTTCAGCTGACGCTGTTCGGCTGGCTGCCATCCGCGCAGCAGTTCTGCGGCCTGCCAGGCCACTTCCGGATCGCTGCTCCGGGCGGCGGCTTGCAACGGCGGCAACAACGGGTCCAGCGCGACGGCGCCCCACGCCCTGATTTGCCGGCTGGCCTGCTGGCGCGCCTCATATTTATCGCTGCCCAACTGCCGGATGAGGCTCGCCAGCTCGGCCTGGACCGGGGCGTCGGGTTTCCACTTTCGCAGGAGGCCCAGCACTCCCGAGCTGTCCGGCGCGATGCCGTGCTGCTGCAAGACCAGGGCGTCGGTACGGGCTTCAATTGGGTTTGTGAACGGTGCTCTTCCGCCCGGCAGGGAGGTACAACTTGATAAAATGAACGTAGCCGGAAGAACCAAGTCCATCGGCACACGGCGAATGATTGACCCGGCCTTCCCCATCGAACTTGCGCTCCGCGATCTTGGGACGTCATTCCGCCTGACGACCCGTTGGCCGATCACCGACTGAGCAGGGCACACGGCCTTGTGGGCATTACCCCGTACGCCAACCAAATCACGGTGGGGCGTTCGTAACGACCGGCGCGCCGGCGTTCGATGCGGCAGGGCCGGGCGGCTTGTACGCGGGCGCGTTGATGCCGAGCACGCTAGTACTCTTGACCGGCCCGGGCAGGAAGGAGTCGAGCAGGCCCATGTACCAGCCGATGGCCAGCAGGAGCAGGACCACGAGCGTGATATACAACCCCCACGGCTTCTTCTTGGCGGCAAACGGATCCAGCAGGTCGCGTTTCGAACCGGGCGGCAGCACGGCGATCTGCGTGAGGCTCGCGCCGAACGGGACATTCACCTTGGCCCGGGCGTTAACGGCCCAGCCGTTCGCGTCGAGGATGGGTCCGAGGTTGCGCTTGCGCAGTTTGAGCCAGGCGATGATGACCGACGGCAGGGAGATGGCCAGGAGGATGGCAACAAAGGCCAGCGGGATCTGCCACCAGGCCAAGCCGAGGATCTTGGCGAAGATGGTGCCCAGGGCACCCATCAGGGTCGTCAACACCAGACCGATGGCGGCCAGGGTGCCGGTATCAATCTTGGGTTTGGCGGCCGCCGGTGCCGGCGCGCCGGCGGCGGCCGCAGCCAGCTGTGCGTTGGCATTCGCGTCGGCGGCGGCCGCGCGCTTGGCGGCCTGCTCCTCGATCAGGCGGACGAGTTTCTTATACGGGGACCAGAACGCCTGCCGCAGGCTGATCGGATTGGCGACGATCTTGGTGATGGTGGCGTCGTAGTCGCGGCCCTTGCGATCGTAAAAAATACCATTGCGGCCCACCATCAGATTTTCATCGTCGCCCTGGGAGAAGACGGCCAGGATGTTCAACTTCTCGCCGGTGGCCTTGCGCACGCAGTCCACGTAGGCGAGATACGCGCCGGCTAGGCCCGCCATGGTCGCGTGCTTGCCCGCGTCCTCGACCGTGAGGCACAGATCGCAGCTCCGCTGGTCGAGAAACAGCCGGCCGGCTTGGAAAATCGCCGGGGTCTTGCGGCTGTAGAAATTCTTGAAGCTGACGAAGTTGACGCACAGCGTGTAGAGGTCGCGGTTGAAGCGGATCAATTTTTCCACGGCCGCCATCGCGTTGGCCTCCGGTTCCAGCGCCTTGTCCTTGGCGATGAGCGCGGCAATGTTCTCCTTGGTCGGGCCGGCGAGAATTTCGCGGAGGCGCTGCAGGCCGAGCCCTTCGACTTTCGCGCCCGCCTTGTTCGCGGTCCAGGTGTCAAACGGCGCGAGCCGGGCGGTGAGTGCGTTCCAGTCCGCTTCGATCAGCGACGCTTTGTCGCCGAGCAGCGGCTTGACGGCGGCGGACTGCAAGGACGCCAGCGCGGTAGCCCAGGCGGGGTTCACGCTGCCCGCCAGCGGCAAGGCCTTGCCGGCGGCGATTTGCGCAAGCGGCCAGCCGACGATTTCGGCGGCGGTGGCGGTCAGATCCTTCGCGGTCAACGCGAGATATTCCTTCTCCTCGCGATTCAGCGCGGCGGTGGCGCGGGCGTCGAAGGCGGCCAGCCGGCAGCGCGCAAAATAATCGTCCACTTTTACCCGGACCGCTTTCACGGCGGCGGCCGCGGCGGCCGTGGCTTCGCCGAGCGGCAGGATGGTTTTATCGCCCTCGGCCTGCTGCCCCCAGCGGACATGCGCCTGCGCCTCGGCAAAAAAGGCGTCTGCCTTGGCCTGGCTGATGCCGGACTTGCCGCTGCGGTCGGTCTCGGCGCCCAGGGTGGCGATGATTTCGCCAATGACAGCCTTCGTGGCGTCATCGCCGGCGGCGTCGGCCGGGATGATGCCGTCACCGTTAAAACGGGTGGCGGCAAAAATCTTCGCGGTGTCGGCCGTGTCCGCGAGGCTGATGACCGTGGCGCCGGCCTTGCCGAGATTGGCCAGAATCTGTTTCGCGGAGGCGAGGATTTGTCGCCCTTCGGGCGTGGCATCGTTGATCGCGGCGAGCGCCAGCGCCGGCGGCCCCTGCACGAGATCGTCGGGATTTTTCAGCAGGCCCGTCGCCCACTGGGCGGCGGCGATGACCTCGGGCGCGCGGACGCGCCCGTCCTTGTCGGTATCGATCAGGTCAAGCGTACGGCTGTCGAATTCGAGCCCGCGCGTGGGACAGGCCAGGGCGACCCAGAGTTTCTGGTCGAGCTGGTCGAGGTGGGCGAGGTCGGCGCCGGTTTCCAGTTTGACCTGGTCAAAGCCGCCGGCCCGGAAAAACCGCCAGGTGTGGTTCGAGCTCATGCGACCTCCCGCGGGCTACAGTTTGACCGTCAACCCGGCGATCAGGGCGAAGTCATCCGCCTTCTTGCCCGCGGCCGGCAGGTTGTTGTGCTTGTACTGGCCCACCAGGCGCAGGCCCACGCGCGTGGTCATGGCGGCCTCGGCGCCCGCCTCTGCGTTGACCAGATAGTTATTGAAGTCGTCGAGCGCCGGGAGATACTCTGCCAGTTCCCAGATCTTTGACGTCGCGCTGAGCTTCCGCTCGAAACGCTCGGCCGCACGCAGCGCCCAGCGGTTATTCCGCGCGGTGGCGCCGTTGCTGTCCTTGTCTTCCTCGGCGATATACGTGGGGCCCGCTTCCAGTTTGAAGGCGTTGTCATTGTCCTTGAGCAGGTAGTAACCGGCGCCGGGACCCACGGTGAACCGGTACTTGATGCCGGCGATATCGTCTTGCAACGCTTCGCCGTTGAGCGAGATAAACAGGCGGTCGGTCAGAAGGCGGCGATACTGGGCAAACGCGCGCACGTTGTTGACGGTTTTCTGGGTGTCCGTGGTGCCGTCCGCCTGTGTTTGCTGCGCCTCCCCATAGTTCCCCTCCGCGCCCAGCACGGCCTCGTTGGCCCCGCTCTTGGCCTCCGACCGGACGCTGCCGTTCAAGGTCAGCGTCTTGCTGTTGCCGCGCGTGGCGTTCGCGCCCGCCGCCAAGGTTGTGGTCCACACCGGCGGTGCCGCGGGCATGTCCCCCTGCGCGCCCACGACCACGGCGCCACCCCAGCCAAACGCCAGAACCACGATGCCCACCCGATAACCCTTGCCTGTTTTATGCATGCCATCCCCCTTGTATTACTTCCGGCACCGCAGGCCCGCATCCCGGACGCGCTCTGGTCCCACCCTCAAAAGAAAGCGGCCAGCGCTTTTCGGGCGGCACGGGCAGCCGCTGGCATAAGCCTGCATGCCGGCAAAGATGCCATGACCGGGCCGGAAAAGCAAACGGGGAGTTGCCGCCGGGCTAGAACGGGATGTTGATGTCGAGCTGGGTCGTCCACTTCCACTCGCCGTTGATGGCCTTGTCATTGAAGAACACAGGGCCGGTCAGCAGGCTTAAGTTCTTGCCGAAATAGTAGTATGCGCCCACACCACCGCCGCCGATAGCGTTCTTGCCCGATGCCCAATCGCCCGCGATCACGACGCGGTTGTACTCGTCGCCGGTTTTGTCCTTGACCGGCAGGAAGCCGTGGTCAAAGCCGACCATGAACCCCTTGTTGTCGGAATCGTCGTCGCCGTTGACGAGGGCCTTGCGGTTGCCGATATATCCGCCGAGGAAAAGCCGGCCCAGCACCGGGATGGTCTTGCCGATCACGACATCAAACACGTTCTGATCGGTGACGTTCTTCTTAGTGCCCACGTTGAAGACCCCTACGTTGACGGCAGGCGAATTCGTGAACCAGGCCCCTTCCGGCGAGCCGATCTTGGCGTTGAAGTACCACGGATCGTCGCTGGCTTCCAGCAGATCCGCGCCGATTTCCGCCTGGATCTTGTCGAAGGGTAACACGCCCAGGGTCAGCCCGACATCGGTCGGGAAGTTCCCTTTGCTGTCTCCCTTCTTGAAGACGGTGAAGTAGTCGTCCACTCCGATGTGCAGGACGCGGTAGCCCTGGATATCGGTCGTGGCCGGCGTCCAGTAGGTTGTTGAGGGCGTGGCCTGGACCAGGCCAGCCAGCAGGCCGCCCGCCAACGCCATAATCGCTGTTTTCTTCAGGTCGCTCATCTTCGTCTGCCTTTCGTTTTGATGCGCTTGGCGGGGTGCGGCCTGCGCGGCCGCGCCCCGCGCTCGCCGCTAGCCTATGGCCTTCTCGCCCTTCTCGCCGGTGCGGATGCGGATGATGTCACTGATATCCGAGACGAATATCTTGCCATCGCCCGGTTGCCCGGTTCGCGCCGTCTTGATGACCGCGTCAACCACCATGTCGAGGGCGGAATCCGGGATGACAATGTCCAACCGCATCTTGGGGACCATTTCCAGGCGGAACTTCCCATGATGCTTCTCCTTCGCCAGCCCCTTTTGCGAACCATGTCCTTCGGCCTGCGAGATCGTGATGCCCGGATAACCCACGGCCTCGATCGCCTGCCGCACAGCGGCGGCCACGCCGGGTCGTACGATAATCTCCAGTTTCTTCATGTCCGTGTCCTTTCTTTCGACCGTTGGTTCATCGCTACAGCGCCACCACGCCCCGTTCATTGGTGCGGATGCGCATGGCGCTGGCTGCTTCGAGCACCAAAAGCTTGCCGTCGCCGATGCCGCCGGTGCGTACCGCGTCACCGATGACCTTCATGGCGTGGTTGATATCCCAGTCGCGGACCAGAACCTCAACCTTGACCTTCGGCAGGAAACGGATGGTGTCTTCCTCGGCAGATATGACATGGCCGCCTTCCGCGCGCTGACGGCCGTAGCCGCGCACGTCGGTAACTGTCATGCCGGCCGCGAGGTCATCGCGCCGCAGCGCCGCCGCGACGTCGCCAAGCTGTTCGGGGCGGATAATCGCCGTGACCAGCCGCACCCGGTAGGTCTTCTGCACGGTGCTCAGCACGACGTAGAGCAGGCTGATCGCCGCCCAGCCGCCGGAGATCCAGAAGCAGATCCTGGCCTCCGATTTCGCATCGGCATTGCCAATGATGTAGAGGTACAGGATCGCCGCGATCATGATCACGTTCGTGACCACGCCCAGCGTCGGGATGATGCCGTGCTTGAGGGCATGGAAGTCGGGGCGCTGCTTGAAGGCGATAAAGGTCCAGACGCAGGTCAGACCGTACAGGATGAACGTGCCCAGGTTGGAAGCCAGCGTGATGCCGGTCAATCCGACCACCGAACGCACGCCGATGGCCGCGATGACGGAGGACACACCCACCAGCACCCAGATGGCCATGTGGGGCGTGCTGAAACCTCTGTGCATGAAGCCGATCATTTCCGGCAGTTCGCGGTCCTCGGCCATGCCGCAGGAGACGCGCACCGCCGTATTCATACAACTCAGCGTGGTACCGATGATCGCAATGGCCACGGTAACGGCCATGGTGACCATCAGTCCGAAGCCGATGCCCGGCAGCACATAGTTACCGAGCAACTGAGCCATGTCGCCGATCGGCGCGCTCGAGGCGCCGGCCGCGTCCATGCCGATGACAACCGTCTTGCCGTCCGCCGCCAGGCCGGTCAACTTCTCGCTGACCATCAACCCGGCTGCAAAGTACTGAATCAGGTAAGCGAACAAGCCTTGAATGATGAGCGACAGGATGATCGCCTTGGGGATATTCTTTTCAGGATCCTTCGTCTCCGAAGCCAATGCCGTGCAGCTCTCGAAGCCCACGAGGATCAGGATGGCCAGCGTGGATTGAACGAGTACCCCCTGGAAACTGTGCGGACGTATGACATCCCAGCCGCCGGTGAAGGCCCAGTGGGCCGCGGCCTGCGGATTCTTGATCCGGTAGAACACCGCCAACCCGCTGAAGATCACCAGCGTGATCAGTTGAATCGCGTTGATCCAGAACGAGATCGTCGTCGAGCCGGTCACGCCGCGGAAAGCTATGTAGCCGGTCACTACGGCAAACAGGGCCCCGATCACCGTCAGTTCCGTGTTGGAGAAGGCCTTGCCCGTAAACTGCGTGTAGATGTACCCGAGCAGCGTCGCCATGAACGCCACCATCACACCGGGATAGACCCAGTAGAAGAGATGGGCCGCCCAACCGGTGAGCAACTTGGCCATCCGGGGAAGGGAGCCGGGCTTGAGACCTTTAGATTCCTTCTCTTTCATGAAGGCCTTCTCGGCGAAGTAGGCGCAGCTCGCGAAGCCGGCTTCCGGAAAGATCTTCGCCAGTTGCGCGTAGGAAAAGGCGGTCAGGAAGGCCACGATCAAGGCCGCCACGATGCCGAACCAGATGTCGTTCGCCACCGAGGCGCCGTGGGGGGCCGTCGCCGCCGCTTGAAGCTGGTACGAGATCCAGAGGAACGCACCTGGCGCAATCAACGCCATGGCGTTCACCGTTGCGCCCATCAACCCCAGCTTCGGTTTGAGGTCCTTCGAGGTCATCCTTTCCGTGCTGTCCATGTCCGCCGCCTTTCACCAGATCATTTTGTCCGACTCGCATATCGTTGTTCCGAACCGTTGAGACCATTAGCATCGGTCATGCCAAGGGATGGGAAGTTGGTTGTAAACAAACGCAAGTAATTGTAATAAAGCATATTGTGCATTATTTATTGTACAACAAGAATGATTTATAATTTGCTATAAAATACTTTAATGTAATTGATAACTATAATACAAACAATATTGTATTGTTATATTTGTCCTGAAGAGGCTTATACCGGCGTGTTTGTCGGCATAGTGGAGCGTTTTTCGATGCCTAGCGTTCTTTGCGCTCTGTGCGGTTAAAATATCAGGATTTTCTTCCGCAGATATTGACCGAAATATTTGATTTGACGTCGCATGCCGATAATTTATCCTTGCCGCCGAGGATGGTTGAGCGAACGCCCCCCCCATGGGGGGTTATGATCCATTGCCAGCAAGCATAGTCGCGGAAGCGAGAAGGAGGAAATATGTTTGGGATAAGATTCATCAAGGTGGAGCCAACCGACTTTGTCCTGCAGTTCAAGCGTGGCAAGGTCGTGCGCGAAGGTGCGGGATTGTCCTTCTTCTGTTTTGCACCAACCACGTCGCTGGTCCTCGTCCCCATCGGCAGCGTCGACGTGCCGTTTATCTTCGAGGAGGTGACCGCCGACTTTCAGCAGGTCACGGTCCAGGGACAGATCACCTACCGCGTGGCCGATCCAAAAAAACTGTCGCAACTCATGAACTTCACGCTGGCCCCCAGCGGAAAAGACTACGCGTCGGATGACCCCGGAAAACTTCCGCAGCGACTCATCAACCACGCGCAGGTCCTGACCCGGGCCAGTCTGAAGTCGCTCCCACTGCGCGGCGCGCTGGGTCAGTCTGACAATCTCGTTTCCTCCTTGCGCCAGGGACTGCAGGCCGCCGAGGCCATCGCCTCGCTGGGGGTCGAGGTGCTGGGCTTGTCCATCCTCGCGATCAAACCCACCCCGGAAACCTCGCGCGCCCTGGAGGCCGAGGCCCGGGAACAGATTCTGCGCGAAGCGGACGAAGCCATTTACGCCCGTCGCAACGCCGCCGTGGAACAGGAGCGCTCCATCAAGGAGAATGAACTCAACACGGAAATCGCCGTGGAGAACAAGAAACGCCAGATCAAAGAGACCCAAATGGAGGCCGAAAAATCCGTGCAGCAGAAAAAGCACGAGATCCGCGAAGCGGAAATGGCCGCCCGGATCACCCTCGAAAAGAAGAACAAGGACCTGGTCGTACTATCCACAGCCAACGCCCGCGAAGAGTCGGATGCGAAAGCCTACGGCATTGCCGCCGTCATGCAGGCCCTGGCGCAGACGGATCCGAAGACCCTCCAGGCGCTGGTCAGCGTCGGCATGGAACCCGGACAACTCGTGGCGCTGGCGTTCAAGGAATTGGCGGCAAGTGCCGACAAGATCGGGCAACTGAACATCTCCCCCGAACTGCTGCGCGAACTGCTCGCGCGGGATAAACCGAAATAATGGAACGCCTGACGGAAAACAAAATCGTGCTCATCGTTCGGCGGACCCGCTTGGACGAACTCATCGCGCGTTTCAACACGGAGGACCAGGCCCGTTTCTATGTCGAACACCTGGGCGCGGATTTCTCCGATTACCAGGCGGAGGATCGGAACTACAAACGCGCCGTGCGCCAAACCGAAAGTGTGCTGTCGCGCCATGGGCGCCTTCAAGTCGTTGACCGGGCTTTGGTGCCCAACTTCATTTTTGGCCCAAGCGACACGGTGGTGGCCTTGGGCCAGGATGGCCTGGTGGCCAACGTCCTGAAATACCTCCAGGGGCAATTGCTCGTCGGGGTGAATCCGGATGCGGACCGCTGGGAAGGCGTCCTCCTCCCGTTCTCGATTGCGGAACTGGACGGCCTGCTGCCCGCGGTCTTCGCCGGGCAACGACCGGTCCGCGCCGTTACCATGGCGCAGGCCACGCTCAACAACGGGGAGACCTTGTGCGGCGTGAACGATCTGTTCATCGGCCCGCGCAGCCATACCTCGGCGCGCTACAGTATCAGCATCGGGGGTCGCACGGAGACCCACTCCTCCAGTGGCATCATCGTTTCCACGGGGCTCGGCTCGACGGGCTGGCTGCGCAGCATCCTGGCCGGGGCCGCGGGCATTGCGTCCACCTTGTCGGGGCGGAACCTCAAGCTCAACAACCAGGGCACCTTCGCCTGGGATGCCGATTACCTCTACTTCTCGGTCCGCGAGCCCTGGCCCAGCAAGACTTCGTCCGCCAGCATTACCTTCGGGAAGATCGCGTCGGCCACGCCCCTCCGACTGGTCTCCCACATGCCGGAGAGCGGTGTGATTTTCAGCGACGGCATCGAGTCTGACTTCCTGCACTTCAACGCCGGCACGCTGGCGACCATCACCCTCGCGGGCAAGCAGGGGCATTTGGTCACCTGAAGGGATAGATCATCCGGCGACGGGAACGGAGTCGCATGTCGTCGTCCTGGCGGCGTGCAAGGATGACCAGGCGGAAATTCTTGACCCGCTGAGCGGCCGGTATCGGATGTCCTATGCCCTGCTGCGCACCGTCTGGCATGGCAAGGCCATGGAAGTGGGGAAATGAAGGCATAAGACCTCAGTCGCACAGGGGTATTGTAGGGGCGTCGCTTGCGACGCCCGCGGGCGCAGCACGACTGCGCCCCTACGTCAATGACCCATTACATTAAGGCAATCCTTTTCCTTGTATTCGCGCCGGTGCGGAAACCCTGGGCTTGGTATGCGAGCGTATTCGGTGTCGCCGTCATGTTCATTGCATGGGTGCCCATTCCGATCTGTTCAAGAAATGACCCGGCGCGCGGGTCAGCCGCCGAACGACTGCGCCAGGGTCACCATGAGTTCGTAGTTTTTCAGGGTATTGGCGCTGATGGTCCGGCCGTACGGGCTGGCGGAGGGCATGAGCACGAAGCCCCGGCCCGCGCCGGCGGTGCCCTCCCGTACACTTTGCGCCACCTTCCTGGCGAACTCGGCGGGCGGGAGGTTTTCAATGTCGCGGGCTTCCAGGTTGCCGAAGAGCACCAGCTCCCGGCCATAGCGGCGGCGGACCTCCGCCAGTTCCATGTCGCCGGCCGGCGGGGGTTCGATCGGGTCGAGCCCCGCTCCGCCCATGGCCACGATGTGGCCGATGACCGCCCGCAACCGGCCGTGGCAGTGGATACGGGCGAAACCCCCGTACCGCTGGATCGCGTCCACCATCGGCCGGGTATAGGTTCCCACGTACTGCTCGAACAACGAAGGCGGCAGGTACGGTTCCGCCGCATATTCCGGGCCGTAGATCCGCCACAGGCGGCCGGGAAAGGCCCGAGCGACTTTTTCCGTCCGCGCGTGAATGTCCGCCGCCAGTTTCGCCAGCAGTTGATGGAACAGCACCGGCTCCAGCAGGGCGATGACCGTGTAGTCGGCCATGGAGAACAGTTGCGCGGCATGGCATAGCGGATCGGCGACATCCACCATCACGATGCCGCGGTCGCCCACGGCCCGCTCGGCTTCCTCCAGATGCGCCAGTTCGGGTTCGTAGTGGAAGACCTCCGCGGGCAACTGCAGGTAGGCGTGCAGGTCGTCGAGATCCTTGAGCAGGTGTTCCAGCGTCCAGACGGTGTCCACGTCGCGGTCGCGGCGGGTCAGTCCGGAGAGCGTGCGTCCGCCCACGCGGAGCGTGGTCTGGACGAACCGGGAGCCGCCCTCGACGCGGGTCTCGGTCTGAAAGAAAGCATCGCGGGGATTATCCGCCGCCGGCCGGAGCACGGGGCACCGCATGCGGATCAGGTCCGTCTGATCCTCCGCCAGTTGCAGCAGCGGCCGCCAGTCGGGCGCGTTGTAGACGTTGAACGGATCCGGATCGTCGGGCTTCACGTCGAACCCGCCGACCTCATAGAAGTTCACCGCGGGGCGATCCACCGCCTCGCCCCGCAGGGTGGCCAGCAGCCGTTCGCGACGCGTCATCATAGGGTCTCAGAACATGTGAAATAATGTGCGGACGACACGGAGGTCGTCCCTCCACTCGTAAGAAGAGGCCGTCTTTCGTGAAATTTGGAGGGCCGGGCTCCGTCCCGGCCGTCTTGACCCGATTTTTTCACACCTTCTAACCCATTACGCGTCATCACTTCCGTGCCTTTTCGGCAGGCGCGGCCTCGGGCGCCGTCCCCGCGGCATCGGCGGTGTTGATGGCCTGCAGCCGCCGGAGCATGTGTTTGATATCCTTCGCCCCCTTGACGGCCACGTAGAGGGTGATGGTGGAATACCAAACCACGCAGGCGGCGGTGGTCAGCCACCAGAACCAGTGTGTACCATCAATACTGGGCATGGCCTTTCCTTTCTAGCCCGCAGCGGACATGGTGCGTTGCGGTTTGAGCAGGGAGCCAGCCACCATCGCCAAGGCGACGAGGGCGAACGTTGCCAGACCCGCGCGGCTGGCGGGGAGATGGGCCTGGATGAACGCTTTGGTCGCCGGCAATTTCTCCAGGGTCAGAAAGGCCACGGGCACCATCGCGCCCACCGCGATGGCGGCCGCCGCGCCCCAGTTGTTGGCCCGCGGCCAGTAACAGCAGGCGATCAGCAGGACGGCCATGCTTGACAGGTAGATCGTCCCGGTCACGGTCAAATAGTCCCAGAGATTGCCGCCCAGCGGATACCACAGGCCGTACAGGAGCAGAAAGACACCGATGGCCGCGACAATGCAGCGGTTGACCAGCAGGCCCCGTTTTTCCGAGGTCTGTTTCCGGAAGGGCGCCAGGATGTCGTTGTAGATCACGCTGCCCCAAGTGAGCATGTAGGAGGAATCGGTGGACATGTCCGCTGCCAGCATGGCCGCCACCAGGATGCCCATCAGGCCCGTCGGCAGCAGGGTGCTGAGATAAACGGGCATGCCGTACAACGAGATGTTGGCCTGCGCGGCGGCCGGCAGGGCGGCGATGGTGGCGGGCGTCAGGGCGGCCAGCGTCGCCATGCCCCAGACGCCCGGGATCAGGAAGCGGCAGACGAAGAAGAAACTCGTCCGGGTGTAGATCTTCCGGCCGGTGGCGGTGTCCTTGGCCGCCAGCAGCCGCTGGATCGTGGTCTGCCACGTGAGCACGGCGGCCAAGTTCAACACCGCATTGAACGCCACCCATTCCCAGCCGAGCTTGGCGTTGACGAAGGGGTTGAACCCGCCCGCGCCGTAGTGCCGGTCCACGGCTGCCACCAGCGCGTCCCAGCCGACGTGTTGCAGGATCAGCACGGTGACGGCGATCAGCCCGACGCTCATGACGATGAACTGGAGATAATCCGTGATCAGCACCGACAGCATGCCGCCCAGGATGGTGTACACGGCCACTGCCACCAGCAGGACCGTCATGGTGATTTCGAGATACCGGGGATTCATGCCGCTCACATAGACCAAAAACTCCCCGCCGATGCGCAGGAACACGCCCATGTTCAGCAACCCGCCCAGCACGATCACCACGCCCGCGGCCCAGCGCACGCGCGGGCCGAACCGCCGCTCGAACAGTTCCGGGATGGTCATCACGCCCGCATCCCGGAGCGGCTTCACGCAGAACCCGGTCCAGCCGACGACGAACATCGCGGCGGCCATGCAGAGGCCGGGGATCGCGCCGGCAAAGCCGAAGCTGTACCCGTTCTGGGCGGTGTACATGCAGGTCACAATGCCGAATTCGGTGGCCGCCAGCGAAGCAATGCCCAGGTAGACATTCATCTCGCGCCCGGCGATGAGGAAATGCTCCACCTTGCCGACGTACTTGCGCACCATGATGCCGGCCACCATAGTGGCGACCAGGTAGAGCCCGACGAGACTGCCATCCAGCCAGGTGAAGTGGGTCATGGAACCAGCATTAGCATCCGGCTGTTCGGGAATCAAGCGTTTCCAATTTCCTTGTCCGATTTCGTTGACATCGTGGGGCCTATCTGGTAACAACGCGCCCTCCAGACGCTCAGGAGTCCTGGGAGCGGATGGATGGCAAGCCTATAACGCGAAAAAACAGGTGCACCTATGACCAAGCAGGCGCAGAAAAAAAAGGCCGTAAAGAAGCCGGCCGCCAAGGCGGCGCCGCGAAAGGTCCCGGCGATGAAGAAAGCCGTCAAGGCCGGCAAGGCGGCGCGTCCGGTCGCGGCGAAAAAGGCGGCGCCGCGAAAGGTCCTGGCGGTGAAGAAAGCCGTCAAGGCCGGCAAGCCGGCGCGTCCGGTAGCGGCGAAAAAGGCGGCGCCCGCGAAGGCTCCGGCGGCGAAGGCGTCACCCGCGAAAGGGTCGGCCGCGAAGAGACCGCCGGCGAAACTGGCCCCCGCGGAAGAGCGGGAAGTGATCATTAAACACGTCCGCATGCCGGTCGCGCAATTGAAAGAGTTCCGGACTCGTCTGCAGCAAGTGCGTGATCATGTGGTGGACGAAATCGCCTTTCTCGCGGGCGACAACCTGAATCGCTCGCCGCGCGAGTCTTCGGGCGATCTCTCGAGCTACAGTTTCCACATGGCCGACCACGGCACGGACAATTTCGACCGCGAATTTGCCTTGAACCTCGTCAGCAGCGAACAGGACGTGCTGCACGAGATTGACGACGCGTTGCGGCGGATCGAAATGCACACCTACGGCGCCTGCGAACTGTGCGGTCAACTCATCGACAAGCCCCGCTTGAAGGCGCTGCCCTTCGCCAAAATGTGCATCAAATGCCAGTCGGCGGCGGAACGGGGTCGGGAACGCTTCCGGCGGTTCGGCCAGACCATTTCGCAGATGGTGGAGCCCGTAACCTGACCGGGGCCGCGGGCGGTGGACGTCCGGGGGCAAGGGGGACCAATGCGCGTGCTGCTGCTGGTACTGATGATCGCGGTCTCCGATCAGGCGAGCAAGCAGATCATCCGCGATCAGTTTGCACTGGGCGAATCTCGTGCGGTCATTCCGGCCTGCTTTCACCTGACCTATCTGCGCAACACCGGCGCAGCGTGGGGCCTGCTGGGGGGAAACAACGGCTGGTTGGCTGTCCTCTCCGTGGTCGTGCTGGTGCTGATGGTGATCTACCGGCGCGCGTTTCTGAGTCCGCGGTGGGAGCACCGGCTGGCGTTGGGCCTGCTGGGCGGCGGCATCATCGGCAACGTCCTGGACCGCCTGCGGCAGGGGTGGGTCACCGATTTTCTGGACTTCCACTGGCAGGGCCATCACTGGCCGTGCTTCAACATCGCCGATGCGGCGATCTGCACCGGGGTCGCGCTGTATATTCTCTCGTCCTTCTGGCTGGCCGGCCATCCCCTGCGCGAGGGTAACGGAAAGGCCCCCGCGGAGCCGGCCTGACAACGAAAGAGGCCAGCGGCTGGCACACGTAACGCGGCTCCGGAATGCCCTCAGCACCTCATAGCGCCTATTTCCTGGTCGGCCCCACCGCGGCCGGCAAAACGGCGGTGGCGCAATTGCTGGCCGTCGAACGGAGCGCCGATATCCTGTCCGCCGATTCCATGCTGGTCTATCGCGGCATGGATCTGGGCACTGCCAAGCCCACGGTGGCTGAGTGCGCCGGTGTCCGCTACGCTGGAATTGACCTGGTCGGCCCGGATGAATGGTTCGATGTCGCGGCCTACGCCGCCCACGCCGCGGCTGCGCTGTCCCGCGCCCGCGCCGCGGGTCGGCCGGTGATCGTCACCGGCGGCACCGGGCTATACGTGCAAAGCCTGCTGGCCGGAGTGGCCTCGCGGCCGCCGGCGGATCCCGCCTGGCGGACGGAGGCCGAGCAACTGCTGGCCGCGCACGGCCTCGGCGCGCTGCAGGACCGGCTGCGCCAATTGGACGCCGACCGCTTTAGGGCACTGACGGCCTCCGACCGGCAGAATCCGCGGCGGTTGATGCGCGCGGTGGAGTTGGCGCGCGCCACCGATGGTGGGCACGCGCCCTCACGGCCGTTGGCTGCAGCTTCTTCTAACACCCCGCAGCTCGTCGGCCTGCGGCTGCCCCCGGCATTGCTTTGGGTGCGCATTCAGGCTAGAATTCAAACGATGTATGCGCAGGGCTTGCTGGACGAAGTGCGCCGGCTGCGCGCGGCCTTTCCAACCTGGTCGGCCACGGCGCGCCAGGCCATTGGGTATGCCGAGGCGCTGGAGGCGCTGGACGGTCGTTGCACGATTCCTGAGGCACAGCAGCGCACCGCGCTGCGCACGCGGCAACTGGCCAAGCGGCAGATGACGTGGTTCCGGCATCAGGTCCGGGTCCGCTGGGTGGAGGTCGCGCCGGGCGCGACGGTGGCGGACGTGGCCGCCCGCGTCCGCGAGCTGTGGAACGCCGATGGGCCCACCCCTGTATACTACTGAAGCCGGGCGCGAAAGAGCGCTGCTCATCGGCGTGCTGCCGCCCGGCCGACCGGCATGGATGGTGCAGGATTCGCTCGACGAACTGGCCCAACTGGCCGACACCGCCGGCGCCGAGGTCCTCGAGCGCGTAGTCTTCCGGCAACCGGCGCCGCATCCGGCAACGTTCATCGGCCGCGGCCAAGCGGAGCGCCTGGTCGCCCAACTCCAGGAGCGCGGCGCCAACGTCGTGATGTTCGATGACGACCTCACGCCGGTGCAGGGACGCAACTTGGAGCAGGCCCTGGGCCTCAAGGTGCTCGATCGCACCCAGTTGATTCTCGATATCTTTGCCCGCCACGCCCGCTCGCGCGATGGGTGCCTGCAAGTGGAACTCGCGCAGGCGGAATATCTGCTTCCGCGGCTGCGCCGCCAGGCGACGCAGTTCGGACAGCAGAAGGGCGGTATCGGTTTGAGCGGCCCCGGCGAGCGCCAGATCGAAATTGACCGCCGCCAGTTACAGAAGCGCATGGTGCAAATCCGCCGGGCCCTGGCCGCCGTGGGCCGCCGCCGCGATGAATTGCGCCACGGCCGGCGCCGCCAGGGCTGGTCGCTCTTCACACTGATCGGCTACACCAACGCCGGCAAATCCACGCTGTTCAACCAGCTCACCGGCGCCAGCGTTCTGGCTGACGACCAGTTGTTTGCCACGCTCGATCCCACCACGCGGCGGCTGCGCCTGCCCAACCGCCAGGCGGCGCTGATCACCGACACGGTCGGCTTCATCCGCAAACTGCCGCACCACCTGATTGATGCCTTCCAGGCCACCCTGGAGGAGGTCATCCAGGCCGATGTGCTGGTCCACGTGGTGGATGCAGCGCATCCGCGCGCGGATGAGCAGTGCGCGGCGGTGACCCAGGTGCTGATCGAACTCGGCGTCCATGAAAAACCCATTGTGACCGTGCTCAACAAATGTGATCTGCCGGGTGCCGCGGCGCAGGTCCGCCGGCTGGCCGAGCGCCTGCCGCGCGCGGTCGCCGTCTCCGCGCTGACCGGCGCGGGGTTGGACGACGCGCTCCACGCGCTGGCGGATTGCCTGGCAGCGGCCAGCCGGCAATTGCGCCTGCGCGTGCCGCTCTCGGCGGGCGCGTTTCTGGCCGCGTTGCGTCAGGCGGCGCGGATCCATGCCGAGCGTTATGAGGCCGATCAGGCCTGGCTGGAGGTCAGCGTGCCGCTGGCCTGGGTCAGCCGCTGTGCGCCGTACGGCCTTCCGGAGGATGCCCCATGAACGCACCAGCAGAACCCTATCCGGCGAAGGTGGTCAGCCCGGCGCGGGTGTGCGACCTGCCGGCGCAGGAACGGCCGCGCGAACTCATGACCCGCGTCGGCGCCGCCGGTCTGTCCGATGCGGCGCTGCTGGCGCTGATCCTGCGTGCCGGCTGCCGCGGCGTCAGTGTGGTGGACCTCGCCCGCGATCTGCTCAAGCAGTACGGCTCGCTCACGGCGCTGGCGGAAACCTCCGTGGCCGATCTTCAGCGGATCAAGGGTATCAAGCTAGTCAAGGCGCAGATGCTCAAGGCCGCGCTGGAACTGGCGCGCCGGATGCGTGACGAACAAATGGCCCGGACCGCGATCCGCACGCCGGAGGATGTCGCGCGGCTCATGCGCGACGAGGCGCGCGACAAGCCGCACGAGCTGTTCTGGGTCCTGCCGCTCGACAACAAGCACCAGCTCAAGCGCGCGCCCGTAGCCATCACCAGCGGCCTGGCCGATGCCAGCCTGGCCCATCCGCGGGAGGTGTTCTGCGAGGCCATCCGCTGCTATGCCTCGGCGGTGGTGCTGGCGCACAACCACCCGTCCGGCGATCCGACGCCGTCGCCGGAAGACATCCGCCTGACGCGCGAGCTGGTCGCCGCCGGCAAGATCGTTGGCATTCGGGTGCTGGATCATGTTATTCTCGGCCGTCCCGATGCCGGGGGCCGCCGCGATCACTGTAGCGTGCGCGAATCCGGCCTCGTGGAATTCATGGATTAGCGGGAGTGGCAGCATGAACATTCATCCGACCGCGGTGATTGAGACCGGCGCGGAACTGGGCGCCGACGTGCGCGTGGAGCCGTTGGCCTGGATTCAAGCGGGCGCCAGCGTGGGCGCGGGCTGCGTCATCGGCGCCCATGCCGTCATCTATCGCGGCACGACGCTCGGCCCGCGCTGCCGCGTCCACGCGCACGCTGTGCTCGGCGATGTGCCGCAGGATCTGTCCTTCCAGGGCGATGAAAGTTTTGTCCGCATCGGCGCCGACTGCGTGTTGCGCGAGGGGGTCACCATCCACCGCGGCACCAAGCCGGGCACGGCCACCGTCCTCGGCGACGGCTGTTTTCTGATGGCCAACAGCCACGTGGGCCACAACGGCCTGCTCGGCCAGCGCGTGATTCTGGCCAACGGCGTGCTCCTGGGCGGCTATGCCGAGGTGGGCGCTGGCGCCTTTCTCAGCGGCAACTGCCTGGTGCACCAGTTCACGCGGATCGGCCGGTTGGCGATCCTCGGGGGCGGCTGCGCGGTGAATAAAGACGTGCCCCCCTTCTGCATGGCGCTTGCCCTGGCGGGGAATACCATTCTCGGCCTGAATGTCGTCGGCCTGCGCCGTGCCGGCCTGAAGCCGGAGGAGCGGCTGCAGATCAAGCGCGGTTTCGCGCTGTTGTACCGCTCCGGCCTGAACGTGAGCCAGGCGGTGGCGCGCATCCGCCAGGAACTGCCCGAGGGGCCGGCTTGGGAACTGTGCGCTTTTATTGAACAGTCCCACCGCGGCATCTGCGCTTTTACCCGCGGCCAGGACGACGCGTCCGCGGAGGCCGGGTGATCCGGCGCGCGTCGGCCGGAGACGGCCGCCGGCCGGTCGGAGGTACACAGCCGGGATGGACCAACTGCTGCAAAGAATGCTGGAGTTCACGGGGGCTGGCATGAAGGACGGCACGGCGCTCCAACAAGCGGCTGTCGCGCAACAGCGGCAGACCGAGCAGGCCCATCTCGCGCAGAAGCTGGCGTCGCTCGGCTTGTTGGCGGGCGGCCTGGCGCACGATTTCAACAATATTCTCACGGCGATCCTCGGAAACATTTCGCTCGTCCGGCTGTCGCCCCAGGCGCTGCCGCCGGAGATCGCCGAACTACTGAACGAGGTCGAGCACGCCGCGCTGCGCGGCAAGGATATGACCCAGCAACTGCTGAACTTCGCCCGCGGTGGCGCGCCCGTCAAGCAGCCGCTGCCGCTGGACACGATCGTCCGGGAGTCCGCCGAGTTTACCGTGCGCGGCTCGCCGACCGGAGTTGACTTCGCGTTCGCGCCGGACCTGTGGCCGGTGGACGTTGATCCCCTCCAGATCAGCCAGGTCATGCAGCAACTCGTGCTGCACGCTGTGCAGTCCATGCCGGCGGGCGGCAGGGTCACCCTGGCCGCGGACAACATCATGCTCGACGGATCAGACGCCCTGCCGCTCAAGCCGGGACGGTACGTCAAAATCTCCGTGACCGATACCGGGGCCGGGATGTCGGAACAAGAGCTGGCCAAAGTCTTCGAGCCCTATGCCACCAAGTCAAAGAGCCTCGGGCTGACCATGGCGCAGGCCATTGTCCACCAGCATGGCGGATACATCGCCGTGACCTCCAAGATCAATGCCGGCACAACTTTTTCCTTTTATTTGCCCGTCAGTGCCAAGGTTCCGGCCACTCCCCCGGCGCAGGCGGCCCACCCGCCGCCGGCGGCGGGCGCCGCCCGCATTTTGATCATGGATGACGAGCCTGCCATCCGTCATTTGCTCGCCCGCACGCTGGAAAAAGACGGGTTCGAGGTGGCCGCCGCGGCCAGGGGCGAGGAGGCCGTGGCGCTCTTTGACCAGGCGCGCCGGGCCGGCCGGCCGTTTAACGCGGTGATCCTCGACCTGATCATTGCCGACGGCATGGGCGGCGTGGAAACGCTCGCCCGGCTTCGCGAACTGGATCCAGGCGTCAAGGCCGTGGTGTCCAGCGGTTATTCCACCGACGTAGTCCTGTCCGATCACCGCGCGCACGGCTTCGCCGGCATGATCGCCAAACCCTATCGCCAGGAGGAACTCCTCGCCGTCCTGCGCCGCGTGCTGGCCGGCGCATCATGAACCTCACTTCGCGATGGCGGTTTGACCGGCGGACCGGCGGCGCGCTCGCCGGCGGCCTGCTGTTGGCCGCGGCGTTTCCGCCCCTGGAGTGGCCGGCCGCGGCCTGGGTGGCGCTGGTGCCGCTGCTGCTGGCCGTGCGGATGGCGACACCCGGGCGCGCCTTCCGGCTGGGCTGGCAGGCGGGCGCGGCTTTCTGGCTCTGTTCGATCCACTGGCTGACCCATGTTTCGGCGGCCGGCTGGATCGGCCTTGCGACCTATTGCGCGCTTTACACCGGTCTGTTTGCCTTGATCATGGCCGGCGCCTGGAACCTGGGCGCCCGCGCGCTGTCCGGCCGGCTGCTATTCCTGGCGCTGGCCGCGCTGAGCTGGACCGGGCTGGAGTGGTTGCGCGGCACGCTGTTCACCGGCTTCGCGTGGAATCCGCTCGGCGTGAGCCAGTACCGCAATGTACCGCTGATCCAGCTCGCGGCGTGGGGCGGCGTCGGCGCCGTGTCGGCCCTGGTGACGCTGGTGAACGCCGCGCTGGCATTGACGATCCAGCACCACCGCGCCGCGTGGGCGGCGCGGACGCGGGCCTCGCGCTCGGAACTGCTGCTGGCGGTGCTGGCCGTGGCGCTGGCCTGGTCGGCGGGGCTGCGCGTCCTACGCACGCCGCCCGATGCTGTCACGCTGCTGCGCGTGGGGTTGATCCAGCCGAATATTCCCCAGGACGACAAGTGGACGCCGGAGACCTTCGACGTGATTTACGGCCGCCTGCGCGCCGAAACGCGCCATGCTCTGGCGGCGGGCCCGCTGGATCTCATTGTCTGGCCGGAAACCGCCCTGCCGGACGACGTGCGCACCAGCACCAACAGCTACACCGTGGTGCGCGACCTCGTCACCAACGGCGTGCCGATCTTCCTGGGTTCCATGGACACCGAGTGGCGCGACAATCAGCCCGTCTATTACAACAGCTCATTCCTGTTCGATACGCAGGGCCGCCTGGCGCAGATCTACGACAAGCGGCACCTGGTGATCTTCGGCGAATACGTGCCGCTCCAGGGCGTGCTGCCCATGCTGGCGTATCTGACACCGATCGAGGCGAGCTTCACGCCGGGCACCGTCAGCACGGTGTTCCGGCTGGAACAACCGCCGGTGGCCTTCGCCGCGCTGATTTGTTTTGAAGATACCGTCGCCCCGCTGGCGCGCGAGGCGGTCCGGGGTGGGGCGCGGCTGCTGATCAACCAGAGCAACGATGCCTGGTTCGATCCCTCCGGCGCGTCGCGCCAGCACCTGACGCACAGCGTGTTGCGGGCTGCGGAAAACCGCGTGCCGGTGCTCCGCAGTTGCAACACCGGCGTCTCCTGCGGCATTGACTGCTTCGGCCGGGTGTACGACGTGCTGGCCGACCGCGACGGGCGCGTGGCCGTTACCGGCTGCCGGACGACGGTGGTCGCGGTGCCTGGCGCGGATATGCCGCTGACGTTCTACACGCGGCATGGCGATCTCCCCGGCCCCGCCGGCGCCGGGGTGACGGTGGGCTGCCTGGCGCTCGCCGGCTTCCGGGCGTGGCGGGCGCGGAAACCAAAAAACTTGTAGGACGGATGACACGACATGTCGGCACTGGCAAAGATAGGCAAGCGCATGGTGCGCGGGGTGGTCAACGGGCTGGCGCGCCCGCTGATCCAGGGCCTGCCGCTGGATCGAATCCTGACCACAGAGACCTACATCCGGCTGGCCTACCGGCTCATCCTGGGCCGGCGGCCGGACGCCGAAGGGTTCCGGCATTTCCAGACGCACCTGTCCGGCCAGCGGATCCCCAAGGCCGCGGTGTTCGAGGCGTTGGTGACTTCGCCGGAGTATCGGAAGAAGGAAGATCCCTTCAATTACGCACGGCTGCAATTGATCAAGCGCCTGCCGCGGGCGGACGTCATTGTGGATCTGGGCGGCAGTTCGAAGCATGCGAGCGCGGGCGCGCTCTATGCGATGGGCTACTGTCAGCAATGGCGGCGCTTGATCATCGTGGACCTGCCGCCGCAAGAGCGCCATGCCGAATGGCGCAAGGCGGACGCCGAGGTCCCGCGCGTGGTCACGGACTATGGCCCGGTCGAATACCTGTGTGGCTCGATGGCGGATCCGGCGCTGTTTGCCGCAGCGGAGTTCGCGGATCTGGTCTGGTCGGGCAATTCGATTGAGCACGTCACCGAACAGGAGGCGGACCAGGTCCTGGAGAACGTCTATAACATCCTCAAACCCGGCGGCCTGTTCTGCCTGGACACGCCGAACCGCCGGGTGACCCGTCTGCACTACCCCGACACCTATTCCCATCCCGACCACAAGATCGAATACACCGACGAACTCCTGTCCGCGAAACTGCAGCGGCACGGTTTTTCCATCGTCGAGAAATTCGGGGTGCTGGACTGCCGCCGGGTCTTGGCCGGCGAACCGTTGACCCCCGAGACGCTCCGGCATTGTCCCGATTTCTGTCCTGATCCGCGGGACGGCTATTTTCTGTACTACCGATGCGCGAAGCCGCCGGCGCCCGCCATCCTCACATAAACATTCGGGCCCCTTCGTGGGCGGGGCTTCCAGCCCCGCGGTTCTGCTTCGCGCGGGGCTGAAATCCCCGCCCACAAGAGTTTGCGCTGCCAAGCCATCTTCTTTGTACGCTTCGTTATCAAGCCTGTGCGCCCGCATTTCAAAATACCTGCTGCGTAGCGGAAGGTGTTGTCAAAGCCACTCCTTCTCCGGTATAAGAATTTTTTACGCTGAAGGAGCCGTGCCCCATGCTGGAAGACATCGAGGCCCGTTTGGAGAAGCTGAAGGGAGCCCTCGCGGAGATGCGGGGGTATCTTTGACGTCGCCGGCAAACAAAAGCTGCTGGCCGAGCTTGAGAACCAGGCTACCGCGCCGGAGTTCTGGAACGACCAGGCCAAGGCCCGGGCGATCATTGACCAGACCAACGCCCTCCGCGCGGTGCTGAACCCGGTTGAGGAGCTGGGCCAGAGCGTGGCCGACCTGGCGGTCCTGGTGGACATGGCCCGGGAGGAGCAGGTGCCCGCCGCCCGGGAGAGTTTTCTCCGGGAAGTCGCCGCCGAAATGGCCCAAGCCGAGCAGGCCCACGAACGGTTCGAGCTGCAGTCGCTGCTCGGCGGCCGGCTGGACCCGAATAACGCCTACCTCAGCCTGAATGCCGGCGCCGGCGGCACGGAGGCCTGCGACTGGACCGACATGCTGCTGCGCATGTTCGTCCGTTACGCCGAACGGCACGGCTTCCAGGTCAATTACCTGGAATACACCCCGGGCGAAGAGGCGGGCGTCAAGAGCTGTACGCTGCTGATCAGCGGCCCCTACGCCTACGGCTATTTCAAGTCCGAGCGCGGCGTCCACCGGCTGGTGCGCATCAGCCCATACGATTCCAACAAGCGCCGGCACACCTCGTTCGCCGCGCTGGACTTGGTGGCCGAGGTGGATGACACCATCGAGATCGAAATCCTCGACAAGGACTTGCGTGTGGACACCTACCGCGCCGGCGGCGCCGGCGGCCAGAAGGTCAACAAGACCGACTCCGCGGTGCGGCTCACCCACCTGCCCAGCGGCGTGGTCGTCGCCTGCCAAGCCGAGCGCTCGCAGCACGCCAACCGCAACAAGGCGATGAAGCTCCTCAAGGCCAAGCTCTACGAGATCGAACTCGACAAGAAGCGCAAGGAGCAGGAAAAGCACTACAGCGAAAAAGGCGATATCGCCTGGGGCCACCAGATCCGCTCCTACGTGCTCCAGCCGTACCAGATGGTCAAGGACCACCGCACCGATGTCGAAACCAGCCAGACCCAGGACGTGCTCGACGGCGACCTCGACAAATTCATCGAAGCCTACCTAAAAATGCGCCGCGGGCAGGGGGAGTAGGCGCCTGCGCGCCGGGAGGTGGGCCGCGCCGGCCCGATGAGCGCGATGACATAAATTCGAATATCGAAACTCGAAATCCGAAACAAATTCGAAATTCGGATTTCGAGTTTCTTTTCTTGCCATGCATTATGCTCATTTCCGAGAGGTTGACTGGTGCGCGTGGACGCCCCGGGAGCGGGCGACGCTGTTGTTCGTCCAGCGCGATGGGCAGATTTTGCTGATCCATAAAAAGCGCGGGCTCGGCGCGGGCAAGCTCAACGGGCCCGGCGGCCGGCTGGAGCCCGGCGAGACGCCCCTGGCCGCCGCCATCCGCGAGACGCAGGAAGAAATCGGCATCACGCCCACCGGCGTGGCCGCCGCCGGCGAACTGCTGTTTCAGTTTGTGGATGGATTCTCGATCCACGGCTATGTCTTCACCGCCGCCGGCTTCACCGGCGAGCCGCGCGAAACGGACGAGGCGGTGCCCGTCTGGGCGCCGACTGACGCGCTGCCGTATCACCGCATGTGGGCCGACGACCGCGTGTGGATGCCGCTCCTGCTCCAAGGTCGGAAATTCACGGGCCGCTTCCTCTTCGACGGCGACCTGCTGCTCGGCTGTGACGTGGATCTGCCCGCCTGACCGTGGCCGCGGTTTTGGATCGGGAGCACAGGCGTCTCGCCTGTCATGGTTGGCGTCTCCGCCAACCATGGAAGAAGTGCGCAAGGAAGGTGGCGGACGGGGACGTCCGCCACCGCAGGCGGGACGCCTGCGCTCCCCATTCGACTGCGCCGCGCAGAAGAAAATGATGCATAGCACCGTCGGCGGGGGCGCCGACGGCCACACGCGGGGGCGCGTGTGCTCCCCAGCATTTGCATACTATAAATATGCTGTGCTGCATGCAGCCATGTACAATATATATATTGTTGGCTATTGACAATAATACAATACCTATGTTGTAATATCGCGCACGGCAGGCTATAGAGAAACACATTGAAAAGGAGTACGGTCATGAACAAAAAGAAACTCATCAGAGAACAACTCGAGGCCTCTCTCCAACGTCTCACTACTCTGCGCACCATCAGCCCACCCTCGAAAGGATGGATTCGGGCCATACGCAATGCGCTCGGGATGACTGCCAAGCAGTTGGCCAGTCGGCTCGGTGTTGCCCAGCAATCTGTGGCGCGCATCGAAAAGGCTGAACTGGCGGGTTCGGTGACAATAAAAACCATGCGACGTGTCGCAGAATGCCTTGATTGCGTATTCGTCTGTGGATTTGTTCCACGATCAAGGCTGGAAACCACCCTCCGTAACCAGGCGAAAAAACTTGCAGCCAAGCGTCTCACCCAAGCTTCTCAGACGATGTCACTTGAAGATCAGGCTCTCAGCACAAAGGAAAATGAAAATGTTTTGTCTGAAATGGTTGAAGAGCTTGTCGATGCGCCTCCATCAAATCTGTGGAACGAATCATGATCGAGTTCGAATATCGCAGCACTCCACGCAGCGGATGGGCTCAACTACAAGCCCTTGCTGGAGTTCGTGCGGACATAAGAAACATCGAGCCTCCACCATACAAGAATAAATCGCAGCAACCATGACGCCTGACACGCAGAAATCGCCGGTTGAAGTCGGCAATATTGACCGCTTCGGCTTTTGGCTCCTAATCGCCGACAAGGAATATTTTCTGCCCTACACCGACTTCCCGTGGTTTCGCGCCGCGCGCGTGGAGCAGATTCTGAACGTGGAACTACTGCACGGCGAACACCTGCACTGGCCGGACCTCGACGTGGACCTTTCCTTGGACTCGCTGGCGCAGCCTGAAGCCTTCCCGCTGATTTACACGTGAGCCGGCCAAGTGCTCGGCAGCGACGTGGATCTGACTATCTGAGCGCTGTCGCGGTTGGGGATCGGGGAGCGCAGGCGTCTCGCCTGTCCTGGTTGGCGTCCCCGCCAACCATGGCCGAAATTGCATTCGGGAAGTGTGGCGGACGGGGACGTCCGCCACCGCAGGCGGGACGCCCGCGCTCCCCATTTCACCCGTGCCGCGCAAACAAAAATAATGCGGGCGCCGACGGCCACACGCGCGGGCGCGTGTGCTCCCCCACGTGGATGCGCCGCGGTTAGCGGGCGCGGAACTAGGGCGAAACCTTGACTTCGACCCGGTAGAACCGCTGGGTCGCGTTGGTGGTATCCTGCAACGCATCGAGACCGCCGCTGCCGGGGATGCCGGTCCTAGAGGTCACATTCGACCACGCCCCCTCCATCAAGCTGGCCCGCCACTGCAGGGTGTAGTACCGGCGCGACGAGGAGGGGTAATACACGGCAGGCGACGGTTGATTGGATATCGCCACGATGTGGAAATAGGAGGCCGGGTTCGTCGGGTCCGTGTCGGCCACATAGTCCTGCCAGACGGGAATTCCTTTGATGCCCAGGTTGTTCTCGCTGCCGATGCCATAGAGGTCCAGCCACCAGTTGGGCGTGCCCCTGGGCTGCGTGTCGAAAGCCAGCGTGCGGACGTTGTAGTCGGGGGCCGTGCCCTTGAAGTGAACCCAGCCGATATTCTCGCCCCAGGCGTAGCCCTCGAAGCAACCCGTGACCATATTGATCGTCGCCTGATGGAAGGCGGAATTGAACTTGAGCCAGCCGATGTTTTCGCCCCAGGCAAAGCCGGAGAGATTGCCCGCCGCATCCAGGTTCACGCCCCAGTTCGTGGCGCTATTATTGGCGTAAGGTCCACCGCTGCTGTTACCCAGCTTGATCCAGCCGATGTTCTCGCCCCACGCGAATCCCGTCAGGTAACCGCTGGTGCCATTGTAGTAGACCGCCACCCCACCGTTCGTCGGCGCGGCGTTGACCCAGCCGGCGTTCTCGGACCAGGCGTACTTGTTGGTTGAGTCCATGCCCGTGGAGGCCCACGCGCAAGGCAGAGCGAAGAGAACGATGAACACGGAACGAAGAACGATGAAGCAGAACGGGTTCATTGTGCTTTCCTTTTTTTCGCGGTTATTACGGAAGCTGTGAAGATCGCAATAAGTTCCTCCGTTTCGTCCAGCAGTCCTTGCATTTTATCTTGCGGAACGGTTTCGCTGCCGACCAACAGATCCAGCCAATAGGCTGTCTCATCCAGGTCCTGCAACCCGCCCTCCATCTTACTGATGAATTCGGCCGTGGACCGCGATCGGGACGCCTCCCGATGGTGAGCACCTGGCGATGTACCGCTGCGCAACACTTGTTTGCCCAGAACCTGCGCCACGGACGTTTTCGGCAATGCACAGTACATGCGAATAATCCGCAGCGAATAATCCCTCAGCCGCTCCTTCAAATCCCTGACCTTCTGCTTTTCCTCATTCCTCATTCATCGTTCTCTTCATTCTCTTCACTGTCCACCACGGACGGGCCACACATAGTACGGGGCCGCCTCAGCGCCGCCGTTCACGGGGCCATCGGCCAGGCCCACGCCCCACGCGCAGCCCGTAACGCCCGGAACGCGCGCGACCGTAGAAGACGACCAGTAGTAATCCGACTGGACGACGCCTGCAAAGGGATGGCCCGCTGGTAGTGCAGGATAGAATCGGCCATAATCAATCAAGCTCTGCAATTCCCGCAGGTTCGGCAACCGCCAGTCGTTGGTGCCGCCGTACGTCAGGCCCTCACAATAAACGATGGCGTTGGACCAAGTCATGGAGCCGCCCAAGTTCGCATTCCGCGCCCAAATCAAGCCGGTCAGATTGTCCAGCACGCAGTTGGTGTCGGCTTGCACGGTAAACCGCGGATTCGGCCACGCCACACCCTTCTTATAATTCCCATCATCCCCAACCTGATACGAATTCGTCTGACCTGTCATCGGCACAGGTGCTGGGGTGGTGCTCAGTGATCCGGCAATGCCGAAGATGGTCACGTTTGTTTTGATGTTCGCCGCTGTCAGGTTCGTGTCAACCTGGGTCAGATTGGTCGCCGCGTAATAGCCGGCGTCAACCACGGCGCTGGTGGGGGAGAACGTTTGGACTGCCATGGTCCCCGTCACCTGTGCGCCGTTCACCCAGGCCTGCTTGCCCGTGATGAGATCGCCCGCCGCGGCATCTCCGGACGTGGTGTCAACCACGGCCGGCTTTCCGGTAACACCGAAGATGGTCACACCAGCCCGGATGTTCCCGGTGGCCAGATCGCTGTCCACGACGCTGAGCGTGGAGGCCTCGTAGTAGCCCGCCTGGACGGTATCATTGGTGGCCGACAGTGCCCGCGTGGGCATGGAACCCGTGATCTCCGCGCCTGTCACCCACGCCTTCGTACCGGACTTCATATCGCTGGGCGCAGCATTTCCACTGGCTGTATTCGCCACATTACTGTCACCGGCTACGCCGAAGATGCTGACCCCAGCCCGGATATTGCCGGCAATGAAGTTGGTATCAACCTGCGTCAGGTCTGTCGCACTGTAGTACCCTGCTGGAAATATCGTGCTCGGTGTCATCGTCCGCTGCTCCAGGGGTCCCAAGGTGGCCGACACTTTCTGGTAGATCTCCTCCAGCGTATGCATCGTCGGTCCCGGCGCATTGGTCGGGTCCAGGCTCCCGGCCAGCGCCCGCCCCGCCATCAACAGACCTGCCACCAAAACTGCCACCCTTATCACGTTCCGATGTTGTTTTCTCATTGTTGTTCTCCTGTAATTACTCAGCGTCCCCTTGGCACTACTATTAGATTAACAGTTCTAACCCGAGCGCAACAGGTAAAAATTACGACCACACGAGGTAGGGCGCGGCCTTGGCGGCGAGGCGGCCGCGGAGGCCGGCCGCGGCGAGCGAGCGCAGGGCGCCCTGCTGCCGCGCCTCCAGCAGGCGCGCGACACCGAGCAGGCCCAGCCCCGGCACGCGCAGCAGTTTTTCCCGGTCCGCCGAGTTGGCGTTGAGCGGGAAGTATTCGGGGTGGGCGCGCGCCCACGCTTCCTTCGGATCGCGGTCGAGCGCGAGGTTGCCGTCGGCGTCGAAGATCAATTCCTTGCCCGTGAAACCGTATTTGCGCAGCAGGAAGTCCGTCTGGTACAGCCGGTGCTCGCGGCGCAGCAGCACGTCGCCGGGTTGCTTTCGCAGCGCCTGCTCGCCGGGGATCGAGGGATCGCCGAGGCCCGGCTGGTAGGCGGAGAAGTAGATGCGGTCGAACTTCAGGCGCTCGTAGATGCCGTCCATGTACTTGACGATCTCGGCATCGGTCTCGTCGGAGGCGCCGACGACAAACTGCGTGGTGCATTTGACGCGGGCATAACGCTGTCCGGGGGCGGTGAGGCGGCTGATGAGACGGAGGGGGTTGATGATGTCGCGGTCGTAGTCCTTGCTGGCGGAGAGCTTTTCGAAATGCCGCCGGCCCGGCGTCTCGATGTTCAGCGAGACCGCGGTCGCGTAACGGAGCGCCTCCTCGATGGCGGCGTCGGACGAGCCGGGCAGGATTTTCAGGTGGATGTAGCCGCGGAACTGGTGCTTCCGGCGAAGCAGTTTGGTCGTGTCGAGCAGCCGTTCCATGCTCTGATCCGGCGTGCCCGTGACGCCGCTGGTCAGGAAGAGACCGAAGACGTTCTCCGTGCGCCGGTATTCCAGGAAGATGTTCGCAATCTCGTCGGGCGTCATCGAGCAGCGATCGACGTTCGAGCCGCGCCGCAGCGGGCAGTATTTGCAGTCGTTGCTGCAGGCATTGGAGACCAGCGTCTTGAGCAGCAGCGAGTAGCCGCCGCTGGCGAGCGTGACCGGATAGAGCCACTTGCCGCCCGCGCCGCGCCGGCGATGCTCGTCGTGGCTGGTCCCGCAGGCGCAGGCCAGATCGTACTGCGCATCCTGCGCCAGGATTTCCAGTTTGCGCTGCGTGTCCATGCCCACACCCGTTGCCGGCAGAATCCTAGCAGATTTTCGAAGTGAGATGGCGCACTATTTCATGAAGAAATTGCAGCGAACGTCGCCCGCCAGAGCCGGAGCCAAAGGATATGCTGGCGCAGATGGTCAGATGACGGCGAAAGAAACGGAAGTCATCCACAGATTGCACAGATTTCATAGATTACGGAGAGGGTAGGAGCGAGGGAAAAATTGACCTCTACGATGGAAGCAGAAGCTCGTTTGTGCTGTGGCCTTTTCCGCTATCAATCTGTGCCAACAACCACAAAAACAGCCGCCTTTCGGCGTAGAAATCTTTCTGTGTTCAGAAAACCTGTGGAAGAAACCCCGGATTTATTAGCCGCAAAAGATCGCAAAGAACACAAAGATCGGAAGGCCGGCTGCCGATAAACGATCTTCATTTTTGCGATCTTTCGCGGCAAATTCTCCTTCTTTGGTTGCGGCTGTGCCGGGCTGTGAAATCTGTGATAAAATACGTTTTTGCCCGGAATTGGCTTGCACCGCCGGGGCGCTCGCGTACACTGGCCGGCATGAAACGACAGGTCTGGTGGCATGGAATCAAGCGGGTGTCCCGCGGTCGGGGCTGAGGGCAGCCGACGGCCCAGTTGGACCCCGGTGCAAGCCGGGGTTTTTTGTTTTCAGAGAAGATTAAGCGCAGGATCAGGAGTCAGAGCAACAACATGCTGGCGAAGAGGATCATACCGTGTCTGGACATCGCGGGCGGGCGCGTGGTCAAGGGCGTGCAGTTCGTCCAACTGCGCGACGCCGGCGATCCGGTGGCCGTGGCGCGCGCCTATGAGCAGCAGGGCGCCGACGAGCTGACCTTTCTGGACATCACCGCCTCGCACGAGGATCGCGACACCATCGTCGAAGTCGTGCGCGCCGTGGCGCAGCAGGTGTTCATGCCGCTGACCGTGGGCGGCGGCATCCGCGCGACGGCGGATGTGCGGAAGATGCTGCTGGCCGGGGCGGACAAGGTTTCGATCAACACGGCCGCCCTGTTGAATCCGGAGATTCTCAACGAAGCCAGCGGCCAGTTCGGCAGCCAGTGCATCGTGCTGGCCATTGACGCGCGGCGCAACCCGGACCGGCCAAGCCCGGCTGCGCCTGGAACTACGCCGGGGCCAAGCTGGACGGTTTACACGCACGGCGGACGCCACCCGACGGCGCGCGACGCTGTGGCTTGGGCGCGCGAAGGCGCGGCACGCGGCGCGGGCGAGATCCTGCTGACCAGCATGGACAAGGACGGCACCCAGTCCGGCTATGACCTGGAGCTGACGCGCGCCATCGCCGAGGCGGTGCCGGTGCCCGTGATCGCCTCGGGCGGCGTGGGCACGTTGGAACATTTCTATGACGGCCTGGTCGCCGGCAAGGCGGACGCCGTGCTGGCGGCGTCGGTGTTTCACTTCGGAACGTTCACGATTCCGCAGGTGAAGAGCTATCTGCGCGAACGCGGAGTGGAAGTGAGAATTTAACCACGGAACACACGGAAAGACACGGAAGGCGAAGAGAAATGAAAGAACTCGAAGAAGGCCTGGAGCTGAAGCTCGATTTCAACAAGCTGGAGAAGGCGGTCGGCCAATCGAAGGGCATCATCCCGGTCGCCGTGCAGCATGCTGATACGCACGAGGTGATCCTCGTGGCCTACACCAACGAGCTGGCGTTCCGTAAAACCATCGAGACCAAGTCGCTGGTGCTCTGGAGCACCTCGCGCAACGAGCTGTGGGAAAAAGGCAGGACGTCCGGCGAATCGTTCGACCTGGTCGAGGTGCGCGTGAACTGCGAGCAGAACAGCCTGCTGTACCTCGTCCGGCCGCGCCGCGGCGCAATCTGCCACACAAAAAACCAGTCCGGACAGCCGCGTAACTGTTATTATCGGCGCATTGATTTTGCGACCGGCAAGTTGGTGAACATGGACGTGTGAAAAGGCCAGAGGCCAGAAATCAGAGGTCAGAGATCAGAAGAAACGGGCCATGCAAATTCGATCGGCCAAAGATTTGATCGTGTACCAGAAGGCCTATGCGCTTGCGATGGAGGTGTTTTCTGTATCGAAATCATTTCCCAGCGAGGAACGCTATTCTTTGACCGACCAGATTCGCAGATCATCGCGGTCTGTTTGCGCGAACCTTCGTGAAGCATGGGCAAAGCGCAGATATGAAGCGCATTTCTTGAGCAAACTGACTGATGCCGATGGCGAGAATGCCGAGACCGATACTTGGATTGATTTTGCCCGTAACTGTGAATATCTGAACAAGGAAACACATCAAAAACTTTCCGAGCAGTGCGCAGAAGTCGGCAAAATGTTCGGCTCCATGCTCAATAACCCCCAATCCTTCTTGCTGACCTCTGAAATCTGACCTCTGACCTCTAGGTATCCCATGACCTGCCAACCTGACCAAGCCACTTTCCTCCAGCGCGCCCAGCAGGGCAACCTGATCCCGGTCTGGCGCGAGCTGTTGGCCGATCAGGAAACGCCGGTCGCCGCCTATGAGCGCATCCGCACGGCGCTGCGCCAGCGCGATCACGCGAGCCACACCTTCCTGCTGGAAAGCGTCGAGGGCGGCGAGAACGTAGGCCGTTATTCGTTCATTGGCGGCACGCCGCGCGCCATTCTGCGCGCGTGGGAGCGGAAGGTGGAAATCACTGACGCCGCCGGCGTCCGCACGCTGGAAAACACCGACCCGCTCGACAGCCTGCGCGACTACATGCGCCCGTTCAAGCCGGTGCGCGACCCGCGCCTGCCGCGCTTCATCGGCGGCGCGGTGGGTTTCCTCGGCTACGATTGCATCGCGCAGTTCGAGCCGCGCGTCCCGCTCCCGCAGCATGACGACCTGCATGCGCCGGACATGGTCTTCATGGTCACCGATGCGCTGATTGTCTTCGACCGCGTCCAGCATACGATCCGGATCATTGTCAACGCCCTCGTGCAGGACGATGCGGGAAAAGCTTATGCCGATGCCCTCGCGCAGATTGACTTTCTGATCGGCGCGCTGCAGGCGCCGCAGTCGCGCACGCTGATCGAGGCGCATCCGCCGGTCGAGACGCCGGTGCCGCGTTCGAACACGCCGCGCGCCCAATTCATGGCCGCCGTCGAGCAGGCCAAGGAATACATCCGCGCCGGCGACATCATCCAAACCGTGCTCTCGCAGCGGTTCGAGGCCGAGGGCGTCGCGGATTCGCTCGATGTCTACCGCGCCCTGCGCGCGGTCAATCCCTCGCCCTACATGTTCCTGCTCGACCTCGGCGGCAGCGCGCTGATCGGCTCCTCGCCGGAAATCCACGTGCGCTGCACCGATGGCCGCGTGGAGACGCGCCCCATCGCCGGCACGCGGCCGCGCGGCGCGACGCCGGAGGACGACGCCCGGAACGAAAAAGAATTGCTGGCCGATCCCAAGGAATGCGCCGAGCACATCATGCTGGTGGACCTTGCGCGCAACGACCTCGGCCGCGTTTGCAAGTTCGGCAGCGTGCGCGTGCCGGAACTGATGGTCGTCGAGCGCTACAGCCACGTCATGCACATCGTGTCCGACGTCACCGGTGAGCTGGCGTCGGGCTACGACGCCTACGATCTGATGCGCGCCACCTTCCCGGCCGGCACGGTCAGCGGCGCGCCGAAGATTCGCGCGATGGAGATCATCGCCGCACTGGAGCAGGCGCGGCGCGGGCCGTATGCCGGCGCCGTTTGCTACTTCAGCTTCGACGGTAACCTGGACTCCTGCATCACCATCCGCACCGTCGTGCTGGACGAGGGCAAGGCCTATGTCCAGGCGGGCGCCGGGATTGTCGCCGATTCCGATCCGACGCACGAATTCGAGGAGACGCAAAACAAGGCCCGCGGCATGCTCAAGGCGCTGGCGCTCGCGCGCCGCTTTGCGGAGGCGCGGATACAAAAATGAACCACACATGATTCTCGTAATTGATAACTACGATTCGTTCACCTACAACCTCGTGCAATACCTTGGCGAGTTGGGCGCGGAGGTGCAGGTGTTTCGCAACGATGCGATTACGCTCGACGACATTGCCGCGCGCCGGCCGGAGCGCATCGTCATCAGCCCCGGTCCATGCACGCCTCGGGAGGCGGGCATCTCCTGCGATGTCATCCGCCGGTTCGGGCCCACCGTGCCGCTGCTGGGCGTCTGCCTGGGGCACCAGTGCCTTGGCGAGGTGTATGGCGGCCGGGTGGTGCGCGCGGCGCGGCTGATGCACGGCAAGACGTCGCTGATCCGCCACAATGGCCAGGGCGTGTTCCAGGACCTGCCCAATCCCTTCGAAGCCACCCGCTACCATTCACTGCTCGTCGAGCGCCACAGCCTGCCGGCGGAACTGGAGATCACCGCGGATACGGCGGAGCAGGAGATCATGGGTTTGCGCCACCGGCAGCATCCCGTGTACGGCGTGCAATTTCACCCGGAATCCATCCTGACACCGGAGGGCCGGCGGCTGCTGCAGAATTTCCTCCGGCTGTAGCCGCGCGGCACCTCATCTCATCTCCATGGCGTAAGAACGGGTGAAATAATTGTCTGGCGACGATTCTTCGCAGGGCAAGACGAAGCACGAGCCCGCGAGCCGCTCTGTTCTGAATGGGCCGCTCCGGTGACGGAGGCTAATCCGTGCTGTTGCATCCCCGGCGCCTTTGCCGTAAACTACCCCGTCTTAAAGAGGAGACGTATTCATGGAACAGCCGCGTAAATGCTCGCATACCGTCTTCTGGCTTATGCTGGTGCTGCTGGCGGTCCTGCTGATGTTCAGCGTGGTGCTGAATTTCGGCCTGTTGGTCAGCATGGCCTTCTCGCATACGCCCAAGCCGGGTTTCGCCCAGCGGGGCGGCGAGGATGAACTCCCGAAGCTGGTCGAACACTGGTCCTACGGGAAAGGCCGCGTCAAGGCCGCGCGCATCGCGCTGGATGGCGCCATCTTCCGCGAACGCGGCGACGGATTCTTTCCGGCGCGTTACGACAAGGTAGAATTCATTCTCCGGCAGATTCGCGCCGCGCAAGCCGACGAGGCCGTCCGCGCCATCATTCTCGAAGTGGATTCCCCCGGCGGGGCCATCACGCCCAGCGACGAAATCTACCGCGCGCTGCTGCAATTCAAAAAAAGCAACGGGCAGCGCAAGGTGGTGGTCTTCATCCGCGACTTGGCGGCGTCCGGCGGCTACTACGCGGCCATGGCCGGCGATCACCTGGTGGCGGAACCGACCGCCGTGGTGGGTTCGATTGGCGTCATCATGTCTACGCTGAACTGGAAGGGGCTCAGCGAGAAAATCGGCCTCACCGACGTCACGATCAAATCCGGCGCCAACAAGGACCTGCTCAATCCGTTCCACGATGTGCCGCCCGAGCAGCGCGCCCTCCTGCAGATACTGATTGACAGCATGTACGACCAGTTCGTGACTATCGTCAGTAAGGGCCGCAAGCTGGATCCGGCCACCGTCAAACCGCTGGCGGACGGCCGGATTTTCACCGCCGTGGACGCCCTGGGGCTCAAGCTGGTGGACGAAATCGGCTACTGGGATCAGGCCCTCGCGGCGACCCGGAAGCTCACCGGCGCGAGCGCGCTACGCGTCATCCGCTACGAAGAGCCCGCGCAGTTCGGCCTGTTCAACCTGTTTGCGGAAGCCCGTGCGCCGCGGCTGCTGAACATGACCGCGCTGGAGCAGCCGCAATTCATGTACCTGTGGAAGCCGTGATGCACGTCACCCTCGTCCATGTCCGGGTCAAACCGGAGCATGTGGCGGACTTTCTGGCAGCCACGCGCCGAAACCACGCGGCATCCATCCAGGAACCCGGCAACCGGCGATTCGATGTGCTCCAGGCGCCGGACGATCCCGGCCGGTTCATCCTCTACGAAGCCTACGCCACGACGGACGCCGCCGCCGCCCACAAACTCACGCCGCACTATGCCGCGTGGAAGACCGCCGTCGCCGGCTGGATGGCCGCGGATCGCCGGGGCGAACCGATGAACGGCCTGTGGCCGGAATGAGCCGCCGTATGCCTGCGTCACCCGGAGCGCGCCTGGTCTGGTTCGACACGGAATACACGTCGCTGGAGCTGGAGCAGGCACGGCTGGCGCAGGTGGCGATGATCGTCACCGACTTCGAGGGTCGGCGCGTGGCGCCGCCGGAGCTGGATCTGGTCACCCCCGTGCACCTGTCCGCCCGCACGCCGGTGAGCGATTTTCTGGCGCGCGAGTGTCCCGCCCTGGTGGTCCGCTGCCGCGCGGCCGGCACGCCTAATGCGGCTGCCGTGGACGAGCAGCTCGCCGCGCGGCTGGAAGAAATTCTGGGGCCGACGTCTGCCCGGATGGCCGAGCGGCCGATGCTCGCCGGCAATAGCATCCACCACGATTGGTGGCTGGCGCGCCGGTATTTGCCGCGCTTCCTGGCGCGCCTGCATTACCGCCACCTCGATGTCAGCACGCTGAAGATCCTGTGGCTCAACGCCGGGGTGGGGCCGGAGTTCAAGAAGGAAGATCCCGCCCTGGTCCAACGCTACCTGCCCGGCTGGTCCCTGCCCGCGCCGGCCGGCCGGCACGACGCCCTGTACGACGTCCTGTGCTCCATCGCGGAGCTGAACTACTACCGGCAGCACCTGTGGCCGGCCGGTGCCGAGGCTATCGAGACGCGTTTGGCGGTGGGGCGTTGACGTGCCAACGGCGGCAAACGGGCGCCCTCGAAAATGTCGGAGTTCCGGGCGTTCTCCCGCAACATGCGCGCGCATAGCCGCGCGTTCCGCAAGTACACATTGGACTGAAGCAGTGTCATCATGGAGCTATTTCCGGATGTGCCGGGAAGGGCCAGAGTTCACAGCCCGGCAAGTTGGCGCGGAAGCAATTGTGGATCACGGCAAACAACGAAATCCCACACGCCAAGTCTGCCCCAATTGTTGACCGCCGTAACCCACCGTCGGGCGGCTTGGTGTTTGGCTCTGTCCTGGTCGTCCTCTTCGCCCTTTGTCTCAAGGACGGTCGTCTTCCCGTTCTTCATCCGGACCAAGTAGTCGGGTTCGTAGTGGTGTTGAACGCCCTCATACTCGTAGGGGATAAGGAGAAAAGGACGGTCATTCCTGACGTAGCCGTAGACATGATCGGTCTGCCTTTCCAGGTGGAAGGCCGCCGTTTGTTCCCATGAACTATCGAGAACGACGGCGCTGACGTGCGAGCGTTGCGTACTGTGGACATTCCGTTTTGTCGTAAAGTCAACGTCGGCGGTTGTCCCGATCGACTTGTAGCGGTTCAGGATGGGAAGGATCGGCATTTCCCCTTCCTGCTCATTCGGTACGATGGCGTCCAGCAACCGTTCCTTTATTCGGCGCACGTACTTCTCGAGGCCCAGTTCGCAGGGATTCGCGTCTCTGAAATCCACCTTGCCGGCCACGAAGCGCCGCACGATGCGCAAGACCTGGGGGAAAAGTTCGTGCCGCGCAAGGCCGCGCGTTCGGGCGCTTCCGCGAACCGGGGCTTGGGAACCCTCCCCGACAAGGGCTGCCACGATCTGCCGGCCTATCTCAAACTCGATCTCCTGTATATGGTGGCGTGCGTAGTATTCCTCCCGGTTGTGTTCGACGTATTCGCCAAGCCCCCCGCCTCTTGTCCCGCCTTCGAGATGGTCGGTTATGATTCTCAGAAACGTTGCGGTCGGTGTCTGTTCCGGTTCAATGACCAGTCTTTCCAATGTCGAGAAGTCTGCTTTTATCGAGGGCTTCCGTAGGGCGTAAACGTAACCTTCGACGTTTGGGAAACGCATCTCAAATGCGGCGCGTTCCGGCATGGCGTAAACATGGTTGACGGGTCGGTCGGGCGGAGTGCGGGAGGGCTTCCCCTTGTATGGAATTACCGAAAACGGGATCCCGTAAACGTCAACGTATTCCTCGGGCAGGAGTTCAGTTTGCGGATCGGGCGTGTAGTTCATCCGCCGAAGCCCCCGCCCTACGACCTGTTCGCAGAGAAGTTGACTGCCGAACGCTCGGACGCCGAGAATGTGCGTGACGTTGTTCGCGTCCCATCCTTCAGTCAGCATCGCAACGGAGACGACACAACGCACGTCCTGCCCTGTTTTTCCCGGCTTCCCGACGGTGTTGACGATCTCCCGCAATTCCTGCGCGGCTTCGTCCCTGGTCGCGTCGGGGTCCTCGCTCTCGATTTTCTCAAGCCGCTTGCTATCAATGCGGATGGTCCAGAGTTGGCCGCGATCGTTAGCGAGCAGTTCGGGAAAGACCTTGCCGGCCCCATAGGTCACGCTGGCTTTCGCCCGCCTACGTCGCGCAGTCGGTTGGTCTTCCTCAGTCTCAGCGTCATCGGTGATCTTCTCGACTTCAGATTGTCCCGAAACGTTCTCAAAAAACACCTGGGCTATGTCCGTGTTGTCGCATACCACGATCAGGACCGGGGGAGCCTTGAGCGCCGTGTCGCTGGCCTGCTGAATCGCCTCGTAAGACTTCTTGTACTCGCCGGCCAACTGAACGAGGGCGTCTTGCGCCCGCTCCCATACCACTTCGGGTTTCGGACGCCCGTTGGAAAGGCGTTGTGCCGGGGCAAGGTCTTTCGTGACATTCCGCCAGAGTCGGAAGTATTTCGGATCGGGTTGGCCGGTCGTGTCGCTGACCGGCAAACGCGGGATTTTCGTGATTCCGCTTTCAATGGCATCAACCAGGCCGAAATCGCTGACGATCCACGGGAATGGCTCGCCTTCGGGAAAGCCGCTGCCTTTGATGTAGAATGGTGTTGCCGACATGTCCACGCAGAACTTGATTCCACAAGCCTTATTGACGCGGTCCAGGCCTTGAACCCAAATTGTTGCCTCTTCCCGCTCCTTCTTCGCCTCGGCGTCGGCCGTCTTCGCCTCTTTCTCAGAAATGGGCGCCGGCCGGTAGGCGTGGTGTCCCTCGTCGTTCAGAACCATGATCGGGCCGCGTTCAAAGAGTTCGCCGAGCCGGTTTCGCGCGAAGGCGTCGTCGGTCTCCTCGCCCTTCTTGACCACAGTGTAACTCTTCCCGCCTTCGCTGTGCTCGGATTCCGGGGCAAAGAAGTGCCAGTTCGTCACGATGACCTTGCCGGTGCGCAAGAGGTCGCGGTACTGCGGCGGCACAAGGTCGAACTGTGTGTAGTAATCTTCGCCTCTGATGTCCGTCCGCAAGACCTGGAGTCGTTCCCGGATCGTTAAATTCGGACAGCAGACAAGCACCGCGTTGGGGAAACGCTCGTCACTGGGCACACGGCCCCGGTTGCAGAATGTCCAGGTAATCAGCATGGCCATGACGACCGTTTTCCCGCTGCCGGTGGCCATCTTGCAACCCATCCGGAAGAGTGGCGCATAGCCAGGGTCAAATGGCCGATCAAAAAGCGTGTCGAAATCGGCGTCCGTGAAGTCCGGCGTCCAGCGCGGTTTGCCACGTGAGCCGTCCTTTCGCAGGCCGCGTATCTCGTTCAGGAAGATGATTGTCTCCGCCGCCTCCAACTGGCAGAAGAAAAACCGCCGGGGCCTGTCCTTCCGCCACCAATGCCGCAAGAGGTCCTTCGTAACGTTCTCCGCGCCTTCCCATTCCTTATCCCGCCAGCGCTTCACGTCAATGCGGAGTTTGTTGACCAAGACCAAATCCCTCCGCGCCTCCTCAAGTTCAAGCGTCATCTGCCCATGGCGAATATCCGCCGACGGATCCTTGTACCAATATGAAGCGACGCGCCGGCCCTCCATTTTCTGCGCCCGGCCCGTATTCCGTTCGTATTCCCAGTACTGGGTCGGCTCGTAGTAGGGCTTGCAGATCACCGGACTTTCGACCGGCTGGATTAGGACGGGTTCAGGCATCGGCGGCCTCCCTCAGGTCGCGAAGCATCCCGGAAAGCTCCCGATAGCACTTGTCGAAGGAATCGGCCCGACGGGCTGTCGCCATATCGAAGATGGCTGTCAACGCCGGTTGATCGTCGGTTGCCGAATAACTTGCTCCCTGCGGCATTCTATCCGAAAGCCACCCCTTTGCGTCTCGAATGTTTTCTGGTTCTGGAGGACTTTCAAGTGTCAATGGCAAACCACGTCTGCCTCGGAGCGACTCAGCTGCCGCGAGGAACCACGCCTCGAACTCCTTCTTAGCGAGAACAACTGATATGGGATAGTCTGCGCGGGCTCGCCGTGCCCGGCCAAGGAGCGCGGGACCATCGCGGGCCGGACAGCCGCCATCCCAATCGCAATCTACAATGACCACGATCCCTCCATGTCCCTGCAGCTTGCGCGCAGCCAAGTCGATGGAACGCTCGATCTCACCCTCCTTGAGAAGTCGAGATGCTGGAACACGGAGTGGGGGCAAAACTAACGGGACAAACCCCGGGTCAATGTCCCGCGCAATACGACGGATAAGCTCTGGCACCGCTTCGCATTCGCCGTGTCCCTCTACTATTGCGGCTATTCGAACGCCGTTCATCCTTTGTATTCCGAAAAGAGCTCCAGTTGATTCGGTGGCACGTTCGCCACGGCGGCCTCGTCCGGTTCCAATTGATTCAGGCGCAGGAGTTCACCGGCCGTGTACAATCGGTCCCGTATGGCCGTTCTTCCGGCATCGTCAAGCGGTCCTATCATGGTTTCGCCGTTTCGATTCACAACAGCGAGAATACAGGCGTCGGCAATCTCTTTGTCGTCCAAAAGATCAGGACTGTGACTTGTCACGGCTGTTTGCGTTGTTTTCGATGCTGCCCGCAGGCCGTCACGAAGCACACCCGCTGCTCCTGGATGTACCGCAGCCTCAGGTTCTTCGATACCAACAAAAGGAACCTTCTTGGCGCCTCCATTCGAAGACTGGAATAGCGCGGTCAGCACACCGAGCGCACGCAGAGTGCCATCAGACATATTTTCGGCCATGAACCGCCAAGGATCCTTACTTGTTCCGACAAGCTGACGAAATTCGAGGGTTTCCTTTTTCCCGACGTGCTTGACATCGATCCCCTGGATGCCAGGTACCACTTTAGACAGAAAACGTACCAGGCGCTCATGCACACTCCCTCTCTCTTTCTCCATTACACCCAGGACGCTCGCCAAATTGCTTCCGTCTCGCTTGAGCACCTCGCCGGGGTCCGGAGGCTGGAAGTCGCGAATCTCATCGGGATTCAGATTGTAGAACCCCATGTGTGACAATGCATCGTAAATCGGTCTGAATGCCGGCAATCCTGCGGCTGCGACCAAGTATAGGCGGTCACTGGCCGCCGGGGGCGCAACATCGATAGGGGCTTTGATTACATTCCCATTCTCGACTTTGTAGGAAATTTCCGCCACATCGCCGTTGGCGAAAACACGACATTCCTCCTGTTGAACATCAAATGCTCCTTTCTTCTGCGCTCCTATGCGGAAAGCATAAACGCCTTCGGTACCATCCCGAAGCTTCCAATCCAATCGAACGCCGAAATGCGTAGGGTGTCCTGAAGAGCGACGGCGCACCTCATTGATGCCGCCCCGGTCCCGCAGCGCATGTTCGAGAGATGTGATAAGGGAATCGGCTACAAGTCTTAGTGCGTCAAGAAAATTGCTCTTGCCCGCGCCGTTCTGCCCGACGAGAAAAGTCAGAGGGCCGAGTTTAACCGAGCATTCCTTGATGCTCTTGTAGTTGTTGAGTACCACTCGTTTCAGGAATATTGGATCATTCATAACCGCCTCCGAGCTTGTGCACCCTCAAGACCTCGTTCCCCCGCGGGTCAATGACCTTGACGGCGATTCGCTTGTGCTCGCCTTCCGGGAACGGCAGGGAGACCGTGCCGGAAAGCCGGGCAAAGGCGTCTTCGTCTACCACACCGCCAAGCGCCTTGCCAAGTTTGTCCCATGCGCTCCTGTCCGGGAAAAAAGCCTGGCATACGCAGAAGCAGCGGCCGTCGTAGTCGCTGTCGAGGAACCACGCGGCCACCTTCTCAGCGCCAGTCGAGCGGACCGTGTTCGTCACGGGGTCGTAGATGTCCACCCCTTCCATGTGGACAGTGAACGTAGACGCGGCGCCCCCGCCGCGCTCTTTCGAACCACGCGACGAGGGCGTCGCGTCCACTTTTTCCACCCGCGTTCTGGGCGAACCGGACACGGTGAAAAGCTGGCTTGAAACCGTGGTCTTGAGCAGATCGCCCATGTTCACGTCCGGGCGAATCTGCGCCATATGAATGCGCAACTTCGGATCGGGATCCTCCTGAATCGCGGCCTGGGCCGCGCCGTCAAAACTGAACGCGGCAAAGACCAGATCGTCGAAGCCGCGCCGCGCGGCAAGGCGGATGCCGTCCTCGACCATGGGCGCAATGAGCGGACCGTACTGCGGCCCGAACATGACGGCAACCTGCCTCTCCTTCTTCTCGCCGTTGGCCCATACGCCCTTGGCGTGCAGCGTGGAGCCGTCGGCCAGCGTTTCGAGCGTGGAGAACTTCATCACCTTGTTGTCCGGAAACCTGACGCCGTCCTCGCGCAATAGTCGAATCATCCGGTCAAGATAAGCCTCGGCGTTCTGCGACTCGGTCTGAACGCCAAACGTCTCCAACTCCTCCGGCGCTCCCCCTATCGGACTTTGCGCCTTTGCGTCTTTGCGAGAGGCATCTTCCTCTTCCCCGTTATCAATGGATTCCTCAGCCGGGATAATGCCCTCCATCGTGAACGGGCCGGAAACGCGCACCTTGCCCCGATCAATCACCGGCTGGTCCACCAACTCCTCCTGGTCGGCACGCGCGGCGATACAGGCGTTGACCTCATCCATCTTTTGCCGCCATGCCTTCCGGTACTCGGTCAACGCCTCCTGCAATGCCTTCGGCCATTCGGGATCGGTGTCGAATGGAACTTCCCATTCCTTCCATTCTTTATCGGGAAGTTCCCACCGGCGACGGTCGGCTTCGGTAATCGCCTTCTTGCCCTCGCTCTTTTGCTTCGCCGCGAGTTTCAAGGCGAGTTTCTGGCGCAATTCCTTCGTGACCGGCTTCAATGCCTTTTTCAGCGCCACCAACCTCTCGGCGAGAATCGGTTCCCACTTCTCGAAGATCGGGTCGAGCGCCGGATTCTGTGCGATGCTCTTGAGCGTGACGTGCGGAACCGTCTTGCAGTCGAACGTGCAAGAGCCCTGAATCTGTCCGGCGGGATCGGTCAGCCAAGATCCGTCTTTGTTGCGATGGACATCGGCGGCACTCGTTGGGCGGAGTTTGAAGTAGTCGAACTTCGCCGTCAGTACCCGTTGCCGCGCAATCGCCAAGGCGACCCGGCTCACGTCAATCGTGATCCACCGCCGTCCCCATTCCTCGGCTACAAACGCCGTGGTCCCGGAACCGCAAGTGGGGTCGAGGACGAGGTCGCCAGGATCGGTACTCATGAGCATGCAACGCTCGATCACCCTCTGGGCGGTCTGAACACAGTAGACACGGGATTCACTGCGAAGGAAACCGCCCATCTGTGTGTCCGCCCAGAGCGCCGATAGTGGCTGTGCCTGTACGTCGGCAAGGTACTGTCTGAAGAAGAGGTTGTCGCCTTTGGCTTGAATTCTTTCTGCTCGAATCAGTCGTTGGATACCTTCGCCACTGGTTCTCCAACCACGCCCTTTCTTGGGTGAAGCCGTGACTCCTGCATATGTTACCGGAAACTGAGATGAGGCCCCGCCGGTCTGCGACGTAAGGTCAGAGAATACGGTGAGGCTGGCAGCCAGTTCCGCAATCCTTTCGAGGTCGTGTTCAGCATCCAGAGGACGTATTTCGCCGCTTTGCATCTGCACGTATTTGTAGGTCGTCTCGGCAAGATTCCGAGGATCTTTAGGCCGCAGAACAGGCCGCACTTTCAATCTCTGGATGTCTTTTGCGAACCAGAGCAGATAGTCCGCCACTTGCGGCGGAAGATCGGTCGTCTGACTCGACGTCTTGGCAAAAACAATGGTCAGGCAGTAGTTGTGAGCACCAAAGACTTCCTCAAGAATGGCACGGAGACGATGGACGTTTTCTTCCCCGATCTGAACAAACACGCTTCCGGAATCCGCCAACAACTCCTTGCACAGTAGAAGACGATCACGGAGGTAGGACAGGTACGAATGGACGCCAAGCGTCCAGGTGTCGCGGTAGGCCTTGACCATCTCCGGCTCGCGCGTAAGGTCTTCCTCCCTGTCCTTCACGTCGCGGCGGCCGACTTCGGGCTGAAAATTGCTGGCGTACTTGATACCGTAGGGTGGGTCCATGTAGATCATCTGCACCTTGCCGGCCAGCGCCTCGCGCCGGGCGAGTGACGCCATGACCGCGAGCGAATCGCCCAGGATCATCCGATTCGTCCAGTCCATCGGGTGCTTGTAGAACTGAACCGCCTCGCGGTACTCGTGTTCCGGGTCGGCGAACAAATCGCGTTCAACGTCCATTCGCCGGGCGACCTTCAAAATCGCCTGCGTGGAAATGCGTTCATGGATGTGCAGGGCCACCGGGTCGGCCACGCACCATTGCTGCTCCCGCTTTCCCGCCCATTCCAGCCACGGCTCATGATTGCGGAAGGCTTCTTCGAGGATTGCCAATTCCACCGGGTCCAACTTCTGCTTGCCCGCCTTCTTGATCAGCGTTTCAATGCCGTCCGCCTTGCCGGCCGCATCGAACCGCAAGGCGGGCGCAAGGTGTGGATTGTAGGCGTACTTGATTTTCTGCTCTTTGACGATCTGGCCGCGCGCCGCCAGTCCCGCCGGCGGGATATTGAGGCGGGTCACACCCTTGTGCCGGTAATCAACGACCGGCTCGCCCGTCTTTGTCCCGCTCGTCGCAGGACTACGCCGTGGCAAGCCGGCCGGTCCGTCGTTGTTCTTTTTCCTCGCCACGTCAGCCTCTCAATCGTTGGCTCGAATGGCTCGCTAACGCCAACCAAGTCAAGCCCGACTTTAGCCGATTCCATTGGATTTGCGAGACGAAAGATGGCCAAGGCGATGGTCGTGAAGGCGCAGGTACCGGGTTGAACTCCCGCGGCGGTCTTAGCCGGCGGGCGGCGGCGGGGGTTCCGCGGGCTTGGCCTCGGGGACGTTGACGGTGAGGTACACGTCGCGCAACTGTCGTGCGTCCACGGCCGCCGGCGCGTTCATCATCAGGTCGCAGGCCTTCTGGGTCTTGGGGAAGGCGATGACATCGCGGATCGAGTCTTCGCCCACCATGAGCATGACCAGTCGGTCCACGCCGAGCGCGATGCCGCCGTGGGGCGGCGTGCCGAAGGCCAGCGCGCGAATGAGATGCCCGAACCGGTCCTCGATTTCCGCCGGCGGGAAACCCAGCGCCTGGAAAATGCGATCCTGATACTCCGGGCTGTGGATGCGGATGCTGCCGCCGCCGAGCTCGGTGCCGTTGAGCACGATGTCATAGGCCTGGGCGCGGATCTTGAGCGGATCGCTCGCCAGCAGCTCCAGGTCCTCCGGATGCGGCGCGGTGAAGGGATGGTGCATGGATTGCAGCCGGCCTTCCTCGTTCTTCTCGAACAACGGGAAGTCGGTGACCCACGTAAAGGCAAACTTGTTCTTGTCAATCGCTCCGGCAGCCGCGCCGGCGAGCAGCCGCAGGCGGCCGAGCGCGGGGTTGGCCACGCCGGCCTGGTCGGCGGCAAAGAGGAGCAGGTCGCCGCTGGCGACCTTCAGCCGCTCGGCCAGCGCCTGCTTCTCCACGTCGGAAAAGAACTTGGTGATCGGCGACTTCCACGCGCCGTCGGCCTGAACGCGGATGTGCGCCAGGCCGCCGAGGCCGGCCTCCTTGGCGATCCGGGTCCATTCCTCCACCTGGCCGAGCGAGAGGCCGGCGAGGCCCTTGGCGTTGAGGGCCTTGACCACGCCGCCCTTGGACAGCACGTTGCCGAAAACCTTGAAGCCAGTGTGCTGGAACACGTCGGACAGGTCCACCAATTCCATGCCGAACCGCAGGTCGGGCTTGTCGCTGCCGAAGCGGTTCATGGCCGCCGCGTAGGACAGGCGCGGGATGGGCAGCGTGATTTCGCCGTGGCCCGCGACGCGCAGGATGCGGGCGAGCAGGCCGTCCACCAGCCGGTAAATGTCGTCCGGCGTCAGATAACTCATCTCAATGTCAATCTGGGTGAACTCCGGCTGGCGGTCGGCGCGCAGGTCCTCGTCGCGGAAGCAGCGCGCGATCTGGAAGTAGCGGTCCAGGCCGGCCATCATCAGGAGCTGCTTGTACTGCTGCGGCGCCTGGGGCAGGGCGTAGAACAGGCCGGGGTTGACGCGGCTGGGCACGAGATAATCGCGCGCCCCCTCGGGGGTGCTCTTGGTCAGGATCGGCGTCTCGATTTCAAGGAAGTTTTCGCCATCGAGGTAGGTGCGGACGGCGTTGATGATCCGGTGGCGCTGGATCAGGTTGTGCTGCATCTTGGTCCGGCGCAGATCGAGGTAGCGGTACGTCAGCTTGAGGTCCTCGGCCACCTTGTCGGCCGCCTCGTCGTCCAGCGGGAAGGGCGGGGTCCGGGCGCGGTTGAGCACGGTGATCCGGTTGGCGCGCACCTCGATTTCGCCGGTGGAAAGCTTGGGGTTGATCATGTCCAGCGGCCGGGGGGTGACGAGGCCTTCGATCTGGATGACGTATTCGCCGCGGACCGTCTGGGCCACGTCCCAGGCCGGCTTGGAATCGGCGGGGTCGAACAGCACCTGGGTCAGGCCGTAGCGGTCCCGCAGATCAATGAAGATCACGCCGCCATGGTCCCGCACGGTGTTGGCCCAGCCGCACAGCGTCACGCGGGCGCCGATGTGCTCCGGCTTCAATTCGCCGCAAGTCTGTGTCCGCATCATGATGTAGGCCCTCTTCCCTTGACTGCGCTCAGTTTCGTGACGACCTCGGCCAGCGGCAGTTCGACCTGCGTGCCGTCCTGCAGGTTTTTCAGCGCCGCGGTGCCGGCGGCGAGTTCGCGGTCGCCGCGCAGCACGGCCCAGGCGGCGCCGGCGCGGTTGGCGGCGCGCAGTTGGGCTTTCAGGCTGCGGTCGCCGAGGTCCATCCCGCAGGCGCAGCCGCCCTGCCGCAGTTCCTGCGCCAGCCGCAGGTTGGCTTCCCGGGCCGCCGCGCCCAACGCCACCAGCCAGACCGGCGCCGGCGGCTGGAGCGCGGCCAGCCGGCCGGGCTGATCGTGCTGCACGGCCATCACGGCGCGTTCGAGGCCGGCAGCGAAACCGACGCCGTCGAAAGGCCTGGTGTCCAGGGTCACACGGTAGCGGCCGCCGCCGGAAAGCGCATCCTGGGCGCCAAGCGCCGGGTGGCGGATTTCCCAGACGGTGTGGATGTAATAGTCCAGCCCGCGCACGAGGCGCGGATTGACGCGCACCGGGAGGTTCAACCCCTGGAGCAGGCGCACCACCTCGGCCAGGTAAGCGCGGGACGGCGCGCTCATGAAGCTGGCCGGGTCGGGCAGCGTGTCCACCACCTGCCGGCAAGCGGCCTGCTTGCAATCGAGCAGCCGAAAAATGTTTGTGTCAAACCGCCGCCGGCAGTCGGCGCAGAGGGCGTCCAGGTGCGGGCGCGCCGCGGCGGCGAGGCCCGCCGTGACGGCGGGGCGGTCCTCCGGCAGGCCGCGGGTGTTGATATCGATCGTGAAAGCATGCAGACCCCAGCTTTGAAAAAGGTGTTGCTGCAGGGCGATGACCTCCACGTCGGCGGCGGGATTCGGTTCGCCAAACGACTCGACGCCGAGTTGGTGAAACTGGCGCTTGCGGCCGGCCTGGGGCCGCTCGCAGCGGAACATGGGGCCGAGATAATAGAGCCGCGCCCCCTCGGCGGCTGCGCCCTGTCCGGCGGCATAGCGGATCACGCCGGCGGTGCCCTCGGGCCGCAGGGTCAGGCTGCGGCCGCCACGGTCGGCGAAGGTGTACATCTCCTTTTGGACCAC
>Ga0209048_10000129_pt1 | contig 76886 bp, 87 predicted proteins | sample FrelakmetCRP12CR_FD_187146 | JGI IMG/M metagenome (GOLD analysis project Ga0209048, IMG submission 187146) | Freshwater lake sediment microbial communities from the University of Notre Dame, USA, for methane emissions studies - CRP12 CR (SPAdes)... | ecosystem: Environmental > Aquatic >...
GCGACTTGAAATCACGTTCGGCACCGCGAACGTAATCGCTTGGCGTGATTCCAAGTCGCGCTCGATCGGTCGGGATCGTTGCTCGCTTTGCCGCCTAGCGCGGTTTCCTCGCCCCAGCCTTCGGCGCCACACGCCCGCCCCCGCGCGGCGGCAACCCTGTGTGCTGCGTCAGCATCCGCCCCCGCGCCACCGTCGACGTCCGCGCGCCTTTCAGTGTCGAGTTCTTACGCCGCGCGCTGCGGTAGCTGCCGTCGGTGGGAGGCTGCCAGGTCGGCACCAGATGCCGCTTGCTGTTGCCGATCAGGTCGGCGCGGCCCATCGCTTCTAATGCATCGCGCAGCAGCGGCCAGTTGTTGGGGTCGTGGTAGCGCAGAAACGCCTTGTGCAACCGGCGGCGGCGCTCGCCGCGCACGACGTCGACGCGCTCGCTGTCGCGCGTGATCTTGTGTAGCGGGTTGCGGCCGGAGTGATACATCGCGGTTGCGGTGGCCATCGGTGACGGATAAAACGTCTGCACCTGGTCCGCACGAAAACCATTGCCCTTCAGCCAGAGCGCGAGGTTGAGCATGTCTTCATCGGTCGTGCCCGGGTGCGCGGCGATGAAGTACGGGATCAGGTACTGCTCCTTGCCGGCGGCGGCGCTCGCCTCGTCGAACAATTGCTTGAAGCGGTAGTACGCGCCGATGCCGGGCTTCATCATCTTTTCGAGCGGCCCGTCCTCGGTGTGCTCCGGCGCGATCTTGAGGTACCCGCCCACGTGATGAGTCGCGAGTTCGCGTACGTACTCAGGCGATTCGATCGCGAGGTCGTAGCGCACGCCGGAGCCGATCAGGATCTTCTTCACGCCGGGCAGCGCCCGTGCGCGCCGGTAAAGATGAATCAGCGACGAGTGATCGGTGTTCAGGTTCGGGCAGATGCCGGGGTACACGCAGCTCGGTTTGCGGCACGCGGCTTCGATCTCGCGCGACCGGCAGGCGATGCGGTACATGTTCGCGGTCGGGCCGCCGAGGTCCGAGATGACGCCGGTGAATCCCTTGACGTTGTCGCGGATCGCTTCGATCTCGCGGATCACCGAATCCTCCGAGCGGCTCTGGATGATGCGGCCCTCGTGCTCGGTGATCGAGCAGAACGTGCAGCCGCCGAAGCAGCCGCGCATGATGTTGACCGAGAAGCGGATCATTTCCCACGCGGGGATCTTTGTGGCGCCGTCGTGACGGCCGTGCGCGTCTGCGTAGCGCGGGTGCGGCGCGCGCGCGTACGGCAGGTCGAACACGTAGTCCATCTCCGCGGTGGTGAGCGGGATAGGCGGCGGCGTGAGCCACAAGTCACGGTCGCCGTGGGCCTGCACCAGCGCGCGCGCGTTGCCGGGGTTGGTCTCCAGGTGCAGCACGCGGTTGGCGTGCGCGTACAGCACCGGGTCGCTCTTGACTTGCTCGTAGGAAGGCAGGCGGATCACGGTGCGTTCGCGCGGCGGCAGTTTGAGCTTGCCGCTGGAGGGGCGCACGAACGTGATCGGTTGCTCAGCGCCTTTGGGCCGGCTTCGCCCCACTTGAGACTTCCGTTCGGTTCGAGCTTGTATTGTCGCTCGCCCTGAGCTGGCCGAAGCAAGCCCAGCGCGGCGCTTCGACTCTTCGTCCTTCGTCAAGCTCAGGACTTCAGGACTCAGCCCGAACTGAGGTTTCAAGTCGACCGATGCTGGCCCAAGAGCTGATGTCGGCGATTCCTTCCGCGCAGAGCGATCCTGATATGGGCTGATGTGCTCGTCGATGCGGCCGGGCATGTCGAGCTCAGTGGAATCAAGCTCGAACCAGCCTTGCGTGCTCGCGTCATCCGTGCGCCGCATGAACGCGGTACCGCGCACGTCGGTGATCGAGGCCACCGGCTCGCGCGCGGCGAGCCGGTGCGCGATCTCCACGATCGCGCGCTCGGCATTGCCATACAGTAGAAGGTCGGCCTTGGCGTCGACCAGGATCGAGCGGCGCACCTTGTCCTGCCAGTAGTCGTAGTGCGCGATCCGGCGCAACGACGCTTCGATGCCACCCAACACGATCGGCACGTCGGTGAACGCTTCGCGGCAGCGCTGCGCGTAGACGAGCGAACAGCGGTCGGGTCGCTTGCCGCCGCCGCCGCCCGGCGTGTACGCGTCGTCGCTGCGGATCTTGCGGTCGGCGGTGTAGCGATTGATCATCGAATCCATGTTGCCGGCGGTCACACCAAAGAACAGGTTCGGCCGCCCGAGCGCGGCAAATGGCTCGGCGCTGTGCCAGTCCGGCTGCGCGATGATGCCGACGCGAAACCCCTGTGCCTCGAGCACGCGGCCAATCACCGCCATGCCGAAGCTCGGATGATCGACATACGCATCGCCGGTGACGATCACGATGTCGCAACTGTCCCAGCCGAGCGCGTCCATCTCCGCGCGCGACGTGGGCAGGATCCGTGCGGTGCCGAAGCGCTTAGCCCAGTAGGGGCGGTAGCTCGTGAGCGGCTTGGCGGTGGGCGGCGAAATGACGAGGGTGGTCGACATGGTGGCGTTGAATGCTGGCGCAGCTTGCCAGAAATCGTCTCGGGCAGTGCGATCGTTGACCGCGTTGCCGCCGCGGGTTAGCCGGCGCTGCCGTCCGCTGCCGATCCGTTCTGGCGAGATCGACTCGGTGCGTACATACGAACGCCAGTTGGCGCCGTCGGGCGCAGGCGCCGCCCGCTGAAGTTTGCATTGGTACTTGAGAAGGTCAGTTCGGGCCGAGCTCGTCCTTCGTCCAGCAACAACCTCAGTAACTCAGGATGATCGAAATTCAGATGAGCGTTCGGGCTGAGCACGTCGAAGCCTGTCATGAGGGAAGCCGAACCGCCCTTCGTCCTTCGACAGGTTCGAAAGCCCAGGGCGAAAGGCCGCGTGATCGAACAGTAGACTCTCCAGATGAACCTCGACGACACACAGGCCGCCGCCGCAGATCTGCAACGCCGCTTCGGTGGTGTGGCTCGCCTATACGGGGGCGCCGCATACGAGAGGTTCACTCGCGCGCATGTGGTCGTGATCGGCATCGGCGGCGTCGGCTCGTGGGCGGCGGAGGCGCTGGCGCGCAGTGGCGTAGGTGCGCTGACGCTGATCGACCTCGATCACATTGCCGAGAGCAACACCAACCGCCAGATCCACGCGCTCGGCGATGAGTACGGCAAGGCCAAGGTCGTTGCGATGGCCGCGCGCATCGCCGCCATCAATCCGGCATGCCGCGTGGCGACGATCGAGGAATTCATCGCGCCCGAGAACGTGGCAGAGTTGCTGCCTGCGGCCGATGTGGTGATCGACTGCATCGACCAGGTCGCGGCCAAGGCGGCGCTGATCGCGCATTGTCGTGCACGGCACGTGACAATCATCACCTGCGGCGGTGCCGGTGGCCGCGCCGACCCGACTGTTATCCAGCAAGACGACCTCGCGCGTGCGCAGGGAGACCCGCTGCTGTCGAAGTTGCGCTACCGGCTGCGGCGTCATTACGCCTTTCCGCGCGAAAGCACGCGCCGCACGCCGAAGTTTGGCGTCGTTGCGGTGTTTTCGGACGAGCCGGTACGCAAGCCGGCGGAAGACTGCGATCCCGCGGCGCGGCTTGCCTGCGCGGGCTACGGTTCGACCGTGGCGGTGACTGCGCCTCTTGGGTTCGCCGCCGCCGCGGCCGCGCTGCGGTGGCTCGCAGATTCGATCGATTCGCGTTGATCGCAGTCAACAATCGCCGATCCGGTGCGCATAGGATGAATTCCGGCGAAACGGGGAACGAAGGATGTTCAAGAGAATCCTGCTGCCGACCGACGGGTCCGAGCTCTCTGCAAGGGCGATCAGCGGCGCGGTGGACATGGCAAAGAAACTTGGCGCGTCCATCGTTGGGATGACGGTGGTCGAGCCGTACTCGTATTCGTCGCTGTCCGAGTATCGGCCGGAGTCCTTCGATGAGTACGAGTCGCGCATGGACAAGATCGCGCAGGAGCGGCTGAAAAGCGTCGAAGACGCCGCCAGGGCGGCCAACGTCAAAGTCGAGACCCAGGTTGTCAAGTCGTTTTCGCCGTATGAGGCGATCATCGACCTGGCGCGCAAGAACGAGTGCGACGCGATCTTCATGTCGTCGCATGGCCGGCGCGGCTTGAGCGCAGTGTTACTTGGAAGTGAAACGCAGAAGGTACTGACACACAGCACGATTCCGGTTCTGGTGTATCGCTGATACACCATCTCGAGCGGGCATCCGTGCCCGCCAAAGAGGGGCCAGCCGCTGCAACGGCGCTGGCCCTTCTGCTTTTGGTGGCAAACTGCCGCGATGCTGCTGGGGTGCATTGCCGATGACCTGACCGGGGCGACCGACCTCGCCGTCAATCTGCGCCGCGAAGGTCTCAGCGTCGTGCAGGTCAACGGCGTGCCACGCGGCGATCTTGCACTGCCGGACGTCGATGCCGTCGTCATCGCGTTGAAGTCGCGCAAGATCGCCGCCGCCGCCGCGTGCGGAACTGCGCGCGCGCTATCCGGCGTAGGGCGGCGACACAGGTCGTCGTCGCGGCTCTGCAGAACGGACTACCCTGCAGTGTCTAGCCCTTTTGGTTTGGGTCGACGCAAGACGCGCGCCGCGCGTTACCCTGTGCAGACCCAACGAAGAGGGAATCGCCATGAAGAAGATCCTTGCATTCGCCATGATCGCGGCAGCGATCGTGCCCGCGGCGCAAGCGACCGATGTCGGTGTATCGATCGGGATCAGTCAGCCGGGCGTGTATGGCCGCATTGATATCGGCCGCTTTCCGCAGCCGGCGGTGGTCGTGCCGCAGCCGGTGATCATCATGCCGCAGCCCGTGGCCGTTGTGCGGCCGCGGCCGGTCTACATGTGGGTGCCGCCGGGCCACCGTAAGCACTGGGAGAAGCACTGCCACGAATACAACGCGTGCGGCGTGCCGGTGTATTTCGTTCGTCATGACTGGTACGAGCAGAACGTGCGTTACGCTCGATATGAAGGCGATCGCGATGAGGGCGATCGCGACGATCACGGTCGCGGCAACGGGCACGGCAACGGGCACGGCAAGAACAGGGACTGATTCGACGCCTCGTTCAAAGCCCGAAGAAGGAACCGTCACCCCGCCGCAGCATCTGCCCGAGCGCAGGCCAGGGCCTAATCTCGGCAATCCGAATTGGATCCCTGCTTACGCCGGGACGAGGCGGCGCGCTCAGATCTTGCGCTCGCGCCCCTCCCAGAACTGCGCGCGCATTTCGCGTTTCAGTATCTTGCCCGCCGCGCTGCGCGGAAAATCGTCGACGATCAGCACGCGACTGACCCGCTGGTAGCGGGCCGATACGTGTGCGTTGATCCAGTCTCGCCGTCCGTCTTCGGTCAGGTGGCCGCGCTCGTGCAAGATGACTGCGGCCGCCGGGGTCTCACCCCACTTCTCATCCGGGACGCCGAACACGGCGACCTCACGAACCGCCGGGTGGCGAGCGACAACCTCCTCGACATCCTTCGGATAGACCTTCACACCGCCGGAATCGATCATGTCTTTCCTGCGGTCGACGAGGAGCAGCTAGCCCTCTTCAGCGACGAATCCCATGTCGTCGGAGAAGAGCCAGCCGTTGCGGACGGCCTGCGCGGTGAGGTCGGGCCGGCCGTAATAGCCGGTCATGAGCATCGGGCCGCGGCCGGCGATCTCGCCCACTTCGTTCGGTGTGGCATCGGTGCCGTCCTCGGGCACGATGCGCATCTCGTTGAATGGCGCCGGAATGCCGACCGAGCCGCTCTTGCGCGTTGCGTCGGTGACGTCGAGGATCGTGACGAACCCTTCGGTCAGGCCGTACAGCTCGTAGAAGCGCCCGGGCAGCAGGCGATTGAGCGTGTCCTTCTGTTCCTGATGCAAGGGCGCGCCAAGCGACAGGATCATCTGCAGCGACGCGAGTTTGGCGGCGGAAAAGTTCGGCGCATCGAGCATCGCGACGATCCGCGCCGGCACCATCATGGTGTGCGTGACTTTGTACTTCGCCACGAGTTCGATCATCTCGGCCGCATTGAACTGGGGTGCCAGCACATAATGCGCGCCGAGGTCAAAGCACGGCATGAACGTGACGAACGCGCCGTTGAAGACGAGCGCGCCGGTATGCAGCACGACCGACTCCGGCGTCATGCGCGAGGCCGACGCCATCAGCGTTGAGTACATCGAGCGCACGAAGTAGGTGTGCATGATGCCTTTGGGCAGCCCGGTGGTGTCGCTCGTGCACGTGATGTTGAAGAGGTCGTCCTGTGACACGCGAGCCTCTGGCGCCGTACTGCGCAGTGCTGCAAGATCAAGGCAGATGGTGGCCGTGCCGTCGACGAGCAGGATGCGTTCGCGCAGTCGGGCGGGCAGCTCCGTGACGAGTGCCACCGCGGCCGCGTCCTTCAGGCCTGACAGCAGCCTGGGCGCAAGCAGCAGCGGCGACAGTGGCACATTGGTCGCACCGAGCGATGGCACGGCCCGCATGATCTCAACCAGTTCGCGGCAGTTGGCGAGTACGGTCGCCACTTTGTCTCCGTGCCCGATGCCGAGCGCGCCGCGAACTGCGCCTACGTGTGCGTTTCGCCTTCGAAACTGAGTGCGGATGGCCGCCCCGAAAACGGGCCTGTCGGTTGATCGGCGAGGCGAGTTGCAGCATGGCATCCCTCCCCAATGTCCCTCTGTTGCAAGGCAAGTCCGCGCCGGACGCGGCGCAGTGTAAGCACGTGCGCGGCCGGTTTGCGCTCGGTCAAGAGCGGATGCCGGCGACGGTCTTACCGTGAGCCATTCAGGAGCAGGAGAGCGCCATGGCCGCCGCCGCAACCGCGTTCAAACATACCGATATCCTCGTCGGCTTCAAGCCGATCGACGATCTTCATCGCGAATTCCAGGCCATCCTCGATGCGCTGAATGATCCGGCCGAGGCCGAGTACGGCGAAGACCTTCTTGCGCTGCACGAACATCTGCTGCGCCACTGCTCGACCGAAGAGCAGTTCATGCTGCAGGAGAACTATCCGCACTACGAGCGCCACAAGCGCGCGCATGAGCATCTGCTCGAATCGGTCGCCGAGGCACGCCGCAGGTCCGACGCCAACGATATCGCAGGCGTGCAGCGCTTCTCCAAGGAGTTGATGAGCTGGTTCGCGATCCACGCGCAGACCGAGGATGCGGAACTGGCCGGCTTCCTCAAGGGCGTGTCGTAAGGCGCGGTCATGTCTGGCACGACAACCGGCGCAGCGGCGGTCGGCTGGCCGGAGATCGACGCGCTGCACCTGGAGTTCGAGCGGTGCATGGAGGAGCTGCGCGTCGCCAGCGACGCGATGCTCGACCGTGCGCTGGTCTCGCTGAATGCGCATCTGCTGCGCCACTTCGGGGCCGAAGAACGCTGGATGCTGGAGTCTGCGTTCCCCGTAGCGGCCTGCCACAAGCGCGAGCACGACATGGTCTTCGAGGTGCTGGACACGGTGCGGCGCCGCTGTGCCGACGGCGACCGCGATGTGGCGCGCCGGCTCATCGATGAGCTGCCGCGCTGGTTCGAGGTTCACGTCGCCACGCACGACGCCGCGTTGGCGGACTTCCTGAAGCAACACACGGCGGTGTCACGCGGGTCGACCTGACCGCGCGCCCGCCGCGAATCAACTCGACGGCGCGGCGCGCAGCCGGCCGGCGTAGATGCCAGGAGTCGATCCGTCGATCGGCACTGCGCCGACCGTCTTGACGTAGTAGTCGGCCGGCCCGACGCCGCCAATGATCGAATATGCATAGCCCTGCGCGCGTTGCGCGTACAGCGCCGACAACAGCAACGTCCGGCCGATGCCGCGGCCGCGTTCGGCACCGAGCACCGCGGTCGGGCCGAAGAAATTCCGGCACACGCCGTCGTAACAGGCGAAGCCAAGCAACTCCTGCCCGCGCAACGCGACAAAGCAGGCGACCGGCAGCCGCGCGAAAGTTGTTTCGACCTCCGGCGCCCACGCTGCGAAATGCGTCTGCACCCAGCTCATCACGCGCGGTTTCTCGGGTGCCAGCGCGCGCCGCACCTGCACGTCCTGCGCAGCGACCGTCGTTCGTGCCTCGTCGAGCGGCGGAAGCTCGTACAGCTTGACAAGCATGTCCGGCATGGGCGGCTACTTCGCGTCGACGGCGGCGACTTCTTCCGTTGCGAAATCTGCGGGCATCACGATCTCCAGCATTTCCACATCATCGCTGTGCCCGACTTCGCGATGACGGATCGAGGGCGGTTGATAAACGCTCGAGCCCGCCTCGAGCCGCACGATGCCCTGGCCTTCATACTCGAATTCGATCCAGCCTTTCAGGACATAGACGAGCTGAAACGTCGTCCGATGCGAATGCGGCTTGCCCTCGAACGGCGCGCCCGGCACCGCTCGAATCACGTGTGCGTCCACCTTGCCCTCGGTCGCGGCGCGGATGCCGAGGTCGCGATAGGCGAAGAATGGGCGCAGGCCATCGGCCCTAAAGGCCGAGTTGCGCTGATGACTGACGGCAAATTTCATCTGCTTTGACCTCGCTGCAGGAAGGTGGCTATATGAGTCATTCATCATGGATGAAGCGCAGACGCGCCGACCCGCACCCGCGGTGCAAGCTTACGCGGTCGGATCGAGGCGCACGTACAGGCGCTTGTTGATACGCCCCTTGTTTTCACTGCGGGTGATCGAGAAGTGACCCAGTTTGCGCGTTGAATGTACATGTGTTCCGCCGCACGCCTGCGCATCGAAGCCCCGGATCGCGACCACGCGTACTTTGCCGTTTACCACCGGCGGTCTCGCCTCCAGCGTGCGCAGCAGGTCGCCGCGCTGTAGGAATTCCTCTTCGCCGAGGTAATAGGCGGTGATCGGCCGGTCTTCCTGCAGCACGGCGTTGACCTTGCCTTCGAGCTCGGCACAAAGCGCGGGCGAGAGGCCATCGAGCTTGAAATCGATCCGCGCATAGTCGGTCGCGATCTGCGCGCCGGTGATCCAGCCGCAGTAGTCGCGCAGCGCGATTGTGTTCAGCACATGCAGCACGGTGTGGTAGCGCGACAGCGCGTGGCGCCTGGCCGCATTGACTTCGAGCTGCACCCGCTTGCCCGCGAGGTCCGGCGGCAGGGTGCTCGTGCACACGTGCCAGATCACGTCGCCCTCCGCGTGCGCGGAAGCGATCCCGAGCGTGGCGGCGTCGGGCAACCGAAGCGTGCCGTCATCGCACGGCTGTCCGCCACCGCCGGGATACAAACAGGTGCGATCGCACGCGAAGGCATGGTCACGCGCCGCGACGACCTGCGCCTCGATGCTCAGGCACTCGTCGATACGCAGGTAGGCGCGCTCAGTCGGCGTCACGCGATCTACGCCGTCCGCCGCTGCCCCATCTCGCGCCGGATCCAGTCGTGCAGGTGGATCATGCCGTCCTCGTGCGGCGTGTGATACGGGCCGACATCGTCTTCGCCCGTAACCCAAAGCGCACGGCGGCCCTTGTGCAGGCGCGTGCATACATCGGCATCCTCGGCCGCGCTCTCGGCGTACGCCGCCTGGTGCGCCTCGACGATCTGCGGCTCGAATGCCTTGATCTCTTCGGGGTAGTAGAACTCGACGATGTTGGTCGTGTGATCGGGGCTACGCGGGATCAGCGTGCTGATGACCAGGCAGTACGGGTACCACTCGATCATCACGTTCGGGTACAGGATCGACCACACGGTGCCGTACTTGGGAAGCTTCCCGCCCGAGTACGCCATGATCGCGTCGCGATACTTGGCGTAATTCGGGGAGGTCTGCGACTTCAGTTCGTCCTTGATGCCGAGGATCTGGTAGCTCCAGCGGTCGCCGAAGCCCCACTCGTAGTTGCCGGCATCGACCCAGTGCTGCAGCCCGGGATGCATCGCCTCGACGTGATAGAGCTCGAGATAGATCTCCAGGAAAGCCTTCCAGTTGAACGGACACTCGTCGACCTGCAGGCGATCAAACACGTAGCCGCTGTAGTCGTAGTCGGCCGCGAGCGGAAAGTCCTTCAGGTCTTCATTCGGATCGCGCGGACCGGCGAAGAGCAGCCCGTGCCAGTTGTTGAGCGGCGTGCGGGGCAGGTTGCATTGCGGTGTCGTGTCGAAGTCGGGCGCGCCGAGCAGCTTGCCGTTCAGGTCGTAGGTCCAGCGGTGCGCGGGACAGACGATGTTCTGCACGTTGCCGCGCCGGTCGAGCAGTTGCGCTTGCCGGTGTCGGCAAACATTCGACAGCAGTTTCACGCCGTCTTCGCTGCGAACGAGCACCTTCCCGTTCTCGGTCCACGGCAGCACCTTGTAGTCGCCAACCTCGGGCACCATCAGTTCGTGGCCGACGTAGTTGGGGCCGCGGTTGAAGAGCAGGAGCATTTCGCGCTCGAACCACGCGGGGTCGACATACCAGCTGATCGGCAGCGGGTGCGTGCGTTCGAGCAGCCGCGGGTCGAGATTCGAGCGACGCGAAATCCTGGTTTCGGGTGCATTCATCGTCGAAGCCTCCGGTCGCGCTGTGTCTGCATCCGGCGCCGGATCATACGCGCCGCGAATGGCGATCAGCGCAGCAAGCGCGCGCCGGGCTGACCCCGGTCAACCTTGAGGCAGCACCCACATATTTGCCGAACAGCCAAGTGCGCCTCAGGCACAGCAGCCACCGTGCGACGACCAGCAATGCGCCGACCGCGCTGCACGGCTGGGCGCGCCGCCCGGCAAGCCACTGATCGGCGCGCGCGCGGCTCTCCTCAAGCACGTTTGCAGGCAACATCCGAAGCGCCAGCCAGATCAGGCCGGCCAGCAGCAGCACGTCGTCGAGGTGGCCAATGATCGGAATGGAGTCGGGAATCAGGTCGATCGGCGACAGCGCATACGCGACCACGAAGGCGCCGAGCAGGCGCGCACTCAACGGCGCCTGCGGATGCCGGTACGCGAACCATAGCGGCAGCGCGTCGCGCTTCGGTCGTTGAGCCCAGGCCTGCAGCCGGGGGCGCAGGCCCGCGGGTGAATTCATGGGCCGATCCGTTTCAGCGCCTCGCGCACGGTCAACGGCGACAGCCGATCACCATAATTGCGGCAGAAGGCGCGCACCTCGGCCGGCGCTGCGTAGGCGCGCTCGCGGAGCGCCCAGCCGATCCCCTTGCGCAGGAAGAATGCGTCCGAATCGATCGAAGGAAGGATGCACTCATACAGCAGTGTGGCGTCGAAGCCCGCTTTCATGCGCCGCTGGCACAGGATCGAGGCGCGCCGAAGCCAGATGTCCGAGCCGCGCGACCAGCGTCGCAGCGCCGGCTTCATCTGGGAGGGAAACTCCCGGAGTAGGTGCGGGATGGCGTTGCCTGAGATGTCGTCGCAGTAGTCCCACCAGGCGCCCTCGACGATGAGTCTTTCGAACACCGGCAGCAGCGTGAGGTCGACCAGGCGCGCGTTGCCGCCGGCGCAGGCCAGTTCGACTGCGCAGTAGCGCTCTTCGCGATGCGTGGCGTGGCGCCACAGCTCGCGCATGGTCTGCGCGAGTGTCGCTTTCGTCGCGATCGGATGACGACGGCATACCTCGCGCAACAGGCGGCGGCGCTCGGGTGTCTTGATGCCATGGAAAGGCAGCGATGACTTCATGTACGCCTGCATCGGCGCGGCGTTGCGCGGATCGGCGTGCGCGGAGAGCGTGCTGCGCAGGTCGTTGATCAGGGCGCGGAGTGCGGGCAAGACATGCTCGGATCGTTTACACAACTTTACACAGCGCACATGCGGGCGCAACGTCCATAGGTCAAAGTGTTGACCGTGGACGTGCGATGGCGTCCGGACACTGAGAGGAATTGACATGAGCGACAAGCAAGCGAACTCCGAATCAACAAACCCCGCGCCGAAAAGCCGCGCACGGCGCTGGACGCTGGCGGGCCTGGGCGTCGCCTCCGTGGCTGCGATTGCCGCCGCGGTGGGCGCGTCGGGCTGGCATGGGCGGGCGCACGCGCATGGATTCGGTCCGGGCGGGCGCGGTTTCATGGGCGGCGGCTTCGGCGGGGACATGGACCCGGAAGCGATGGGCAAGCGCCTGGACGCAATGGTGTCGTTCGCGCTCGCCGATATCGATGCCACCGCGGACCAGAAGAGCCGCATCAGCGCGATCGCCAAGCAGGCCGCGACCGATCTGGCGCCGCTGCGCAAGGTGCACCACGAGGTGCGCCAGAAGGCGATCGCGCTGCTGACGCAGCCGACGATCGATCACGCGCAGCTGGAAGCGTTGCGCGTGCAGCAGATGCAGCTCGGCGATACGGTGAGCCGCCGCATGGTGCAGGCGATTGCCGATGCAGCGGAGGTGCTGACCGCCGATCAGCGCGGCAAGCTGGCGCAGAAGTGGCAGGCACGCCACGGCGTCCGCAGCAGCTGATCGCGTGCGCGTAGCGTGCGGGCGGCCGTCGCCGCTGCACGCCACGCTCTACAGTCTGGTGGCCATGCCGGCGCCGCATCTCCTGGCCGGCGGTCCGCTGCCGCTTTCTTGTCCGTTCAATCTAATCGGGGTCGTGGTGATGGCATTTGCGGTCTGGTTCGCGGCGCGCGCCAAGCGCGAGTTTTGCGATCAAGCGACGCCGGTGCGGCCGGGAATACCGGCGCGCGCCCTGGTAATGACGGGGTTCTTCCGCCTTGCCCGCCACCCAATGTATATGGCGCTGATCCCGGCGGCGGCGGGCGGTGCGCTGGGCCTGGATAGTGTGACGCCGCGGCTGCCGGTTGCCGTGCTGGTGTGGATGCTCGACCGCTGTGCGCGTGCCGAAGAAGACGCGATGGCGCAACGGTATGGCGCCGCCTATGCCGCTTACCGCGCGCGGGTGCGGCGGTGGCTGTAGCCGCCGCGGTCGCGTCGCTGCACGGGCGGCCGCACAATAGCGCTGTGCCGAAACTGCTGCTGATCGACGACGACGCACGCCTTGCCACCATGGTGCGCGACTACCTGCATGACCACGGGCTCGATGTCAGTGTCGCGCCGGACGGCGCGCGCGGGCTCGCGCACCTGGCGCGCGAGGAGGTCGATGTCGTGATTCTCGACCTGATGCTGCCCGATGCGGACGGCCTCGATCTGTGCCGACGCATCCGTGCGCAGGGCGACGATGCCGGGTCGGTGCCGATTCTGATGCTGACCGCCAAGGGAGATCCGCTCGATCGCGTGATCGGCCTCGAGATGGGTGCCGACGACTATTTGCCGAAGCCGTTCGAGCCACGCGAACTTCTCGCGCGCGTCCGTGCACTGCTGCGACGGCGTCGCTCCGCACCGGACGATCAGGTACTGCGCTTCGGCCGGCTGGAGATCGATCGAGGTGCGCGCTTCGTGCGCGTCGGCGGCGAACTGCGCTCCCTAACCTCGTACCAGTTCGATCTGCTGGTTGCGCTGGCGGAACACGCGGGCCGCGTAGTGTCGCGCGAGCAGCTGATGGAATGGGTGCGCGGCGCTGCGCTCGATGCTTTCGATCGCTCGATCGACGTGCACGTCGCGCGGCTGCGGGCGCAGATCGAGGATGACGCTCGGTTACCGAAGCGCATCATCACCGTGCGCGGCGCCGGCTACGTGTTCGCGAAGGTGCAGGATTAATGACGCCTCGCGGACGCCTGTACTGGCGTATCTGGTTTGCGGTGCTGGCGAGCCTGATTGTCTTCACGCTGCTCGCAGGCGCGGCGTGGCGCTTTCTGGGCGAGCGCACGTTCGGCCCAAATGTGCGGGCATGGGCCGAGGTTGCCGGTTCCCTGTTGCCCCCCGCGACCGCGCCGTTGGAGGATCAACGCGCCGCGCTCCACGCCTGGCATGAGAAACTGCGCGCCGATCTTGCACTGTTCGCGGTCGATGGCACGCCAATCGCGGCCACTGCGCCCGATCTGCCATCGCCGCAGGACAACGACGAATGGATGGTGACGCGCCACGGGCCGGCCTTCGCGCTGCATTTGCCCGATGGCCGCGTGCTGGTCACGCGCCGCCACGGCAGCCGTCCACCGCCTCCGCTCGGTCTGATGTCGACCCTGCTGCTGCTCGCGCTTGCCGTGGGCATCGGCGCCTATCCTGTCGCGCGCCGCATCACCGGACGCCTGGAGCGCCTGCAGGCCGGCGTTGATCGATTGGGGCTGGGCGACCTCGCCGCGCGCGTGAAAGTCGAAGGACGCGACGAGATCGCGCAACTTGCGACACGCTTCAACGCTGCGGCGGAGCGGATCGAGCAACTGGTGCAATCGCATCGCGCGCTGCTTGCCAACGCCTCGCACGAACTGCGCTCGCCGCTGGCGCGCGTGCGGATGGTAGCCGAGATGCTGGGCGCCGATGCGCGGCCCCATCTTAAGCGCGAACTGGAGCGCGACATCGCGGAGCTCGACGCGCTGATCGATGAAATCCTGCTGTCGAGCCGGCTCGACGCGACCGATGTGCGCGGCGAATTCGAGCGCGTGGATTTCACCGCGCTGGTCGCGGAAGAATGTGGGCGCACCGGCGCGCAGCTCGCGGCGCGACCCGTTGTGGTGCGGGGATCACCGCGGCTGCTACACCGAATGGTGCGCAACTTGCTCGAAAATGCGCGGCGCTATGGGGGCGGCGCGCCGGTCGATGTGAATCTATCGGCCCAAGAATGCGTCGTGCTCGATGTCTGTGATCGCGGCCCCGGCATCGCCAGCGATGAGCGGGAACGAATCTTCCAGCCTTTCTATCGCGCGCGCGGTGCGGCGGAGTCGGCCGGCGGGGTTGGACTGGGACTGGCGTTGGTGCGCAAGGTTGCCGAGGAGCACGAGGGGCGTGTCGAGTGTCTGCCGCGCGAGGGCGGCGGCAGCGTATTCCGGGTTGAGCTGCCGCGCGCAGCCGACGGCTGAGACGCGCCGCGGCATTCGCCGTTGCAATTGCTCGGCAACCGATTCGACCGCGGAAGCGACTGCCTTCACGCTTTTGTGCGCTCGAATCGGTCGCTGGAAAAGCCGGCTCACGGTTGATCTGCTAACCCAGTTCATCAATCGATTTCGGCCAGCTTGCCTTGAGCAGCCGCGACAACGCGCGGTCGGCAAGGACCCTCCCGCCCGTCTGGCAGCGCGCGCAGTAGTTGGTTTCATTGTTGGCATAGACGATCCGCTGCACCGGCGCGCCGCACACGGGGCACGGCTGGCCGAACTTGCCGTGCACCGCCATCCCGGGGCGGAACGCGGTGACGTGCTCCGGAAACTGATCGGCGCTGTCGGCGCGCAGCCTGCCCGTCCACTCGGTCAGCACTTCACCGATCGCCGCGTGGAGACGGGCGATTTCCGCGGGCTTCAGCGACTGCGTCAGACCGATCGGGGAAAGTCGGGCGCGATGCAGAATCTCGTCGGAGTACGAATTGCCGATGCCGGCGAAGAGATGCGGATCGGTCAGAGCGTGCTTTAGGGTGTGATTGGCCTGCATGAGGCGCAGCTGAAACTCGTCGAGCGTCATCGCCAGCGGCTCAATGCCGCCCGGGTCGAAGGCGGCGAGTGCCTTGGCCCCGCGGACAAGGTGCAGCGATGCACGCCTCTTGCTCCCCGCCTCGGTGAAGGCCAGTGTGCCGTGGGCGAATACGAAGGTGGCGAGCGTGATCCGCGCCGGCGGTTTCCTGGCGGACAAGAGCCAGCGCAGGCGCCCCGCGACCATCAGATGCATGACCGCGTGCAACTCATTGTCGAACGACAGCACGATGCGTTTGCCGATGCGCGACGATCGTATGAATCGCCGTCCCTCGAATGCGCTGGGCTTTGGCTCGACACTGCGCAGCACGAAGGGATTCAGCAGCGCCAGTTTCTGCAGCTCCTGGCCGTCAAGCAGGCGGTCGAGGTGCTCGCGATAAACGGTGAGGTCGGGCAGCTCCGGCATCGAAAGCGTGCGTTGTAACTACGTGAGTTGGTCGCGGCGCACCGCGTCCCCCGCCGCGCCGGGCGTCATGCGGCGCTCAAACGTATTACGTTCCATCGGAGCTGCGCACAACGGCGGCCAGCCACTCGAAAAAAGTCAATTCGGCCCCAACTCCTGAAAATTCATGGTAGCGGCGCTATGCTCCGCGCCGAACAAGAGGAATTCCCCATGGCAGACAACAACTCGACGCGCGATGTGCGCATGGACGCCAACGACCTGTGGCGTGAGGAGATCGTGACCGACCGCAAGATCGGCACCATCCGCATGATGGTACCAATCAAGACCGACGGGTCAACCGATCCGGCGCGCGCCACCGTTTACACGGGCGAGGCGCAGATGATGACCAACATGGGTCCGTTGCCGATCAACTTCGAAATCGAGGCGAAGTCGCTCGCCGGCGCGGTCAACGGCTATGCTGCCGCGGCCAAGGTGGCGATCGAACGAACGGTACGCGAGCTGCAGGAAATGCGCCGCGAAGCGGCCTCCGGACTGGTGCTGCCCGGGCAGGGTGCGTTCGGTGCTGGCGGTATGCCGCCGGGTCTCGGTGGCGGGCGCGGCGGCAAGATCCAGATGCCGTGAGGCATTGAAGGGGGTCGCGCCTAAAGCTGGCGTGCTTCGAACGTATTGCGCGCCATGAAGCACCCGCCACTGAACGGCTATGCCGTTGCAGTGGGGGTTTCCTGTTTCCGCGACCGGTGCGCAGCAGCCTTCGGCTGCTGCGGCTTACCGTGGTCTCCGCAGGCGTTGTGATCGAGAGAACTCGACAACGGTTCGACCCCTTCCGAGTCTACCTTGTTGCGTGAAATCGAACACCGCTTCTTCGGTTCTTCCACCTCGATCGCGCCAGAAAGCAGCAGCCGAACGCCTCGCTTGGCGGGGACCTTGGCTGCGTTCGTATCGGCGTTTTCGGAGTGGCCGCAGGTCGTGCAGACGAACAAGGCTTGGGACTGCCTGTTGTCTGGGGTGGTGTGTCCGCAAGCGGAGCACTCCTGCGAGGAATGGTGCGGTGGCACCTTGATGAGCAACTTGCCGCGCCGCTGCACCTTGTAATCGAGGTACAGCGCCATCTTTGCCCATGCCGAGGCAAGGATCGACCGGTTGAGGCCGGCCTTTTGACGGACGTTCTTGCCGGGCGCGTCGGCCGCACCCTTGGCCGATGCGGTCATGTTCTTCGTGCGCAGGTTCTCGAGCACGTACAGCAAGAAGCGCTCGTCCTTTGCCAGCGCGTGACTCGTTTGATGGGCGAACTCCTGCCGAAGGTCCGCGCCATAGCGCTTGCAGCGCGCAACGCGAGCGTTCGCCTTGCGTCGGTTCTTCGAACCCTTGAGGCGGCGAGCCGCGATGCGCTGCCAGCGCTTGACTTGGCGTTCTTTCCCGGCCGTCCGCTTTCATCGATGCACTGCGCTGTATCCAGGCGCGCATTCAAGTACAACGCGGCCGGTCGCTCCACCGCGATGGCGGCGTGCGGTGGCGCTAACGGTCAGTCGTAGTGATGGTGCGTCGTCCTCCAGTATCTCTTCGCATGGCCGGGCGGCACAAACCATGGCTGGCGATAGTAGATGGGTGCCGGCAAGAGCATGCGCGGCGGTGCGACCAGCAGACTCGGTGCCGGGTAGTACACCGGCGCCGGTGCGACGGTGACGGGCGGCGCGTAGACCGGAGCGGGGTAGGCCGGACCATAGACAGGATACGGATATGGTGTGCCGAAGCGGATGCCGATCCCCGGCGTATCGATTTGTACGGACACTTGCTGCGCCAGTGCGGCGCCGAGCGGTACGCAAGCCGTGCCCGCGATCAGTACGGATGCGGCGATGAAGATGAATCGGTTTGTCATGTCGTTGCTCCCGAAGTGGGATGCAGCACATCCCTGTCCAGAACAACGCCACCGGCGTCGTCGCGCCGACCGGAACCTGTATCAGTGTTTTGCCAGTTGTTACGGCCGCGCTACTTCTTCGCTGGGAGCGCCTCGGGACACGGACGGTCGGAGAACAGCTTGCGGCCGTCGACGATGCACTGAAACATCTTTCCCGGTGCCATCAGCACTTCCGCCGCGTTCACTGCCTCGGGTGTGCGCTCCTGTGCATCAACCGGTGCGCCTGATACCGGCGTCACAGGAACGATCGTGACCGAATTCATGGCGCGCGGTGGCACGGACCAGCGATAGACCAGGAGTCCCAGGCAGGCAAGCAATACGCCGCCGACGACGAGCGTGAGAATGCGCAGCGACAGATCGACGAAGCGATCGCCCGTGGTTTGCATTGATGTGGATCGAGGCGGATGGCGAAACGCGCGAAGTGCGAATTATCGCGCATTGCGCTCTGCAATCTGACAAATTCACGTGATTGTGTCTAGGCGCGCGCGCCGTCCGGAGCAGGTGTGTTACGGCGATCGTGGTCCTGCCGGCGTGGGGGCGCGGTCAGCGCATTTGCGTGCTGGAAAGCGGCCGCCGGCCGCGCGATGATCGGCGCCCCAATGCAAAGGAGGGCGACGATGGACGTGTACAGAACTCATGGTGCATTCAGCTGGTCCGAGCTCATGACGAGTGATCCTGCGGCGGCGCGCGCGTTTTACAGCAAGTTGTTCGGTTGGAACGCCAAGGACATGCCGATGCCAAACGGCACCTACACAACGTTTCAGGTCGGGGATACGTCGGTCGGCGGCATGATGAAGATCCCAGACCAGGCCGTGGGCATGCCGCCGACGTGGGGCGTGTACGTGACGGTGAAAGACGTCGATGCCACGGTCAAGGAGGTCGAAGCGCTCGGCGGCAAGTTGATCATGCCGCCGTGGGACGTTCCCGGCGTTGGCCGCATGGCGGTGATACAGGATCCGCAGGGTGCGAGCCTGTCGGTGATCACGTATTCGATGCCGGGATGAAAAAAACAAGGGCCCGACGGGAGGAGATCCGATCGGGCCCAAACCACCATTGCAGGAGGTGGAGGAGACAACGGGTTCGATTGCGGAGGCAATCGAATTACGGGATCTAGCGTCCCACTTTCTGGAACGCAGTGCCAGCAATGCGAGATGCGCGGGTGCTTGCGGCCGACAATCGCGACATTGCGGTCGTCGACGCGTCATTGCGCGGAGGGCGCCCTCATCCGTTCGACCCATCCCGGTACGCGCCGCTCCAGTACTCGCACGATGTTTTCGCTGGCGCGGGCCCTCATCTCATCGGTCGGCTGTGATGTCGCCGGCATGGCGCGATAGCTGCGCGCCGTCAACGCAGCGGACTGCGCCTGCGCCAGCGGCGTGACGGCCAGCGCATAGATGTCGGTTGGATTCGTCAATGCGGCGCGCGTCGTCTGCGCGAAGAACGGCACGAATTGACCGCCGCTCGCCGCCAGCCCCTGGTAGTCGCCAAGGAACAGGCCGCTGGCGTTCGGCGCGATCGCCAGGTCAAATGGACCAGCCACGCGTAACTCGCGCCACGTGACGCCGCCGTCGCGAGAGCGCGTCAGCCAGAGTTCCGTCGGCAGGGTGGCGGTATCGGCGGTATTGCTGCGCAGGTCGAAGTACGTGACGCCGATCGTTCCATCGGCCAGCACGCGGATCTGCGGCGTGAAGGCGTGCACGCTTGTCACCGCGTTGATCTGCGTCGGCGGCGCCGACCACGTGAGGCCGCCGTCGGTCGAGCGTGAGAAGGCAATGCCCTCGATGCCGTTGACGAAGCGGCCGTCCTGCCACACAACGTACAGGTTGCCGTTCGGGGCGGCGGCGATTTGCGGCAGCAGGGCGCCGTCGCGAATCGCCTGGCCGCCCGGTGCGGGATCGCGTGCACCGCCGGCCAGGTTGTCGGCGATCTTGATCGGCGCCGTCCAGTTCACTCCCTTGTCGGTCGAACTCATCGCGACGATTTCCGAACGCTGCGTATTGTTGACGGTCGTGGTGCGCGTGAAGACGTTGACCAGCGCCCCGCTCGGCAACACGGCAATGACGCTTCCCAGCGTCTGGGCGTTGGAACCCGGGTCGTACAGCACGCGCGCCGCCTCCCACGTTGCGCCGCCGTTGGTGGTGCGGGCAAACCATGCTGGACCGCCGCCGCTCGGCTGCAGCCGATCCCACACCGCGTAGACGAAGCTGGAATCAGTCGGGTCGGCCGTGATCGTGTTCTTGTCGTTGAACGCGAGCGCGCCGTCGCGGATCAGCGTAATTGGCTGTTCCCAGGTTCGCCCACCGTCGAGCGAGCGCGCCACCCGCATCGCGCTCTCGGAGCCGGCGGAAAACGCCGCACCGCCCGTTACGGCAAGCGCCATCCAGTACGCAACACCGTTAGGCGAAAGCGCGACCCATGGATCGGTCGCACGTTCGAAGTCGCCGCCGTTGACGACGGCGCCGAGGGTACAGATTGAAAACGGCGCAGTGGTCCGCGACCATGTCAGGCCGCCATTGAAGGACGCGGCGGACACGACCGCCTGTGATCCACCTCCCGACCAGCGATTCTGTTGCCACGTGCCGATGAGATGGAGCGGATTGGCGGGATTCACCGCGACGTACGGCTCGACCTTCGCATTCGGATAAAGCGTGCCGGCCGCAGGCAAGGTTGCACACGCGGAACTCGTCGTCAATGCGCCCGATACGCGCGCGCTCTCAGGCGGATCGACAAAAGCGGGTGCCGGAGGTGGAGGTGGCGCGCCGGAGCCAGCGTTGCCGCCGCAGGAAACAAGCAGGCTAGTTGCGCATGCGGCAACGAAGAGTCTTGAGTTGATCATGAAGCTTCCTTGGCCATGACGAATGCGATCGCGCGAGTCTAGACGCGAGCTCTCATCGCGCGCCGCTCCCTAGCCTTTAGCACTGAGCAGGTCGGCGCTACAACGTTGCCATGATTGCAGATGCAAGGCGAGCGGCTCAGTCCGCGCGCAGCGCCAAGGTCTCGGGATGGCGTTGCATGTACGCGCGCACGTATGAGCAGCGTGGTCGCACCTTCAGCTTTTGCTGCGCGGCCCAGGTGAGCGCCGCGCGTACCAGCGCTCCTGCGATGCCTTTGCCCTCGAGCGATGGCGCGACTTCGGTATGCACGAGGTGCATCACGCCGTCGACCATGCGGTAGTCGCAACGGCACAGCCAGCCGTCGATGCGCGCCTCGAAACGGCCGGCTGCTCCGTTGTGCTCGATGTGAAGGTCCTGTGGTTTCATGTTCAACTTTTCGGGCGCCAGCGTAGCGCAGGAGACAATCTTGCGGCAGTTGAAAACGTCACCCGCGGCACCCATCTGCAGGCGCAGGATGGCGTCGCTGCCAGTGGTCCCGAAAGCAAAGCAGGGGAGGAGTGATGAATTGGCTGAATACGCGCGCCTCGCGCATCGCGTTGCTGCTACTGGCGACGCTGCTCGGCGCCGGCTCCGCGCTGGTGCTGGCGCAGAACCCGCCGCGCGCGGAGCCGCGCGTCGTGGCGCCGCGTGGTCCGCTGATGCCGGGCGAGCAAGCACTCGTCAGCCTGTTTGAAGGTGCGGCACCATCGGTGGCGTACATCACTACCGAAGTCGTGCAGCGCACCGGGTTCTTCACCGCCGAGGTGGGGCAGGGGGCAAGCAGCGGATTCGTGTGGGACAGTGCCGGCCACATCGTGACGAACAACCACGTGGTCGAAGGCGCGCGGCGCGTGTTCGTGCGCCTCGACGCCGGCGATCCGATCGAAGCCGCGCCGGTGGGCTTTGCGCCCGAGTATGACCTGGCGGTCGTGAAGCTGAAACGCTTGCCCGTGGGCCTGAAGCCGATTCCGATCGGCAATTCAGGCAACCTGAAGATCGGGCAGAGCGTGTTTGCGATCGGCAACCCCTTCGGTCTGCAACGCACGCTGACACAGGGCATCGTCAGCGCGCTCGATCGCGAATTGCCGACCATCGAGGGCTATCGCGAAATCGCCGGCGTGATCCAGACCGACGCTGCCATCAATCCGGGAAACTCCGGCGGACCGCTTCTCGACAGCGCAGGACGCCTGATCGGCGTGAACTCGGCGATCCGTTCCGCGAGCGGCAGTTCTGCCGGGGTCGGATTTGCAATTCCGGTCGATCTCGTCAATCGCATCGTGCCGGCGCTGATCGCGCGCGGCCATGCGCCGCTGCCCGGTATCGGCATTACGCCGGTTGAGCCCGATCTGGTCGCGCGCGCCGGTATCCGCGGCGTTGTGATCGACCGCATCGCGCGCGGTGGACCGGCGGCAGAAGCTGGATTGCAGCCTCTGAATCGCCAGAACGGAGATCTCGGCGACATCATCGTCGCGGTCAACGGTCGGCGCATCGAGAACCTGTCGGGCTTTGCCGCAGAACTTGATCGCGCTGCCATTGGCAATCAGGCCGAACTGACGGTCAGCCGCGGCAGCCAGGAGCGACGCGTGCGCGTCAGGGTGATCGATCTGCGGCGTTGAAAAACGCATGCGCGCGCTCGATCAGCACAGCAGCTTTTGTGTACCCGGGGGCCAACAGCGCATAGTGGCCGCCGTGCTCGGCAAAGAGCGTCGGGAACCCCTGAACCTCCCACTCGAGCGCACGCCGGAAGTCGGCGCGGGTCGCTGCCATCATCGTGTCGCTTTCCAGGGATCGAGCGAAATTGGTCGCGGTGTGCGATAGGCCGCTCTCGCCGCACACTCCCACGTAGAGCTCGATCAGGACATCGGCGCGCGTCACGTCGCGCGCCTGCGCATAGAACGCGCGCTGAACGGCGCTGAACATCGGCCAAGCCAGCGCCGGCACGAGGCTGCGCGCGGTGACGACCGCTCGGCACGCGGGCTCGGTGTCGTAAACGAAGTCCTCGCGCGCGAGCAGCCGTCGATCAAAGGGTACGCCGCTGGCGCTTTCGACTTGATCCCAGTGATGGGCGAGCGTATTGCGCGAGTCCGCGTCCATCACGCGCGTGTTGTAGGCGCGCAGACCGCCCAGCACGAGGTGCAGGGACTGCTCCGGAAACTGATTCAGCAACGCCTGCAGCTCCGGGCCGAAGCCGTAGCACCAGGAGCACATCGGATCGGCGACGTAGATCAGCACAGAAACGTCTGCTCCGAAGTTCGCGGCCCTCAGCGACCGCGCTTTGCTGCCGCGGTCCAGCCCGGCGGCAGATTGGCCCGCGTCTGTGGATCGACTTCAGATCGATGGGGCCGCGCACCGTGCAGCGACCGGCGTGCCGGGTCATTCGTAGTGCGCTGTGTTGGTGCGGGCACGGCGCTGTCGCTCTGCTTGCGGCGTGAATCGGTTTCGCGTCTCGGCGCAGCGTGATGCTTTGCCGGGGGCGTGCCGCGGCGCGGTGCGGCGGTCCGCTGCACAGGGCGCGACGAGCGGGGCGCGCGCTCCACTTCGGCGTCGTGCGACATGGCAATTGATTCGAATCCGGTCACGACTTCTTGCGGCAGCTGGCGCCGGATCACCCGCTCGATGTCGCGCAACAGTCCGCGCTCTTCGGGTGCGACGAGCGAGATCGCTTCGCCGCTGGCGCCGGCGCGGCCGGTGCGACCGATCCGGTGCACGTAATCCTCCGGCACATGCGGCATATCGAAGTTCACCACGTGCGGCAGGTTGTCGATGTCCAGACCGCGCGAGGCGATGTCGGTGGCGACCAGCACCTGCAGCTTGCCGCTCTTGAAATCGGCCAGCGCGCGCGTGCGCGCATTCTGGCTCTTGTTGCCGTGGATCGCCAGCGCCGGCACGCCGTGCTTGTCGAGTTGCGTAGCGAGGCGATTGGCACCGTGCTTGGTGCGCGTGAACACGAGCACCTGGAACCAGTTGTTCTCGCGCACCAGATGCAGCAGCAGTGCCGCCTTGCGCTTGCCTTCGACCGGCAGCACTTTCTGTGCGATCGTCTCGACCGTGCTGTTGCGCGCCTCGACCTGGATTTGAAGCGGATCATGCAGCAATCCCTGCGCCAACTGCCGGATCTCGTCCGAAAACGTGGCGGAGAAGAGCAGGTTCTGCCGTTGGCGCGGGAGCGCCGACAGGATGCGCTTGATATCGGGCATGAAGCCCATGTCGAGCATGCGATCGGCCTCGTCAAGGACCAGTACTTCGACCTGCGACAGATCGACGGTGCGCTGGCCATGGTGATCGAGCAGGCGACCCGGCGTGGCGACCAGGATGTCGACGCCCTGTTTCAGCACGGTGAACTGCGGCCGGATCGACACGCCGCCAAAGACGACCGTCGACTTGATCGGTGAATGCTTGCCGTAGACGCGCACGCTTTCCTCGACCTGTGCCGCGAGTTCGCGGGTCGGCGTGAGGATCAGAGCGCGGATCGGCCGGCGGCCTTTGTTTGCAGCGGCCGGCGTGGCCGCCAGGCGCTGCAGGATCGGCAGTACAAAACCGGCGGTTTTGCCGGTGCCGGTTTGCGCACCGGCGAGCAGGTCGCGGCCTGCGAGGACGGCGGGAATCGCCTGCAGTTGTACGGGGGTCGGCTCCTTGTAGCCGACATCGGTTGTCGCGCGCACGAGTGCGTCAGACAAGCCAAGGCTTGCGAATGACATGATTGCTTTCGAGATGCCAGCCTGCCGCAGACGCAGCGGCGCAGAGCGCTGCTTGCGTTGTGTTCATCGACCAGCCGATTGCAGACGAACGGGGTATTTCGGTGAGGCGGGCCCTTCGCAGGCGCCTCGTCAGGATTGACAGCGGCAAAGGCTCGTCGATCAGGAATCGACGGCGCTGGTCACATGCCGCATGCGCGCAGTATAACAGCTTGGCGCGAACGGCCGACATCGTCCGTCCGTTCCGGCCGGGCCGGCATGCCAACCGGAACTTGCGCCTGCTTATACAAGTGTATAGAGTTTCCTGTTCTTCTTATACGTCTGTACAAGACATGGCCGCTGCGACCGATGCCGGGGCAACGCGCAGGCGCCTGCTGCGCGCCGGGCTGGCGATTGCGCGCCGTGCCGGCCTGCGCGCGGTCACGGTGCGCGGCGTGGCCGCGCGCGCCGACGCCAACCTCGGCAGTTTCGTTCATCACTTCGGCACCCGCGACGCGTTCATTGCCGAGCTGCTCGAGCGCTGGTACGCGCCGCTGATGGGCCGGCTCGACGAGGTCGCGCAGGTCGAGGAATCGCCCCTGGGGCAATTGCACGCGCTTGTGATGCAGCTGGTGCGCTGGGCAGTTGCCAACGCCGGCTTCATCGCGCACCTGCTCCAGGATGCCGCACAGGGCGAGGCAGCCGCGGGCCGATTTCTCAAGGCGATGCCGGCGCACCATCCCGCACGCTTGCTTGCGGCGATCCAGAAGGCGCAGGCCGCCGGCGAAGTGCGACGCGAGAATCCGGTGCATGTGCTGGTGTTCATCTTCGGTGCGCTGGCGCTGCCGGCGCTTCTGTTCTCCGGCCGCGATCTGCGCCGCCTCCTTCCGCGCGAATTTTCGGAACGGATCACGTCGTTCGCGATTGAGCCGGCTGAAATCGAGCGGCGCCTCGACTGGGTGCTGCGCGGACTCGCGCCATGAGGAGTCCTCAATGATCCCATTGCATTCGATTCGAATCGCCGTGCTGCTCGGTGCCGTCACCTCGCTCGCCGCATGCTCGCGCGGAGGCGATGGTGCATTGACCGGTTACGCGGAGGCCGATCTGGTCTATGTCGCCGCATCGGCGGCCGGCACGCTGGAGAAGCTCGCGGTGGCGCGCGGTGCGCAGGTCGAGAAGGGCGCCGTGCTCTTTTCGCTCGACAACGACGCGGAAGAGTTCGGCAGGGCGGCGGCGCAGGCGCGAGAGCAGCGCGCCGCAGCGCAGGCGGCCAACCTGCGCAAGGGTCGGCGCGCGCAGGAGATCGCGGCGATCGAGCAGCAGCTCACCCAGGCGGGCGCCAATCTGGCGGCGTCGAAATCGCTGCTCGAGCGCAACCAGCAACTGGTCAAGCAGGGCTTCGTCGCCGACACGCGCCTGGACGATCTGGTCGCGGCACGCGACCGTGATGCGGCGCGTGTAGCCGAACTGCAGGCGCAGCTAGCAGTCGCGCGCGACGCCGCTCGGCCCGACGAGATCGTCGCCGCCGATGCCGAGCGCCGCGCGGCAGGTTTCGATCTCGCGCAGAGCCAGTGGCGCGAGGAGCAGAAGCAGCGCGTCGCGCCCGCTGCCGCGGTCGTGTACGACGTGATGTTCCGCCTCGGCGAGTGGGTGCCGGCCGGCGCGCCGGTCGTCGTACTGCTTCCCAACGGCGCGGTCAAGGTGCGCTTCTTCGTGCCGCAGTCGCTGCTGTCCGGCATCGCACTCGGTCAGAGTGTGAGCGTCTCATGCGATGGTTGTCCGTCCGGCATGACAGCGACCGTCGCTTACATTTCACCGCAGGCAGAATTCACGCCCCCGGTCATCTACAGCAACGAGAATCGCGACAAGCTGGTGTTCATGGTCGAGGCGCGGCCCGGCAATGATGCGGCGCGAACGTTGAAGCCGGGACAGCCGCTCGACGTCCGGCTTGCCGCGCGCTGAGGCCGCGATGGAATTCGCGATCGACGTGCATGGACTGACCAAGTCCTTCAATCACCGCAAGGTCGTCGACGATGTAGCGATTCAGGTGCGCAAGGGCGAGATCTGCGGCTTTCTCGGCCCCAACGGCAGCGGCAAGACGACAACGATTCGCATGCTGTGTGGTTTGCTCGAGCCCGACGCGGGCGAGGGCACCTGCCTCGGCTATGACATCCGGCGCGAGGCGCGACGGATCAAGCTGCGCGTTGGCTACATGACGCAGCGCTTCGGCCTGTACGAGGACCTGTCGATCGAGGAGAACCTGGCCTTCATCGGGCGCGTCTACAACATGCCCGATCGCAAGCTGAGGCTGACCCAGGCGCTCGAGCGGCTCGGGCTGCTAGAACGGCGCAAACAACTGGCCGGCACCCTTTCAGGCGGCTGGAAGCAGCGCTTGGCGTTAGCCGCGTGCCTGCTGCATCAACCCGATCTGCTGCTGCTCGATGAGCCGACCGCCGGCGTCGATCCGAAGGCGCGACGCGATTTCTGGCAGCAGATCCATGCGCTCGCCGCCGAAGGACTCACGGTGCTTGTCAGCACGCATTACATGGACGAGGCCGAGCGCTGCCACCGGCTCGCGTACATCTCGTATGGCCGCCTGCTCGCGACCGGCACCGCGGAAGACGTGATTCGCACCGCCGGCCTGCATACCTGGGAGGTGCGCGGGCCGGAACTTGCGCGCGTGCTCGAACTGGTCAACGGCGATCCGGACTGGATGGCGGCGCAGTTCGGCAACGTTATTCACGTCAGTAGCGCGACCCGCAATGATCTTACCGACTGGCTGCGCACACAGGACCGGGAACAGGTGCGCTGGCAGATCGAACCGATTGCGACCGGCCTGGAAGACGTGTTCATCGCCTTGACGCAGGATGCGCGTGACAACTTTGATTGACCCTTCGCGCAGCGCCGTAACCACTCCTCTGCCGCCAGGGGCGAGGGGCGGGGGAGAGTTTCACACCGCGTGGCGCTCGGGGCTTGCGCGCGTCTGGTCGCGCGTGATGTCCGTATTGGTCAAGGAATTGATTCAGCTGCGGCGCGATCGATTGACGTTCGGCATGCTGTTCGGGATTCCGCTGGCTCAGCTGATGCTGTTCGGTTATGCGATCAATACCAATCCGAAGAACCTGCCGACGGCGGTGGTGGCGCTCGATCAGTCTCCCTTCGTGCGCTCGATCGTGCGCGCGACCGAGAACACCGGCTATTTCCGCATCGTCCTTGTCGGCACCGAACGCGAAGCCGAGCACCTGATCGCCGAAGGTGAAGTGCAGTTCGCGCTGGTGTTCTCTTCTGACTTCACCAAGCGATTGCTGCGCGGCGAGCGTCCACCGCTGGTCGTGTACGCCGACGCGACCGATCCGGCAGCTACCGGCGCTTCGCTTGCCGCGTTGGCGCGGCTGCCTGAAGTTGCGCTCGCGCATGACCTGCGCGGACCGCTGTCCGGCCTGCGCATCGATGCGGCGCCGTTCGAAGTCCGCGTGCACCAGCGCTACAACCCGGAAAGCATTACCAGCTACAACGTCGTGCCGGGGCTGATGGGCGTGATCTTGACCATGACGCTGGTGATGATGACGTCGATGGGCATGACGCGCGAGCGCGAGCGCGGCACGCTCGAAAACCTTCTCGCCACGCCGGTGCGTCCGGTCGAGGTGATGGTCGGCAAGATCCTGCCGTACGTGGCGATCGGCGCGGTGCAAGTGCTGATCGTTTTGGCTGCGGCGCGAGTGCTGTTCGAAGTGCCGATGGTGGGCAACTTGCTGCTGCTTGCGGGTGCGATCCTGCTGTTCATCGTTGCCACGCTGGCGGTCGGCTTCACCTTCTCGACCATCGCGCGCAGCCAGATGCAGTCGATGCAGATGACGATGTTCTACTTCCTGCCGAACATCCTGCTGTCGGGATTCATGTTTCCGTTCCGCGGCATGCCAACTTGGGCGCAGTGGCTGGGTGAGGTGCTGCCGCTCACGCATTTCCTGCGCATCGTGCGCGGCGTGATGCTCAAGGGCGCGCAGCTGCACGACGTGGCGCCGCAGATATGGGCAATCTTGGCGTTCACGATTATCGCCGGGACGATTGCGCTGCTGCGCTACAAGCAAACGCTCGACTGATCAGATCGGCTGCGTTCGAAGTTCAAGCCAGGCCAGCACGTCGCCAGAAGCCAGCGGCGCAAGGCGACGTCGGACTTCCGTATGGTACGCATTGAGCCAGGCGATCTCGTCGTCGCGCAGCAGCGCGCGCTCGATGCAGCGCGTGTCGATCGGGCACAGCGTCAAGGTCTCGAACTTCAGGAACTCCCCGAATTCGCCGCTGTGCGCGGGAACATTCAGCAGGAGGTTTTCGATCCGCACGCCCCAGCGCCCCGGGCGATAGATGCCGGGTTCGTTGCTGGTGATCATGCCCGGTTCCATCGCTGTGTGCGCCTCGGGTGGCAGGTGCGGCGAGATGCCGTGCGGTCCTTCATGCACATTGAGCGCGTAGCCGACGCCATGGCCGGTGCCATGACCGTAGTCGATGCCCGCGGCCCAGATCGGTGCGCGCGCCAGCGTGTCGAGGAGCGGCGACTTGGTTCCGCGTGGGAACATCGCCAGCGACAACTGGATCATTCCTTTCAACACCAGCGTGTAGTCGCGCCGCTGTTCCGCCGTGATGCCGCCGATCGGCACGACGCGCGTGATATCGGTGGTGCCGTAGTCGTACTGCGCGCCCGAATCGATCAGCAGCAGTCCATGGCCGTTCGCGCCGGCGTCGCTGATCACCGCGTGTGATTCCTCGGTGGCGCGATAGTGCGGCAGCGCACCGTTGGCATTGAAGCCGGCAATGGTCGAGAAGCTCGGTGACACGAAGCCGGGCCGCTTGGCGCGAGCGGCGGTGATGCGATCGTCGATCGTCAATTCAGTGATGCGCTCGCCGCGCGCGAGCGCCTGCTCGAGCCAGGCGAAGAATTCGCACAGGGCGGCGCCGTCCTGCTCCATTGCGCGGCGCACGTGTGCAATCTCTTCGCCGGTCTTGCGACTCTTGGCCAGCGTCGAGGGGTTGATCGCTTCGACGATACGCACGTGCGCAGGCACTTTTTCCCGCAGTCCGAACGTGATGCGCTTGGGGTCGATCAGCAGCGACGCCGTGCGCGGCAGATTGGCGAGGGCGGTGTGCGCCCATTCGTACGGACGCACGTCGACGCCTTCCGCCTCGAGTTGATCGGCAAGCCGCGGCGGGGTCTTGCCTTCGCCGACGAAGAGCGTAGCGCGCTGCGGCCCGATCAGTGCGTGCGCAATGAACACAGGGTTGTACGAAACATCGGCGCCGCGCAGGTTGAACAGCCAGGCGATGTCGTCGAGGGTGGAAACGAGGTGCCAGTCGGCCCCGGCCGCATTCATTTCCGCGCGCAACGTGGCCAGCTTGTCACGTCGTGCCACCGGCGCGAACTCGCGCGTATGCTCGCGTATGGCGGCATTCGGAAGCGCCGGCCGGTCGCGCCACACGCGGTCGAGTAGATCGATGTCGGTGCGCAGCTTCACGCCCTGCGGTATGAGTTTTTCGCTCAGGGCTCGGGCCTGTGCCAGCGACAGCACGGCGCCATCAACGCCGACAGTTGCCCCGCTCGGCATCTGCGCGGCCAGCCAGTCGATGTGTGCACTGGCGGCTGCACTGCCGATGCGCATCACGGCGACGCCCGTGCCCGCAGTCTGTGTCTCAGCCTGCGTCCAGTAGCGGCTGTCGACCCAGAGCCCGGCGAACTCGGCCGTGACGATCAGCGTGCCGACCGAGCCGGTGAATCCGGAGAGCCAGGCACGGCCCTGCCAGCGCGCCGGCAGGTACTCGGATAGATGCGGATCGGCAGACGGCACGAGCCAGGCTGCGATCGACTCGGCGCGCATCGCGGCGCGCAGCGCATCGATGCGACGGCGGATTTCGGCGCGTGGAGCAGCAAGCGTGTCCATACTCAGGCGGCGCGGTGATGCGTGCGAAACGCGAGGTGGCGCAGTCTACGCCGGCGCATCCTGCAAGCCGGACGTCGGGCACGACCGGCCTAATACGCTTGCATGAAAGACAAACTCGCCGCGCTGGGGCTACCTTGAAGTCCTGCAGACGAATGCGCGGCGGCCGCCCGGCGCTCCGTCCTCCAAGCCCGGCCCCGGTTGACCGCCGTGCATCGTCTGCAACCTTCATCTGTGTTCTCCTCGACTTCGCCGCGCACACCCCGCGCGGCTTTTTTTTGCGGCTCGCGTTTCAAGCCGCAGGCCGCGCAGGGCCGGGGTATCGAGGATGCAAGCGCCATCGGGCAGCGCGTGCAGCGTGCGCGCCCTCGTCGTGTGGCGCCCGGCTGACCTCGATGCGCACGCTGCCGGTTGATTGCGCCAAAGCGCCGGGCAGGGTGTTGGTCAGCGTCGACCTGCCGGCACCCGATGAGCCGAGCAGTACCACGGTCTGGCCTAGGCCGAGGAATGGCAACAGTCCGTCGCGCGCGCCCGGATCGAGCGTATTGACGGCATGCTGCGCCACGCTGCCCGGCTCCAGAAGTGAACAGCGCCCGACGAACCGAACACGAAGCATTGCGCGATGTGCGTCCAGCGTCATTGTGCGTCGCCAACGGCGTCGGGCTTTCGCAACGCCGAATGCATTCGGCTAATTGGCCTGTGCGTCGCTGCGGTATCGCGCGTCGCCGGCAGGCGATACAGCTCGCCGTGCCGATCAATCTCGAGACGTCGCGCCTGCAGCGCGGACTGGAGTGATCCTGCTGCGCAATTGCCACAGGCCATCGATCGCAAAGATCGCGAGCGCGATCCCGATTAGTCCATAGCCGACCGCTCTTGTCGCTGCAAACGGCTCGTGATAGAGCCAGACGCCTGTCAACAATTGCAGCGTTGGCGAGATGTACTGAAGAATGCCCAGGTGAGCGAAGGCAATTCGGCGCGCGGCAGCGGCGAACAGCAGTAGTGGGATCGCCGTGACTGGCCCGAGCGCTGCCAGCAGCCATTGCACGGTGGCGGAGCTGTCGATGAACGCGCTCTGCCCATGCGCCGCGAGCCATGTGAGATACCCGAGCGCGAACGGGAACAGCAGCGCCGTTTCGAGGGCGAGCCCTTCGATGGCACCGAGCGCCCCGGTCTTGCGCAGCAGTCCGTACAGGCCCCAGGTCATTGCGAGCGTCAGTCCGATCCACGGCAGGTGGCCGGCTTCCCAGGTGAGCCACGTCACGCCGACAGCGGCAATGGCCACCGCGGTCCACTGTGGGCGGCGCAGCCGCTCATGAAGCACAAACGCGCCAATCAAGACGTTAACGAGGGGGTTGATGAAGTAACCGAGACTGGCATCGACCACGTGGTTGGCGTTCACGGCCCAGATGTAGATGCCCCAGTTGAGGGCCACGAGCGCGGCGCTGGTGACAAAGGTCGCGAGTACGCGCGGCCGATGAAGGAGCCCCGGCAACCACTTCCAGCGCTGCAGCAAGGTGAGCAGCAGCGCGCAGAAGAGGAGTGACCACGTCATTCGGTGCGCGAGGATCTCCGACGCGGGCAATCCTTGCAGCGCCTTGAAGTAGAGCGGAAACAGGCCCCACAGCAGGTAGGCCGCCGCGGCATACAGGAGACCGGCTTTCATCGAATCGAGGCGCGACGCGAGGCAAGGTGGTCATTATCCTGGTCCACCCGATCAGAGCTACGCAAGCAAATAGTTGACAAAGGCAACGAACTGCGCAAGAGTCTTACAACGGCTCGCGGAGCAGACGATGAGTACGGCAACGCTGGAGCGCGCGATTGCCGAGGTGCGCGCCTTCAATCGCTTCTACACGCAGAAGATCGGCGTCCTGAACGAGAGTCTGCTGGCGAGCCCGTTCACCCTGACGCAGGTGCGTGTGCTGTGGGAGCTTGCGCACCACGCGGACCTCGCCGCCGGTGCGCTCGCGCGTACGCTCGGGTTGGACCCAGGGTATCTGAGCCGCATCCTAGCCGACCTCGAGCAGCGCGGTCTGCTCGCGCGCACAACTTCGTCCACGGATCGCCGGCGCAGACATCTGTCCTTGACGAAGAAAGGCGCGCGTGCGTTTGCGCCGCTGGATGCGCGCTCACATGACGAGATCGCGGCGATGCTTGCTGCGCTGACCCCGGGCGAGGTGCATCGGCTGCTCGGCGCATTGCACACGGTGCAGTCGCTGCTCGGTGACCGTGGCAAGCGCGAGGCACCGTACCTGCTGCGCCCGCATCGCCCCGGCGATATCGGCTGGGTCGTCTCGCGCCACGGGGCCTTGTACGCGCAGGAGTACGCCTGGGATCAGACGTTCGAGGCACTGGTGGCCGAGATCGCGGCCGGTTTTCTGCGCAACTTCGATCCACAGCGCGAACGCTGCTGGATCGCCGAACGGGACGGTGCGCCCGTGGGCTCCGTGTTCTGCGTTGCACAGAGCAGGCGCGTGGCCAAGCTGCGTCTGCTGCTGGTGGAACCGGCCGCGCGCAGACTGGGGTTGGGCGATGCGCTGGTCGGCGAGTGCATTCGCTTTGCCCGCGCCACAGGTTATCGAACGCTTACGCTGTGGACGAACGACGTGCTGGTGGCGGCACGACATATCTACGAGCGGCGCGGCTTTCGCCTCGTCAGGGAAGAAAAGCACCACAGCTTTGGTCGCGATCTGATCGGCCAGTACTGGGAACTGCCGTTGCAATGACGCGCGCACTGCCCCTGCTCGCGGCGGCGGCGGTAGGCGTGCAGGTCGGCGCAGCGATCGTCGCGACGCGCTTTGTGATCAGCGAGACGACCCCGGCGGTCCTGGCGCTGGTGCGTTACTCGATCGGTCTGCTGTGTCTGGCGCCGTTCGCGCTGCTCGGCATCGGCCAGTTCGGCATCCTAGTTGCGCTGCTCTTTGCCACCATGCCATTGATGACGATGGCGCTCGGCGCCGCACTTGAGCGTGAACGCCTGACCACCCACGGCGTGCCGGGTGTGCTTCGATCGTCGGCGTCGGCTGCGTGTTGGGCGAGAAACTCGTCGTCGGAGCCAGCCGCGGCGAATGGCTTGGCGCGCTCGCGGTGCTGGCAAGTGCTGCCACTGGTGCGCTCTGCAGCGTGCTTTGTCGACCGTATCTGCGCCGCCATTCGGCGCTCGCGGTCGGCACGCTGGCGATGTTCGCGTCCGTGCTGGCGCTGGCGTTGCTGGCCGGCGCTGAGGGCTCTTTCGGGCAGCGGCCGCAGTTCACTGCTGGAAGATGGGGCGCAATTCTCTTCATCGGCGCCAGCAGTAGCATCGGCTACTTCCTGTGGCTATGGGCCCTGCGTCACGCCGAGCCGACGCGCGTGACGATCTTCCTGTCGCTGAGTCCAGTCACGGCGGCAATACTCGGCGCGCTGTTTCTGCACGAATCCCTGACCCACTGGCTGGTGCTGGGAGTCGCCTGCATCGTCTCCGGCCTTTGGCTGGCATACCGGCGCGTATCGGACAACGTCTAATTCAGACCCAGCCCATCGCACCGGCGAGGCCGCCGGCAGCGATCAGCCAAAGCAGATGGATCCGCGTGCGCCAGACCAGCAGTGCCGCAAGTACGGTCGCGATGATGTGCCGCCATCCCGGCGTCTGCGCGCTCAGAATCCAGCCCGTGGCGATCAGCAACGCGATCACGATAGGTGCCATGCCGACGTGGAACGCGCGCATCGCACGCTGGTCGCGGCGTGCGTGGCCCCAGCGTGCCGCGACAAACGCCAGTGTCGTCGAGGGCAGCAGGATGCCGAGCAACGTCGCGGCAGCGCCAACCAATCCCGCCGCCTGATAGCCCATCACTGCGACGAACAGTACGTTCGGCCCCGGCGATGCCTGCGCAATCGCAATGGAGGCGTTGAATTGCGCATCGGTGATCAGACCCATCTGCGTGACCATGACGCGATGCATCTCGGGCGCCACCACGATTGCGCCGCCGATTGCCAGCAGCGACAGCAGCAGAAAGTGGCCGAACAGGGCGGCCAGTTCGGACAGCGGTAGCACGCCGAGCATCATGATTGCTGTCTTGTCGCTGCAGCGAGGCGCCACCACGCCATCGTCCAGGCCAGGGCGCCGAGTCCGAGCAATACCGAGACCAGCGGAAGCCGCAGCAGTGCAACGGCGACAAAAGCTACGGCGGCGAAGCCGATGCATGCCGGTAACCCCATTGGGTTGGCGCGCAGCGCCGCCGCGAGTCTGAGTGCGGTGCCGATGATCAGGCCGGCAGCGACGGCACCCATGCCCTTCAGCGCGCCCGCAACCGCGGGCAGCGACGCAAACTGCATGTAGAGCGCCGTCAGCGCCAGCACGATCACGATTGGAATTGTCATCATGCCGGCCAGCGCCGCGAACGCTCCGCGCCACCCGAAGAAACGGTCGCCAACCATCAGCGAAACATTGCACACGTTCGGACCTGGCAGGACCTGGCCCAGTGCGAGCACTTCGACGAACTGCGCTGGCGTCAGCCAGCGCTTCTGCTCGCACAGCACGCGCTGCGTGACGGCGAGCACGCCGCCGAAACCTTGCAGCGCGAGCCACGTGAAGGTGAGGAACAGATCCCCCGGCGACGAAGGCCGGGCGAGCACCGATTCTGGCGGCACGCGCGGATGCTCGCGGTTGGATCGACTATGCACGCTCGACGAGGTGCGCCGACGGGGCGTGCACGGCCTGCAGCGTGACCTCGAACCAGAACATCGATCCCTGGCCGGGCGCGCTATGAACGCCGACTGCCCCATCCATCAGATCGACGAGGTGCTTGCAGATCGCCAATCCCAGACCGCTGCCGCCGAAGCGCCGCGTCGTCGATGCGTCGGCCTGTGAAAACGGTGCGAACAGGCGAGTCCGTTCGTCGTCGTTCATGCCGATTCCGGTATCGCGCACCTCGACGCGCAGACGGCACAGGCCGATGTCCGGCGGACTATGCGGTACACGCAGCAGGCGCGCTTCGACGTGTCCAGCGGCCGTGAACTTGATCGCATTGTTGACGAGGTTCATGACGACCTGCTGCATCCGGGCCGCGTCGCCCAGTACCGTGGCCGGCACGTCGGCGGCGGTCTGCAGACGCAGTTCGATGCCCTTGGCGCGTGCCATTTCGCCAAATAACGCATGGACATCGCGCAGCGGCGCGCGCGGATCAAACGGCGCGAGTTCCAGAGTGAGCCGGCCCGCTTCCATCCGCGAAAAATCGAGAACGTCGTTGAGCACGCGCAGCAGTGCTGCGGCCGAGTCGTAGGCAGTCTGCGCGAGGTGCTGTTGCTCGGTCGCGAGCGCGCACCGTCGCAGCAGTTCGAGCGTACCCATGACGCCATTCATCGGCGTGCGGATCTCGTGGCTCATGGTGGCCAGGAACTGCGACTTCGCGCGCGAACCGGCTTCCGCCTCCATCTTGGCGGTCTCGAGCTGTCTCGCCTTGCGATGCAATTCGTCCAGGTAGCGGTGCGCGGCGGCCTCGGCGTGATCGCGCCGGCGCACCAGATGCGCCAGCGCAAAGGCGACGGCGATCAGGAGCACGGTACCGGCGCCGGCCAGCATGCGGTAGTTGCGCTGCTGCGCGTAGACCGCCGACAGGGACTCCCGAAGTGAAGTGCCGACCGTCACGATCAGCGGAAAGTCGCGTACGGACCTGTACGCGTATACGCGCTCGACGCCGTCGCTCACGGCCGGCGCGACATAGGCCCCACTGGGCGCGGTCTTGAGCAGCTGAAACAGGACGGACTTGCTGATGTCGGTGCCCATTCTGCGGTCATCGCCGGGTGGCAGGCGCGCCCGGATGATGCCGTCCGCGCCGATCAGTGCGACGGTGCCGTCGCGCCCCAGGTCGACGTCCTTGTAGAAGTCGGAGAAATAGAACGGATCGATCGCAAGGCCGACCACGCCGAGCAACGACGCATCCGGTTTGTTGGCGCGGCGCGTCAGGATGATTGACCAGCTGCCGTTCACGCGCGCCAACACGGGCTTGCCGATGAAAAGCCGGCCGGTATCCTGATCTTTGTGCACATTGATGTGTTCACGATCGCCCAGGAAGGTACGCGGCTCACCGTGCGAGCCGAGCAATACATATCCTGTCTCATCGGTGATCACCGCATTGCGGACCAGCGTCTTCGGCACCTGCAGCGCGGTAAAGAAAGACGGCAGATCGAACTCCGCGCCCTCCTGCTCGAAGCGCTCTTTCATCAGCAGCGCCAATCCGTCGACGTATGCGAGCGTCCGGATCGTGTGCTCTTCGAGTACGCGCGCAAGGTTGGAGTTTTCTTGCTTGACCTCGCGGATCCGGTTATCGCGCTCGCCTCGCGTCACGTGCTCGACCGCGACCCACATCGAGGCGACGACCAGCAGACAAAACAGCGTTATTGCGATCACCAGCCCGCTGGTCGCGGGCCGCAGGGGTGGTTCGGTTGATCGTTGCGCCACCGTTTCGCTGCTTGCCTATTTGCTGCTGCTCGCCATATCGTTGGCCGGAATCTTGCCACTGTTTGCCGTGTTTGCGGTCGTTTGGGGTTCCGTACAGCCGTTGGTCGCGGATTGCCGTACTGACGACATCAAACTTGGTGGGCGCGGCCGCCAAGGGCAATCTTGCGTCGGTTGTCATCACTAGGAGTCGTTGTGAAACGCCTGCTCGCGGCTGCTCCCGTGCTCTTCGTCGCTGGTGCCATCGTCGCGCTGGCGCTGCACGGGCCCATTGCCCAATGGCCCGATTACCACCGATTTGCCGATGCGCGCACGCTGCTTGGCGTGCCAAATGCGCTTGATGTGCTGTCCAACCTCGGCTTTGCGGCCGTGGCGCTGTGGGGGTGGTTCGCGCTCTCGCCGCATCGGCACCACGCCGACCTCGTCGTGGGCTGGCCGGGATGGCTGCTGTTCCTCGTCGCCTTGCTGCTGACAGCGGTCGGGTCAGGCTGGTACCACCTCGCGCCTGGCAACTTTCGCCTGCTGTTCGATCGGTTGCCGATCGCGCTCGCCTGCGCCGGGCTGCTGGCAGCGGTATACGCGGAGACGCACCGGTCGCCGCATGGTACGGCGGTCGCAGCGACGCTCGCGCTGATCGCCATCGCCAGCGTCCTGTGGTGGTACGTGACCGAAATCAGGGGCGCCGGCGACCTGCGCGCCTACCTGCTGCTGCAGGGCGCGCCGCTGGTTCTGATTCCGCTTTGGCAGGCGATTCATCGCGCGCCGCGCGCGGAGCGTGTCGCCTTTGCGTTGGCAATTACGGGCTATGTGCTCGCCAAAACAGCTGAGCTGCATGATGGACAGGTGCTCGAGACGGTCGGCCTTTTCAGTGGTCACACGCTCAAGCACCTGCTCGCCATTGCCTCCGCGGCCCTCATCGTGGGCGCTGTTAACGTGAGGGTTCGTTCGGGTCGACGGAATTTTCGATGAGAGCTGAGGAGAACGGTCTGATTGCCGGCAAGGACGGCGTGTTCCGATGCCGCTGGTGCGCCGCGTCCGGGGAGTATGTTGTCTATCACGATCACGAATGGGGGTTTCCGGTCGGCGAAGATCGCCGGCTCTTCGAGAAGATCTGTCTGGAAGGTTTTCAGGCCGGACTGAGTTGGCTCACGATCCTGCGCAAGCGCGATGCCTTTCGCAGCGCGTTCGCCGACTTCGACTTCGCGCGCGTGGCGCGCTTTGGCACGCGAGACGTCGAGCGACTGCTAGGCAATGCCGGCATCGTCCGGCATCGCGGCAAGATCGAGTCGACCATCAATAACGCGCGTCGCGCACTGGACCTGGTAGAGGAATTCGGCTCGCTTGCTGCCTACTTCTGGAGCTTTGAGCCCGATGGCGGCACGCGTCCCGACCGACTTACCTGGGCACGGCTGAAGACGATGACCAGATCGCCGGAATCGGACGCGTTGAGCGGCGATCTGAAACGGCGCGGCTGGAGCTTCGTCGGCCCGACGACCCTGTACGCCTTCATGCAGGCGATGGGGCTGGTCAACGATCATCTCGACGGCTGCGCGTTTCGCGACCGTGCCGCGGCGGCACGCGCCGCGCTGGACCGGCTGTCGTAACTGTTACTTCGTTTCGGTCGTCGCCGGCGGAGCGGCGCTTTCTTCGCCCGGAATGGCCGTACTCACCGGTTCGGCCTTCTGAGCCTTGCGCTCGCGCTTGGCTTCCTGCTTCTTCTTCCTAGCCAGCTCACGCTGACGCTTTTCAAACGAGTAGTTGGGTTTTGCCATCGGCGCTCCCTAGCAGGTTGTTGAAGAAGGGGGCGCACCCCCTTTTGAACCCCCGAAATCAGGGGGTGTTTCAGACAGAGATCTTCGCTTCCGCGCCACTTCGAAGTGGACCCGATGGCGCCTTTCAACACCCCGCCAATAGATGCTGAAGTGTTGCGAACGGCTGCGCCGTTGGCAAGAAAAAAAACCGCCACCCTGGGTGGCGGTTCTGCTGCTCAGACGCGCAAACCTCAGATGACTTTGATCTGGGTGGCCTGCGGACCCTTGGCGCCAGGAGCGACGACGAACTCGACGCGCTGGCCTTCCTGCAGGGTCTTGAAGCCGGCGCTCTGAATTGCCGAGTAGTGCGCGAACAAATCCTTGCCGCCATCTTCTGGTGTGATGAAGCCGAAGCCCTTCGTTTCGTTGAACCACTTAACGGTACCGGTAGCCATGTATACATCCTTGAAAAGTGAGATTGATAAACAACGTCTGCCGCAATGGCGGCTGGCGTGCAAACGATCAAGTACGTATACCGGGGGGACTTGGAGCGCGACTCGGTAAATCTTCGAGTCGTCGCAGAGGACCGAGGGACTGACGACACTTAACGTAAGCAGAACAAATCCTACGCGGTCTTGGCCGACTTGTCCACAGGTAATCGCGGGCCAGGTAAACGCGGGCCGGATTCGATTGGACAACGGAACCTGAACGCTGGCGTGGCAGGAGCGCCGGCTATGGGTCGGCGCTCGCATCCCGGATCAGGACAAGAAAAGCCGAATGTCGACGATCGTGCTGCCGTTGTGGCTTTTCATCCTCATCCTCATCCTCGCGCTCGCGGCGTGGGCATCGCTCGACCGGTTTCTGGTGCCGAGCTCGCGCTGGCTGCTGCGTAGTCGCGCCAACGAGGTGCTCGATGAAGTTGCCCAGCGCCGGAAGATCCAGGTCCCGCGGTTCCATCAATCGAGCCGGCGCGCGCTGCGCTGCGCGCGATTCGCCGAACCGGTCGCGCTCCAGCGGACGCCTTGCTGTCGTCGTTGGCAAGGCGCTGCAAACGCCGACGGCACGGCACGCGCGGCACGCGCCGCGGCCCTCGGTTCGGTCAGGCGGCTATCGCGCGGCTGGCGCGTCGGCACCAGCAGCAGGAGCGCGAAGCCCACCCACACCGACGCGGCAGTAAAGAATTGCCAACCTGCGCCGAGCAGCAATACCAGCGCCGCGAAGTCGAGCGCGATATTGATCAACGAAAAGCACAGGCCAGGCGTGAATCTCGCTGCTTGGCGATCGGGTTCCGCTGCAGCCAGCGTCGCGCCAGCCACCACGCGAGCGGGATCGAGGCCAGCGGAATCGGGACGCTGATGGCCAGATTGGTCAATACGAACCGGATACCCGACACCGCCTTCAGTGCCGGCCTCATGAAGACAATGCTGCCCCAGGCGGAACCGACCAGCCACAGAGTCACGGCGTATACCCCAGCACGAAAGGACTGTCGATTCATCGCCGTCTCGCCGGATTCCCGATGGCGCTCAAGCAGCGCGCAGGCGGGCTGATCGCGCAAAGGCATTGTTCGATTGGCGCCACAAGAATTTTGTCGAGGCGCATGATGGTGCATGGACCCAGTAGGCACCATACGTCGAGGGTCGATTCGAACCGGGGAGTGCATATGCGCGCCGCTTTCTACGAACGAACCGGCCCTGCACGGGAAGTGCTGCAGCTCGGTGAACTGCCGACTCCGGCCCCGGCCGTGGGCGAAGTGCGCGTGCGACTTGCGACCTCGGGCGTTAATCCGTCGGATGTCAAATCGCGCGCCGGTCTGCGCTCGACCGCGCTGGCGTTCCCGCGCATCGTGCCGCACAGCGACGGCGCGGGCGTGATCGACGCAGTGGGCAGCGGCGTGCCCGACGCGCGCATTGGCGAGCGCGTGTGGACGTGGAACGCCGCCTGGCAGCGCGCTTTCGGCACGGCTGCTCAATACGCCACGCTCCCCACGGGGCAGGCAGTGGTGCTACCGACCAACACTCCCTTCGACGCTGGCGCATGTCTGGGTATCCCGGCACTGACGGCCCTGCATGCGGTACGCATGGACGGCGGCGTTGCCGGCAAGACCGTGTTGATCGCGGGCGGCGCCGGCGCGGTGGGGCACTACGCCATTCAGATGGCGCGCCTGCTCGGCGCGCAGCGCGTGATCGCGACCGCCAGCAATGCGCGCAAGGTCGCGCTGGCACAGCAGGCGGGCGCCGACCTGGTGCTCGACTACCGTCATGACGACGTGAGCGCACGCGTGCGCGAGGCGACCGCCAATCTGGGTGTCGATCGCGTGATCGAGGTGGATTTCGCCGCGAACGTGGCGACCGACCTGGCGATCGTGAAGCCCGAGGGCGATGTCGTTGTCTACGGCAGCGGCAAACCGGAGATCGCGGTGCCCTTTTTCCCCGCCATCGTCAAGAACGTGCGCGTGCGATTCATGATTGTCTACAACCTGACACCGGCGGATCGCGCGGCGGCGGTCGCGCAACTGACATCATGGCTTGAGCAAGGTCGGCTGCAGCACAACATCGCGGTGCGCCTGCCGTTCGCCCGCATCGCCGAAGCGCACGAGCTAGTCGAAAGCGGGCGTGCGGTGGGGAACGTGGTTGTCGATATCGAATAGCGGCTACCGCTTCTCGGGCAGCAGCCTGACGCGCATGTGCGCGGCCGTCTCGATCGCGCGCAGCGTGTGCAGCGGCGGGAAGTACTCGCCCTTCAGCCGCGGCGCAAGATCCTTGAAACGCGGGATCCCCGGCGCCCATCGAGCTGACAGCCGGCGACCGCGGGTACACGATCCAGCGCCGCGACTCCACCGTGCACGCGCGGTGCGGATCGAGGGTAGTGATGCAGCGGCCGGTCGCCCGCCCCGCTCGGTGCGATGCCCCAGTCGTTGCTGCCTTTCGTATGGGCAAGTCGTGCAGTGCGACACCGAGCTACGGCGCGACGATCAGATAGATCCCGAGTCCCACCATCACGATGCCGCTCACGAGTTTCAGCCAGCGACCCTCTTTCTCCTGCAGGCGATGGCGGCTCGGCATCACGGCGCCGATCGTCAGCACGATCACGTCGTCAAGCATGTATGCGGGGTTGTACGGCAGCAGATCCCGGTAGCAGCTCGCGCGATTGAGTTGCTGCAGCGTCAGAATGCGCGTGAAAAGCGCCGGAAATCCGGGCGTGCACATGAACTCGTCGATCTGCACCAGTCGGCGAGAGTCACTGTGGCGACGATCGGCGCGGTCAGGTTGCGCGGGTGCAGGGTGCCGCGCATGCGGTTGTAGCTGCCGGGCTTCGCGCTCTCCGGGGTCGACAGCGAAATGCCGCGGCCGAACGCGACGATGTCTTTCATGTTGATCAGCCCCGCGATGATTGCGATCGCGAGCTGCGATACGCGCGCCAGCCCGATCAGCAGACGGAGGTTCAGCCACGCGGCCATGAAGACGAAGTACGCGATGCCTTCCATCCGCACGAAGGTGACGGCGATCGCCAGCATGCGGGGGGCGATCGTTCAGCGGCGCCAGCAGCAAGATCATCAGCAGCACCACCCGCATCGAGCAGGGATTGAAACCGTCGAGCACGCGCATCGCCAGCGTTTAGACCGGCAGCCCGACGTCGGCGAGCGACATCGTCCGGCCGAAGAGCGACAGCTCGAAATGCTCGAACCCCGGCGGTTCCGCCGCGGCGCGCGCGCGACACGCGAGGCTCTCTCCAGTCCCGCAGGTGCCCGCATCGGCAGCGCATGGCCTCGTGCCGTGGCCGGCCCGCGCGCCGCGGATCAGCCCGTGTCGGTCGCCTGTTCCGAATACCCCAGGGATCAACTGGCCGCGCACAAAGAGCGCCGGCACGCGGGCTGCGCCCACGCCTTGCGTTCTGGCAATCCGTCGCGGGCGTTCATGCGTCGCCGCGGATTCCTTCTGCACATCGCGGATGACGGTGTGCAGGTTCGCCTGTTCCTGCTCGAGTCGTGTCAGGAACTCATCTGCCTTGGCGCATTGCCGACAGCCTTCGCGAACGAACACCTCGGCGAGATCGGCATCGGCGGCTTGCGCCGGCAACGTCGACAGGCACGCACTGGGCAGCAGCAGCGCGCCGATGATCAACCGGGTACCGATCTTCATGGCCGCTGCGCCTGATTCGACCGGATGCGCCGACCGATCCACCGCAGTGCATCGCGGACGCGAAGGTCCGGCCGAAATCCATCTCGACCGGCAGAAAGTCTATGGAGTCAATGCGATAGATACCTGCGCGACGATGCCGCAAGCTGCAGGCATGCACCTGGATCAAGTCCCTTCGCGCGTCCGCGTGATCGCGGCGCAGCGGTTGCGATCAAGCCTGTGCGTGACCCGCGGCCGCGAGGTGGGATTCAGCGCGCTCGGCGCGTGCCTTGAGTGCTGCGTTCATCGCGTGAAACGCCGGCGTCGAAGTGCGCTGCAGACGCTTGCGCAGAAACGGCACCAGCACACCACTGTAGCGCTGCGTCTGATCGAAGCGCACGCGGCCGTTGGGCAACGACTCAATGCTGAAGCGATGCTCGGCAGAGTAAAACCATGGCAATGTCCAGCGCTCGAACCAGCGCAACTCGCGGGGTTCGCGCACGTGCGTCAGTGTCGGGCGGAACGTGGTCGCCGCTTCGCCTTGCGGCTGCAGCGTGACCTGGATTGAATTGCCGGTCTGCGCCTGGCCGACCACGGAGCGGATGAATGGGTTCCAGCGCTTGTAGGTCGAAAAATCGGTCAGGATCGCCCAGACGAGCCCCGCCGACGCTTTGATTTCGATGTTGGTTCGGATTTCATGCATGTCGGCAGTGTGAACGGTTCTGCCGGGCGACGCGCCCGAATCCGCGCCATGTTGCCTGGCCGACGCGAATGCGGGGTGTTATGGCCATTGCGACTAACATGACGGCGTCCTAGAAGTGCGAGTCACACCGATGATCGAACCAGTGCTGCTCACGGCAGCGCGCGTTTCCACCTTCAATCAGCGTCAATTGCTGACCAACGCCAGCGGTTTCTACTTTGAGCGCGACGAACGACTGTTCCTGGTGACGAGCCGGCACGTGGTGATCGACGAACCGAGCAAGCATTTCCCGGATCGCATTGAAATCGAATTGCACATCGATGCCGGCAACATCGCACGGTCCACCGGGTTCTCGATTCCGCTGTATCGCGAGCGCAAGAGCGTGTGGCGCCAGGGCAGGGACGCCGCCGGCGGCGTTGACGTCGCGTTGATCGAACTCGAGCGCAAGGCGTTGCCGGCGAGCACCGTGTATCGCGCGTTCACGCCGGCACACCTGCAGGACGCGAACGATCAGGCCGAGATCGGCACCGCCCTGCTGATCGTCGGCTTCCCCCTCGGGTTTCACGATACGTTGCACCATTTACCGGTCGTGCGCCATGCGGTGATCGCGTCGTCGTTCGGGCTGCGCTTTCAGGGTGAGGGCTACTTCCTCACCGACGCGCGCACGCATCGCGGTACCAGCGGTGCGCCGGTGCTGATGCGCGACCCGGCGCCGGCGCGCGACAACGAGCTGCCGTGGAAACTGCTGGGCGTCCATTCCTCGCGCATCGATGTCGGCTCGCGTGACCTGAAGCTGGACGAGGCGCTGGGCCTGAACTGCGCGTGGTATGCCGACATCCTCATGACGCTTACGGAAGATTGAAGGGCGAACTGCAATGACAAGGGGTTCGCTGCTCTCCGATGCGCAAGGCGCCAGTCGACTGGCGATCGACCTCACGCTGCTGGTGACCGATCTGGTCGAGACCATGCACCACAACATCCTGCGTACGCCCGGCCCGATGGGTGTGGCCACGTTCGAACCGACCACCGGCATTACCGGACTTGTTTATCGCAGCGTGCGCGGCGTGACCAGGCTCGTCGGCGGCAGCATCGATGCTGTGCTCGGGCAGATGGCGCCGCTGCTGCGCACCGGTGGCGACTGGCGAAGGCGCGACGCCGTGCTCGCCGCGCTCAATGGCGTGGTCGGCGACTATCTCGACACAAGCAACAACCCGCTGGCGATCACGATGCACCTGCGTTACGCGGGGCGCACGCTCGAACTCGACTGCGCCGCGCCCGCGGCGGCGATTCCCGCGCCAACCGGCAAGCTGCTCGTTCTCGCGCACGGGCTGTGCTTGGGCGATGCGCAGTGGCGGCGCCAGGACCACGATCACGGCGAGTCGCTTGCACACGATCTCGGTTACACGCCGGTCTATCTGCGCTACAACAGCGGACGCCACATCTCCACCAATGGTGCCGAGTTCGACGCGCTGCTCGAGGCGCTGGTCGCGCAATGGACCGTGCCGTTGGATGAAATCGTGATCCTCGGGCACAGCATGGGAGGACTCGTCGCACGCAGCGCATGCCATGTCGGTCTCGCCGTGGGACGCCGCTGGATCGAAAAACTGCGCGCGCTCGTGTTTCTCGGCACGCCGCATCACGGCGCACCGTTGGAACGCGGTGGCCACTGGATCGGTACGCTGCTCGGCGTCAGCCCGTACACCGCGGCGTTCACGCGGCTCGGCCGTTTGCGCAGCGCCGGCATCACCGATCTGCGTCATGGCAGCGTGCTTGAGTCCGACTGGTTCGGGCAGGACCGATTCGCGCACGGTGTCGATACGCGTACGCCGGCACCGCTGCCGCCGGGAGTGGCGAGCTATGCAATCGCCGCCAGCCAGAGCAGGCGAGCGAGCGCGACCGGGGCACATTCGCGTGGCGACGGGCTGGTGCCCGTTGCCAGCGCGCTGGGCGAGCACAAAGACCCGCGTTTCGCGCTTCCGTTCGCGCCGTCGCAACGCTGGGTCGTCTACGGCACCGGGCATCTGCAGTTGCTCGGCAATTCCGCCGTGTACGAGCAGGTGCGCCGCTGGCTCGCCGGATGACGCGGCTATGCCACCGCGTTTCGTCATAACGCGGCGTTTTCGGACGGCACCGGGATGTCGGTGCGATTTTCCGGGCTGAAATGCCGAGCAGCGAGACGAAACAGCAGAATCCCGGTATGAGCGGAGAAAGCGCGCCCCGGGGCGACGAAACCGGATTTGCAGTTCAGGCGGCGATTCATGCGCTTGGTCGCAAGTCGCTCGTCCCGCGCACCGCCGATGCCTACAGTTCGGTTCATCGCAACACACAACCTGCAACCAAAGGACCGAACCATGAACACCATCACCACCCGGACCCGCATCGCCGGTTTCGCTTTCTCGATCCTGATGAGCACTGCCGTGCTGGGCGCCACCGTGCTGTCGATGCAGCCGGGCTCGATTTCGAACAGCGGTCAGGTCCTTGCGCTCGAGCGCGTGACGGTCACCGCTACCGGTGTGAACTGAGCGCCTGCGCCGCCTGGCGCGGACCATCAAGACCCGGCTCCCGCCGGGTTTTGCTTTTTGTGGGGTTCGTGACGCGATCTCACGGCGTCGCTCGGTTGGGGGCGCTATGGTTGTGTTTATGCGCATGAACGATCCCATCGCCCGGCCGCGCCGATTGGCCCGATACCGGCCGCGCCGCATCGTGCTGCGCGATGGCCGCGAGGTCACGCTGCGTGCGATCCAGCCCGGCGACGCCGCCGGAATCGTGCAGGCCTTCGAACGGCTGTCGGCCGAGTCCCGCTATCTGCGCTTCATGCAGCACAAGAAGCAACTCGACCTCAAGCAGGTCGAGCGCGGTACCAATCCGGTCGTCGGTCGCGAGTTCGCAATCGTGGCCGCGGTGCCGGCGCCTGATGGCATCGACATCGTCGGTGCGGCGCGCTATGTCGAAGCGAAGTAGCCGGAGACCTGCGAGTTCGCAGTCACCGTCGCCCACTACTGGAACCACCAGGGACTGGCGACGGTCCTGCTGCGCAGCTTGATGCGGCGCGCGAAGCGTGACGGCTACCGCACCATCGAAGAACGGGTGCTGGCAGATAACGAGCCAATGCTTGCGCTCGCCCGGCACCTGCGATTCGCTGCCGTGCCGAACGTGGATGATGCGACCGTGGTCGTCGTGCGCCGGGCGCTTTGAAGGGCGCGCGATAGGGCCGTGCCGCGTTTCGCTCCTGCGGCGGCACCTTGTGCAGGTAGGCGACGATCTCGTTCAGATCCGCCTCGGTCAGGCGGGCCACCGCGCCCCGCGCTGTCGACTGATGTGTCGGCGAGCAGCGCGCGCCGTTGCCGATCGGCGTTGCGGGCGCCGCAGCACAAAGCCGCCGACGAGCGACGCTGCGACGCCGGCCATTCGCGCTGCGGCCGCCATCGATCTGCGCTTCCTTGTTTACGCGACCGTCACGTCCTTCGACAGATAGACGTCCTGGATCGCGTTTAGCAGTTCCACGCCATCTTTCATCGGCTTCTGGAACGCTTTGCGCCCGGAGATCAGGCCCATGCCGCCGGCGCGCTTGTTGACGACCGCGGTGCGCACCGCGGCCGCCAGATCGCCCGCGCCCTTGGACTCGCCGCCGGAGTTGATCAGTCCGGCACGCCCCATGTAGCAGCCGGCCACCTGATAGCGCGTGAGGTCGATCGGGTGATCGCTTGTCAGGTCGCTGTAGACCTTCGCGTGCGTCTTCGAGAACTTCACGGCGTTGAAGCCACCGTTGTTCTCCGGTGCCTTCTGCTTGATGATGTCCGCCTCGATCGTCACCCCGAGGTGATTGGCCTGGCTCGTCATGTCCGCGGACACGTGGTAGTCGACATCGCCCTGCTTGAATGCGCTGTTGCGCAGGTAGCACCAGAGAATGGCCACCATGCCGAGTTCATGTGCGCGATGGAACGCCTGCGACACCTCCCAGATCTGCCGGCGCGATTCCGGCGAGCCGAAGTACACCGTCGCACCGACCGCGGCCGCGCCCATCTCGAAGCCCTGTTCGACGGCGGCGAACATCGACTGGTCGTAGGTGTTCGGATAGCTCAGGAATTCGTTGTGGTTGAACTTCAGGATGAACGGGATCCGGTGCGCGTACTTGCGCGATACCGCACCCAGCACGCCGAGCGTGGAGGCCACCGCGTTGCAACCGCCTTCGATGGCGAGCTTGACGATGTTCTCCGGATCGAAGAAGAGCGGATTTGGCGCGAACGACGCGCCCGCCGAATGTTCGATTCCCTGATCCACTGGCAGGATCGAAACGTAGCCCGTGCCGGCCAGTCGTCCGTGGTTGAAGATCGCCTGCAGGTTGCGCAGGACCGTCGGCTTGCGATCGGTCGCCGCTGACACGCGTTCGATGAAGTCCGGCCCGGGCAGATGCAGGCTGGCCCGGGGGATCTTTGGCGTTGAGAAGCCAAGCAATCGATCGGCATCGGCCCCGAGGAGTTGCGGAATGTTGACCATGATGAGCGGCCTCGCAGATGAAATCGTCGGAAGAACACAACGCGTCCGTCTTTCCAACGGACACATGACAACTGTACGCGCACCGGTGCAAACCGTACGGGCGTTCAGTCAGCCGACTTGCAGTGCGTCAACTTCCGGCGTTGCCGTGATAGCTGCGCCTTTGGGGTCAATGCCGGTCAGGATGCAGGTTCGGACGCTGCGCGGGTGCCGGGAAATCGCCACCGCGCGAGTGAACCGGATCAGATCGCGAAACAGTGAGCCGATGTTGCGAATAGAAGCATGTTTACGCAACGCCGTAGCAACGCTCTTCCATCAGCCGATGATGCTGGATCGCGACGATCAGATATCCGCTGTCCGGATGTGCGAAGCCGACATTCATCAGCGCGAACTCGTAGTAGAGCCGCATCATTCGGTAATAGACGATCCTCAGCATCTTCTTGCCTCCGTGTTCTGGCGGCGCATCGTTGCAAATCCGCATCAATAATTGCGCTGCCGTTCACATCGACCGCTCGTCGATGTGTGCCAGTGAAAACTTACGTCCCCGGCATCCATATCCCTTGCAATGGATGTGCCAGCACATCTCAGGAGCCGCAAATCAACCACTTGGCAGCGTGAATATTCACGCCCTCTTTCGTCTGTAAATTTTTCCGACAGCGTGCCCGTTCACTTCGCGAATACGATCTTCGCAGGCGGATGGATGCATCCGACGGGCGGGATCGCCTATGCGGGCGATGTTGTGATAGTTCGCTTGACGCTGCGCGAGTGGCGTGCGCCCTTGCGCAACGTTCGCTCATGCCACCGGCCGGTGCGCCGCGCGAGCCGATCCTGGGGCATCGACCCAGCGCCGATCGTGTTGGACCAGAGCGTGTTTCGCGGGACGGTCGATGAAAGCGTCTTCGCCTTCGCCACCGGCTGACGAGTTTGCTTCGGATCGATGGCCAAACAAAGAACGATCAAGTCAGCCTTCCAGCAGATTTGCCTGCATCAACGCTTCGCTGCATGACCGTTAGGCTGGTGTCGCCTCTTAACGGGGGTCCGCATGAGGCGCGTCTGTCATTGGATTGCCGTCGTCCTTGGTTTCGGGACCGCCCTGCACGCGGCTGCGAGCACGCAGCCGGCCGCTGCGACGTTTCGTATCGAGGTTCAGCCGATCACGACGGGCGCCCTCCACACGCAGCAGGTGCTCACGGGCAAGACCGATGAACGTTGGGGAGCATTGCCGGCGAGCCGCGCCTGCCGGTCACAACGGAGACACGCGTTGCCGCCGTGATCTTCAGGCACGGCGATGCCGGCGCCGCGGCGAACTAGCCGGTTTGGGTCGAGGCGCTGAATTCAATTGGCGTTGCCGCGTTCACCGTCGACATCTTCAACGGGCGAAGCGCGATCGCGCGCACGACGGGCATGATGGTCGAAGGCGCGGGTCTGATCGGCAGTGTGGGCCGCGTGGTGGAGGCGTATCGCGCGCTCGAAGCGCTGGCCAGGCACCCGCGCATCGACGCAAAGCGCATTGCGCTGGTGGGCATGTCCTCCGGCGGGCGGGGACCAACTGTGCGATGACGCGCTTGGTCCGGATGCTCGCAGCACCCGACACTGCGTTCGCCGCTTTCAACGCGCTCTATCCGCCGTGCAACATCAGACTCGATGAAGACACGGTGCTGCTGGCCGCACCGCGGCAAATTCGCCACGGCGCGGCCGCCATCATCACACGCGCCGATGCGTGCCGCCACTATGTCGAGCGCCTGCGCAAGGCGGGCAGGGACGCCGCGTTCTTGGAATACGCGGACGCGCTGCATGGCTGCGACAATCCCCCCGGCCTGGAGCCGGTGCTGAGGGCAGCCGAGCCGAGCCGCTGCACGTTCGAGCAGCGCGCCGAGGGCATTCTGGTGAATGCCGGCACCGGTTGGCCGGTGACCCTGGGCGATCCCTGCATCAGCCCGCGCATGAGCGGTGGCCGCAATGCTCAGGTCGCCACGGCGAAGCAGGCGGGTGTCAAGGCGTTCCTGGCAACCGTGTTCAAGCGCGCGAAGTGAGCTCGGCTTGGCACACGCGGCGACACGCCCTGCGCACCGCCTCCGTTCAGCCCATGCAGAACACGTTGAGTTTGTTGCCGTCCGGATCGCGGAAGTAGCCAGCGTAGAAGCCATCGCCGCGCGGACCGGCCGCACCTTCGTCCTTGGCGCCGAGTTCGAGTGCCTTCCGGTAGACGCGGTCGACCTTTTCCTTCGCGTCAACGATGATCGCGGCCATCACGCCGTTGCCCACGGTCGCAGGCTTGCCGTCATATGGCTTCATGATGCCAAGGCTCGGCTTGTCCCACGCCACGCCCCAGGCGATGCCACGATCGACCTCCCACAGCCGCTTGGCGCCGATCTCGGCGAGCAGCGCGTCATAGAACGCCGCGGCGCGCGGCAAGTCGTTGGTGCCGAGAGTGACGTAACCGATCATTCAGGTCTCCTTCGTTGTTGGCGGACGAAATTCTAGACACTGCGCGCGTTGGGGCAAGTGCGCCTTCAGCTCCGGTCGCGCCTCGCGCGTCGCCTGCGTTGCGCCGGCATTCACGCTCATTACTCACTTGTTGTCGGCGAGGATGGCGCTACTGTCGTGTCGTCGCGCGCCACAGGCTTGCGCAGAGGAGTGCAACGCGGTACTCGCTAAGCTTCGGCAGCAACTCTTCTCGGGAGGCAACATGAGTCACACCGCATTGGTCGTCGGTGCCGGCAGCGGCATCAGCGCATCGTTTGCACGAGTCCTGGCGGATCACGGTTATCGCGTTGCGCTGGCGTCACGCGGAGGGGCACAGCGCTTGCCGGAATTGCCCGACGCCGTGCGCATCGGCTGCGATGCATCGAATCCCGATGACGTCGCGCGCCTATTCGCGCGGCTCGATGCCGAACTGCCACCGCTGTCGGTGGTGCTCTACAACCCGAGTTTTCGCACGCGTGGAGCGCTGATCGATCTGGCGGCCGCCGATGTGCAGAAAGCACTGCAGGTGACGGCCTTCGGCGCGTTTCTCGTCGCACAGCAGGCGGCACGCCGCATGCTGGCGCAGGGGAGCGGTTGCATTCTCTTCACCGGTGCGTCGGCGAGCGTCAAGGGCTACGCGCAGTCGGCGCCATTCGCGATGGGCAAATTCGCGCTGCGCGGGCTGGCACAGAGCATGGCGCGCGAACTCGCGCCGCTGAACATCCATGTCGGGCACGTGATCATCGACGGCGCGGTGCGTGGTGCCGGTCACGACCCAGCGACGACCGCCGACGGTCAGCTCGACCCTGACGCAGTCGCGCAAACGTTCTGGCACTTCGTGCAACAGCCGCGCAGCGCGTGGAGCTGGGAGATCGAACTGCGGCCATGGGTGGAACGGTTCTGATGAATGGGCGCTGAGCCGATCGGATGCCGGTGCGCGCAATGGCCGGCTGGCGCGTCAGTCTCAAGTCACTCATCGCCAGCGGCCTGAACGATGACGACATTGCGCGCATTGTTCCTGCGGGTTCTCGCCGTCCCGGGATCGTCTGCCGCTTACATTTGGCGCTTCTTTGGGCGTTATGAAACCGTGCTCCATGTCGTCGCTCCACGTGCTCAGGCGGCCTTGGCAGCGCGTGAGTTGTCGGAAAGGAATCGAGCCTGTCCCCTTTGGCTCCTTTGCGGCGCGACCTCTGCTTGTCTGCGCGCCCGCGAACGAGCCTGTCCAGCTTGCGTGCCTGCGCGGGAGGGTCCGTCGCTTCCGCACCAGAGGTGCGCGATCGCCGCGCGGTACTCCACCACGTTGCGCCGGTTGTGCGCAGCGCTGAGTGCTGTCCACGGCTCCGCCGGCGCGCCAACCTTATGCGCCAGCCTCTGGGATGCAACTGCACGGCGTCCGCGCGACGCGTCAGGACGACGACCCTCCAGACGCAAGGTCGCGTTCGCCAGTCCGAAGGCGGCGTCACTGGCGGGTGAGAGGCGGCTGCCCGGACTAAGCGCCGCCTTGCTGGCATCGGTCAACAAACCGGCGGCGCGCGGGAGAAAGCGGAAGGATTCGAATGCGCACTCGCGACTCCTTGGAGATACTCAAGTCGGCGCGCTGCAGTCACTCCACGAGGCCTCCGAGGCATTGGGATGAACGCCGCCCACCCGACCACGGCATCGAGGCGCCAAAGTGGAGGTCTGGCCAACCACTTGAACCGAGGGAGCGTCCAACAGAAAGACTACGACGATTGGTACGGACTTGGTCAGGAACGTGTTTCAGGTGCACGGGGCCGATGAGCGCGGCAAGGCGGTGCTGCGCAAGCAGCTCAGGCGGAAGGACGTTCTGAGCTTCTTTGCGAATCTGGAGCCCTGCCTGATCGGTATGGAGGCCTGTGGGAGTGCGCACTACTGGGCGCGCAAGCTCTCGGCGCTGGCTCGTTGAACCAGTGTGCCTGAACCCGATGCAAGCGACTTGTCGCACTGGAGAGCACTTTTCGATACCGGCTGGATAATGCGAATTTTCGGTCTCGGCGGAGCCGGGCCGGCGCGCCTGGTTGATCGGCGCTTTGTCGAGCCAGACTTGCACTGGATGAATCTCCGATGATCGACGCCATGGCGTCGGGCCCCTTGATTCCAGGACCACCGGCCTCCAAGGAGAGCCTGGGCTTCAGCCTGAATGGATTGACCGGGCAAAGCGAGAGCGAAGCCGCCGCGCGTCTGGCGCGAGACGGCGCGAACGAACTGACTTCGCAGAAGTCGCGCGCACTGTTCGCGATCGTGCGAGATGTGGCCCGGGAACCTATGTTCCTGATGCTGGTGGCGGCCGGCGCCCTTTACCTCGTGATGGGCAAGCTCAGCGATGCACTTCTGCTGCTTGGCTTCGTCTTTGTCGTCATCGCGATCACCATGATCCAGGAGCGGCGCACCGAGCGCGCGCTTGAAGCGCTGCGCGACCTGTCGAGCCCGCGCGCGCTCGTCGTGCGCGACGGCATCCAGCGACGAATCGCCGGACGCGAAGTCGTGGTGGGCGATATCGTGATTCTGGCCGAAGGTGATCGCGTCCCGGCCGACGCCATTCTGCGGCGCGCCACGCATCTGGCGGTCGATGAGTCGCTGCTCACCGGCGAATCGGTGCCCGTCCGCAAGCGCCCGGCGACGTCCGCCGCCGCGCTCGACCGCCCCGGTGGCGATGACCTGCCGTCGCTATTCTCCGGAACGCTCGTCACGGCCGGGCAAGGCGTATGCGAAGTGATCCACACGGGTATGCATACGGAGTTGGGCCACATCGGCAAGGCGCTTCAGCAGATTGGGCCGGAAACCACGCCGCTGCAGGCCGAAACCGGGCGCACGGTCCGCTCGCTCGCCCTGGTTGGGCTCGGCGCCTGCCTGCTCGTGATCGTGATCTACGCGCTGACGCGCGGCAACAGCTGGCAGGCCTGGAAGGAAGGCGCGTTGGCAGGCATCGCGATGGCGATGGCGATCCTGCCCGAGGAGTTTCCAGTGGTCCTCACCGTGTTTCTCGCGCTCGGCGCCTGGCGCATCTCCGAAAGCCACGTGCTCACGCGGCGGATGCCGGCCATCGAGACACTGGGGGCCGCGACCGTATTGTGCGTCGACAAGACCGGGACCCTGACACGGAACCAGATGACCGTTGCCCGACTCGTCGTCGACGGCGACGCGGTGGACTTCAGAGGACATGCGAACCCGATTCCGGAGAGATTCCGCGCACCGCTCGAGACCGCGGCGCTCGCGAGCCGGGCTGACCCCTTTGATCCGATGGAGCGCGCGCTTCACGACGCAGTCAATCGGCTCGGCGCGCCGATGCAAACGTTCGCTGGTCGACTCGTGCGCGAGTATCCACTGTCACCGGCCCTTCTTGCCGTCACTCACGTCTGGGAGGAACCGGCCACCGGCCACGTGATCGCGGCTACAAAGGGAGCGCCGGAAGCAGTCGCGCGGTTGTGCCGCATGTCAGCCGCGGATGAGGCGATACTCTCCGGTCAGATCGCGACGCTTGCCGCCGATGGACTGCGCGTGCTCGGCATCGCGCGCGCTGAGCTTCCCGCGGGCGCGCTTCCGGCCGATCAGGAAACACTTCCTCTGAAATTTCTTGGGCTGGTTGGACTCGCGGACCCTTTGCGTCCCGAAGTGCCAGCGGCCGTCGCGGAGTGCCAGCGTGCCGGCATCCGCGTCGTCATGATCACGGGGGATTACCCCGCGACTGCACAAGACATCGCGCGGCAGGCGGGACTGGACAACCACGCAACGGTGATCACGGGCCCCGATCTCGACACGATGTCGGAGGAGGAACTCGCCACCCGAATCCGCGACGTTCAGGTCTTCGCCAGAGTGGTTCCTGAGCAGAAGCTGCGCATCGTATCGGCGTTCAGGGCGAACGGCGAAGTCGTTGCCATGACGGGCGACGGCGTCAACGACGCTCCCGCGCTGAAAGCGGCTCACATCGGCATTGCCATGGGTGGACGCGGAACCGACGTGGCGCGCGAATCCGCCTCGCTGGTGCTGCTCGATGATGCCTTTTCGTCGATCGTTGGTGCGGTGCGCCTCGGCCGGCGAATCTACGACAACATCAAGAAGGCAACGGCCTTCATCCTCGCCGTCCATGTGCCGATTGCGGGCCTCTCAATGATCCCGGTGTTCTTTCCGTCGTGGCCACTGCTGCTGCTGCCGGTGCACATTGTCTTTCTCGAGTTGATCATCGACCCGGCGTGTTCGCTGATCTTCGAGGCGGAACGTGCTGAGGCTGACGTCATGAACCGGCCGCCGCGCCGCCGAACGGAACGACTGTTCTCCATGCAAACGGTCGTCGTTGCCGTCCTGCAGGGACTGACCGTGCTCGCCGTATGCCTGACGATCTTTGTGTTGACCCGCGACGGGCAAGGACCGGACGCGGCGCGAGCGCTGACGTTTGCGGCCTTGGTCGTTTCGCTGCTTGCCATCATCCTCATGAACCGCTCCTGGACGCGATCAACAATCACAATGCTGCGGGTGAGCAATCCTGCGCTCTGGTGGGTGGTCGCGGGCAGTGGTGCGTTCCTGGCGATCGCGCTCTTCGTCGCCCCGGTGCGGTCGCTGTTTTCTTTCGCCCCAGTGCATGCAGAGGATATCGGCCTGAGTTTGCTCGCGGGGCTTGCCTGTCTCGCATGGTTCGAGGTCCTCAAGCTGAGTCCGTGGTGGAGGCGACTTCAGGCCGGCAAGTTGTCGCGATCGTAGGGCCTGCGGCGCATTCTTCGGATGTCAGCTTTCGAGTCGTTTTGGAAGCGATGCCATCTCGGCCGCGAGCAGGCAACGAGTTTGGCCTACTTCCCGGCCGTCCAGGAATCCTTCAGCGACACCGCCAGATTGAACACCGCCCTGGTCGCCGAGTGATCCTTCCGATCCGCCACGAAATATCCGTTCCTCTCGAACTGAAACTTGTCGTCCGGCTGCGCGTTTGCGAGTGCTGCTTCGACGACCGAGCGCAGCACCGTTTTGCTGCCGCGATTGATGAGTTCGAGGAAATCCTTGCCGCCCGCATCCGGCTGCGGGTCAGTGAACAGGCGGTCGTACATCCGCACTTCGGCGGGTACGCTGCCGTTGACGGGCAGCCAGTGGATCGCGGCCTTGGTCTTCACGCTGTTGGCACCCGCGGTGCCGCTCTTTGTCTCCGGCAGGTACTCGGCGTGTACGGCGGTGAGGTTGCCGGCCGCGTCTTTCGCGACCGATGTGGCGCGGATCACGTACGCGTAGCGAAGCCGCACCGTGTTGCCGGGTGAAAGTCGAAAGTAATCGGCCGGTGGGTTTTCCATGAAGTCGTCCGCCTCGATCCACATCTCGCGCGCGAAGGCAATCTTGCGCGTGCCCATGTCGGGCTTCTGCGGATGGTTGGGCACGATGCAATCTTCCGTCTGGCCGGCCGGGTAGTTGTCGATCACGAGCCTTAACGGCCGCAGCACCGCAGTGGCGCGCGGTGCGCGCGCGTCGAGGTCGTCGCGCAGGGCTTGCTCGAGCAGGCTGTAGTCGATCCACTGCGGGCTCTTGCTGACGCCGGTGCGCTCCATGAACAACTGGATCGACTGCGGCGTGTAGCCGCGGCGCCTTAGGCCCACCAGCGTGGGCATGCGCGGATCGTCCCAGCCGTCGACGTGCTTTTCTTCCACCAGTTGCAGCAGCTTGCGCTTGCTCGTCATCACGTACGTGACCGCAAGGCGATTGAACTCGTACTGATGCGGCAGCAGGAACGGATTGGGCCGACGCTCATCGAGCGCGCCCTGCAGCAGCGGCGTGAAGCACTCGGTGTGTTCGCGCAACAGCTTGAAGAATTCGTCGGCGTCGTTGAGGGCGAGGTCCGGGTTCCTGGCCCACGACGCAAACATCGTCTCCACGCGCTTCTCCCAGCGGCTGGCGCCGAGTTTGTCCGCAAAGTTGCGACAGTGCAGTGCGAACTGACGTTGCGCCTCGACGCCTTCTTCGTGGATCGCGGCGAGCCGTTGCCTGGCGGCCTCGAACTGCGGCCGGCGCAGGATCGGCACGATGCGCTCGAGCGTCCAGTCGTAGAACGGGCGCTGATCCTCGAACTCGAGTGTGCAGATCGAATGCGTGATGTTCTCCAGCGCGTCTTCGATCGGATGTGCGTACGAGTACATCGGGTACACGCACCACGTGTTGCCGGTCATGTGATGCTCGGCAAAGCGGATACGATAGATCGCCGGGTCGCGCATGTTGATGTTGGGCGAGCGCATGTCGATCTTGGCGCGCAGGATCATGCTGCCTTCCGCATGCTTGCCGGCGCGCATTTCGCGGAACAGGCGCAGGTTCTCCTCGATCGGGCGGTCGCGCCAAGGCGAATCGCGGCCGGGTTCGGTCAGCGTGCCGCGCGTCTGGCGCATCTCATCGGCGCTTTGCTGGTCGACGTACGCGTAGCCGGTCGCGATCAGGTGCTCGGCAAACCGGTACATGTCCTCGAAGTAGTCCGAGGCGTGGTACAGGTTTCTCTCCGCACCATGCTCCCAATCAAAGCCGAGCCAGCGCACGGTCTCGAGGATCGCGTCGACGTATTCCTGGTCTTCCTTGATCGGATTGGTGTCGTCGAAGCGCATATGGCAGCGCCCGCCATAGTCGCGCGCAAGGCCAAAGTTCAGGCAGATCGATTTCGCGTGGCCGATGTGCAGATAACCGTTCGGCTCGGGCGGAAAGCGGGTGCGAATCTTCGCCGGGTCCTTCGGCGCATGTTCGTGCACGTCGTACACGCCCGGCTTGCCGGCCCAGTTGCGTGCTTCATACGTGCCGCTCAGGAGATCGGCCCCGATAATGTTGCGCAGGAAATTCGGCGCCGGGCCAGTCGCCTTTTCGCGGCCGGCTTTGTGGTTCTTTCCGGGTTTGCCTGAAGCGGATTTCATCGCTCTCACAACGGCGTGATTGACCTTTCGTGCGATTGTAGCGATCGGTGCTGCGCTGCCGCAGCAAAAAGCTTTGCGGGCTTGGCGCTCATGTCTCGGCGAGGAGAATCACAGCCTCAGCCGCTGGCACGGAGAGCGTTACTTCGCCGCCCGCCGGCTCGATCGTGGAACCGGCGACCTGCCGCCAGCGCGCCAGCGGCAGCGGCAATCGCCACACCGGGATCGCGACCTCCACCGCCGCGCCGCGATTCAAGATGACGATCGTCGCTTCGCTTTCCGTATAGCGCGCAAACGCAAGCCAGTCTTCGCCCAGCGCCAGCGTCTGGTACGCGCCATCGCGCCACTCGCGCCGCTGCTTGCGCAGCGTGATCAGGGCGCGGTAGTGCTCGAAGAGATCGATCTTCCAGCGGCTGCGATCCCAGTCGAAGCAGCGCCGGCAATCCGGATCGGCGCCGCCCTCCGTGCCGATCTCGTCGCCGTAGTAGATGCAGGGCACGCCGGGATAGGCCAACAGCAGCGTCGCCGCGAGCTTCGTGCGCGCCAGATCGTTGCCCGCCAGCGTCAGGAAGCGCGGCGTGTCGTGGCTGTCGAGCAGGTTGAATTGGGTAAGCTGGATGTCGAACGGGATCGCGCTGCGTGCACGCGCAAGCCACGCCTCGAATTGCGCGGTGTCAAGGCGCGTCGGATCGAGCACGACGTCCACGCCGGCTAGCCACGCCTGCACCGGGCGCGTGAAGCCGTAGTAGTTCATGGCGCCGTCTTCCTGGTCGCCCTGCAGCCAGCGCGTGGCTTCGCTGAAGTGTTCGCCCAGCAGGTACGCGTTCGGGTTCTCTTCCTTGACCGCGCGGCGGAACTCGCGCACGTAGTGCGCGTTGTTGCGCGGTCGGCCGCCTTCGCCGAGCATGTGGATCACATCGAAGCGCCAGCCGTCGATCGCGTACGGCGGCCGCAGCCAGCGGCGCAGAATCGCGTTGTGCGATTGATAGACGATCGAGCGCACGCCGGGGTGCGAGAAGTCCAGCACCGGCAGCGACTTGTGTCCCTTCCAGTAGCGCGGCGTGCCGTCGTCTTCGAATGCATACCAGCCGCGCCACGGCGAGTCGGGCGACTGGAACGCGCCGAGGATCGGATGCTGGTTCCACTGGTTGAACCACGGGTGATTGGTGCCGGTGTGATTGACCACGGCGTCGAGCACGATCTTCAATCCGCGTGCGTGCATCGCGTGGCACAGCCGCGCGAGTGCGGCGTTGCCACCGAAATGCGGGTCGACGTGATCGAAATCCTGGGTGTCGTACTTGTGATTGCTGCCCGATGTGAAGACGGGCGTCAAGTACAGCGCGGTGACGCCGAGCTCGCCTTGCAGGTAATCAAGCTTCTGAGTGATGCCATCGAGATCGCCGCCGTAGAACGTGTGCGAGGCTTGCCGCGGATCGGATATTGCGTTCCAGTCGAGTTGCACTACCGGAAAGGGCGCGGCGCCGTAAACCGTCTCGCCGCGGCGGTCGCGCGGTTCATTGCCGCGAAAGAAGCGGTCGGGGAAGATTTCGTAGAAGACCTGTTCGCGCACCCAGTCAGGCGGGACGCGATCGGTATGCACGCGGAACAGTTCGGCTTCGCGCGGCGGATGCGCATGCATGCCGTCGGCCGCAAGCCAGGTCTGCGTGCCGTCGTGAACGACCTTGAACGCGTAGGTCGTGGCCACATTGCTGCGGTCCCACGGCAGCACCGCCTCGTAGCGGGCGAGCGAACCGCTGCGACCGACGGCGCGCATCTCGATCTGCAGTTCCTCATTGTCCGGCTGGGCGCGCAGGTAGACCTTGGTGAAATCGTCACGATCGGCCAGCAGCGCGATGCGGCAGCCCTCGGGGGCGCGTTGCAGCCAGGGTTCGATCGGCGGATGAAGCAGCAGCATCTATGCAGCGGGCGTCGGAAGCAGGGCCGATCATGCCCGGAATGCGCACGGTTCGGTGGGCCGCAGGCTGGCCGCGGTATGACGCCGTCGCGCGTTGTCATCGGTGCTGGTTATGAATCGACTTCTGCGGCTGCTGCATCTTCTCGGCCTCATCGGCGTTGCCGGGGCCCTCGCCGTGGCTTTGGTGCTGAAAATCGCCGCGCTGCCCTTGGTGGGCGCTGGTTGCAGGGCATGGTTGCCTTGGGGGTCGCGACGGCACTGGCGCGTTTCTCGTCTGGCTGCCGGCCGTCAACCAGGTGGCGGCGTTTGCACAAAGCACGGCCTTCGGATCGCCGGTTCTGCCTGCGCAAGGCGCCGCCGAACAGACCGAGACGCTTGGCGGCGCGGCCGCGATCGCGATCGCGGCCGTGGTGGTTGCGGTGTTTCGGCCGCGGCTCGGCCGTGAGGCGGCGCGCTGAGCGCGCCCGCTATCAGGCGATCCAGTCGAGTCCGTCGAACGAACCGACCAGGGCACTGACCGCAACCTCGCGTCCGAACGAATCGCGCACCTGATCGGGCGTGCCGGGAATCACGGCCAGCGGCGGCGCGTACCGTCTCAGCGGCGCGGCGCGCTTCGTCGTTGGTGGGGTAGACAGATGTCGCTGCGCCGGCATACAGAGGGCTCCGCGGCAGCGGCGACAAAGGCGAGCAGAACGAGTTTCCATTTGATTGCAGTCTCCGCGTACTGAGGTCGCCGCCATGTGCTTCGTGCGCGGGGATTCGTGCATGCCGGACAACGTTGGTGTGGATTTGTCGGCCGCAACGCGCGGGATTACAACGACTCCAAATCAGCCGGCGATGATTCCGGCGCGCAGCCCGATCGCCACCGCCTTGGCGCGGGTGTTGGCGCTTAGTTTTGCGAGGACGTGACCGACGTGCGCTTTGGCGGTGTGCTCCGAAATAGAAAGCCGCGCCGCAATGCTTCGATTGCCGAGGCCGTCGGCCAGCAGGCGCAGCACTTCGAGTTCGCGCGGCGTCAGCGGCTCGATGAATTCGTCGGCCGGCGCAGCGTCGTCAGCGTGCGCATCCAGCAGGTCGGCGAGCTGCTCCGGCTTCATCGCTGTCAATCCGGCGGCGGTGGCCTCGATCGCGGCCGCGATTTCCTGCTCGGTCGCAGCGGGCGGCAGGCATGCCGCGCCCGCGCGCAGCAGCCGTTCGAGCGCGCCGACATCACGGCCGTCGCCCAGCAGCACAACGCCGATGCCGGCCGCGAGTGCGGCTTCGAAAGCAGTCAGGTCGAGGTCGGCCTCGCTCGCGACAAGCACGACCTGCGGTGCATTCGCGCCGCGAAGTGCGTCGAGGCTGGCCGCCGCGCCGGTAACCGTCGCGCGCGGCAGCGCCGCCACCATCTGCCGCAGTTCGGCGCGCAGCGCAGCGTTGCCGGCGAGGACGCCGACGTCGATCGTCATGTCAGCACTGCATTCGCGGCCGTTTGCCGACTGTGACGCTCTTCTCCATCCGCGTGCCGCCACGAACGACCGCCGCTTGCACCGCACTGCCGATGCGTTCGCTGCCCAGCGCTGCGTACAAATCGTCGATGTCGCCGACGCGGGTGCTGCCGAGCTCGAGCAGAATGTCGCCGATCAGCAGTCCTGCCTTGTCGGCCGGGCTGTCGTTGGCAATCGACGCAATCAGCAACCCCTGCGGCGAATCGAGCTGTAGCTGCTGTACCAAGGACGGCGGCAGTTCGACCGGTTGCGCACCCACACCCAGAAAGCCACGCGCGATGCGGCCGTTGGCGAGCAGCTCGTCGACCACGCGCTCGACCGTGGCGGTCGGGACGACGACGCCGACCCCGCGCGCCAGCGCCGCGGTGCCGATGCCGATGGCGTTGCCGCGCGCATCGACAATCGGCGCACCGGAAAAGCCCGTGGCCAGCCCGCCGTCGAGCCTGATCAGTCGATCGATCGTCCCGCCGCGCCACGTGTGCCAGTGCGGACCGGTGCGACCGACGAGGCCGTGATCGACCGCCAGCGAACCTGACGCGCCCCGTGCCACCGCAAAGACGAAGTGACCCGTGCGCACGTCGCTGGCGTCGGCGCGCGCGACAGGCGGCAGCGATGCGGTCTCCGTACGCAAGACCGCGAGATCAGTGGTGCCGTCGACACCCGCGAGTGTGGCGGCGCGATCGGCGCCGTCGGGCAGCGTCAGACTCAGGCCGCGCGCGTGCCGCAAGGGATGCGCTACCGTGACCAGGACGCCGTCGCGCCACATGACGCCGCTGGTGGTGTCGCGGCGACCGATCCGTACCGCGACCACGCTGCGACCGATCTGCTCGACCAGATCGGCACATTGATTCGACAGCGCAAGCAGTGGATTGAGTTCGGTCTGGGATTGACTCATGGAATTGACTCCGGATGAACGTTGCCGCAGCGTGCCGCAGTCCTCGAGTACGCGCATCGCCTGATCGGCTAGTCCAAGCTGGGTGCGCAAAACGCTGATTCAAGGCGGTCGCGTTGCTCGTGAAGCGCGTGCGCGGTGGACGGCATTGCGTGGTCGATTTCAAGCGCGAGCCATTGCGGCGCCTGCCAGGCGCCGCTGCGTCGCCGGTGACGGCCGAGGCGATAGCGCGCGTCCCGCAACTCGCCGCCGAAGAAGGTATGCAATGACCACCGTCGTTCCGTTCGCTGCGGCGCCTGCGGGCGATCCCCATTTGGTGGATTTCGGTTTGCTGGCCACGCGCTCGGCCGAGCGCTACGCGCTGCTGGCCACGCTGACGCGCGGACTGGCAACGGCCATGCTCGATGGCGTGCAGCGCTCTGCGCAGTTGAACTTCGAGGCTGCGCATTACCTGCTGGCGCGCACCCGCATGGCAATGGCGGAACGGGCCGGAGCCGGCGGCCAATTGCTCCGGTTCGCGCGCCGCACCTACGAGGTCTGCACGGTGACTGCCAGTCGCATCATGCGTCGGTACCGCGTTCACGTGTAGTTTGCCGGCGATCAGGTCTGGCCGGCGCTGGGCGAAGGTCTCGATCGCTTGGCACTCGACGTGCACCGCGCCACGGCGCTGCGCGCGAGCCGCACCCAGCATTTCGAGTCGACGCTGAAGATGCACGAGCAATGGTGCGCTATGGCCGATGGCGTGATGGTCGTCGCTGCTCCGTCTTCTGCATCTGGCCGGCGCCGAAGCAACGGCGCATGATCCGGCGCGACTTGCGGCGCCGTGCGCCTGGGCGGTCCGCAGTTTCGGCGCCAGGCAGTGCGACCGACGCGCGGCGTCGCCTCTGGCCGAATCCGTTTCTGCCTTCGCCCGCGAATCGGCCTGCCGCTGACGGCCCTCACGGCACCGTCCATTCGGGCCGTCGTCGCCCATGAAGGTATGACGATTCAGATCGGCCTATTGACCTGGCGTGGCGCCGGCGCGGAAGCCGAAGCCTTGGCACGACGCTGGCGACCATTGCCGCATGGATCGCTAGCGCGATGTCGGTGCACTGCGGGCGCTTGAGGCGCCGCGCGCTCCAGTCCCGCGCGTGAACAAGCTGGAGCATCGCGATCGGCGATGCCGGCGGGGCGGGTCCCGTCGTACGGCGGCAAGTGCGATGCAGGCTTGTTGAGGGTCAAGACAAGCAACAGGCCATGCGCGCAGCATTGCCGACATGCAGATCACGATCAATCGTGCACCGGTACTGACGCTGTGGGCGGCGGTGGTGGCGGAGCGGCTTGGTTTCGAATGGAACGAATCCGTGACGATGGGGCGGGTCGTTGCCGGGCTGAATGCCTACGCGAAAGGCCGCGCGCTGGGCATCCTTCACCCGCGACCGAAGGAGCTGAAGGAGCGTCGCAAGTCACTCGAGCACGGCGAGGCCTTGCATATCGACCTGCTGCATCGCGCGGTGCCGGTGGTGCATACCCCGGACGGACTGCGTGCCATGAGCAAAGGCAAGCCTGTCGATCCGGCCAGCGTTGAGCGTTATCTGCGCGCCAAGTTCGGCGCGGGTTACGAGTCGGCACGCAAGGCGATGGTCCGCCTCGCGCGCTCGCGTGACGCGGATGAACTTGCGCGTGACGCCTACCGACTGTACGAGGCATTCCGCCCCGAGGTGCCCGCGGGTACGGGCGGCTGGGGCGCGGCGGGGGTACTGGACCTGGAGCGCGTCGTCGCACTGGCATGAGCGGCGCCGCATTCATTGGCACGAGCGGCTGGACCTACGATTTCTGGCGCGACGACTTCTATGCCGGCGTACCGCGGCGCGCCTGGCTTGCGCACTACGCGACGCATCTGAATGCGGTCGAAGTCAACGCGACCTTCTATCACGCACTGAGGGCGAACGTCTTTGCGCGCTGGTTCGAGGCCACCCCGGCGCACTTCCGCTTTTGTCTGAAGGCGCACCGATGGATCACGCACGTCGAGCGGCTGCACATTGACGCGCCTGCCATCGCACGGGAGCGCGATCGCACGCAACCGCTGCGCCATAAGCTCGCGGTCGTTCTGTGGCAGTTACCGCAGACACTGGGCCGCGATATGCCGCGGCTGGAGCGTTTCCTGCGGCTGTTGAAGGCGTGGCCATCGGCGCGCCATGCGATCGAATTTCGGGATCCGTCCTGGTTCGATGCCGACGTCGCTGCCTGCCTGCGCGCGCATGACATCGCCGCGGTGCAGTCCGACGCGGCCGACTGGCCGCGTTGGGATACGGTCACGGCGCGCTTTGTCTACGTTCGCCTGCATGGCCATGCAACGACCTACCTAACTGCCTATGCACCGAGGACACTCGCGCGCTGGGCGGAGCGCATCGCGGACTGGCGCGCTGACGGCCGTGACGTTTTCGTGTTCTTCGACAATACCGACGCCGGCCATGCGCCGCGCAACGCGCAGTTTCTCGCTCGTCGTTGCGCGGCTTGAGAATGCAGTCTTCAACCTCATCTATGCTCGCTCCGGGTCAATCGGAAGAATGTGCATGGCTGCACGCGAGATCCATCGCATTGTTCACTCTATCCGCCAGCGCGAAGGTGGCGGCTTCATCGTGCGGCGGCCATTCCCGACCGCGGGGCTGGATCATCTTGATCCGTTCCTGCTGCTCGACGAAATGGGGCCAGCCGTCTACGGACCGGGCGAAGCGGTCGGCGCGCCTGATCACCCGCACCGCGGTTTCGAAACGGTTACGTACATGCTCGACGGCGAGTTCAAGCATGAAGACAGTGTCGGGAATCGCGTCATCATTGGTCCGGGCGACGTGCAGTGGATGACGGCGGGCGACGGCGTGGTCCACTCGGAGCTTCCGGCCGACCGGATCAAGCAGAAGGGCGGCCGCGTGCACGGCTTTCAGCTTTGGGTGAATCTGCCGGCGCGCGACAAGCGCGTGCCCCCGCGCTACCAGGGCGTGCGCGCCGCGGAGATGCCGACATGGACCAGTGCGGACGGCCGCGCAAGCGTGAAAGTGATCGCGGGCAGCGCTCTCGACGTCAAGGCGCGCGCCGAAACGCGCACGCCGATCACGTACCTCGATGTACGGCTCGACGATGGTGCCGAAGTGGCGCTCGACGTGCCTGCTGCGCAAAACGCATTCGTCTACGTCTACGGAGGTGCGCTGGCGATCGGCACCCTCGGAAGTGCCGCGCGCGACGGCGACATGGCCATGCTCACGAACGCGGACACGCTGACGTTGCGTGCGACCGAGGCCGCGACCTTTGCGCTCGTGATTGCCGGCGTGCCGCTGCGCGAGCCGGTGGCGCGCTACGGCCCATTCGTGATGAACACGCGCGAAGAGATCGTCGAGGCGTTCAACGACTACCAGTCGGGCCGCTTCGGCATCATTGCACGCACCTGAGATCAGGTCCGACGGGCTGGATGCGCTTGCGCCTGGCCACCCCGTCGGACCGCTCGCTGTAATGATTTTGAACAGCCGACCGAGGCCGAGCCCTGACTGGCGAATCTCGACGATGCGGCGCGATTCGACTTCGACGCGACGTCGTTGAACGGGGAGAGAATGGAAACGGGCGCCGTGAGGCGCACGTTGCTCGACCAATCGCGCTTACACGCCGCCGCGTTCGATCGTGCGCGCCACCCGTTGGCGCTGAACCTCCGCGCGCGTGAGCAACGAGCCCTCGGCGGTCTGCCGGTCGACCGGGTGCGTCGCACCCGGTCGCGATGTATTCGCCTGCATGCGGACTTCGGCGACGGTCAGCGTGCTCTTGGTCATGCCGACCGGTTGCTCGAGATACTTCTGAACCTGGTCCGCGGTGGCGGCGAAGGGCGCGAGTGCGTTGGGGGTGACAGCGATCAGATGTCTGGCTCTCATCGCAATCTCCTTGAAGTGAGTTTCGACCGGGCTGTTGGAAGCCCATTACATACGGCCGCTGGGTCGCCTCGGATGCCGAAGCTCAGTCGGCGTATGCAGACCCGTCGGACAGTGAGCCGTTGTCTTGCACTGCCTGCAATGAATCCGCGCGTGCCCGCGACGCAAGAACAAGACGACCCGCTCGAAGCGGACCGTTTCATGAGGAACGGGTGGCTATCGCGCCGACATCATTCAGCGGCTGACAGACGCGCGCGGATCGCCTCGACACGGGCACGATTGACGCCAAGGTCACTGCGGCCGATGCGCGAGGCGGAGCGGACGTGAATCACGTTTTCCGCTGGCGAGAGCCAGAACTCGGTGTCGTCAACGAACTTCAGCCAGCGCGTCATGAATTGCACATACACGTAATCCGGCCTTGATTCGATCACTTGCGCGCCGGGCATGGCGGCCACGATGCGCCTCACCTTGTCGAGTGCCGCCGCACCATCGCCGCCAAAGCGCAACGGATCGATGCGTGCGTAGTCCACCATATAGCGCTGCGGGTCGTGCAGCGCGGCCTGGCTGCTGACGCTGTTGGGCGTCGTCGAGGGCGGCTTCAGGCGCCCGTCGCGCACGCCGAGATCGTCGGGCGCGCGGCCCTTGAGCCAACCGAGTTGACCGGCGATCAGCGTCAGGATCACGACGACCAGAACGATGATCACGAACCACTTCAGCACGCTCAGCAGCAGGTTCATCGGTGCACCTTGATGGAATCGCGGCGCGAGCTATCGAGGCCGCGCGGCATCGGGGTTATAGCGCGCGATGAAGTTGCGGTCCATGCGATCCTTCCAGCGCCAAACGCGTTCGCCTTCGAAACTGAACGGACCCCAGGTGCCGATCGCGCTCTTTGCGCCGGTCGACAGCAGATACATCGCGGTCGCCGGCGGCACGTACCTCCTGAGCGATCGACCCGCCAGCGCGCGCTTGAGGTTGGCCGCCAGCGTGGGCGCGGCGCGCAGCGCATAAACGCCGCTCCTGGGCCGCGGAAAGTCGACCATCGACGCGCAGTCGCCGACGGCAAAGACAAACGGATGCGACACCGACTGCAGGCTTGGATTGACTGAGATGAAGCCGCGCGCGTCGCATTTCAGTCCGCAGTCGCGCGGCCAGCGCGCCGCGGTCGTGCCGATTGCGGCGATCGTGACGTCATTCGGCAACTCGCCGGCGCGGGCCATTTGCACGCGGTCAGCGCCGATCCCGACGACCTCGTCCTCAATCACGCGCACACCGATCTGTGGCAGCAGGCCCTGCACGCGCTTGCGCACGCCGATCGGCAGCGATGGCAGCAGTCCGGGCCGCCCGGTGATCAGTTGCACGTTCAGGCGCAGCGGCGAGGTGACCACGCGATGCGCGATCGCCAGCGCGATTTCAACGCCGGCGGCGCCAGCGCCGACGACGGTGATCGTCCCCGGCTGCGACGCGCCGGTGAAGCGGGCGTCGAGCTGCTGCCAGGCGTCGACGAATTTCTCGATCGGGCGCAGGCTGACGGCGTGCTCGCCGAGTCCGCGAATCGCGTCCCGGTCGATTTCGGGTCCGATGTCGATCGACAGCAGATCAAACGGCAGCGGCGCACCGGACTGCGTGTACGCAATGCGTTCAACCAGGTCGACGGCGACCACACGGTCGCGAAAGAACGTGGCCCCGGCCCGCTCGGCGATCGCGGGCAGGGGAATCGCGCATTCGTCGAGCCGGTAGTGACCCGCAATCCAGCCCGGCAGCATGGCCGAATAGATCATGCGATCGAACCGCGAAACCAAGGTGATCTCGGCATCGCGCAGCGGCGCCCGAATGAAGGCCTCCAGCACGCCCAGGTGGGCGAGGCCACCGCCGATCAGCAACAGCTGTTGGCTCATCGACGCGTCAGATCGGATTCAAGGAAAGGGTTCAACGGCTGCCGTCCCCAAAGCTTGGCGGACGGAGAATACGACGATCTCGGCACGGTCGGACCCTGCCGTGTGACGGCGCTTGCGCTGGTGCCGCCGATGTGCAGCGTGCCGCTACCGGATCAGGGATTCGGAGAGCAGTCCTTCACGTAGCGCGCGGCCGAGGTCGGTGGGCGTGTCGAGATCCCAGGTGGTTGGCAACTCGGCGACGCGCAGGCCTTCCTGCGCCGCCCGCTCGCGCGTGAGCCGCATCACATCCGGTGTGCCCCAGGGGATGCTTTTGAAGAGCGATGCGCGCGGCCGCGACAGGCCGATCAGCGTGTAGCCGCCGTCGGTGGCCGGTTGCACGACGATGTCGGCTTTCTGCAGGGCCAGGTCTGCATCCAGCAGTAGATTGCCGGTCAGTGTCAGGTTGTCGACTCCAACCACTAATGCGCGCGGATAGGTCGAGAGCATGTGCACGAAGGCCGCATGCATGCGCTCGCCCAGGTCACGGCCGACCTGTTCGCGCGTGGGGATTCCGAAACGATGAGCACAGGTCGCGATGAAAGGATGCCGAGTGTCTCCGCGCACGAACAACGTGGCCTTCACACGCGGGTTGGTGCACACGGTCGTCAAGGTTTTGTCGATCAGATGCGCCTGTAGCTTCTCGGTGCCGCCCCGTCCGATGGCGGGCAGCAGGCGCGTCTTGGCCTTGCCTGCGACGGGCGGACGGGCAAAGATTCCAACGGCAATCGGGGTTTGCTTCATCGAGTGTTGCGATACCGCTCCAGGAGGCGCGCGGGGTCGGCGCCAAGAAAATACGCGGCGCGCAGCCGCCACATGAGGATTATCGTCTTTAGAACACCATTCTTCTCCCACCGTCGGCCGGACGTACTAACGTGCTCGGGTAGCGCAATTGGCCGAGACACCCGGCGCGCCCGCCGGCAGAACCCGATGTCTTCCATCAGCGGAACGGATGGGAACCCGTCCAGCGCGACAAAACTGCTGCGCTCGATGAAAAGTGCCTGATCGCCGGTCGCGATGCCGGTCAGGCGCGAACGCCAGTTCATGAACCAAGCCACCAGGCTGAGCGCGATTTGATTGCGCGGCTGATCGGCGGCAATCGATACGTCGAATCGCCCCCATACGCGGTCCGAGTTGGAGAGCGCGCGGAAGATGATGCGATCGGCCTGCGGCGGCAACTGCGTATCGGCGTGCAGGAAGAGCAGCACGTCGCTCGCCGCTGCCTCTGGCGCACGTGCGCCGGCGTTCATCTGCAGGCTGCGGCCGCGCGGCGCGCTGAGCACACGGTCGGCACCGGCCGCGCGCTGCACGGTGCCATCACGGCTGCCGCCGTCGACGACGATCACGCGCGCACCGCGCTCGCGCAACTCAGCCAATCGCGCCAGCGTTGTTTCGATGATCGCTGCCTCGTCCAGAACGGGAATGATGATCGCCAGCCGCACGCGGCAATTATGCGAGCAGGCGAGGACCTTGACGACAGAACGAGTGCCTGGGCTGCACGGGCGAGAGGTTCGCGCGTCGGCGCGGCCCCGTCCGCGTGGCAGAGACCCCCGCTTTTCCGTTCACACCGTTGCAATCGGCGTCACCGGCGATCCCACCGCTCCGGGCAACCGCAGCGGCGGAGCGGTCAGCAGGAAGCGGGAGCGGCCATGCGCGCGCAGCCACAGCGCGAGCGGCGTCAGGTGCCAGAGTTCGCCGAGATTCACGCCGAGCTTGAACAGGCAATGCTCGTGCAACGGCAGCGTGGCGCAGCAGCCCACGTGCGAGGTCGCGGGATACGCCTCCACCGCATAGTTGTCGGCAATGAGCACGGCCAGTTCACTGTCGCTTATCCACTGCAACAGGCGCGCGTCGCGGCCGTCGAGCACCGCACAAGCGTTCTCGACCTTCTCCCGGTCGGGCGCTCCCGCCATCTCGACTAGCAGCTGCGCGAAACCCGTGTGCAAACACACCATGTCGCCGCGCTCGACCCTCACGTCGTCGCGCTCGATGATCCGCATCAACATGTCGTAGCCGACCACGACACGGTCGCGGCTGCAGTGCGCATGCAGATCGATCATGACGCCGCGCCCCTGCAGGCCGTGCGCCGCCATATTCTCGATTCCCAGTGCGCGCGCGCAAGAAGTTGAACGCACGCTTGCGGCGCGCTCAGGAATTCCGGCATCGGCCTCCCCGGTCGGCCCGAAGATGTGGGCGCCCGGGCGATAGCCGTTGTAGTAGACCGGTTCAGGCGTACCGTCGCCGTCGGCATCGAACATCTGTCCCACGTGGGCCAGGCTGTCCCACTGCGTCGAGTACTGCAGGTGCAGGATCGCCAGGTCGTCGCTGATGACGTCGGTATGCAGCGCGTTGTCGCGCATCAGCACATAATTCAGGTTCGGCCGCCCGTTGCGCACGGTGGGCCGCAGCGTCGGCGGATGGCGGCGTGGGTTCAGCACGTTGCCGCCGGGTAGGTCAAGCGGAAGGCTCAGGCAGAACACGCGGCCTTCGCGCACTTCGGCGGCGCCCTGCCGCACCTTTTCTGCGGTCAGCAGGTTGAGCCGGCCGAGTTGGTCGTCGGGACCGAAGTCGCCCCAGGTTGAGCCTGGCGGACGGTGCCTCCAGCGCGGTTTGCCCGCAGGGGCGGGAGATTGGTCCGAATGGATCGGTTTGTCGTGCATGCGATGTGTGGTCCTGTTGGACGAGTTCGACAGGATACGAGCAACTCAGCTGACTCGGACGTGTCGGCCGTTCGCGCTGGGTCGGCGATCCCGACGTGGCTCCGTGTATCGCACGCTGCGTGGTGCTAGTGCGTATCGTTCAGCGACCAGTCGTACTCGAGAAATTTGATCGGCACCTGCTTGCCCCGCAGCGCCTGCCGGTCTGCGGGATTGTCCGCCAGTTGATCCGCGTACTTCGCGACCACGTCCTGCACGCTCGACAAACCCTTGTGACCCTTTTCGAAGTCCTTGCCGTACCAGTCGAAGATCGAAGACAGTTCGACCGTCTTGGTCTGCGCGTTGTAGCGGTTGCGTGAACGGTCCGACATGAAGCGACGGAACAGATCTTCGAACTGTGCGTCGAGCTTGTCAGCGGTGTACGCCTGCGTGCCCAGCATCGGGCAGCCGACCGAAGCGCAGTTCACCGCCACGTGGACGCGCGGATCGTCGTAGCTGCCGGGCGCGCGCAGCGTCTCGTGCTCGATCCAGTCGAGGTTGCGCTTCGCCCCCAAGAGTGTGAAGAACTCATCCTTCCAAGGGTTGCCGATCACGCGGCCGAAATCGCGGATCGACTTCAGGTTGGGATAGCGCGTCAGGACCTTCTCGATCGTCAACGCGTTGTAGGCATTGGCGAGAAACGCGTACTGCTGCGGCTTGCCCCACTTCGCGAATTCCGCCGCGGAGACTTCGGCAAGCGAGTTTACGTACCCGTCCAACGCGGCACGGTCGGCGACGAAGCCCCGGTAGTTGACCTGCGAGGCATTGCCGTTGGAAATCGTCTTTACGTGCTTGGCGAGCAGCGCATTCCACGCGGCATGGGTATGGTCGAACGCCTGGGCCGCCGCCAGACCGGGAAGCAGCAGCGGCGCGGCGACAATCAGTCGCCGCAGAAACCGTTTCATTTCGGTTTGAACGTGCATGGGGTCAGTGCACCTCGGCCGCATAGGCCTTGCGCTTGTCGTTGAGCAGCGGCCCCAGGTTGCCGAGCACCGTGCCCAGCCCGAACGCGCCGCGGCGCCACGCCTGGAACGCGGTCAGGAATGCCCACTGACCCTGGGTCACCGTCGAGCGCTTCCAGTTGCCGGCGGCGTATTTGTTGGCCTCGGCCAGGGTCGGATAGGTATGGATCGTCCCGAGGATCTTGTTCAGTCCCAGGTTGTGCTTCATCGCCAGCACGTATTCGGCGAGCAGGTCGCCTGCATGTTCGCCAGCGATCGTCACGCCGAGGATCTGATCCGTCCCTGGCCTGGTCAGTACCTTGACGAAGCCATGCGCTTCGCCATCGGTGATCGCGCGATCCAGATCGTCGATGCCATAGACCGTGACCACGTGCGGGACGTTCTTCTCCTTGGCTTCCTGCTCGTTCAGGCCGACGCGCGCAACCTCGGGGTCAGTGAAGGTGGCCCACGGAATCACGCGATAGTCGGTCTTGAAGCGCTTAAACGTCCCGAACAGTGCGTTGACCGCCGCGTACCACGCCTGGTGCGCGGCCGTGTGCGTGAACTGGTACGGCCCTGCCACGTCGCCGGCAGCGAAAATGTTCGGATAGATCGTCTGCAGGTAATCGTCGGTTTCGACCGTGCGTGCCTTGGTGGTGCCGATGCCAAGCTCTTCCAGCCCGTAGCCCTGCGTGTTGGCCACTCTTCCGACGGCGACCAGCACCTGGTCAAAGGCAATGCGCACATCCTGGCCTTTGTGCTCGACGACGATGATCTTTTCGCCGTTCTCGACCAGGAATTGCTTGGCCTTGTGCTCCGTCAACACGCGGATGCCTTCGGATTCGAACTGCTTCTGCACCAGCGCCGAAACCTCCGGGTCCTCGCGGATCATGATCCGCGGCAGCAATTCGACCTGCGTCACTTGCGTACCAAAGCGCGCGAACGCCTGCGTGAGTTCCGAGCCGATCGGCCCGCCGCCGAGCACGACCAATCGTTTCGGCCGCTCTCTCAGGCTCCACACCGTGTCGGAGGTCAGGTAGCCGATATTTTCAATGCCGGCAATCGGCGGCACGAACGGTCGCGCTCCAGCAGCGATCACGATGTTCTTCGTCGTGAGTGTTCTCTCGCCGGCCGCTGTCATCACGTCGACCGTCCATGGCGAAGTGATCGTTGCGGTCCCGGTCACGCATTCGACACCGAGCGCGCTGTAGCGCTCGATCGAGTCATGCGGTTCGACGGTCCGGACGACCTGTGCCACGCGCTCCATCACATCGGCAAAGTTGAAGCTGGCCAAGGCTTTCTCGACGCCGAACTCCTTCGAGCGCGAAATGTGCGATAGCAGCTTGGCCGAGCGGATCAGTGCCTTGCTCGGTACACATCCGGTATTCAGGCAGTCGCCGCCCATCTTGTGCTTCTCGATCAGCGCCACCTTGGCCTTGGTCGCCGCGGCGATATAGGCCGACACCAGTCCGGCACTGCCCGCGCCGATCACGACCATGTTGTAGTCGTAGCTCGTCGGGCGCTTGGCGAGCCACTTGGCGTAGACCTTGCGCGCCTTGATCGCGTCCAGGACTTTCTTCGCGATCAAGGGGAAGAGCCCCAGCAGAACGAAGGCGAAGATCAGTCCGGCGGAGATCTTGAACTGGCCGAGTTGCGTGCCCGCATACACGTACACGACCGTTCCTGCCAGCATGCCAAGTTGGCTGACCCAGTAATACGTCGCGGTGCGGATCTTCGTCAATCCCATCAGCAGATTGACGACGAAAAAGGGGAACAGCGGCACGAGCCTCAGCGCAAACAGGTAAAAGGCGCCTTCTTTATCGATCCCGGCATTGATCGGCGCCAATTTGTCGCCGAATTTCTTCTGCACCCATTCGCCCAAGATCAGGCGTGAAATCAGGAACGCCAGCGTCGCGCCGATGGCGGAAGCGAACGACACCAGCGCCACGCCGGCGACCAGCCCGAACAGCGCGCCCGCGACCACCGTCATGATCGCCGCGCCAGGCAGCGACAGCGCTGCCGCGGCGACATAGACGGCGAAGAAGATCGCCGCGGTCTGCACGTAATTGGTGTCCCGGAAAGCCTCGATTCGCGCGCGGCTCGCCTGGAAGTACTCGAGACTGAAGTACTGCTTCAGGTCGAAATAGAAAAACGCTGCGATCGCTGCAATCAACACCACCAGCAGCAATACTCGCTTCTTGTCCATGATTCCTCCAACAATTCGTGATGCGCGAGCACTTGCCCGGCCGCGATCAGTCGGAAAGACTCGGGCCGTCCTACGTTGGCAGCACTACGCGATTGCGTGGCAACTGGAGGCGGTTCGCACTCCGCCCAGCGCCTGCGCCACCGTGAAACGCGGTCCGTCGACGATACGCTGCCGATAAGACACGGCGGCTGCTGAGCCGGCGGTCCACAGCGAATCGAAGCGGTACAGCCAGGCTTCGAAATCGAAATCCACGCGCAAGGCGTCGATGAACACGTCTGCGAGCGCAATTCCATACAGCCGCACCCCGGCCAGCGAGGCAGGCAGTGCGCGCGTCGAGATGCGCGTGATCAGGCCATGCGTGGTGCCGGCGAAATTCGACATGCCCGCGGCACCGTTGTTGATCACGAAACGGTCGCCGAGCATCTTCAGTGCCGGTGCGCAGGTGTGGCTGCAGGCGAATCCGTCGACCGCGGCCTGTTCGAACGCAGTGGAAAGCATGGCCTCCTGCGCCGGATCATGCAGCGCGTCGCCGGCAAAGCGCCAGCCGGCCAGCGACCAGGCGTCACCGTGCACGATCGCGATGCGCTTGCTGCCCACCTGTGCAACTGCATGCATCGGCAGCCGGCTATGCAGGAGGCGCGACTGGTCGTCGCGCGCGCACAGCGAACGCGACACGGCGCGCAACCGTACCAGGATCGCGTTGCTGCGCTCGACATCATCGTCGGGCACCCAGTCTGGATAGGCGCAGCCGCAGCCGGCGGCCGGGTCGTTATTCGCGATTTCGGTTTCGACGTTGCCGCGCAGCGCGATCCGGCCCGGTGCGGCAACGACCCGCTGTTGGATTTCCATGAACGGGTCCGGCGCGGCGTCGAACCAGTGAAAATCGCCGTTGAAGACAAGGCGCGGACGCACCGACTCGTGCCGCTCCATCCGTTCGACGGCGTCGAGTGAATAGGCGTTGCCGTACAGACCGCCGACGACGTAGAAGGTGTCCTCGACGAACTCCGTCGCACGCGCAAAGACGCGCGGCGAATAGCGGTAGTGCGACGGGCAGCTGCGGCCCGCAATCAGCGCTGGAGCGCCGTCACGCAAGCGCACCTCCGCAGCTCGAGCCCTGGCCGGCGGTGCAGCCGTAGCAATGATCGGCCACCACGATCGGGTTGTCAGCAAGTTGCATCTCCAGCCAGTCGTCAAGGTGAATGCGCCCGTGTCCGCGCCCGCCTTCGATCAGATGCAGGCCCAGCATCTGGTTGAAGTCGCAGTCGTACAGATACCCCTGCCAATCGACCGAGACCAGGGTGCGGCACATCACGTGCTCGACATTCGCCGGCTTGTGCGCCTCGCGCAGCTTGATCATGTAGTCGCGAAAGCGTCCCTTGCTGATCAGCGTCGAGCCGAAGCGCGCGATCGGCATGTTCGTCAGCGCATACAGGCGCGTGAAGACGATGCCAAACCGATCACCCAGCATCCGCCGGTAGTCGGCTTCAAGTTTGACCTGATCCGGCGGCAGCGCCGGCCCCTGCGGGTTGTAGACGAGCGTCAACGGCAGTCTGGCGCCGTAGCCGAGGGAGTTCAGAAGCCGCAGTGCGTGGATGCTTTTGTCGAACACGCCCTTGCCGCGCTGCCTGTCGACGTTGTCTTCCAGATAGCAGGGCAGCGAGGCGACGATCTCGACCTCCTGTGCGGCGAGAAACTCGGCCAGCCCTTCCTGACCCGGCTCGAAGAGAATCGTCAGGTTGCAGCGGTCGATCACATGCACGCCAAGAGCGCGCGCTTCGCGCACGAGGTCGCGGAAATGCACGTTCAACTCGGGCGCGCCGCCGGTCAGGTCCAGTATCTTGATGTCCTTTGCCGTCAACACATCAAGTACGAGGTCAATGGTGTCACGCCCCATCTGCTCGGTCCGGCCGGGACCGGCATTGACATGGCAGTGCACGCAGCTCTGGTTGCAGGTGTAGCCAAGATTGACCTGAAGCGATTCAACGTCGCGCCGACGGATGGCAGGAAAGTCCGTCAGCTTCAGCAGGGGCAGGGTGGCATGCACGGCGATTGGCTCCGCGTTTGTGGTTATTCGTGACTTGTCGGGCTGACCCCGCGAACCTTACCGATACGCCGGAGCGCGCACTACCCTTTGAACAGGGTACGAACGCGCGGCCAACCTGGATTTGGCGCCTATTGATCTATGCGCCGCATTGCGTCGCGCATGAACCGCATCTGCTTGTCGACGCGGGAACAGAAGTCACAAAAGCGCAGGTGCAGCCAAAGTTTGAAGCGGTCCATCAGGCCCATCGGCGCCTTGTCCATGCGTGCACTGAGCGACTCGTGGGCGTCCCGGCACTTGATCCAGATCCATCCGGACGGTTTCAACGCGGTTTCCCCGCTGCGAACCAGTTCATCTCCAGGCACTCTCTCAGCCGCATCCGCGCCCGGTGCAGCATCACAAAACAATTGGTCGACGTGATCGCCATTTCCTTACAGATCTGGTCAGTTTCGTACTCAAGCCATTCGCGCATCATAAAAATCCGCCCGAGGCCGGCCGGCAGCTTGTCCACACAGGCCTGAAGTATTTCGAAGAACTCCGTGCGTTCCAGGGACGCGTGCGGATCGCCCCAGTCCAGCGGCGGATGGGCCTTATGGCCGGAAGTGTCGTACAGGTCTTCGAGGTCATCGGCCTCCATCTGCGCATCGGCCGAGACTTCGCGTCCCGCGCGGCGAAACTGGTCGATGATCTTGTGCTTGAGGATGCCGACCACCCAGGTCTTGATCTGTGATCTTTGCGCAAACGATCCGGCGCTTTCCAGCGCGGCCAGCAGCGTTTCGGACACGACGTCTTCGGCCCAGGTGTCGTTGCGTAACTGCAGCCGCGCGATGCGAGTCAGCGTTGGCCGCAATTCGCCAAGAGTCTGCTGAATCGCGGTCGTTTCCATGCGTGTTTCAGCACTTCAAACGGCGCAGCCGGCGGATCAGCGAGGTCGTGTCCCAGCGCCCGCCGCCCATCGCCTGGATGTCGGCGTAGAACTGATCGACCAATGCAGCAACCGGCAGAGGCGCCCCATTGCGTCGTGCCTCGTCCAGGCACAGGCCCAGGTCCTTGCGCATCCAGTCGACGGCGAAACCGAAGTCAAACTTGTCGTCAATCATCGTCGCGCCGCGATTGTCCATCTGCCAGCTCTGTGCCGCGCCCTTGCCGATCACCTGCAGCACGAGCTTCATGTCGAGCCCGGCCGCTTGCCCGAAACTGATTCCCTCGGACAGCGACTGCACCATGCCGGCGATACACAACTGGTTGACCATCTTGGCCAATTGGCCGCTACCGCTCGGGCCGATCAGCGTCACCGCTTTGGCGAAGGCCATCGCCACCGGCTGCGCGCGAGCAAAGGCGGGTTCGTCGCCGCCGCACATCACCGTCAGCATGCCGTTGATAGCGCCAGCCTGGCCGCCGGAAACCGGCGCATCGATGAAATGCAGGCCGCGCCGAGCGGCATCAGCATGAAGTTCGCGCGCGACCGCCGCTGATGCGGTGGTGTTGTCCAAGAAGATCGCGTCCCGGCTCATGCCTGCGAACGCGCCGTGGTCGCCCAGGGCCACGCTCTTCAGGTCAGTGTCGTTGCCGACGCACGCGAACACGATCTGGGCGCCGGTCGCCGCCTCGCGCGGTGTGGCGGCGGCACGTCCGCCGTGCTCCTCAACCCAGCGCTCCGCCTTCTTTGCTGTGCGGTTGTACACCGTGACGTGGTGGCCCGAACGTGCCAGATGGCCCGCCATCGGAAAGCCCATCACCCCCAGTCCGATGAACGCAACCCTTTGTGGTGTGATGGGCTCATAGTGCTTGTTCGACATCGCCTGCGCCGCAAAAAAACGAACGCGCGGACGATACACCGTCCGTAAGGACCCCG
>Ga0209048_10000130_pt1 | contig 76722 bp, 66 predicted proteins | sample FrelakmetCRP12CR_FD_187146 | JGI IMG/M metagenome (GOLD analysis project Ga0209048, IMG submission 187146) | Freshwater lake sediment microbial communities from the University of Notre Dame, USA, for methane emissions studies - CRP12 CR (SPAdes)... | ecosystem: Environmental > Aquatic >...
TCGTTCCCCCCTCGCGCCCGGTCTGAACGTGAGTTCACCCGGGCGCTTTCGTTCTCGTCCCTCAACTCTATGGAGTTCGCTATGTCTGATTCACCTGTCAATCACTTCGCTCGCTTGAACGCGATCAACGTCTCCGAGCACATCGAGAAGAAACGCGGCTTCAGCTATCTGAGCTGGCCGTTCGCCGTAGTGCAGCTTCGCCTGGCCGACCCCACAGCCTGCTGGGAAGTACGCAGGTTAAACGATCTGCCGTACCTCTTCAGCGAACTGGGCGTGTTCGTCGAGGTCGCAGTTACGGTTCAGGGCGTGACGTTGAGCCAGATTCACCCCGTCCTAGATGGTCGCAATCGTCCGATCCTCGCGCCCACGTCGTTCGACATCAACACGAGCATTCAGCGGTGCCTGGTCAAAGCCATCGCGCTGCACGGCCTCGGGCTGTATATCTATGCCGGTGAGGACTTGCCGCAGCCGGTCGCAGACGCGGCCAATGACGCGACGCCGGTAACGCCACGGCCAAGCCAAGGGCCGCTGCCAGCACCGCTCGGCCAGACGATTTCGCCAGCGCAGCAAGCCACGATTCAGCGCCTGGTGCAGGAAGTCGGCACCGACATGCAGCGCGTGCTCGATCACTTCGGCGTCGGCAGTCTCAAGGAAATCCGCATCGCGGACTACCTGCGGGTCGTGCGGTCGCTCGAGAAGAGGAAAGCGGCATGAGCGCCATCCTGAAACTCGTTCAAGGGTCCGCCGAGTGGCACGCGCACCGGCAGACGATGCGCAACGCCTCGGAGACCGCGGCGGTACTCGGCATCAGCCCGTGGGTTACGCCCTACCAGCTCTGGCTGCTCAAGACCGGGCGCAAGACCCAGGCCGTGAACGCAGCCATGCTCAACGGCACCGCGCTCGAGCCAGCCGCTCGCAGCGCCTACGAGCTGCAGACCAGCAACGTGATTCAGCCGCTCGTGATGCAGGACGGCGCGTACTCGGCGTCGCTCGACGGGATCACGCTGCAGGGCGATCTCATCGTCGAGATCAAGTGCCCGATGCGCGGTCGAACGTCGACGCTGTGGAAGGAGGTCGAGGGCGGCCCGGTGCCAGGCCACTACGCGGCGCAGATTCAGGCGCAACTCATGGTGAGCGGCGCGGTGACCGCGCACCTGTGGGTGTTCCACGGCGAGCAGGGGCTACTGCGGACCGTTGAGCGCGACGAGGCGGCGATGGTGGCGATCCAAGCGGCGTGGGATGCGTTCGCGGTGTTCCTCGATACCGACACACCGCCGCCGCTGGTCGATGCCGATACGGTGCATCGCGAGGATGCGGCATGGGCCACCGCGGCTCAAGAGTACGCGCAGGCCAAGCAGGTGGCCCAGGCAGCCGATGAGGCGCTGGACCGCGCCAAGGACGCACTGGTGGCGCTTACTGAGCACCCTCGCGAACAGGGCGCTGGCGTGACGGTCACGCGGTACTGGAAGGCCGGAAACGTCGACTACAAGCGCGTGGTAGAGCTGCGCGGGGTCGACCTAGAAGCGTATCGGGGCAAGGCGCGCGAAGAGGTGCGGGTAACTGCGGCGACGTGATTGTGCGCGGTGGCGGTACAGTTGCGTCTGCGAAACCGTACCGCTAACCGTACCGCTATGGCCAAGAAAGACTAAAGGGTTAGTCGGCGCTAACCGGCTAACCCTCGTCTTCTATGGTCGGGACGGAGTGATTCGAACACTCGACCCCTTGCACCCCATGCAAGTGCGCTACCAGGCTGCGCTACGCCCCGACGTTGCTCGCGATTATACGGGCCGGACGTTGGGCTCAGGAGGAGAGCAGACCGCGGATCAGTTCGAGTTCGTGCCGTATCGCGTCGATCGAGACGTCACCGGTCGCGGACGCAACCCCCGTGCCAACCGAGTTGTCGCGCCCGCTCGCGATCGGGAGCACGGGCGGTTGTCCAGCCCCGTCGCTCCCGGATACTTCACCTCGTGTTGCGCTGAGCGCAGCGTCGTCGTGCCTTCGCCCCGTAGGGGACTCTGACAACCGATTGCGGGCGCCGCTGATCGTGAAGCCCTGGTCATATAGAAGCTCGCGAATCCGCCGAATGAGCAGCACTTCGTGGTGCTGATAGTAGCGCCGATTGCCGCGCCGCTTCATCGGCTTGAGCTGCGCGAACTCCTGCTCCCAGTAGCGCAGCACGTAAGGCTTCACCCCGCAAAGGTCGCTCACCTCACCGATCGTGAAGTAGCGTTTCGCGGGGATTGGCGGGAGCGCTTTCTGCATATGAATCAATAAGATCGGCACAGAAAGCTAAGACTTTACTCGAACTCACCCTCAATCGGTATGTCGCCCTGCACAACGCCCTTGAGCTTGTGACTTGCGTGAAAAGTGACCACGTTTCGGGCCTTGATCGGGATCGATTCTCCGGTCCGCGGGTTGCGTCCCGGCCGGGGTGCCTTGCGGCGGATGTTGAAGTTGCCGAAGCCCGACATCTTCACGTCCCGGCCCTGAACAAGTGCGGCATGGATGATGTCGAAGAAGGCTTCGACCATGTCCTTCGACTCGCGCTTGTTGAGTCCGAGGCGCTCGAACAGCAGATCCGAAAGTTCCGCCTTGGTCAGCGTGGGCGTCTCGAGGGTGGGCAGCAGCACGGGCTCGTTCGGTTTCACGTTCATCGGCAGAGTCCGTCCTTCATACCCGCAGGCGCGCACCAAGGCGCGCGCGCAGCACGTCGAGCACCCGCGCCACTTCGGCGTCGATGCGTTCGTCGGTCAGCGTCGACTCGTCGTCGAGCAGCTCGAGGCGCACAGCGAGGCTGCGCTCGCCGGGCGCGATGTCGGTCGTCGTTTCGGTGGGCCTGTACACGTCGAACAGCCGCGCCGAACGGATGAGCCGATCCGGGCCGGCGCCGACCGTCTCCATCAGCACGTCATGGCTGACCCTATCGTCCACGATGAACGCCAGATCGCGCCATGCCGACTGCTGGCGCGGCATCGGCACGAACACGGGCAGGTCGCGCCGCTCGAGGGCGCAAGCGTCCAGCTCGAACAGCAGCGGCGCGACCGGCAGCTCGTAGGCCTGGCGCCAACGCGGGTGCAGTTCGCCGACGAATCCGATGCGGGCGCCCCCGATTTCGACCGCCGCACATCGCCCCGGGTGCATTGCCGGATGTACGGCGGGTACGAAGCGCGCGCCACGGGGCGAGAGCAGCAGCTCGACGTCGCCCTTGAGATCGAAGAAGTCCACCGCACGCTCAGGCGCACCCCACTGCACCACTTGCGTGGGCCCATAGGCCAGGGCAGCGATACGCGGCGGCTGCATTAATCCAGCGACACTTGTATCGCCGTCGCGCGCCTCGGCGTCGCGGATGAACACCCGCCCGATCTCGAAGATGCGCACCCGCCCAGTCTTGCGCGCAAGGTTCAGGCGCAAGACATTCACGAGTCCGCCGATCAGCGAAGAGCGCATCACGGCGAGCGGGCTCGCGATCGGGTTGAGTACGCGGATTGGATCGGTATTGCCCGCGAGTTCGTGCTCCCAGCGCTCCTCGACGAAGCTGAAGCTGATCGTCTCGTGGTAGTCGAGCGCGGCCATCGAGTGGCGCAGCGTGTCGAGACTGCGCCTCGTCTCGCTTCGCACGCGCGCAGTCACTGGCGCGAGCGGAGGCATGTCGGGCAGGCTGGAGTAGCCGAGCACTCGAATCACCTCCTCGATCAGGTCTTCCTCGATCTGCAGGTCGAAGCGCCAGCTCGGCGGCGTGACGCGCAGGAGTCCCGGCTCGCTCGCAAACTCGAGGCCGAGCCGCGTCATCACGCCTTCGCACTCGGCCTGCGTCACCGGCATTCCGATGACCTTGGCGGCGCGCGCAACGCGCAGCGCCACCGGCTGGCGTTGCGGCAGGTTCAGCTCCTGATCGTCGATCGGGCCGGCCTCGCCGCCGCAGATGTCGATCACGAGTCGGGTGATGCGCTCGATATGCTCGACCGTCAGTGCCGGGTCGACGCCGCGTTCGAAGCGGTGCCCGGCGTCTGTCGTGAAGTTGAAGCGGCGCGAGCGCCCGGCCACGGCGTCCGGCCACCAAAACGCGGCCTCGATGTAGACGTTGCGCGTCGCTTCCGACACGGCCGTCGCTTCACCACCCATGATGCCGGCGAGCGACTCGACTGCCTTGTCGTCGGCGATCACACCGACGGCGTCGTCGAGCGCGACGGTGGCGCCATTGAGCAGCGTGAGCGACTCACCCGCCCGCGCCCAGCGCACGGTCAGCCCACGATGAATCCTGTCGAGGTCGAAGATGTGCGAAGGCCGGCCGAACTCGAACATCACGTAGTTCGAGATGTCGACGAGCGCGGTCACCGACCGCTGGCCGCAGCGCGCGAGACGCTCGACCATCCATGCAGGCGTCTTCGCCAGCGGTTCGACGTTGCGGACGATCCGGCCTGAGAAGCGCCCGCATAGGTCGTGTGCCTCCACCGCCACCGGCAATACATCGCGATGGGTCGGCAGCACCGCTGGAAATTCCGGCCGCTTCAGCGGCGCGCCGGTCAGTGCCGAGACCTCGCGCGCAATCCCATACACGCTCAGGCAGTGCGACAGGTTCGGCGTCAGCTTGAGCGTGAAGAGCGTGTCGTCGAGTTCGAGCTGCGTGCGGATGTCCTGCCCGACGCGTGCCGCTTCGTCCAGGACGAGCAGCCCGCCATGGTCGTCCGAGAGCTTGAGTTCGCGCGCCGAACACAGCATGCCCTGGCTCTCGACCCCGCGCAGTCTGCCGAGCTTGATTACGAATGGCTTGCCGTCTTCCCCACCCGGCAGTTCGGCGCCGACGAGCGCGCAGGGGACCTTGATGCCAGGCCGCACGTTCGGTGCGCCGCAGACGATGCCGAGCGAACTGCCGGCACCGACATCCACCTGGCACACGCTCAGACGATCTGCGTTGGGATGGCGCTCGACCGACACGACGCGGCCGACCACCACACCTCTGAACGGTGGCGCCACCGGTCGCAACTCCTCCACCTCCATGCCGGACATGGTGAGCAACTCCGCGAGCGCGTCGGTGCCGATCGGCGGATCGCAGAACTCGCGCAGCCAGGATTCGGGGAACTGCATCGATCAGGGTCCGGGCTTCACTTGAACTGTGCCAGGAAGCGCAGGTCATTTTCGAAGAACAGGCGCAGGTCGTTCACGCCGTAGCGAAGCATCGCCAGGCGGTCCGGGCCGATGCCGAATGCGAAGCCGATATAGCGCTCGGGATCGAGGCCGAAGTTGCGCACCACGTTAGGGTGGACCTGGCCGGAGCCCGCCACCTCGAGCCACCGGCCCTCGAGCGGACCGCTGGCGAACGCGATGTCGATCTCGGCGCTGGGTTCGGTGAAGGGGAAGAACGACGGCCGAAAGCGCAGCGTCAAGTCGTCGCTCTCGAAGAAGCGGCGGCAGAAGTCGGTGAACACGACCTTCAGGTCCTTGAAGCTCACGTTCTCGCCTATCCACAGACCCTCGCACTGATGGAACATCGGCGAGTGCGTAGCATCGCTGTCGACGCGGTAGGTGCGCCCCGGCGCGATCACGCGAATCTCGGGCATGGGGTCACGTCCGGCGTATTTCTTGGCATGGGCACGCGCGTAGCGGACCTGCATCGGTGAGGTGTGCGGGCGCAGGTTGAGCCAGCGGCCTTCGCTGTCCTGCAGCTCGACGTAGAACGTGTCCTGCATCGAACGCGCCGGGTGGTTCTCGGGATTGTTCAGCGCGGTGAAGCTGTACCAGTCGGTCTCGATCTCCGGGCCGTCGGCGACGTCGAAACCCATCGAGGCGAAGATCGATTCGATGCGCTCGATCGCGCGCGACACCGGATGCAGCGCGCCGCTGCCTCGCTGGCGCCCGGGCAGGCTCACGTCGAGTGCTTCGCCGTGCAACTGGCGTTCGAGTTCGGCGTCGGCGAGTGCCTGCCTGCGCGCGGCGAGCGTCGCCTCGACACGCTGCTTGGTCGCGTTCATCGCGGCGCCGCGGGTCTTCTTCTCGTCGGCCGCCAGCGTGGCCATACTCTTGAGCAGGTCGGTCAGCCGGCCCGCCTTGCCGAGGTAGCGCGCCTTCGCGTTCTCGAGTTCCGCCGGCGTCGCCGCGCGCGCAAAGTCGGCTTGCGCTGCGTTCACCAGGTCATCCAGATCGTTCATCAGGTCGTCGTCGCCAGCAGCAATCTAACGTGCGGAGCGCACCGCGCTGCGGCGCGGTGCAAGGCCGGAACAAGAAGAAGGCCGCTTCCGGCGGCGGCCTTCAGGTGCTTGCCTCGTACAGCGCGGCGCCGCTCAGGGAACTTGCAGTGTCGCCCGCCCGTCGCCGCCCCGACGATTGCACGGCATTCAAGCGAGCTGGGCGCGCGCCTTCTCGACGATGCTGCCAAAGGCCGCCGGGTCGTTCACCGCCATGTCGGCAAGGACCTTGCGATCGATCTCGATCGACGCCTTCTTCAGGCCAGCCATGAACTTGCTGTATGTCAGCCCGAGGCCACGCGACGCCGCATTGATGCGCGCGATCCAGAGATTGCGGAACACGCGCTTCTTCGTGCGGCGGTCACGGTACGCGTACTGACCGGCTCGCATCACCGCTTCCTTGGCGATGCGAAACACGTTCTTGCGACGACCGCGGTAGCCCTTGGCGAGGGCGAGAACCTTCTTGTGGCGAGCGCGAGCCGTGACGCCACGTTTGACGCGAGACATGAGTCTTCTCCTTCAAGCGTTGGTGGCCATCAGAGGCCGGCAAATGGCAGCATCTGCGCCATGTGGCCCATGTTGGTCTCGTGCACCGCGGTCGCGCCACGCAGGTGGCGCTTGTTCTTGGTGGACTTCTTGGTCAGGATGTGGCGCTTGAACGCCTGGCCCCGCTTGACGGTACCCCCGGGACGAACGCGAAAGCGCTTCGCGGCGCCCTTCTTGGTCTTCATTTTGGGCATGACTGCTCCTTCTAGGTTGCTCCTGCAGGCGCCCGCAAAGTGCTTGCGGTCTTGTTGGCCTGCAGTGGCTTCTTGGCCAGCGCCGCAGCGACCAGACCGCGGCACCTGACCTTCATTCCATCAAGTCGTTCTAGCTCTTCCTCTTCGGTCCCAGCACCATGATCATCTGCCGCCCTTCCAGCTTGGGCATGTTCTCGACCACCGAAATGTCGGCCAACTCGTCGCGGATGCGCTCGAGCAGGCGCATACCGATGTCCTGGTGCGTGATCTCGCGACCGCGGTAGCGCAAGGTGACCTTGCCCTTGTCGCCGTCCTCGCCGATGAAGCGCCGCAGGTTTCGCATCTTGATTGCGTAATCGCCCTCGTCGGTACCCGGGCGAAACTTGACTTCCTTGATCTCGATGACCTTCTGCTTGGCCTTGGCGTCGGCGGCACGCTTTTGTTCCTGGTACTTGAACTTGCCGTAGTCCATCAGTCGACAGACCGGCGGCTCGGCGGTAGCGGCAATCTCGACCAGATCGACGTCGAGTTCTCCCGCCATTCGCAACGCTTCGGCAGTACTCACTATGCCCAGCGGTTCGTTTTCGATGCCATTCAGGCGAACTTCAGGTGCCATGATCTCCCGGTTCAGGCGATGCTTGCGCTCGACGTTGGGAGTCCGACGGTCAAGGAAAGTAGCGATGGTGTAAACCTTTCAATGGACTCGAAGGCAACGAGCCCCAACCAAACGAAAGTGCGTGCGCCCGGCACCCGCGAATCAGTGGCGTAAGGCAATGTCGCCCGAGAGCTTCAGCGCGAAGTCTTCGAGCCGCATCACACCCAGATCCTGGTTGCCGCGGGCACGCACCGCGACGGTTCCGTCGGCCTTCTCCTTGTCGCCAACGACGAGGATGTACGGAACCTTCTGCATCGAATGCTCGCGGATTTTATAGCTGATCTTCTCGTTGCGCAAATCGATCGCGACCCTAACTCCTTGTTTTTGAAGCGTTTTCGCCACTTCCGCCGCATACGGCGCCTGCGCCTCGGTGATATTGAGCAGCGCCACCTGCAGCGGCGCGAGCCAGGCCGGCAGAGCTCCGGCGTGTTGCTCGATCAGGATACCGATGAAACGCTCAAGGCTGCCGACGATCGCCCGGTGCAACATCACCGGAGTGCGCCGCTCACTCGTTTCGGCAACGTACTCGGCGCCCAGCCTCTGCGCCATCGAGAAATCGACCTGGATCGTGCCGCACTGCCACTCACGGCCGATCGCGTCCTTCAGCGTGTACTCGACCTTCGGGCCGTAGAAGGCGCCCTCCCCGGGCGAGACCTTGAACTCGCAACCCGAGCGGCGAAGGCTTTCCATCAGCGCGAACTCGGCCTTGTCCCAGGTCTCATCCGACCCGATTCGCGCCTCCGGCCGCGTCGCCACCTTGTAGATGATGTCGCGGAACCCGAAGTCGGCGTACACCCGCTGCAGCAGCGCGGTGTAGGCCACGCACTCGTCCAGGATCTGTTCCTCGGTGCAGAAGATGTGCCCGTCGTCCTGCGTGAAGCCACGCACCCGCATGATGCCGTGCAGTCCGCCGGTCGGTTCGTTGCGATGGCACTGGCCGAACTCGCCGTAGCGCAGCGGCAGGTCGCGGTAGCTCTTGATGCCCTGCTTGAAGATCAGGATGTGGCCCGGGCAGTTCATCGGCTTCAAGGCATAGTCGCGCTTCTCGCTCTCGGTCGTGAACATGTTCTCGCGGTACTTGTCCCAGTGCCCGGTCTTCTCCCACAGGCTCTGGTCCAGCAGTTGCGGGCCCTTGACTTCGAGGTACCCGTTGTCGCGGTACACCGCCCGCATGTACTGCTCGACCTGCTGCCAGATCGTCCAGCCCTTGGGGTGCCAGAACACCAGACCCGGCGCGTGTTCGTCGACGTGGAAGAGGTCGAGTTCCCGGCCGAGTCGACGGTGATCGCGCTTCTCGGCTTCCTCGAGCATGTGCAGGTGGCGCTGCAATTCATCCTTCGTCGCCCAGGCCGTGCCGTAGATGCGCTGCAGCATCTCGTTGCGGTGGTCGCCGCGCCAGTACGCGCCGGCGACCTTCATCAGCTTGAAGTGCCTGAGCCGCCCCGTGCTCGGCACGTGCGGGCCGCGGCACAGGTCTTCGAACGCACCTTCGCGGTAGAGCGACACCTCCTCGCCGGCCGGGATGCTCTCGACGATCTCGGCCTTGTAGTTCTCGCCCAGACTCCTGAAGTAGGCCACCGCCTCGTCGCGCGCCAGCACGCGGCGTTCGACCTTCTCGTCCTTGCGCGCGAACTCGGCCATCTTCTGTTCGATCGAGACCAGGTCTTCGGGTGTGAATGGGCGCTTGTACGCGAAGTCGTAGAAGAAGCCGTTCTCGATCACCGGTCCGATCGTCACCTGCGCCTCGGGAAACAGCGTCTTGACCGCGTAAGCGAGCAGGTGCGCCGTCGAGTGGCGAATGATCTCCAGTCCCTGCGCGTCGCGATCGGTGACGATCGCGAGCGCCGTATCGGCGTCGATGAGATGGCAGGTGTCGACCAGACGCGCCTGACTGCCGTGCCCTAAGCGCCCGGCGATCGCCGCCTTGGCTAGACCCGCGCCGATGGAGGCGGCCACTTCGGCCACCGTCACCGGCGCCGCGAACTCGCGCTTCGAACCGTCGGGCAATGCGATGGTGATCATCGGAAGACTCCATTAACGTGAAAAGGCGCGGTGATCGACCGCGCCTTTTCATACGAGCAAGATGGACGTGACAAGCCGCCGGTCAGCAAACCTCGAATGAGCCGGTGGGCGTTCGCGGTGTCATAACCAGGGTGCCTTTCTCGCTCTTGCTCGCCAGGGTGCCGCGCTGATTGTAATTCACTGACCCGCTGTCACGCGAGCGGCTGCACGATCGCGGCCGACGCGCCACGTGCCCACGCCGCGAACTCATCGCGCAGGCGCTCGCTTTCCCGCACCGCGCGTGTCCACGCCGCCACGCGGCGAGCGATGTCGTCGCCAAAGTGCTTGAAGTCACTGCGATCGGGCAGCTTGCTCCCCGGAAGCGTCCGCACCCATTCCTCACGGGGCGAAAGCAGGACCACGTTGTCCAGGTGTGCCGTCGCCCGATGGCGGCGCCTGAAGGCCTTGTCGAGCCACCCCGGGACGACGGTCTTCTGGAAGTGCGGGTAGAGCACCAGGCGCGTCGGCCCGTCGCCGCGGGCTGGGTTCATCGACGCGTAGTTCAAGTGCAGGTGATAGTCGGTGATACCGCCGTCCCAGTACGCGCCTCGCGGCGCGCCGGCGATGTCGTGCACCGCATCGAGCCAGAACGGAATCGAGCAACTCGCAAGCAGGCTCGGCTGCAGGTTCGCGCCGGTCAACGCAACCGTTCGCGTGCGAAAGTCGTTCAGGTGCAACGCCAGCGCGTCGCGCGGATCGGAGAAGATCACGCGCTCGAGCCAGGCGCCCATCGCCCGGCGACTGATCGCGTTGCTGGCGAACGCGCCGAGGTAGCCGAACGGGGTTCGCACCCTGCCCTCGCGCCGCAGCAGGTGACGGCCACGGCTCGTGAACACGTGCAAGCGATAGCGCGAGTGCGAGAGCACCTTCGCCTCGCGACCACCGAAGCGCTCGGCAAGCTTGGCGCCGAACACCTGGCTGACATGACGCGGCGTCGGTCTCTTGCCGGGCGCGTGTTCGTAGGTCTGGTGGATGTAGTCGTGCGCCATTTGGGCGAGCGCGGCGTCGGCGTTGTCCAGGCAGGCCGTCGCCATGCGCCAAGCGCCGATCGACGCGCCGAGTAGGTGCACCGTGTGCGTGCTGCCGGCGAGCCATTCGCCGAACAGGTAGCGGTCGAGCGGGTTGAGCACCAGGCCCTTGGGGCCGCCGGCTGCGGCCGGGATGGCGCGCACGTGCTGCGGCTGCAGGCCGTGCTCACGCAGATGCTTCAACGCACCGGGCCCGGCGTGGATCTCGAGCGCCTTCACGAACGCGATCGTGCTGTCGAAGCCAGCTCTCGCAGTGCGAGATTCGCGCGCAGCGCATCGGGCTGATCCAGGCCTTCGGGCATCGCGTCGAGTGCCGGGCGCAAGACCGCGTCGCCTTCGCTCGTCCGGCCCCGCGCGTGGAGCAGTCGTGCAAGGTCGGTCGCGGCGCGCAGCGAGAAGAGCCGGGCTCCTTGGCGTCCGGCGATGTCGATCGCCTCGCGCAGTCCGGCCTCGGCGGCGGCAGTGTCGCCCGCGTGCTGCGACAAGCGAGCGCGCAGGCGTGCCAGCTCGGCGGCAAAGAAGCGCTCTCCGATCTCGGCCTGTGCCTTCTCGCCGGCGCGCACGAAGGGCTCTGCGTCGTTGACGCGGCCGGCGCCGAGCAGGGCGTCGGCGGCAAGCGTCGCGAATTCGGTGACGCCGGTCTGTGAGCCGTCGGCCGACCACATCGCGAAGCCCTCGTGCAGCAGCCGGGCACCTTCGTTCACCTGCCCGAGGCAAACCATCGCGCGGCCCATCAGCATCTTCCCCGAACCGAACTGCGTGTCGATTCCGAGCCTCTCCGTCAACGCGAGCCGCTCCCTCGACAAGCGGATCGACGTCTCGAAGTCGCCCCTGCGAAATGCCATCCAGCGCTCGAGCGACATCGCCCAGGCCTGCGTTGGCGGGTGCCCTCGGTCGCGAGCGATCTGCATCGCCGCCAGCGTGTACCTGTCCGCCTGGTCGAGCAGGCCCATGCAGACGCACAGGGCAACGCTCTGCGTCAGCACAACGACCCTCGGATCGGCGCCGCTCACGTCCTGCAGATCCTCGGGCGGTATCGACGCCAGCTCGCGCAGCGTGGCTTGCATCAACGCGTATGACTCGTCCAGCGCACCGAGGTGCAGCTTGATCAGGCCAGCCACGACGGCACGGAAGACGCGGCTCATCGGCTTCATGCTCGCCAGCTCGGCGGACCCGAACTGTTCGAGCAATGCCAGCCCTTCGCTGAAACGCCCACCCGCCCACAGCGTCGCAGCAAAGGCGCTGCACGCCACGACGCAGGTATCCGTCTGTCCGAGTTGCGACGCCAGCTCGCGGGCGCGCGAGAAGCTCGCCACCGTGGTCGCCGACGCGTAGCCTTCGGTCTGCATCAGCACGTGGCCTAGCTTCATCTCGAGATCGAGTTCCATCTCGTCGCGCTGCAGCGCTGACACGGGAAGCCGCGCCAACAACGCCAGGGCGGCGCGGTAGTGCGTCGCGGCCTCGCGGTTCGACCAACGGGCCACCGCCAGGTCGCCCGCGGTCGACCAGTAGCGCAGCGCAGCTTCGGCCTGCCCGCCTTCCTGGAAGTGGTAGGCCAGCAACTCGGGTTGCGTGGCCATCGTGTCGGGCGTGATCTGTTCGATCGCCGCTGCGATCTGGGCATGGCGTAGCGCGCGCTGGCCCTTGAGCATGCTGTTGTAGGCGGTGTCGCGAATCAGCGCGTGGCGGAAGGTGTAGACGGCGTCGGGCGCCACGCCGCGGCGCGCCACGAGTTCGGACCGCACCAGATCGCCCAGCGCCGCGTCGAGCTCGGCCGGCGGCGAGCGAAGCACGGCGCCCAGCAGCCGGTGCGGGAACTCGCGGCCGATCATCGCCCCGACCTGCGCCACTTCCTTGGCCGGCGCCAGGCGGTCGAGGCGCGCCATCAGCGAATCCTGCAAGGTCGAAGGGATCGCCAGCGCCGGTAGCGGCCCGCGCAGGCGGTAACCGGAGTGCGTCTCTTCGAGCAGACCCGACTGCACGACGGTCTTCGTCAGCTCCTCGACGAAGAGCGGGATGCCGTCGGTCTTGGCGATGATCTCCGCCAGCACCTCGGCCGGCAGCGCGCGCCCACCCGTCACCGCGGCGACGAGTTCGGCGCACTGGCGCTGCCCGAGACGGTTCAACGCCAGCCGCGTCAGGTTGGCAGGGTTGCCCCACGACGGCGAGTACTCCGGGCGGCAGGTGACGAGCACGAGCAAGCGCGCCTCGCGTGACTGTTCGATCGTCAACGCCACCAGCTCTTCGGTCGATGGGTCGCTCCAGTGCGCGTCCTCGATCATCAGCAGCACCGGAAGCTGCCGCGCCAGCGCATGCAGCAGGTCGATCGGCGCCTGCAGCGTCTGCGCCTTTTCCTGCTGCGGGTTTAGCCCCACATTAGGAAGGCGTCCGCCGTCGGGCGCACCCATCAGCCGCAACAGCTGACCGTGCGATAGCGGCGCCAAGTCCTCCCCGCCACCGATCAGGCGGTCGAACTTCTCGCCGCGCTGCACTGGTGAATCAGCCGCCGTGATGCCTGCGGTGCGCTCGAAGTACTGCACGGCGGGGTACAGCGCGCTGCTGCGGTGGTAAGGCGAACACTGCAACAGCACGGTCGCGTGGCGCTCCGCGGCCAGGCGTTCGCGCAGCGTCTGGCAGATGCGCGACTTGCCGATCCCGGCTTCGCCCGAGAGCAGCACCACCTGTCCTTCCCCGTCGCGCGCCAGACTCCACCGTTCGAGCAGCAACGATACCTCGCTAGCCCGGCCGATGAATTCGATCAGTTCGCTCTCGTGCTGGGCCTCGAAGCGGCTCGCCACGCTGCGTTCACCGCGAACGCGCCAGGCCTCGACGGGCGCGGCAAATCCCTTGAGCTGGAGTGGACCGGTCGGCTCCAGATCGAACGACGCGCCGAGCAGGCGCCGGGTCTCTTCCGACAGCACGATCTCGCCCGGCGCGGCCAGCGCCTGCAGGCGCGCCGCGAGGTTGGGCGTCTCGCCACTCGCCGTCTGCTCGGCTGCAGCAGTGCCGGCGCCGATCTCGCCCACCACCACCAGGCCGGTGGCGACGCCGATGCGCGTTTGCAGCCTGGCCTCGCCCTGCGGCCCGAGCGCCGCCACCGCCCGCAGCACGCTGAGCGCCGAATGGACAGCGCGCTCTGCATCGTCCTCGTGCGCGCGCGGGTAGCCGAAGTAGACCAGGCAGCCGTCGCCGAGCAGCTGCGCCACATGACCTTCGAAGGGCGCCACCGCGGCAGCCACGGCTTGGTGGTAGTTGCGGATCAGGCGCTGCAGGTCCTCCGGATCGAGCCGGCCGGACAACTGCGTCGAGCCGACGAGGTCGCAGAACATCACCGTGAGCTGACGTCTCTCGGCATCGCGCGCTGGCCGGCTCGCGGCCGCGGCAGCTCCGCCCGCAGCCACGCTCGGCACGAGCGCCGCGATCCCCATCAGGATCCGCTTGCGCTGACCGAGCAAGGACACGCCGAGTTCCTTCAGATCCGCGTCCGTGAGCTCGGGCAACAAGTCAAGGTCGACGCCTTGATCGACAAACGCTTGCGCATGCTCTCCGAGGCCGAGGGACTGGAGCCAGGACGTGAGGTCGATCATCGGATGCGGTGTGCGGGCGCGCTGCGGCACAGGCATGATGCCCGAAAGGGCCGCGGGCCGCGCGATCACGTACGGCGCAGGGCTCATGCGGCGCGACACCCAGTGATCACGCCTCGCTCACGGCGCGGCTTGTGCGCGCCGCGCCAGGATCAATGCCTCGGCAAGGACCCAAGCCGATGCGCGCGTCAAACCCTGGCCGAGGCGTGCGCCTAGGCGTTCACGGCTACCGGCGCACGCTTGCTCGGCGAGGGCTTCGCCGCTGGCCCCGCTGTCGCCCTCTTAGCAGGTGCGCTGCGCCGCGCGGCTGCAGTCGCATTCCCCGGCCGCACGGTCGGCGCCTGCTTCGCTTTGCCCTGCAATGCCGCCTTCTTCGCCCGCGCCGCCAGTGCCAGCTTGCGCACGCGCTCGATATCCTCGTCGGTGAAGACGCCGTTCACGCCCGAGATCGCCGCCAGCTTCATGCCGTGCTTGAGGCCGAGCTGGTAGATCTCGCGCACCTTTTCCCATTCGATCGCACGACCGACGGTGAAGCTCTCGAAGCGGCCCTCGAGCGCGAGGACGATGGTTTCGGCCAGGCAGGCGTAGGCCACATTGGGGGGCAGGCCAATGTTCTTCATCGACACCTCGCCCGGCAGCTGGATCTCGCCCGATTCGATCACCAGCACGTCGGGCCGCTTGGCGACCTCCTCGGGCGGAAGGTCGAGCGGTCGCGCCACGTCGGTGATCACGCAGCCGGGCTTGACCTTCATGATGTCGAGCACCTTCTTGCCCGCCCCGGAGGTGGCGGTGACGATCATGTCCATGTCGGCGATGTCGCGGTCCGCCCGCGCCGACAGGAACACCTTGGCGTCGGGTGTCTCCTGCAGGATCGACTCCTTCAGCGCGAGCAGCTTGGCGGTCTCGGGCGAAACGAGGTAGACCTCCTCGGCAGCCTTGACGAGCAGGCGCGAGCAGGCCGATCCGATGGAGCCGGTGGCGCCGACGACCATCGCCTTGAACTTGACCCGCTCCTTGCCCCTGGGCGGTGGCAACAGGCGCATCCGTAGCACCGCATCGTGCGCGGCCCAGAGCGCGCCCGACGCGCTGTAGCTGTTGCCGGTGGTGATCGGCAGCGGCGCCCGCTTGGCCACCGTGAGCCCGGCGTCGCCGACGACCTTGGTGAACGCGCCCAGCCCCATGATCTGCGCGCCCAGCCGCTTGGCCATCGCGGCGGCGTCGAGCAGCCGGCGGTACGTGAACTCCGGGCTGCGACTCATGATTTCCTTCGGCGTGCCGCCGACCGAGATCAGCCAGCCTTCGGCTTCGACTCCCGTCGGCGACTTGATGCCCGTGACCCTCGAATAGACGAACGGCGGCGCGTAGGCCATGACCTTTTCCAGCGTGTCCATGAACACCGGCGGCGAGATGCGCGACAGCATCTCGATCGGCTTGACGACCTTGAAGTACTCCTGCGACAGCGGGTGGATCACGAACGCGAACCGGTTCATCCGCTTGAAGCCGCTCGGGTAGATGATCCGCTGCTTCATCTGCAACTCGGCGACGATCTCGAGGTAGTCGTCCTCGAGGATGTCGTCCGGGTTCTTGCCGGTGGCGGCGACGATCATCGCGTCGAGCAGGTTGGGGCCCAGCACATGGTCGAACATGAACGGCGACCCGTCGATCACCATGTTGACCCCCTTGCCTGCGAATTGCGCGATGCGCTCGTCGTTGACGCTCGACGTGATGACGGTCTTGCCGGCCAGTTCCTCGAGACCGAAGTCGTCGAGCTCGTGCACCGGTGCGACGACGACGGTGGCGTCCAGCATCGCCCGGCGCAACACGAAGCGCGTCCAGTCCTTGAGCAGCCCCGGCGCTGGGACTTTCGGTTGGGTCCAGTTCGACACGTAGTGCGCGCCGCTGGTGTAGAGCGACAGCGCGTCGAGCGAGGTCAGGAGTTTGGGAATGCCAAGTTGCAGCAGCGGGTCGGCGAACTGCAGGTTGTCGGTGTACTCCGACATCGACATCGCCAGCTTGTACTGCGTCAGGCCGGAAAAGAAGAGCACGCGGGCGTTGTTGAAGTAGCCTCCGAGTTCCGTCTGTGCGTGCCGCACGGCCCATTCCTGGAAGATCTCGCCCAGGCGCGCTCCTGTGGTCACTGGCACGCCGGTCACGACCGATTTCAGGCGTTCGCTCTCCTCGTCGACGAAGCGCCGCGACCCGACGTTGTAGCGCTCGCTCGCCAAGCCAACGCCGATCGCGTCGGCACGCTTGGCCCAGTGCTTGAGCAGCCTTTCGGCCTTCGCCGTGCTTCCGTCCGTCCCCAGGCGCCGCACGCTGAGCCGGTGGCCCATGAAGCTGGCGGTGAATTCGAAGTCCTGCCTACTCGAACCCATACTGATGCTGATCACGGTCTTCATGGAATTCCTGTCGTCAAATCAACAGCGTTGAACCCAAGCTAGGTCGCACTTGCGACCCGTCGTACGCACATGATGGAGGATGCTCGTGATACTCGAATTGATCAGCGACATGACCCGTTCAGTTGGCTTGCCCGCCTTGAAGCGCGCCGCCGGCGTCGTGACCCGGGTGCTGCCCATTCCGCAGCCGACGCTGCTGGTTGGCCCTGGCGCCAGCGCCCGGCTCGGACGGGCAATCAGCGATTTCGGCCACCGCAAGGTTCTGCTCGTGACGGACGGAGTGATCACGCAGCTCGGCCTGATGAAGACGCTCACCGACGCACTGGCCATAGGCGGCACCGCCTTCGTCGCCTTCGACCAGATCACGCCCGACGCGCCGATCCCGCTGATCGAGAAAGGCATCCGGCTGCTGCGCAAGGAACGCTGCGACGCCATCGTCGCGTTCGGCGGCGGCTCCGTCATCGATGCGGCCAAGGCGATCGGTCTGGCGGTGGCCAACCACAAGCACCCGCGCGAGCTCGTCGGCTACTTCAGGGGCCGCCACGGGCCGGTGCCGATCTACGCCGTGCCGACCACCGCGGGCACCGGCTCGGAGGTGACCGTGGCCGCGGTGATCTCGGATCCGGAGCACGGCACCAAGCTCGTGATCGCGGACACCCGCATAGTGCCCAGCATGGCGGCGCTCGACCCCTGCCTGACAACGGGCCTGCCGCGCCCGATCACCGCGGCGACGGGCATGGACGCGCTGACGCACGCGATCGAGGCCTACATCGGCCACTGGGGCACCGACCTCACCGACCGCCTGGCGCTGGCAGCCGTCGCGATGATCTACGAGCACCTGCCGGTCGCCTTCAGCAATGGACAAGACCTCGTCGCGCGGGAAGCCATGGCGCTGGCCTCGACCTACGCCGGCATGGCGTTCACGCGCGCCAACGTGGGCAACGTCCACGCCATCGCGCACCAGTTGGGCGGGCGCTACCACACGCCACACGGACTGGCCAATGCGATCATGCTGCCGCTCGTGTTGCGCTTTTGCGCCCCGGACTGCGCCGCGAAGCTCGCCGCGCTGGCACTGCGCGTGAACCTGGGGAGCAGAGGCGAGCCCGCGGCCGAGTTGGCGCGCAGGTTCGTCGACTCCGTCGAAGAGATGAACCGCTCGCTCGGAATCCCGCGCCACCTGGATGCGCTGCGCGAGGAGGACGTCCCGACCCTTGCCGAAGCCGCGTGCTGGGAGGCCGATACGAATTACCCGGTGCCTCGGCGCATGTCGCAACAGGATTGCGAGCAGTTGCTGCGGCAGGCGCTACCGCAACAGCGCGAGCACAAGACGGCGGCGCGCAAGCGCTCCGCCGCGGTCAAGGCTGTGCCCAGGAAAGCGCGGCCCGGCCGGCTGGCTAGCGCCGGGTAGATTCCAGCGCCTGCCGCACAGCCCACAGACGGTCCTGCCCCCAGACCGCAGTCTCGCCGACGCGAAACGAGGGCACGCCCCACAGGCCGAGGCTAGCCATCTCGGCGTGGTTGGCTTCGGCCGTCGCGCGCCAGGCCTCGTCGTTCAGCGCGCTGCGCACCTCGTCCCACGGCAGGCCCGAGCGTTCGACGATTCGGCGCAACCCGCGCTCGCTGCCTGCGTCGATCCCTTCGGCCCAGACGCCGTGCATGAACGACAGCAGGTAGCGTTGCCCCTGGCCCGCGCGCTCGGCAAACGGGATCAGGGCGAGCCCACGCTCGGTCGGGCGCCCGACCGGGTCGTTCAGGCAGCCGAACTCGACGCCGCGCATGAATGCTTCGCGCGCCGCGTCCTGCACGATGTAACTTCGCTTGGCGCGCGGAACCGGCAGGCCGCGCATGACCATCGGCAGCACGAAGCGCAGGCGGACCGGAGCGCCGGTCAACGCTCCGAGGCTGAACACGCGCGGCGCGGCGATCGCGGAGTACGGGCTGCGCAAGGAGAAAAAGAAGTCGATCGGCGGCGGATCGGCCAGTGGCGACGGCATGCGCAGGTCTTCGTCCGGCGGGAACATCAGGTCGCCCTCGCCTTCACGCTTCACGGCCAGCTCCTGCAGGCGCCGCTCCAGGTGGTGCAGACGGTCGATGCCCCAGTACCATTCGCCACCGTAGAAGAAAGTCGCCCCCAGGTAGTGGCCCAGGCGCTGCCGCAGCGCGTCGGCCTCGCTGCGGTGGGCTTGCGAGGCGGCTGGGCTCACCGGCTGCAGTGCGGCGCCAGGCAGCACGAGATCGTCCAGGCATGCGCTGTCGTCCCAGAGGCACGCCGATGCCGGACTCGCCACGTCGACGAAGCGCCCAGCCTCTACCGCCGCGACGAGCAGGCGGCCCGCCAGCGCCACCGCCTGCGGAGAAGGCTGCGCCCCGGCATCGCGAAAGTGCAGCCCCCAGTGACGCGCCAGCAACTGCGCGTCCCCGCGGCTGTAGGCGATCAGCTTGTCGCGTTCCGGCGCGGCGCCGTCCACGGGCGGGTTGACCACGTGCGGCACGAGGTCGATCGCATAGCGCGCCAGCAGCCGCGGCAGCGCGGCGGCGGCCAGCGCGCTGTACGGGTCGTCGACCTGATGGAAGTAGTGGACGCGGTGCGGCTCGCCTCGCAAGACTCTCGCGCGTTCGACTCGCGCGCGTTGCCGCAGCAAGCGTTCTCGCGACAGCATGCGACGCGAGATCGCCGGCATCAGCAGTGTCTTGATCGACATCGGCAACCCCTTGCATCGTGGCCTCACCGGCCGCACTCCACGCACCCCGCCATCGTCGGCCGGCACCGGCGCGCCGTCAATTCGACCTGTCCGCCGTGCCCCCGATCACCTGGGAGGCGCCAACCACCGCGCCGCCGCGGCGCCGGCCGCACGCCCGGTCGAAAGGCACGCCGTCAGCAGGTAGCCGCCGGTCGGCGCCTCCCAGTCGAGCATCTCGCCGGCAACGAAAACACCCGGCTTCGCGCGCAGCATCAGCCCGGCGTCGAGCGCCTCGAACGGCACGCCGCCGGCGCTGCTGATCGCTTCATCGAGCGGGCGTGCCCGCGCGAGAACCAAAGGCAAGGCCTTGAGCGCGGCTGCGAGTCGCCCGCCATCGTGCAGCACTTCGCGCGGCAGCAACTCGTGCAGCAGCGCCGCCTTCACGCCGGTGATGCCAAGCCGGCTCTTCAGGTGTGTCGCGAGCGACCGCGGGCCGCGCGGATGCGTCACCTCGCGCAGCACGCTGGAGGTGTCGCGCCCGGGCAGCAGGTCGAGATGGACAGTAGCCTCGCCGCGCGCGGCCATCGCGTCGCGGATCGCGCCCGACGCCGCATACACGAGGCTGCCTTCGACGCCGGTCTCGGTGACGACGAACTCGCCCTGGCGTGCGAAGCCTGCCTCGGCGAAGGCAAGCGCGACCGGCTTGAGCGGCTGCCCAGCGAAGCGGCTGCGAAAGTACTCGCTCCAGCCGCCGTCGCCAGGCCCAGCCAGGGTGCGGCCAACGTCGAAACCGCAGTTGGCCGGCCGCAGTGGCGCGACAGGCACGCCTTGCGCCGCGAGCAGCGACACCCACGCACCGTCGGAGCCGAGCCGGGCCCAGCTTGCACCGCCGAGCGCGAGCACGGCCGCAGGTGGCGCGACCGCCCGCTCGCCCGAGGGCGTCTCGAAGCGCAGATCGCAGCCCGCATTCCAGCCGACCCAGCGATGCCGCATGTGGAACACCACGCCGGCCGCACGCAGTCGATGCAGCCATGCCCGCAGCAATGGCGCCGCCTTCAGGTCGGTCGGAAACACGCGACCGGACGTGCCGACAAACGTTGCGACGCCCAGGCCCTGCGCCCAGGCGCACAGCTCGGTCGGGCCGAAGCTGCGCAGCATCGGCTCCAGCGGCGAGCGGCGCGCGCCGTAGCGGCCGAGGAACGCCTCCAGCGGCTCGCTGTGCGTGAGGTTCAGCCCACCCTTGCCCGCGAGCAGGAACTTGCGCCCGACCGACGGCATCGCGTCGTAGACGGCGACGCGCAACCCCGCGTCGGCGAGGACTTCAGCCGCCATCAATCCGGCCGGGCCGGCGCCGATCACTGCGACGTCGCGGCGATCGTCCGGCCTGTCGACCCCTTGCATCGGCGTCATGAGCGGTCGTCCCCGTACCGCGCCGGGCCGGGCGCTGCCATCCTCAGCGCGTTCAGACTGCAGCGCGCAGCGCAGCGCGCAGCTCAGCACCGATCTCGGGCCGTTGCGCGAACGGGTCGCTCGGGTTGCGCGACTGCAGGATGTCTCCCATCCGCGTCTGCACGTTCCCGAGGGCGTTCGGGTGGCTGTAGATGTAGAAGCGGCGCGCGGCCACGGCAGCGAAGACGAACTTCGCGACATGCGCTGCGCTGACCTTGCCCGAACCGACGGCCTTCTCGGTCAGCGCCTGCTGGATCAACTGGCTCCGCGTCAGCGTCGTGCGGTCGACCATTTCGGCCGGCCGGTTGCGCTGGCTCTGGTTGATCCCTGTCGGCACGAAGTACGGGCACAGCACCGATGCGCTGACCTGTTCGGTCACGAGCGACAGGTCGTGGTACAGCGTTTCGCTCAGCGACACGACGGCGTGCTTGCTGACGTTGTAGACGCCCATGTTCGGCGGGTTCAAGAGGCCGGCCATCGAGGCGGTGTTGACGATGTGGCCTTCGTACCCGGCATCGTGTTTCGCCGCGGCCAGCATTAACGGCGTGAACACGCGAACACCGTGAACCACGCCCATCAGGTTGACGCCGATGACCCAGTCCCAGTCCTTGACCGTCGCCTCCCAGATGAGCCCGCCGGTGCCGACGCCGGCGTTGTTGAAGACGACGTGCGGCGCGCCGAAGCGCGCAGCGGTCGCCGCGCCGAGCGCCTCGACCTCAGCGGCCTTGGCGACGTCGAGCCGGAACGGCAGCACCGCTGCGCCGAGCGCGGCGATCTCGGCCGCGGCCTTGTCGAGCGCGTCCTGCTGCACGTCGGCCATCACGACGTTCATGCCTTCGCGCGCAGCGATGCGCGAGGCCTCGAGCCCGAAGCCCGAAGCGGCGCCGGTGATCACGGCCGTGCGGCCCTTGAATGTCCTCATCGCGTCGTGTCCTTCTTGATTTGAAAACCTATGCGCGGGAAGTGCACCACCACACTGCCTGCCCTGGCGTCGCTGCGCGCGATCGCCACCTCGTCTCGCGTCAGGCCGCAAAGGCGACCGGCGACCAGGTCCTGCGCGTAGTCGGTCGCGGTCACCGTGACGGCGTCGCCGCTGTCGAATCCTTGGTCCGCGTCGATGGTGGTCGACACCTTGTTTGTCGACGCTGCCGCGATCGCCAGTGCCTCGTTGCTGCCGATCTGCTCGTGCTGGCCATGGCCGAAGGCCGCAACGCGTTCGAACCACGCGCCGAGCAGCGCGAACGGCGCGAGCACGGTCGCCACCGGAGGCGCGCGGCGGATGTACCAGATCGACTGCGCGACCGAAAAGTCGGCGATGCTCGCCGCGTCGCCGCAGAGAAAGCGCCTGCCGTCGCTGAGCTGTTGCTCGAGCCAGTCGAGGTAGGTCAGCAACTGTGCGCGAGCGTCGACCGTCGTCGGGCGACGCATGCCGGCGGTCATCGCGGCACGGTCGGCGCCGAAGGCCTTCAGGAACTCGGGTGGTGCGCCGCCGAAGATATGTTGCACACCGGCGGGCTGCATCGTGAACGGCACCGCAACCCAGAACAGCGCCGAGTCGGCCCACTGGGCGATGATGTTCGCGACGCCGCCCGCCGCGTCCGGGTAGAGCGCGGGCTGCGGCGCGATGCGATCGACCACGCGGCACATCAGCGCGCTGTCGCAGTAGATGTCGGCACCGATCTGCAGGAACGGTGTTCGCCGGTAGCCTCCGGTGAGCGCAACGACGTCGGGCTTGGGCAGCACCACCGGCACCGTGACCGATTTCCACGCCAGGCCCTTGTAGCCGAGCACGAGGCGCACCTTTTCGGAGAATGGCGAACCGGGGTAGTGGTGAAGGATGAGCTCGTCCATGGGTTCCCGCGCTGTGATGCGACGCTGCCTCGCGCCTGGCATCGACGGTTGAATCGAAGGCAAGTAGGCCGCGCGGCGGCCATTCGCCGCTGAACGGCTTCAAGCCCTTGCGGCTAGACCAGCTTGACCAGTTGCTTGCCGAAGTTGCGGCCCTTGAGCAGCCCGAGGAAGGCCTCGGGCGCGGCGGCGATGCCCTGGGCAATGGTCTCGCGGTACTTGAGCTTTCCAGTCGCAACGAGGCCACCGATCTCCGCCAGCGCCTGCGGCCAGAGTTCCATGTGTTCGCTGACAATGAAGCCTTGCACCTTCAGCCGCGACAGCAGGATCAGTTGCGGCTGCGTGAGCGGGATCGGTGCCCCGTTGTAGCCGGCGATCATCCCGCACACGGCGATGCGGCCGAAAGCGTTCATGCGCTGCAGAACGGCGTCGAGCGTAATGCCGCCGACATTCTCGAAATATCCGTCGATGCCGTTCGGGCACGCCTCGCCCAGTGCCGCGCTAAGCGACTTGAGGTCCGGGTGCAGCCGGTAGTCGATGCAGGCATCGAAACCGAGCTCGTCGACGACGTAGCGGCACTTCTCCGGCCCGCCCGCCAGGCCGACCGCGCGGCAGCCGCGCAGCTTCGCGAGTTGCCCGACGACGGTGCCGACCGCGCCGCTCGCCGCGCTGACGACGACCGTCTCGCCGGCCTTGGGGGCGATGATCTGCGTCAGCCCGTACCACGCCGTCACGCCCGGCATGCCCACGGTGCCGAGGTAGGCCGAAAGTGCAATGTGCGCCGTGTCGACCTTGCGCAGCATGCCGCTCGGGCCACCATCGACGACCGAATATTCCTGCCAGCCGCCCATGCCGACGACCTTGTCGCCGGCCGCGAAAGCCGGATGCCTCGAGGCCACGACTTCGCCCGCGGTGCCGCCCTGCATCACCTGGTCCAGCGGCTGCGGCGCGGCGTAGCTCCTGGCGTCGTTCATGCGCCCGCGCATGTACGGGTCGAGCGACAGGAAGTGGTGGCGGACGAGCACTTCGCCGTCCTTCAATTCGGCAAGGGCGGTCTCGACGAGGCGGAAGTTGTCGGCGGCCGCTTCGCCCGTCGGGCGCGATGCAAGCAGCCATTGGCGGTTGATGGTGGTCATGGTGGTTTCCAGGTTAGTCAGGAACGAGAGGTCAGTCGGAGGCATCGACTCGCTTGATCATGCGCCCGCCGGCGGGAAGCCCCGCCAGGTATTTGAACGTTCCGGTCGCGTGGGCGATCAGTTGCCCGGCCTCGTCGAACGCCGAAGCTTCGCAGAATGCGATCGACGCCGTGCGCTGCAGCAGGATGCCCTTGGCGACGATACGGCCAAGCCCCGGGCGCATGAAGCTCGTCTTCATCTCTATCGTCACCACGCCCGAGCTCGTCGGATGCCCGGGCTGGTTCGGGCTGCGCGCGGCACGTGCCATCGCGACGTCAAGCAACGTCATCGTCACACCGCCGTGGACGACGCTCCACGAGTTGCACAGTTCCTCGCGCAGCGTCAGCGCGATTTCGGAGCGCCCGGCTTCCCAGGCCAGGAACTCGAAGCCGAGCAGATCGACGAACGGGATCCGCACGCCGAGCTCGCGTCAACCGTGCACGGCGCTGACGCCGCCGTCGACGGCGAGGATCTGCCCGGTGATGTGCTTGCCAGCCTGCGACGCGAACAGCAACGCTGCGCCCTTGAGGTCGTCGTCGTCGCCGATGCGGCGCAGCGGAGCGTGCGCGGCGAGCTTGTCGGCGCCGAAAGTCTGCAGCACACCCTTGGTCATCTTGCTCGGGAAGAAGCCCGGCGCGAGCGCGTTGACGGTGATGCCGTAGCGCCCCCATTCGCCGGCCAGCGTGCGCGTGAAGTTGACGACCGCGCCCTTGCTCGTACCGTAGGCGATGAACTGGATCTCGGCGCCCGCGCCCGAGAGCCCGGCGATCGACGCGACGTTGATGATGCGGCCGTGGCGGTTCGGGATCATGCTCGCCTTGCCGATTGCCTGGCTCATCAGGAAGACGCTGCGGATGTTCAGGTTCATCACCTTGTCCCACGCTTCGAGCGGGTAGTCCTCGGCCGGCGCGCCCCAGGTCGCGCCTGCGTTGTTGACGAGGATGTCGACGCGGCCCAGGCGCTGCATCGCCTCGCTCGCGACGCGCCTGACATCGTCGGGCTGGCTCGCATCCGCCGCGACCCAGCGCGTGTCTATGCCCTTGGCCTGCAGGTGCGCGGCGGCCTCTTCGAGGTCGCTCGCCTTGCGCGACGTGAGCAGGATCTTTGCGCCCGCTTCGCCGAGCGACTCGGCGATCTGCAGCCCGAGGCCGCGCGAACCGCCGGTGACGAGCGCGATGCGCCCGGAGAGGTCGAACAGTTTCTGGACGGTTGTGCTCATGGCGATCGCTTTCGGGCGGTGGGTTGATCGGTGCCGCGGTGATGGATCTTCAGAACCAATCATCGGCCATCGTGCGGCAGGTGTCGTCGCGCGTCTCGACGACCCCGAGCCAGGCTTGGACGCGCGGCAGTTCGTAGCGGAAGAAATAGCGGCACGCCGCGAGCTTTCCCTGCAGCAGGCTCGCGTCGCTGCCACCGCCAAGGCGGACCTGCGCGCACAGCGCCACGTCGAGCCAGATCCATGCGAGCACGGTGTGGCCGAAGGCCTGCAGATACGGTGTGGCGTTGGCAAGCGCCGCCACTGGGTCAGCGGTCGACCAGGCCGCCTGGGTCGCTGCCTCGACGCGGGCGAGTGTCGTTGCGAGAGCACTCGCGCTTTCGGCCAGCAGCGGAACCTTGAGCGCGCGCTCCTGCGTCGCAGCGATGCGCCGGCCGAGCAGGCACAGACCCTGACCGCCCCGCATGACCACCTTGCGGCCGAGCAGGTCGAGCGCCTGGATGCCGTGCGTGCCTTCGTGAATCATGTTCAGCCGGTTGTCTCTCCAGTACTGCTCGACCGGAAAGTCGCGCGTGTAGCCGTAGCCGCCAAGCACCTGGATCGCCAGGCTGTTCGCCTCCAGGCACCATTCGCTGGGCCAGCTCTTGGCGATCGGCGTCAGCATCTCCAGCAGCAGGCCTGCCTCGGCAGCGGCATCGGACTCTGCGGTGTGCAGCTCGTCAACCAGGCGCGCGCAATACAGCTCGAGCGCGAGCGCGCCTTCGCAATAGCTCTTCTGTGCGAGCAGCATGCGTTTGATGTCGGCGTGGCCGATGATGGGTATCTGCGGCTGCGTGGCGTCCTTGCCGCCGGCGCCGATCGCGCGGCCCTGCGGCCTCTCCTTCGCGTAGGCGAGGCTTGCTTCGTAACCCGCGTAGCCGAGCATCGCCGCGCCGAGGCCGACCGCGATGCGCGCCTCGTTCATCATGTGGAACATGCAGCGCAGCCCTTCGCCGGGCTGGCCGACGAGGTAGCCGATTGCCCCGGCCGCGCCGCGCACCGCGTGCTTGCCCTCGCCGAAATTGAGCAGCGTGTTCGGAATGCCGCGGTAGCCGAGCTTGTGGTTCAGGCCCGCGAGCGCGACGTCGTTGCGCTCGCCGGTGAGCCGGCCGTCGGTGTCGACGAGCTTCTTCGGCACGATGAAGAGCGAGATGCCTTTGGTGCCAGCGACGAGCTTGCCGTCGGCGCCGGGAATCTTGGCGAGCACGAGGTGGACGATGTTCTCGGTGAGTTCGTGTTCGCCGTTGGAGATCCACATCTTGTTGCCGCGCAGCCGGTAGCGCGCGCCGAGCGGGTCGGCCTCGAAGTCCTCGCCGTCTGGGACCGCGCGGGTCGCGATATCGGACAAGCTGGATCCCGCCTGCGGCTCGGAGAGGCACATCGTGCCGGCGAAGCGGCCACCAAACTCGTTGCGCGCGAATACCGTCTTCTGCGCCTCAGTGCCGTGCGCCATCAGCAGGTTGGCGTTGCCGCTGGTCAGCATCCCGCCGCCGCCAACACTGATGCCGCCCTTGGCGAAGAAAGCGTTGGCGGCCATCTCGACGGTGCACGGCAACTGCATGCCGCCGACGTCGTAGTCCTGTGCCGCGGCGAGCATCCCCGACTCGGCATAGGCGCGCGCCGCAGCGTGGCTGGACGCGGGCAAATGCACGCGCTCGCCGTCGAACCACGGTTCCTCGGTGTCGGCGACGCGGCTGAACGGAGCGAACTTCTCGGCCGCGAGCTTCTCGCACATGTCGAGCGCGGCATCGAACGTTTCGCGGCTGTGGTCGGCGAAGCGCCGGCGCGCCGCAAGCGTGTCGACGGCGAGCCAGTCGTAGAGCAGGAAGTCGAGTGTGCGGCGCATCGGGGGGCCTCAGCTTGGAATCTTCGCGTTGACCATGGCCATCGTCGCGCTGACCTTCGCGACGAGTTGCTCCTTGCCCGCAGCGACGCAATGCAACTCGGCTTCGACGAACGTGAGTTGCCTGCCCGGCTTGAGCACGCGAGCGTTGCACACCAACCGCTCACCCTGCGCCGGACGCAACAGGCTGATCTTCAATTCCGCGGTAACGACGAAGCTGCCCTCGGCGGCGAGCGTCTGCGCCGCGCCACCGGCCGAGTGGTCGGCCATCGTCGCCAGCACGCCGGCGTGCACCTGGCCGCTGTGCTGCAGATGCCGCGGCCGGACCATGAGCGAAGTCGTGCAGTGGCCGGCGCCGACATCGTCGAGTTCCATGCCGATGTCGGCGACGAAAGGTGCGCGACGAAAGACCGCGCGATAGGCTTCAAGGTCGGCAGTGGTCATCTGACGGCTTTCAGTGTGAAACGGTCGGGTTGCGACCCGTCCAGCTCGAGGGATCCAACACGCATCGACGCCGACGCAGCGTCAGGAGCAACCCCCGGCACCGCGCGGCAAAGCGGCCCGACCGCCCTGTGCGGTCACAGCACCTCGAAAACGCCGGCGGCACCCATGCCGCCGCCGATGCACATCGTCACGACAACGCGCTTGGCGCCGCGGCGCCTTCCCTCGATCAGCGCGTGGCCGGTGAGGCGCTGGCCGCTGACGCCGTAGGGGTGGCCGACTGCGATCGCGCCGCCGTTGACGTTGAGCCGGTCCATCGGGATGCCGAGCTTGTCGGCGCAGTACAGCACCTGCACCGCGAACGCCTCGTTGAGTTCCCACAGGTCGATGTCCGCGACCGTCAGACCGAGGCGCTTGAGCACCTTCGGAATCGCGAACACCGGGCCTATGCCCATCTCGTCGGGCTCGCAGCCGGCGACCGCAAAGCCGAGGAAGCGGCCGAGCGGTTTCAAGCCCCTCTGCTCGGCGAGCTTCTCGTGCATCAGCACGCAGGCGCCGGCGCCGTCGCTGAACTGGCTCGCGTTGCCGGCAGCGATCACGCCGCCGGGAATGGCAGGCTTGATGCCGCAAATGCCTTCGTAGGTCGTTCCGGCGCGGATGCCCTCGTCGTTCGCGACCGTCACTTCCTTGGTCCGCAGCCCCATCACCGGGTCGGCGACGCCGGCGGTCACGGTGATGGGTGCGATCTCGTCCTTGAACTTGCCCGCTTCGAGCGCCGCCGTTGCCTTTTGCTGGCTCGCCGCGCCGTAGCGGTCCATGCGCTCGCGGTCAATCTTGTAGCGCTTGGCAACCTGCTCGGCAGTCTGCAGCATGGGCCAGTAGATCTCCGGCTTGTGCTCCACGAGCCATGCCTCCGCGATCATGTGGCGGTTGGCCTCGTTCTGCACGCACGAGATGCTCTCGACGCCGCCCGCAACGTAGACCTCGCCTTCGCCGGCGATGATGCGCTGCGAGGCCAGCGCGATCGTCTGCAGACCGCTCGAGCAGAAGCGGTTGACGGTCATGCCGCTGGTCGTGATCGGCAATCCGGCACGCAGCGCGATCTGGCGCGCGATGTTGGCGCCGGTCGCACCCTCGGGAGTCGCGCAGCCCATCAGCACGTCTTCGACGAGCGCCCCTTCGATGCCGGCGCGCTCGACCGCGGCCTTGACGACGTGGCCGCCCAGCGTCGCGCCGTGCGTCATGTTGAAGGCGCCCTTCCAGCTCTTGGCGAGCGGCGTGCGGGCGGTGGAGACGATGACGGCTTGGCTCATGGCAAGACTCCTCGGGCAGACGGATCGGTTGGGGTCACTGCGCGGCCTGTTGCACAAGCCGGTGATAGAAGCGGATCAGCTCGGCCAGGTTGGCACTCGAGATGCGCTCGTTGGTGCCGTGAAAACGCGGCAGGTCTTCGGGCTTGGCACGCACGGGCGAGAACTTGAAGATGTGGTCGGCGACATTCTCGTAATGCTGCGAATCGGTGCCGCCGATCATCAGGCCGGGAGCGACGATCGTTCCCGGAAAGAGCTCGCGCACGGTGCGCTCGATAAGGCGGTACGAGGCGCTGTCGGTCGGCGCCACCTTCGACGGCTCGGTGGCGCCGGGCAGCACGCTCAACTCGACACGATCATTCGCGACCGCCCGCTTGACGTGCGCCATCACGCTGGCCTGGCCGTCGCCCGGCAGCAGGCGGAAGTTGACGGTTGCCTCGGCGCGGCCGGGCAACACGTTCTCTTTGTTGCCCGCGTTGACGATGGTGAGCGCTGTCGTCGTGTGCAGCATCGCGGCCGTGCTCGCGCCGGCCTCGAGCTGCTTGCGCACGACCGGTCCGAACAGCCACAAATTCGACAGCGCTATGCGATTGAAGCCGCTCATTTCCGGCGCAACGGTCTCGAACATCTCGCGCGCCACGCCCTGGATTCGCGGCGGAAACTGGTCGTCCTCAAGCCGGTTCAGCGCGGCGCTCATCATCGCGATCGCGCTCGTCCCAGGGGGCGGCGGCATCGACGAATGGCCGGGCGTTGCCGACGCGTGCAGCACGACCGACATGTAGCCCTTTTCGGCAATGCCGACGAGTGCAGCCGGTGGCTTCAGGCCCGGCAGCACGCCCTCGGTGATCAGCAGACCTTCGTCGATCACGAAGTCCATTTTGACCTTGCGCTGCGCCAGCAGCTCGGCGATCGCCTTGGCGCCGCGCAAGCCACCCACCTCCTCGTCGGCACCGAATGCAAGGTAGATCGTGCGCTTTGGCTTGAAGCCCGACGCGACGAGCATCTCGATCGCTTCCATCTGCGAGATCAGGTTCGCCTTGTCGTCCCACGCGCCGCGGCCCCAGACGAAGCCGTCGCGAATCGTGCCGGCGAAAGGCTCAGCCTGCCAATCGGCCTCGGTGCCCGGCGCAACCGGAACGACGTCCTGGTGCGCCATCAGCAGGATGGGTTTCGCGCCCGTGTCGCTGCCCGGCCAGGTGTAGAGCAGGCTCAACCCGGCCACGACCTCGTGCTTCAGCGCGGCATGCAGCTTCGGGTAGCGCTTCTCGAGGTGCGCATGCAGGGCCTCGAACTGGTCGGCGTTGAGCGTTGCATCGGTAAGCGACGAGACTGTCTTTGCACGGACGGCCGCCGCAAGCGACTCGGCGGCCGCCTTCTCGTCGACGGCGATCGGCGCCAGCGCAGGCACGTCGATCTGGCGCGATCCCTGGCGCCAGGTGTTGATGGCGACGGCGGCCGCCAGCAGTGCAACGAGGGCCAGCAGCCCGGTCAGTATGCGTCGGATCACGTCGGCCTCAGCTGAATGTCCTGCCTTCGGCCGCCAGCTTCTTCAGCAACGGCGCGGGCTGCCAGAATGCGCCGTCATCGTGCGGATTCGCCGCGAAGCGCTTCATCGTTTGCGCGACGTTGTACAGGCCGACGGTGTCGGCGTAGCACATCGGGCCGCCACGGTGCAGCGGGAAGCCGTAACCGGTGAGGTAGATCATGTCGACGTCCGAGGCGCGCAGCGCGATGCCCTCTTCGACGATCTTGGCGCCTTCGTTGACGAGCGCATAGACGAGCCGATGGACGATCTCGTCGTCGCCGATCTTGCGCGGCGTGATCCCGAGCTCGGCGCGGTGCTTCTCGATCATGTCGGTGACGACCTTGCTCGGAATCGCGTCGCGCTTGCCCGACACGTAGTCGTACCAGCCGGCACCGGTCTTCTGGCCGAAGCGGCCCATCTCGCACAGCAGGTCGGCCGTCCTGCTGTAGCGCAGGCCCGGCTTCTCCAGGTAGCGCCGCTTGCGGATGTACCAGCCGACATCGTTGCCGGCGAGGTCGCCCATGCGGAACGGCCCCATCGCGAAGCCGAACTTCTCGACCGCCTTATCGACTTGGCTGGGGCTGCAGCCTTCCTCGATCAGGAAGCCGGCCTGGCGCGAGTACTGCTCGATCATGCGGTTGCCGATAAAGCCATCGCAGACGCCGGAGACGACGCAGGTCTTCTTGATCTTCTTGCCGAGCTGCATCACAGTCGCGAGAACGTCTTTCGCCGTCTTCTCGCCGCGCACGACCTCGAGCAGCTTCATCACGTTGGCCGGGCTGAAGAAGTGCGTTCCGATCACGTCCTGCGGGCGCTTGGTGAACGCGGCGATCTTGTTGACGTCGAGCGTCGAGGTGTTGGTCGCGAGGATCGCGCCCGGTTTCATCACCGCATCCAGCGCCTTGAACACCTGCTCCTTCACGCCAATGTCCTCGAATACGGCCTCGATCACCATGTCGGCGTCCTTCAGGTCGTCGTAGGTGAGCGTCGTCGTCAACAGCGCCATGCGCTGCTCGACCTTGTCTTGAGTCGACTTTCCCTTCTTGACCTGCGCCTCATAGTTCCTGCGAATCGTCGCGACGCCCTTATCCAGCACGTCCTGCTTCATCTCGAGCATCACGACCGGGATGCCGGCGTTGAGGAAGTTCATGCTGATGCCGCCGCCCATCGTTCCGGCACCGATCATCGCGACCTTGTTCACGGCACGCAGGGGAGTGTCCGCTGGCACGTCCGGGATCTTGCTCGCCGCGCGTTCGGCGAAGAAGGCGTGGCGCAGCGCCTTGCTCTCGGGCGTGAACATCAGCGCGACAAAGAGCTCGCGCTCCTTCTTGATGCCGGCCTCGAATGGCAGCTTGACGGCCGCGGCGACCGCCTCAACGCACTGCAGCGGCGCCGGGAAGTTGCGCGACATCGCGCCGACCGTGTTGCGCGCGAACTGGAAGTAACCGTCGGCGTTCGGGTGCGTTGCCTTGAGGTTGCGCACCAGCGGCAACACGGCGCCCCTGGCGTGCTCGGCCGCCTTCTCGGCGGCGTAAGCGATCGCGCCGGCCATCAGGTCGCCTTCGATCATCTTGTCGAACAGCTTCTGCCCCGGAGCCATCGCGAGCAGTTCGCTCTTGACCGGCTGGCCGCTGACGATCATGTTCAGCGCGTTCTCGACCCCGATCACGCGCGGGAGGCGCTGCGTGCCGCCGGCTCCCGGCAGCAAGCCGAGCTTGACTTCGGGCAGCGCGACCTGCGTCCCCGGCGACGCGACGCGGTAGTGGCAGCCGAGCGCGAGCTCTAAGCCGCCGCCCATGCAGACGCTGTGGATCGCCGCGACCACCGGCTTCGTGCTCGCCTCGAGGGCGAGGATCACGCTCAGCAGATTCGGCTCGGCCAGCGCCTTGGGCGAGCCGAACTCACGGATGTCGGCGCCGCCCGAGAACGCCTTGCCGGCGCCGGTGATGACGACCGCGCCGACGGCCGGGTCGGCGAGCGCGCGCTCGATCCCGTCGGCGATGCCGACGCGTGTCGACTGGCCGAGCCCGTTGACGGGCGGGTTGTCCATGGTAATCACGGCAACGTTGCCGCGAACTTCGTAGGTTGCGCTCATCGAGAACCTCGGCGAAAGAATGGAACGGTCGTTCGATTCTAGGACGCCGGACGACGCGCTGCCTGTCCCTGCCGCGACAATCCCGGCGCTGGCCGTCAGACCTCGAGCCACTCCTTGCGCACGTCGTCGTTCGCGCGCAGCTCGGCCGGAGTGCCTTCGAACACGATGCTGCCGTGGCCCATCACGTAGCAGCGGTTGGAGATCTGCAGCGCAATGGTGAGCTTCTGCTCCACCAGCAGCACCGAGACGCCGCGGCGCCGGAGCTCCTGCAGGTACTGGGCGACCTGCTCGACGATCTTCGGCGCCAGGCCTTCGGTGGGCTCGTCGATCATGATCAGATCCGGGTCGCCCATCAGCGTGCGGCACAGCGTGAGCATCTGCTGCTCGCCGCCCGACAGCACGCCCGCCTCGGCGTTGCGGCGTTCGTCGAGCCGCGGGAACATCGCGTACATGTCGCGGTAGGTCCAGCGCGGGCTCGGCTTGCCGCGCTTCTCGCCCAGCACCAGGTTCTGGTGCACCGTCAGCTTCGGAAAGATGTCGCGGTTCTCGGGCACGTAGCCGATTCCGCGATGGGCAATCTCGAACGCACGGTGGCCGAGGATCTCGTCGCCGTTGAACCGCACCGAGCCCTCGCCCCGCACCAGGCCCATGATCGTCTTCACGGTGGTCGAGCGGCCGGACCCGTTGCGCCCGAGCAGGCTGACGATCTCGCCCGCGCCGACGTGCATGTCGACACCGTGCAGGACGTGGCTCTTGCCGTAGAAGGCGTGCAGGCCGGTGAGTTTGAGCATGGCCGTCACGCTCTCAGAGCCTCGAGGCCGCCACCTGCTGATCGGCGAGCACAGAACCGAGGTAGGCTTCCTGCACGCGTGGATTGGCGCGCACCGCTTCGGGCACGTCGAACGCGATCACTTCGCCGTAGACGAGCACCGCAATCTTGTCCGCGAGGCCGAACACCACGCCCATGTCGTGCTCGACCGTCAGCAGCGTCTTGCCGACCGTGACTTCACGGATCAGGTCGATGAAGCGCTGGGTCTCGCTCTTGCTCATCCCGGCGGTGGGCTCGTCGAGCAGGACCACGTCGGCGCCGCCGGCGATCGTGATCCCGATCTCGAGCTCGCGCTGTTCGGCGTAGGTCAGGTTCATCGCCAGCGTGTCGCGCTTGGGCTCGAGCTTGAGCATCGCCAGCAGTTCTTCGGCGCGCTCGTTGGCGTCGGCGAGGCCGGCGAGGAACTTCCAGAACGCGTACCTGTAGCCGAGCGACCAGAGCACCGCGCAGCGCAGGTTCTCGAACACCGACAGGCGGCCGAAGATGTTGGTGATCTGGAAGCTGCGCGCCAGACCCAGGCGGCTGATCTCGTAGGGCTTCAAGCCGTCGATGCGCCTGCCGCTCAGCCAGATCTCGCCTCCGCTGGGATCGATGCGGCCGCTGATCAGGTTGAACAGCGTGGACTTGCCCGCGCCGTTCGGGCCGATGATGGCAACCCGTTCGCCCGCGTTCACCGCAAGATCGGTGCCGCGAATGATCTCGGTCCGGCCGAAGCTCTTGCGCAGCGCCTTGAGTTCGAGCGCGACGCTCATCGGTTCGCTCCCGCTGGCTTCGTGCCGCTTTCAAGGCCGCAGAGCAGACCTCTGGCGAGGGCGCCTCTCATGCAGCCTCCCGCTGCTTGATCTCGGCTTCGATCTCTTCCTGCGCACGGGCCCAGACACGCACGAAGCGGCGCCTGACCACCTCCAGCAGCGCCAGGCCGAGCGCAAGCACGACCGCTGAGCCGAGCCAGCTCGCCACGCCGTGGGCATCGAGATCCACCCCAAGGAAGCGAATCTTCGGCCCGAGCCCCGCGCTCAGCTGAAGGTGGTAGATCATCTCGATCATCGCCGCACCGCCGGCGGCCACCAGCGCCCCGGTCAGCACGAAGCCACCGTACAGCGCCAGCATGCGCCCGAGCTTGCCGAAGCGGGCGACGCGCACGTTCATCATCACGAGGCTCGCGATCCCGCCGGGGGCGAACATCACCATGAACAGGAAGACGAGCCCCAGGTACAGCAACCACGCCTTGGTCACTTCCGACAGCAGCACCGACGCCAGCACGAGCAGCACTGCGCCAATGATCGGGCCGAAGAAGAACGTGGCGCCGCCGAGAAAGGTGAACAGCAGGTAGCCGCCCGAGCGCAGGGTGCTCAGGCTGTCGGACGCGTTGACGATCTCGAAATTGATCGCCGCCAGGGCGCCGCCGATGCCTGCGAAGAATCCCGCGACGATGAAGCCGAAGTAGCGCACCCGCTGCGTGTTGTAGCCGATGAACTCGACCCGCTCCGGGTTGTCGCGCACCGCGTTGAGCATGCGCCCCAGCGGCGTCCCGGTGAAGGCGAACATCAGCGCAGTCGATACGAAGCAGTAGCTCGCGATGAGGTAGTAGACCTGGATCTGCGGCCCGAAACTGAGCCCGAGCAAGGGCTGGCCGTAGACGCGATTGGTCGTGACGCCGCCTTCGCCGCCGAAGAAGCTCGGAAACATCAGCGACATCGACGCCACCAGCTCGCCGATGCCCAGCGTAATCATCGCGAACGTGGTGCCCGCTTTCTTTGTCGTCACGTGGCCGAGCAGCGCCGCGAACAGCATGCCGGCGAGCCCGCCGACGAGCGGAACGACCACCAGCGGCAGCGGCAGCGCGCCCTTGGCCGCCAGGTTCATCGCGTGCACCGCGATGAACGAGCCCATCCCGCTGTAGACGGCGTGGCCGAAGCTGAGCATGCCGCCCTGGCCGAGCAGGATGTTGTAGCTCAGGCAGATGATGATGACGTAGCCCATCTGCGACAGCATGCTCAGCGCCAGGCTGCTGTGAAACAGCAGCGGCAACACGACGAGCAGCGCGGCGAACAGCGCCCAGATCAGCATCCGGCGGGAGCGGCTGGACTTGGCGGCACCTGGCACCGTCTAGCCCTCCCGCTTTCCGAGCAGGCCCCTGGGCCTGAAGATCAGGATCAACACAAGAAACAGGTACGGCAGGATCGGCGCCACCTGCGCGAGCGTGAGTTGCAGCAGCTCGTGGCCGAAGGTCTGTGCGGTCACCGTGACGCCGACCGCCTGCAGCCCGGACGCGAGCGACTGGTCGATCGCCACCGCGAAGGTCTGCAGCACACCGATCAACAGCGACGCCAGGAAGGCCCCGGCGAGCGAGCCCATGCCGCCGACGACGACGACGACGAACACGATCGACCCGACCGCTCCTGCCATCGCCGGCTCGGTGACGTAGGTGTTGCCGCCGATCACCCCCGCCAGCGCGGCCAGCGCCGCGCCGCCGCCGAACACGAGCATGAACACGCGCGGCACGTTGTGGCCTAGCGCCTCGACGGTCTCCGGATGCGTCAGCGCCGCCTGGATCACCAGGCCGATGCGGGTGCGCGTCAGCAGCAGCCAGACCGAAAGCAGCATCAGCAGCGCGAGCAGCATGATGAACGAGCGCGACTTCGGGAACTGCGTCCCGTAGAGCGTGAACAACGGGCCCTGCAACTGCTCGGGCAGCCCGTACGGAACCGTCGCCCGGCCCCATACCAGTTGCACCAGTTCGAGGATCAGGTATGACATGCCGAAGGTCACCAGCAGTTCGGGCACGTGGCCGAACTTGTGGACGCGGCGCAGGCTGAAACGCTCGAACGCCGCCCCCAGCACACCGACCAGCAGCGGCGCGATGAACAGCGCCGGCCAGAATCCCATGACCCCCGAGATCGCGTAGGCCAGGTAGGCGCCCAGCATGTAGAAGCTCGTGTGCGCGAAGTTGAGCACGCCCATCATGCTGAAGATCAGCGTCAGGCCCGAGCTCAGCATGAACAGCAGCAGGCCGTAGCTGACGCCGTTCAGTAGTGAGATGACGAAGAATTCCAAGGTTTCGTCGCTTGCGATTGCAGCCGACCGCGGCGGCACCGAAAAAAAGCCGGTGAGCGATTCGCATCACCCGCCGGCTGCAGTGTTGCAGGTTTGCCTTACGACGGGCGCTTCATCTCGCAAGAGGTCGGCGTGCTCGCGATGTAGGGCTCGAGGTACTTCACCGGCGCAAAGGTGAAACCGGTATTCTCGACGCTGTACTTGTACTTCGCATCGACCTTCTGCCACTTCGAGATCCACAGACCCTGCTGCATCTGATGGTCGGTCTTGCGGATGAAGCTCTCGCCGTTGAAGCCGTTGAACCTCAATCCTTCCATCGCCGCGGCGACCTTCATCGGATCGGTCGACTTCGCCTTGGCCATCGCATCGCCCAGCAGCACGATCGCGTTGTAGATCGCGAAGGTGTAGAAGTCGTCGTTGTACTTCTGCTTGAACTCGGTCATCAGCGCACCGACCTCACCCGGGTAGTTCGAGTGGTTGTACGCGATCTGGTAGACCTCAAGATCACCACCTGAAGCCAGCGCCGTTGGTGTTCCCGAGACGCCCGCGTAGTAAGCGTAGATCGGAATCTTCAGCCCGGAATCGTTGAGCGCCTTGATCAGCAGCGTCATGTCCTGGCCCCAGTTGCCGGTGACGATCGCATCGGCTCCGGACTGCTTGATCTTGGCGACGTAGGGCGCGAAGTCCTTCACCTGACCCATCGGATGCAGATCGTCGCCGACGATCTTGGCGTCCGGCCGGTTGCGCGCCAGCCCTTCCTTGAAGTACTTCGCGACCTGCTGCCCGTGCGAGTAGTTCTGGTTGATCAGGTAGACCTTCGTGATCTTTGGCTGGTCCTTCATGAACGAGGTCAGCGCGGCCATCTTCATCGACGTGTCGGCGTCGAAACGGAAGTGAGAGAACGTGCACTTCTCGTTCGTCAGCACCGGGTCGACCGCCGCATAGTTCAGGTAGATGATTTCCTTGCCAGGGTTGCGTTCGTTGTGCTTGGCGACCGCGTCGGCGAGCGGAACGCCCACGTTCGAGCCGTTGCCCTGCGTCACGTAGCGAAAGCCCTGATCGGCCGCCGCCTTCAGCAGGTTGAGCGCTTCCTGGGGCGAGCTCTTGCTGTCCATGCCGACGACTTCGAAGGTCACGCCGGCCGGGTTCTTCGCGCCGGCAAAGTGCGCGGCGACGAGTTGCCAGCTCCTGAGCTGGTTCTGCCCGACGTTGGCGAAAGGACCGGACAGCCCCTCGATCATCGCGATCTTGACGGTTTCGCCCTTCTGGGCGTAGGCGCCGACAGCGCTGGCCAACATGAGGCTGGCGGCAATGAAAGTGAAACGGGATTTCATGGCGATGATTCTCCTGATGATCGGTCTGCGGACAGACAGCGAGCGTACCGCTCTTTGCGCGATCTCCGCTCAGGGAATGCCCGGAAGTTCCCGCCCGTCCGCGGTCCTGTCGCACATGCGACAGACGCTGCCGCGGGGCCCAAAGGCAGCGGCAATGCCCACACGCCAGCGCGGTCTCCTCGTGCGCCGGACAATTCAAGCATGACCTCGAGTTGCGAAGCCGTCGCCAGCGCCGACTCGGGGCTGCGCTGCCACAAGGGCTTCGCCGCCCTCGGCCCTGCCTTCCATACCCGGCTGCGCCCGACCCCGCTGCCCGAGCCGTTCTGGGTCGCGCGCAGTGCGGATGTGGCGCGGAGCGTCGGGCTGGGCGCCGACTGGTTCGGCTCCGACGATGCGCTCGCGGTGTTTGCCGGCAATGCGACGGCGCCCGGAAGCGACCCACTCGCGACCGTCTACAGCGGGCATCAGTTCGGCGTCTGGGCCGGGCAGCTCGGTGACGGCCGCGCGATCCTGCTCGGCGAGACGGCCAGCGGCTTCGAAGTCCAGCTCAAGGGTTCGGGCATGACGCCCTATTCGCGCAGGGCCGACGGACGGGCCGTGCTGCGCTCGTCGATCCGCGAGTTCCTATGCTCCGAAGCGATGCACGGCCTGGGAATCCCGACGACGCGTGCGCTGTGCGTCACCGGCTCAGCGCTGCCGGTGCGGCGCGAGAAGATCGAAACCGCCGCCGTCGTCACCCGCGTCGCGCCGAGCTTCATCCGCTTCGGCCACTTCGAGCATTTCGCACACCACGACCAGCACGCTGCGCTTGGGCAGCTCACCGACTTCGTGATCGACCGCTACTACCCGCGATGCCGCGATGCCGCGCAGCCGGTCGCCGCGCTGCTCGAAGCGGTGACGCTACGAACGGCGGAGCTGATGGCACAGTGGCAGGCGGTGGGCTTCTGCCACGGCGTGATGAACACCGACAACATGTCGATCCTCGGGCTGACGATCGATTACGGCCCGTTCGGCTTTCTCGATGTCTTTGACCCCGGCCACGTCTGCAACCACTCCGACCACCAGGGGCGCTACGCCTATGCGCGGCAACCGAACGTCGCGCTGTGGAACCTGCACGCTCTGGCACAGGCGCTGCTGCCGCTGCTCGGCGCGCCCGACGAGGCGAGCGAGCTCGCGCTCGCCGCGCTCGAGCCGTACCGACACGCCTTTGAGCGGGCGCTGCTGTCGCGCATGAGCACCAAGCTCGGGCTCGCTGCGGCGGACGAATCGGCGCGCAAACTCGTCGACGACCTGTTGCGCCTGATGGCCGAAGGCCGCGCCGACATGACGATCACGATGCGCCGCCTGTGCGACTTCGACAGTGCGCCCGGTGCCCGCAACGATGCGCTGCGCGACCTGTTCATCGACCGCGCAGCGTTCGACGCTTGGGCCCTGCGCTACGCCGAGCGGCTGCGCAGCCAATTCAGCATCGAAGCCGAGCGGCGCGCGCGCATGCGCCGCGTCAATCCACGCGTCGTGCTGCGCAACCACCTCGCCGAGACGGCCATCCGCCGCGCCGACGCGGGCGACTTCTCGGAAGTCGAGCGGCTGCTCGAAGTGCTGGCGCATCCGTTCGACGACCCGGCCGACCCGTCGCCGCAGGACCTGGCCGACGCCGGCTTCCCGCCCGACTGGGCACGATCGATCGAGGTATCGTGTTCATCATGAAGACGGTAGACGACAAGATCTATCCGGTGCACAAGACCGACGAGCAGTGGCGGGCCGAGCTCGACGCTATGCAGTTCCAGGTGGCGCGCCGCGCAGCGACCGAGCAACCTTTCAGCGGCAAGTACTGGGACCACTTCGAGGCCGGGCGCTACCGCTGCGTCGGCTGCGGTACGCCGCTCTTTGCGTCGGACACCAAGTTCGACGCCGGCTGCGGTTGGCCGAGCTACACCGAGCCGATCAACGCCGAAGTCGTCGAGCGCATCGAGGACCGCAGCCTCGGCATGGTGCGCATCGAGGTGAGGTGCAACCGCTGCGGCTCGCATCTCGGCCACGTGTTCGACGACGGCCCGGCGCCGACCGGCGAGCGCTTCTGCATCAATTCGGCGGCGATCGACTTCGACCCTTCGCGGTAACATCGCGGCCGCCGATACGCTCCGTTCATTGCCGCCGACGGCCCCCGTCATTGCTTCGGGCGCACCTGGCGGCCCGGCGCCGCCACAGGTGGGTACCACGCAACCCCGATGAAGATCCTGTTCGATTTCCTGCCGATCCTGCTCTTCTTCGGCACCTTCAAGTTCGCCGAGCACGACGCGCAGGCCGCGGCCGACTTCGCGACGCGTCACTTCGGCTTCCTGGTCTCGGGCGGCGTGGTCGGACCGACCGAGGGACCGGTGCTTCTCGCCACGCTGGTGGTGATCGTGGCCACGCTGGCGCAGATCGCCTTCCTGCTCGCGCGCGGGCGCAAGATCGACCTGATGCTGTGGATGAGCCTGGCGCTCGTCAGCGTGCTCGGCGGTGCCACGGTCTGGTTCCACAACGAGACCTTCATCAAGTGGAAGCCGAGCGTTCTGTACTGGGCGATGGGGCTGTCGTTCTGGATCAGCCAGTTCGTCTTCCGCAGGAACCTGCTGCAGACGCTGATGGGCGAACAGCTCGAGCTGCCGCCCGAGATCTGGCAGCGGCTGAACTGGGCCTGGATCGCGTTCTTCGGTGCTATGGGGCTGCTCAACCTGGTCGTGGCCTACAGCTTTTCGACCGCCACTTGGGTCAACTTCAAGCTCTTCGGCAGCCTGGGGTTGATGCTGCTCTTCACGCTCGCGCAGGGGGTATACCTGAGCCGGCACGTCAAGCCGGTCGAGGGCGCTCCAGAGAGCCCGCCGCCTGCAACTTGAGCACCATGCCACTGGCCCGCGAAGACGTCGAGCGCGCTCTGCGCGAGGCGCTGTCGCCGCTGCGCCTACAAGTGCGCAACGACAGCCACCTGCACGCTGGTCATGCCGGTGCGCGCGAGGGCCAGCACTTTAGCGTCGCCATCACCGCCGAGGCGTTTCGCGGCCTGTCGCGGGTTCACCGGCACCGGCTCGTATATGATTCCATCGGTCCCCTGCTGACGCAGGGCATCCACGCGCTGGCGATCGACGCGCGCGCCCCGGACGAGCCCTGATACCTCCGCACCGCCCTTGCGCCGCCCGTGCCGCAGGGTCCCCACGTCAACCGCCTACCCCTGAAAGGCCCGCGCCCATGTTCGCTTCGCTTTGCCCCTCGTTCATTCAGAAGCCGCCCCGCGCCGCCGCGTGGCTTGCGATGTCCGCCGCATTGCTGCTGCCGCTGGCGGCATCGGCGCAGAACGTCGCCATCGTTAACGGCAAGGCGGTGCCGAAGTCGCGCGTCGAAGCGCTGATGGTGCAGGCCACCAGCCAGGGCCAGCCGCGCACGCCTGAACTCGAGGCGCAGGTGCGCGACGAGGTGGTGCTGCGCGAGATGTTCGTACAGGAAGCCGAGCGCAAGGGGCTTGCCGCTTCGCCCCAGTACAAGGCGCAGATGGAGCTCGCCCGCCAGAGCGTCCTGATCCGCGAACTCTTCACCGACTACCAGAAGAAGCACCCAGTCAGCGACGCCGACGTCGCGGCCGAGTACGAGAAGTTCAAGGCGCAGGCCAGCGGAACCGAGTACCGCACCAGCCACATCCTGGTGGAGAGCGAAGACCAGGCCAAGTCGCTGATCGCGCAGATCAACGGCGGTGCGAGCTTCGAGGAACTTGCGAAGGCGAACTCGAAGGACCCGGGGTCAGGCGAAAAGGGCGGCGACCTCGACTGGGCCAATGCCGGTTCGTACGTGCCCGAGTTCTCGCAGGCGATGGTCAAGCTCAAGAAGGGCGAGATGACCGAGACGCCGGTGAAGTCGCAGTTCGGCTGGCACATCATCAAGGTCGTCGACGTGCGCGAAGCGCAGTTCCCGCCACTCGACGAAGTGCGTCCGCAGATCCAGCAGCGACTGATGCAGATGAAGATGGCACAGTTCCGCGACGAGATCCGCGCTAAGGCGAAGACCGACTACAAGTTCGCGAACTGAGTCGACGCGGCGCGCCGTCCGCTTTGGCTCTGGCCGGCGCCGATGGCGTCTTCGCATCGCTGCGCGATGTGAGCCTGCGCCGCAACGGCCTTCGGCCGTTGTCAGAGCAGCGCGAGCGGCAACTCGACTCGGCCGGCCTCGATGCGCAGTTGGCGGTCGCAGCGTGCGGCGATGGCGCGATCGTGCGTCACCAGCAACAGCGTCGTTCCGATCTCTCGATTGAGATCGAACATCAGCTCCATCACTGTCGCGCCGGTCGCGAAGTCGAGGCTGCCGGTCGGCTCGTCGGCCAGCAGCACCGCCGGCCGAACGACGAAAGCGCGCGCCAGCGCGACGCGTTGCTGTTCGCCTCCGGAGAGAACCCTGGGGTAGTGCGACAAGCGCTGCGCAAGGCCCACCCGGCGCAGCATCTCGGTCGCCTGGGCGCGCGCGTCGTGGCGGCCCTGAAGTTCCAGCGGCAGCATCACGTTCTCGAGCGCGGTCAGGTTCGCCAGCAGTTGGAAACTCTGGAAGACAAAGCCCATGCGCTCGCCGCGTACCGCCGCCCGCGCATCTTCGTCGAGAGCGAACAGATCGACGCCGCAGACGCGAACCGTGCCGCTGGTCGGTGTATCAAGCCCGGCGATGATCGATAGCAGAGTGCTCTTGCCGGAGCCCGATGCGCCGACGATCGCCACCGACTCCTCGGCCGCGAGCGCAAAGTCGATCTCGTGGAGAATCGTCAGCGTGCCCGTCGAGTCACGCACTTGCTTGCTGACGCGCTCGACCGCGATGATGGGTTCGGACATGGGTGATGCTTTGCGGACGATGGTGGATCGGAGGCGCTTTGTCGGGCACTGTAGCGCGTGGCTGGCCGCCGCGGCGGCGCTGCCCGCGCTTGCGTCCGCGGCCGCGGCTTCACGCAAGACCGTGCTGGTCCTGGGCGACAGCCTGTCGGCCGAGTATGGCCTGGCGCGCGGCAGCGGCTGGGTCGCGCTGCTCGAGCAACGCTTGCTGGCGAAGAAGTTGAACGTCGGCGTCGTCAACGCCAGCATCAGCGGCGAGACCACCTCGGGTGGCCGCTCGCGCCTGCCCGAGCTGCTGCTGCGCCAGCATCCGACGCACGTGATCCTCGAGCTCGGCGGCAACGACGCGCTGCGCGGCCTGCCGCTTGCGATGACCGAGGCCAACCTGCGCGCGATGGCGGCGGCAGCCGGCGCAAGCGGGGCCAAGGTGCTGCTCGTCGGCATGCTCGTGCCGCCGAACTACGGCCGCAGGTACGCCGATGACTTCGCGGCGCTGTATGCACGCGTCGCCAAGGAACAGGGTGCTGCGCTGGTGCCGTTCCTGCTCAAGGGTATCGCCGACTCGCCGCAGTCCGAATCCCTCTTCCAGGGCGACCGCATCCATCCCAACGCGCAGGCCCAGACGACGATGCTGGACAACGTCTGGGCAGTGCTCGGACCGATGCTGCGCTGAGCACCGCGTCGGCGGAGGGCCGCGCTGCGTACCCACCGCGACGCCCACCAGCCCACCCCGTTCTACTTCTCGGCCTTGCCCGCCTCGCGCGGCTCGTCCTTCGGTTCGCGGCCACGGGGCGGTGGCGCCTGAGCGGGCTTCGGCGCAGCGGGAACCGTCACCTGCGGATTGGCCGCAGGCGCGGCCGGCGCAGCCGGCGGGTGTGCTGCAGGCACAGCCGGCGGTGCAGGTGTCGCGACAGCAGCGCCAGCCGGTGGATGTCCCGCGGGTGCGGGCACCGGGGCAGGCTTGGGCGCCACCGGCGCGGCCACTGGCGCAGCTGGCGCGGACGGCACGGGTGCTTTGGCTGGCGTCTGCAGCTCCGGCGGTCTGGTCCGCGCTACGGGGGGCGCTGACGGCGCGCGATTCGGCACTGTCGCGGCAGGCACCGGCGGCGGCGGGGAATGCGGCGGCGAAACCGTCGCTGTAGGCGGCGCGGCCGGCGCCGGCGCGAGCGGGCGAACCGGGGTCACCGGCAGCGGCGCTGCGCTGGCGGGTGGCGAGCGCGTCCCCGGTTCGACCGCGCGTGCTGCATCACCGGTCGGCCGCGAATCACGGATCGCCGGCCGCGGCATCGGCTGCGGTGCCGCTGCGGCGCTTGGCGTGGCCGGCGCAACCGCCGCGCTCGGCGCATGCGGAGATGCTGCTCCGGGCCTCACGGCATCGGGCCCGGGGCTGCCGGGAGCTCTGGGAGGCATCGGTGGATTGCCACCGCCGCGGTGCGACACGGGCGCCTGGATCGGTGGTGCCGCCGTCACTGCAACCAGTGCCGCGGGTGGCACACCGGGTTCGCCGCCCGGGCGGGGATCGGTCAGGTGCACACGCGCCGGGGCCACCGGTTGGCGGCTGCTGACGACGCTTGCCGGCACGACCGTCATCGCGCCGGGCACGCCGCGGTTCACGTAGCGCGTCTGCTGCACCACGGCGTTGGGGTTGTTGATGATGGTGTTGATGTTGACGATGTTCGTCACATGCGTGACGTTGACGTTGCGGATGTATTCTGGGCTCGCCCGGTAGCCGGGAACGAAGACCTCGCGCGGTGCGAGCGGGAACCAGCCCACCGTCGGTCCGACGCCGATCGCCACCGAAACGCCGGCCTCGGGTGCGCCGACCCAGGCCACCAGCGCCGGTGCATACACCGGCCGCGCGACGCGCCGCCCCGGCGCCCAGCACCAGACGTTGCGCTGATAGACCCAGCGCCCGTAGTGGAACGGCGCGAATCCCCAGGGCGCGTCGTCGATCCAGGTCCAGCCCCAGGGAGCGATCCACGCCCAGTGACCGAAGCGGTAGGGCGCCCAACCCGGCGCCACCGCCTGCGGCACCCACAGCGCACCGTACTCGGGGTCGGTCTCCCACCGGCCGTAGCGGTCGAGGTCTTCGACGCCAGTCATCTCGGGCGAGACGAACTGTGCCGACACGCTGCGCTCGTCCGACATTTCGGCGGCGGCCACCTCGTCGGCGAACGCGTCGCGCTGCGGTTGCACCAACGTGTACTGCGTGCGGCCGTCGTTCCAAATGTCTGCTCTCTGCCCAGCCACGAGCATCACCGCGTTGTCGGGCGCCTCGAACAGCAGCTGCCCGCTCCAGACCGTGACGCTGCTCGTCGCGTCGACGCGGTCCAGGCGGTAGCGGCCCGCGCGGTCGGGCTTGAAGCGCCCTTCGGCGCTGACGAGTTCGAACCCGCGTGCGACCTCGCTATTGCGCAGACGCAGTGCGAGCAAGCCGTTGTGAAGCTGCAAGCGCACGATGTCGTCGTCGAGCTGCAGCAGCTCGAGCTCGGTGCCCGCGCCAAGCCGCAGGGTCGTCGAGCCGACGCGCACTTCGGCGCGAGCATCGGCGTCGGTCGCAATGCGGTCTCCGCTGGTGAGCGTGCGGTTGCGCGCCGCAGCCACCCATTCACCTGCGACGGCGTCGTAGAACCAGACTGCACCCTGCACGTCGGCGAGCCGGCCGACGCGGCCCGGCGGATCGGCAAACGCGACGCCGGCCAGCAGGGCCATCAGCACCACCAGCAGCAGGCGCGAGGTCAAGCGTGATGGATTTGCCATGCGGTACTCCTTGCGAATCTGGCCAAGCACGCGTTGATCGCGATGCGGCGCCGGCGTCCTCGCTCGCACAAACCGGGTGAGTCTCTAACGCGGCAAGCCACCGATTGGCTGACCGCGCCGACATCTGCTTGCATCTGGCGCGCCCATGGGGCGCGCGGGATCACTTGAGGTTTCTGGCGAGGAAGTTCTCGAGCCGCTGCGCGAAATCGACGCGGTCCTCGAGGCGCAACCAGCCATGCCCCTCGCCCGCATAGGCAATCCACTCCGGCTCCTGCCCCGCCGCGCGCATGGCATCGCGCATTCGTGTCGCGTGGTCGATGGGAACGCGGCGGTCGAGCGTGCCAAACGCCAGCAGCCGGCGCCTTGATACGCGCGGCCTGTTCGACCGGCGCCACCGCGGCCAGCGCCGCAGCGTCCTTCACGCGGTCGCCAAGCAGCGCCGGAAGGCCGCACTTCTTGTACTCGTCGTCGAGATCGCTGACCGCGTCGAGGTCGTACAGCAACCGCGAGTCCGTCACCGCGACCCACGCCGCTTCGCCGCGGTAGAGATCCGGGTGCCGGACAAGGCCCATCAGCGTCGCGTAGCCGCCGTAGCTCGCACCGGCGATGCAGACCCTCTTGGCGTCGGCCCATCCCTTGCCGATCGCCCACAGCACGGCGTCGGCGACGTCGTCCTGCATCGCCGGCCCCCATTGCCTCCAGCCCGCCCTGAAGTGCGCGTCGCCATACCCCTGGCTGCCTCGGAACTCGGGCTCGATGACGAGGCAGCAGCGCGAAGCGAGGAACTGCGCGTGCTCGTCCCACTGCCAATGGCCACCGCGCACGAACGGTCCGCCGTGCACGAGGACGACCGCGGGTCCGGGCGAGGTCGACGGCGCATTCGGCGTCGTGATCCACACCGGCAGGTCGAGGCCATCGCGCGCCTTGATGCGGTGCAAGTCGAGCGTCGCCATCTGGCGCGGGTCGATGTCCTTGCGCACCGGTCCGAGCGGTGTCCAGCGCTCGCTCTGCGGACGGTAGATCCGGCACTTCCCCCGGGTCCTGATCGGAGAACGACTTCACGAGGATCACGGCGTCGGGCCGCGCGCATCGACCGCAACCGATCGGATTGATCCGCCTCGGCAGCTTGGTATCGACAGGCCGCTGCAGTGCCTTCATTCGCTGACTGAACCATACCGCCGTCTCGGCATCGGTCTCGTTCCGCACGCCCAGGGCGGCTCCGCTGTCCCGATCAATGATGAGAGACCCCGAAAAGTCAAAACCCGACGCGCTCGCCAGCACGTTCGCCTCGGGCCGGCCGGCCTTGAAGTCGAAGCGCTTGAACACCGAGGTACCGCCGGACCCTTGACCGGACGTGACGAAAAAATTGCCGTCTGCATCGACGTACCTCGGCGTGAAGGCCCACGACAGGTGGTCGAAGTGCGCCAGTTCAGCCCAGTCGTCGCGTCCCGGCGCTCGCCAGTAGATGGTGACGATGCCGCCCTTGTGCGTTTCGACCACCCTGGTTTCGCCCTTGGGGTCGAACAGCCAGCGCACCGCATTGGGCGGCGCGCCGACCGACAGCGTCGAGGCCTTGCCGTTCGTGACGTCGAGCCGCTTGGCGGCGAACGATTGCAGGTCCCCGCGGCCATCGAACCTGAACTCGCCGACAATCACTTCGTCGCCGTTCTCATCCGGAATTGCCAGCAGCTCGTGGTTCCATTGCAGGGGCTCCCGGCCCACAGTGCGCGTGTCCTTGAAGAAGGGACGGTCCAGCTTGATCAGAACCGCGTGCGAGTCTCAGTTCAAGGTATCGCTTGCCACACCCAGGTGCCGGCAAGCGCATCGTACTCAGCCTTCGCTTTGCTCGCTCAGCTCCGGCAGAAGCACGCTCGTGTAGCCGAACTGCGTCAGGTCGCGCATTCGCGTCGGGTACAGACGGCCGATCAGGTGATCGCACTCATGTTGCACGACGCGGGCATGGAACCCCTCGGCCTCGCGCACGATCGCCTGGCCGAGCGGGTCCAAGCCACTGTAGCGGATGCGCGCCCAGCGCGGCACAAGGCCGCGCAGCCCGGGCACCGAGAGGCAGCCTTCCCAGCCCGACTCTTCCTCGTCCGACAGCGGCTCGATTTGCGGGTTGACCAGCACCGTGCGCGGCACCGCCGGCGCGTCGGGATAGCGATCGCTCCGCGCGAAGCCGAAGATCACGAGTTGCAGATCGACGCCGATCTGCGGCGCCGCGAGACCCGCGCCCTGGGCCGCTTCCATCGTGTCGAACATGTCGGCGATCAGCACGTGCAGTTCGCTCGTGTCGAAGCGCTGCACCGGCTGCGCGACGCGAAGCAGGCGGGCGTCGCCCATCTTCAGAATTTCCCGAACGGCCATCGGCGGTGTCCTTTCACTGCTCGACCGCAATGATGCCCGAGCGCGGCGATGCCGCCTTCGCGCGCCTCACCACCTTGTCCTCATCCGGCCGATCCGAGCAGCGCGCGAAGACCCTGCTCGTCGACAATCACCACGCCGAGCTCGCGCGCCTTGTCGAACTTGCTGCCGGGTTCGACGCCGGCAACGACGTAGGCGGTCTTCTTCGACACCGAGCCTGCGACCTTGCCGCCGGCGGCCTCGATCAACGCCTGCGCCTCGTCGCGTGTCAGTGTGGGCAGCGTGCCGGTAAGCACGAACGTCATGCCGGCGAGCGGCTTCGGTGCGGCATCGGCCGTGCCTTCGCCGTCACGCCACGCGACGCCGCAGGCACGCAGTCGCTCGACCACTTCGCGGTTGTGCGGCTGCTCGAAGAACGTGCGGATGCTCTGCGCGACGACCGGGCCGACATCGCCGACCTCAAGCAGTTGCTCGGTCTGGGCTTCGACGATTCGCTCGAGCGTGCCGAAGTGCCGCGCCAGGTCCTTCGCCGTCGTCTCGCCGACATGGCGGATGCCGAGCGCGTAGAGGAAACGCGCCAGCGTCGTACGCTTGCTCTTCCCGATCGCCACGACGAGGTTGCGCGCGCTCTTGTCGGCCATGCGTTCGAGCTCCGCGAGCCTCGCCGCGTCCAGCGCGTAAAGGTCGGGCAGCGCTCGTACCAGGCCGCCGTCGACGAGCTGCTCGACGAGCTTGTCGCCCAGGCCCTCGATATCGATCGCGCGACGGCTCGCGAAGTGCAGGATCGCCTGCTTGCGCTGCGCCGCGCAATACAGGCCGCCGGAGCAGCGGTGGTCGACCGTGCCCTTCTCGCGCACGACACGGCTGGCGCACACCGGGCACTCGCGCGGCATGCGGAAGTTCGGCACATAGGCGGCGCGCGGCGCGTCGACGCGGCCGACCACCTCGGGGATCACGTCGCCGGCGCGGCGCACGATCACCGTGTCGCCGATGCGCACGCACTTGCGCCGCAGCTCGAACACGTTGTGCAGCGTCGCGTTGGCGACCGTCGTGCCACCGACGAAGACCGGCTGCAGCCGGGCCACCGGCGTGAGCTTGCCGGTGCGGCCGACCTGGACGTCGATGCCCAGCAGCCGCGTCATCTGCTCCTGCGCCGGATACTTGTGCGCCACCGCCCAGCGCGGCTCGCGCGAGACGAACCCCAGGCGCTGCTGCACCGCGAGGGAGTTGACCTTGTAGACGACGCCGTCGATGTCGAACGCCAGAGCGTCGCGCTTGGCCCCCATCCTGCGGTGGAAGTCGATCAGTCCCTGCGGCCCCTGCACCACGGCGCGGTCGGCACAGACCGGCACGCCGAACTCCTCGAGCGCATCAAGCAGCGCGCTGTGAGTCGCGGGAAGGTTCCAGCCGAGCACCTCACCGATGCCGTAGGCGAAGAAGCTCAGTGGACGCTGCGCGGCGACGGCCGGGTCGAGCTGGCGCACCGCGCCGGCAGCGGCGTTGCGCGGGTTGACGAAGGTCTTCTCGCCGCGCTCGCGCTGGCGCTCGTTCAGCACTTCAAAGTCGTCGCGCCGCAGGTACACCTCGCCGCGCACCTCGATCACCTCGGCCGCGCTGCCTTCGAGGCGTAGCGGTATCTGGCGGATCGTGCGCAGGTTCTGCGTCACGTCCTCGCCCGTCTCGCCGTCGCCGCGCGTCGCTGCCTGCACCAGCACCCCCTGCTCGTAGCGCAGGTTGATCGCGAGCCCGTCGAACTTGAGCTCGGCGGCGTACTCGACCGGCGGTGCGTCATCGTCGAGCTCGAGTTCGCGCCGCACGCGGGCGTCGAACGCCGATGCGCCGGCGGCGGTGGTGTCGGTCTCGGTGCGGATCGAGAGCATCGGCACCGCGTGGCGCACCGGCGTGAAGCCGGCGAGCACCTTGCCGAGCACGCGCTGCGTCGGCGAGTCGGCGCTCAGCAGCTCGGGATGCGCCGCTTCGAGCGCCTGCAGTTCCTGGAACAGGCGGTCGTATTCGGCGTCCGGAATCTCGGGGTCGTCGAGAACGTAATAGCGCTGCGCGTGGTGGTTGAGCACCGCGCGCAGTTCGGCGGCGCGCGCGGCGGCGTTCGGGGCACGGGCCGGGCTCTTCGTCATTCGGCAAGTGTAGACATGCCATCATCGACGGCGACCAGCGCAGCCGGGTGAAGCCGCGCGCCGAAGGTGTGGCCGCCGGGCGCCGCGCCGCAGGCGGCGGCCCGGCGTACCGGTCCGGCCGCGGCTACAGCGACATGAGATGGTCTGCCAGCGCCTGCGGCGCGCAGAGGAAGGGCGAATGGCTCGAGGCCATCGTCACGACACGCTGGCACGGCAGCCGCGCCTGCATGGCGCGCTGCGTCGCCAGGCTGATGGCGCGGTCTTCGGTGCACTCGATGTATGCTCGCGCAACGCTGCCCCAGCGCTCCGTCGTCGTCGCGACCGGCGTGACGAACGGCGCTGCTGCCTGCGGCACGAGCAGCGTCTGCGCAAGTGCCACGTCCGAAGCCGAACAGTCGGCGTAGAAGACGTCGCGGACGGCTTCCGGCTTCACCGTCGCAAACGACTGGTCGGGTGCGAAGACGAGATTGGGCAACACCGCGGAACCGGCATCGGCCTGTGCCTCTTCGATCAGGCTTCGCCCGCTGGGCAGCAGGAACGCGGTCAGATAGACCAGGGTCTTGATCTTCTGCGGCATCGCCTCCGCCGCCTGCGTGATCGCGACGCCGCCCATGCTGTGGCCGACGAGGCAGACCGACTTGTCGGCGCAACCGCGCAGCGCCTCGCACACGCGGTCGGCATAACTTTGCAGCGACGCCGAGCCCAGCGGCGTGCGGTCGACGCCCAGGGCGGGCAGATCGGGCGTGATGACGGTGTGGCCGCGCGCCTGGAGCAGCGGCGTCACCTTGTGCCAGCACCATGCGCCGTGCCAGGCTCCATGGATCAGAACGAAAGTGCTCATCGAGGTCTCCTGCAGTTCGTCAAGCGCCGATCATAGAACGCCGCACGAGCGGGCTTCGTCTCGAAGCGCGTGATCTCGCGCGGTCAGGCTCGGGGTATGCGCTGATGCCTGACGAACTGTCGTTCTGGATGTCGCCCGGCAAGTGTGAGATCCAGTACGGTCGACACCTACGGGAGCCGCGCCAGCAATGCCCTGAGCAGCATGTCTTCCTTGAGCGCGTGGTCCAGCAGCCACGAGCGCAGGAGCGCCACCAGTCCATCGATCTTGTCTTTCGGTACCGCTTCTTACTTGGCGGCTTCGACTGCGACACGGAGCGGACCCAGCTGCGCACGCAGCTCTCGATGCGCCTGGCGATGAGCTATGAGCGTTGTAGCTCGTGTGCCTCATCCGGTTCTCCTCGCGCTCGAAGCGCTCGGCGGTGTACGTGCTCAAACGGTCCGGCGTCGCGGCCAGTTCGGCGTTGCCTCCGGACGCGCGCAGCGTCAACTCCACGCTGTTGATGATCTCGATCAACTTCTGATGATCGGCATCGATGCTCGCGTCGCCGATCGCCATCGAGGGGCGCCAGAGAATGGTCGTGACTTCATGGCTCCGAGAAGATTGCTGACCGCCAAGCGGATCGCAGGCCGTAACGGCTTTGCGCCAATTGCCAGAAGGCGCAGAGGCTGCCCGGCCATCCCGACCATCGGTCAGCAACGATGCATTCGATCGCCGCAGCCTCGGCGTGAGCAGCCCGCTGGACCGGACCCGGGCCGCAGGTCGCGGCTACTCGGCGGCCCGGCTGAACGGCGCCCGGTACAGCCAGAGGCTGCGCCCATCGGGGCACGCGTGAACGGTGTGGGGTCGCAGTGCCGGCACCGGGAACTCCAGGCTCGCCAGCCAGGCGCCGCGGCGCAGTTCGCGCGCCGCCTTGGCCGCCGCGCGCGCCATGCTCTCGGGCCGCTGGAAGAGGTAGACCATGTCGCAGGCGGACCAGTCCGCCGCCCAGAGATCGCGCCGGCGCACGCTAGCCCAGCGGCAGCGCCAGGCGCAGGCCCAGGCGAGCGGCCAGCTCCACTCGTGCCCTTCAAGGCTTGCTCGCGGGTATTCGCGGTGCAGCTCGCGTAGGCCGTCGCCGAGGCCGCATCCGGCATCGATCACGCGTGCCAAAGGACGCAGCGGCACCGCAGCCGCCAGGCCCTGCAGAGCACCCCGCGGAGTCGGGAACAGCGGCGCATCGCGCCAGCTTCGCAGCGGGTAGAGCAGCGCCAGCACGCCCAGCGCAAGCAGCCAGGCCCAGGACGGCAACATTCCCGCAAAAGCCGACGCGGCAAGCGAAATCGGGAAGCCCGCCGCGATGAGCGCGCGCCGCCAGCGTGTCGCGCCGAGGGCCGCGAGGCCAAGCCCGAGCGCGCCCGGCAACGCGAGCGCGACCCATGTCGCCACGCCCAGTGCACCGAGCCCGGCGTACAGTGTCCACGCGCCGGCCCAGGCCAGCAGCGCGGGCAAGGGCCAGTTCAGGCGGCGGCTCACCCCTCGAAATGGAAGGCTAGCCTGAGGCCGCCCCAATGGCGGCCATTGACGTTGATCGGCGCGGACGCCTCCTTCATCAACACGAACTGGCCGTTGCCCATGTCGCGGCGGTAGGTCTGAAGCAGGAAAGGCCGCGTGTTGCGCGCCGACGCAAGGCCAGTGCGGTCGTTGAAGACGCGCCGGTAGCGACTGTTGGCGGTGTTCCATGCCACGTCGCGTGCGCGCTGCGGATGGCAGTACTTGTTGTTGTGCGTCGGCACGTAGCCGTTGCGGTCGACCGCGATGCAGTACACGACGCGCTGCGACAGCCCGAGCCCGCGCTCCTGCACCTGCGGAAACAGGCGGTCGGCGAGCGCGGTGAACCGGGTCGTCACCTGCGCCGGGTCGGTGCCTGCGATCGGGCGGTAGTTCTCGTCGAACAGGTCGGCGATCGTGACCGTGCCGGTGCGCACCGAATCCTCGAGCAGCTTGGCCACCTGGCCCGCTGCGTCGATGGCGGCCGCGATGAAGGGCGTGTCGTCGGTCTCGATGCCGCAATCGGCCACGAGTTCGATCAGTTGCTCGGACACCTTCAGGAAGTCCTCGCTGCGGGTCGATGCCGCGTCGAGAGCGCGCGCTGTCTGGTGCATCTCGCCCTCGAGCGTGCCCATCTGCGTGTTCAGTCCGGCGCAGATCTGGCGGCTCTGCTCGGCGGCATCGGTAATGCGCGCCACGCCGCCTTCGACTTCAGCCAGCGCGCGGTGGAAGGCACCCTGTCCGGCCTGCCCGGGGCGGGCCTGGATCTCGCGTGCGAGTGCGTCGATGCGCTTGTCGAGGTCGCCGACCGTGCTCATGATCTGCTTGGACGACGCCTCGACCTTGCCGGCGAGGTCCTTCACCGCGTCGGCCACGACGCCGAAGCCGCGCCCGGCGTCGCCCGCGCGCTTGGCCTCGACCGACGCATTGAACGCCACCAACCGCGTCTGCAGCGCGATCTGCGTGATGACGCCCGCCGCCGACGCCACGCTGTGCAAGGTATCGACGATGCCGGCCACCTCGCTGCCCACGCCCTCCACCGCCACGCGGGCGCGCGAGACCGCCTCGAGGCTGTTCTGGGTCTGGCCACCAATGGCCTGCTGCGAGCGCGTGATCTCCTGCAACTGCGCTGCCAGCGCGGCCATGCTCTGCGCCTGTGCGGCCGAAACCTTCTTCGTGTCGTCAAGCACGCCGCGGACGTCGGCGGCGTCGCGCCCTATGCGCGAGGCCTGCCTGCCGATCGACTGCACCGCGGCGCGAAGGTCGTGCTGAGGTTCTGCCACCGGATCGGCGGCCGCGGCGTCTTCTGGCCGCGCGCGTTTGAAGACGGCAAACATGGACTTGTCGCTCCTTTGTTCAGTGCTGCACTGCCGGCTGCGGCTCACCACTCGCGCAGCTTGACCCGAAGGCGCGCGATCGACTGGCTGTGCAGCTGGCACACGCGCGACTCGGTGACCTTGAGCACGGCGGCGATCTCCTTCAGATTCATGTCGTGCTCGTAGTACATGCTCATCACGTACTGCTCGCGCTCGGGCAAGGTCTTGATCCCGTCGACGAGTGCCTGGCGCATGCGCTGTTCGCGCAACTGGTTCAGCGGGTCGGCCTCCTCGTCGGCCACGTGGCGGTCGAGAAAATCGGCGTCGCCATCGTCGCCCGACATGTCTTCCAGGTAGACGAGCTGGGTGCCTCGCACCTTGCCCAGCAGTTCCTGGTATTCGGCGAGCGCGAGACCCATCTCCTTCGCGATCTCGCTCTCGGCCGGCGTGCGCCCCAAGCGCTGCTGCAGCCGGTGCAGCGCCGACTCGATCTCGCGCTGGTGCTTGCGCGTTCCGCGCGAGAGGTAGTCGTTGCCGCGCAGCTCGTCGAGCATCGCGCCGCGGATCCGCTGCGTCGCGAAGGTTTCGAACTGCACGCCCTGCGTGGCGTCGTAGCGGCTGAGCGCGTCGGTCAGGCCGATCATGCCGACCTGGATCAAGTCGTCGATCTCCACATTGGCCGGCAGCTTGGCGATCATCTGGTGCGCGAGCCGCCGCACCAGAGGGCTGTACTGCTTGAGCATCGAATTGACGTCGAGTTGGCCTTTGGCGGTGTACATGGATCGGGGCTCCGGGGAAATCAATTCAGCACCTGGGCAATTCCGTTTGCCTGCCACAGCGCCGGTGGCGCGAATCCGGTGCCCGTGGCGGCGGGTGCCGAGCCCGCGGCCGGCGCTGGCTGCAGCATCGCGCGCGCCAGGCGTTGCAGAGCGGCCCGCGGCTCCTCGTCGGCGTGGCTCGCCGGGTCGACGAGCGCCCAGTCCTGCAGCAGCGCACCGAGAAAGCTGTCGGCGCAGATCGCCAGTTGTTCGGCGATGCGTGGTGCGCGTGGCGACGCCGTCGCTGCGCCGAGCACCAGGTGAAATACCATCAACCGCGCGCGCAAAGCGAGCAGCTTCATTGCTGCGTAGGCGTGCGTCACGCTGGCCGGATGGTCGTCGGCGAGCAGCATGGGCCGCACCTGCGCGACCAGTGTCTGGCGCGCGAACAGGCGCGACAGCTCGCTTGCGCCGGCATGCACGAGCACGATGTCGCACTGCGGCGCGGCATCGGCCACGGCCTGCAGGAACGGCGCGGTCGAGCCGTGGGTGTCGACGTAGCGCAGTGGCAGCGAGCGCGCCGCCAGGTACGACATGTCGGGCGACAGCGGTTCGATGCATTCGGCCAGCCCCATCACCGCGAGTTCTCCCGGCGCCGGCGCGGCATCGGACGCATCGACGACGAGTGTGCGTGCGCCCTCGCTGGCGAGCGCGCTGCAGATCCGCTCGAGCATCACGCCGCTGAACGCCACGTGCGGGTTGGCGACCACCGGCACGAGGCGCACGCCAGTCTGCGCGAACAGTCGTCGCAGGCCGTGGGCCTGGTCAAGCGGCGGCTTCGGGGTCAGTGGGTCGCGCATGGTCGGGAGGCGTGCGATCGGAGATGACTCAAGCCGTGATCTGGCCGGCGGCCGACGCGCTGGCCGCGGCGTGCGGCATCGCGGCGAACACGAGGCTGACTTCGTTCGCCTCGAAGCGGTAGGCCTTGCCCGTGGTCGCGCGCAGCGCGTGCTGCACCAGGGCATTGGCCGACAGGCGATGCCAGTCTTCAGGCACGCGCTGGCCGTTGGCGACGCCGACGACCCTGAGCTTGTGGCGGATCAGCGCATCGAGCGCCGGCCCGAGCTTGACCGCCTCGTCCATCTTCGACAGCACCGCGCCTTCGCAGGTGGAGGCGCGATACGAGAACATCACGTCCTCGATCGTCTCGCCCTGCGCCGCGGCGTTGATCACGAGCAGACGCTTGATGCTGCGATGCGTCAGCATCTCGAGCAACTCGCGCGTGCGGGCATCGCGCTGCGCCATGCCAGCGGTGTCGATGAGCACCATCTTCTTCGCCGACAGCAAGTCGAGCAGGTCTTCGAGCGAGCTGCGATCGTGCGCCGTGTGCACTGGCACGCCGAGGATGCGGCCGTAGGCGCGCAGTTGCTCGTGCGCCGCCACGCGGTAGGCGTCGAGCGTGATCAGGCCGAGTTGCGACGCGCCGTGCCGAGTCGCGAAAGCGGCGGCGATCTTTGCCGTCGAGGTCGTCTTGCCGACACCGGTCGAGCCGATCAGCGCGAACACGCCGCCCTGGTCTTCGAGCGCGCCCTCGGCCTCATTGGTCAGCAAGTTGCGCTCGAGCACGCCTGCCGCCCAGGCCCCCTCGTCGCCGGCGTCGGCGGGCAGGCCCTCGCTCAGCCTGCGAATCAGCGCAGGCGAGAAGCCCCCGCCGAGCAGGCGCTGCGTGAGCCGTGCATGGGCGGGCTGGCGCTGCAGCTTGTCCATGAAGGCCAGCGCGCCGAAGCGGTCTTCGATCAACCCCTTCACCGAGCGCAGCTCGCTCAGCACGTCTTGCTGCTCGCGCCGCGACGGCGCGGCCGGGCTGCCTTCAGCCAGCGCCGGCGCCTCGTCCCAGCGTGCCTGTGCAGCGGGCTGAGGCGCGGGCGCGCTGCGCACCGCGATCTCCTCGCGCAGCACCGGCGGTTCACGGGTCACGGCCGGCGCGCGTGGCGCCGGCTGCTGCGCCGGGGGCGGCTTGGCGCTCTCGGCCGCGGCCGACGCTTGGGCGTCGCCGGCCAGCGCGGCCTGGCGGCGCCGCAGCATGCGCTCTCGCACGTAGTCCTGGAACGACAGCGTGCTCATCGTCAGCTTCGCGACGTCCTCCTCGACGCCGGTCGGCGCACCGAGCGTCGGCTCGACTCGGACTTTGGCCGCCCCGCGCTCGCCGCCGCGCGGTGCGGCGGCTGCGGGTGCCGCGGGCGCGGCGGCCGGTGCCAACACGCGCTCGATTCTCTGCACGCCCTCCGGCGCCATCGCCAGCACCTCGACGCCTTCGGCGCACGGATGGGTCGACAGCACGACGGCGTCGACCCCCAGTGCATTGCGAACCAGTGTGAGCGCCTCGCGCGAAGTGCGCGCAGCAAAGCGTCGAATGTTCATGCCATACCTCCGGTCAAACGGTAAGTGCGCGCAATCGGTGCGCCGTCGGTGTACGCGCCGCGACGGCCGCTGCGATACCCGCCGCGCGGGGTTCCTCTCTCGCGACTCATGCGGCGGCCCCGATGACCGACCCGATGCGGATCGAATGCGTCTCGGGAATCTCGCTGTGGCTGAGCACGCGCAGCCGCGGCGCTGCGCGCCTGAGCAGGCGCGCCATCGGCACGCGGATCAGGTCGGGCACCAGCAGACAGGGGGGCAGGCCGAGGTCTTCCTGCCGCTTGGCCAGAGTCGCGGCGCTGCGCGTCAGGGTGTCGGCCACGCCGGGGTCGAGCGCGGCGCCGTGCGGCGAGTTCAGCGCCTGCGTCACCAGGCGCTCGAGTTCGGGCTCCAGGGCGATCACATCGAGTTCGCGCGTCGGCCCGTAGATCTGCTGCACGATGGCCGGCGCCAGGTTGACGCGGATGCGCCGCGCCAGTTCGGCCGGGTCGGTCACAGTAGCGGCGTGTTCGGCGAGGCTCTCGACGATCGAGCGCATGTCGCGGATGTGAACGCCCTCCTCCAGCAGCAACTGGAGCACCTTCTGCAGGCTCGCAATTCCGACCATCTTAGGCACCACGTCCTCGATCAGTTTGGGCGCCAGCCTGGTGACGTGCTCGACCAGTTGCTGGGTCTCCACACGGCCGAGCAGCTTGGCGGCCTGAAGTTGCATCAAGTGTGAGAGATGGGTCGCCACCACGGTCGCGCAATCAACGACCGTAAACCCGCTCATTTGGGCAGCCTCGCGCTGGCGCTCCTCGATCCATACCGCGGGCAAGCCGAATGCCGGGTCGGTGGTCGTGGTGCCGATCAGCGGCTGCGTCACGCCGCCGGGGTTGATTGCGAGCAGCATGCCGGGGAAGGCCTCACCTTCGCCGACGATCGCGCCGCGCAGCGTCAACCGGTAGGCGCTGGGCTTCAATTCCAGGTTGTCGCGGATGTGCACCGGGGGCGGCAGGAAACCCACCTCCTGCGCGAACTTGCGCCGCACGCCCTTGATGCGCGACAACAGGTCGCCCTGGCGGTCCTTGTCGACGAGCGCGATCAGGCGGTAGCCGACTTCGAGCCCCAGCGTGTCGACCGGCCGCAGGTCGTCCCAGCTCGCCTCTGCGTTGGGCTCGGGTACCGCCGCCGTGACGGCGGGCGTGTCCTTCGCGCGCAGGTTGCGCCGCCGCATCCAGTGCGCGAGCCAAGCCAGAGCGGCCGCGATGAGCAGGAACACGACGTGCGGCATGCCGGGAATCACGCCAAGCAATCCGATCACGCCGGAAGTGACCGCGAACGCGCGCGGCGAAGCGAACATCTGGCGTCCGATCAGGTCGCCGATGTCCTCCTCCTTGCCGACGCGCGAGACGACCATCGCCGCCGCGACCGAGATCAGCAGCGCCGGGATCTGCGCGACGAGCGCGTCGCCCACCGCGAGCAGGATGTAGCTGTCGGCGGCCTGCGCGGCCGAGAGGTCGTGCTGCGCGACGCCGATCACGAAGCCGCCGACGATGTTGATGACAAGGATCAGCAGGCCCGCCATCGCGTCGCCGCGAACGTACTTGCTCGCGCCGTCCATCGAGCCGTAGAACTCCGCCTCCTCGCCGACCTCGGCGCGGCGACGCTTGGCTTCCCTCTCGTCGATCAGGCCGGCGTTCATGTCGGCGTCGATCGCCATCTGCTTGCCCGGCATCGCATCGAGCGTGAAGCGCGCTCCGACTTCGGCGATGCGCTCGGCGCCTTTGGTCACGACGATGAAGTTGATGACCACGAGGATCGAGAACACGATCAGGCCGACTGCGAAATTGCCGCCGATCAGGAAGTGCCCGAACGACTCGATCACCTTGCCCGCTGCGCCGGTGCCGGTGTGCCCCTGCAGCAGCACGACGCGGGTCGACGCGACGTTGAGCGACAGGCGCAGCAGCGTGGTCAGCAGGATCACCGCCGGGAAGGCCGAGAAGTCGAGCGGCCGCACCATGTAGGCCGCCATCAGCATCACCATCAGCGCCATCGCGATGTTGAAGGTGAACAGCATGTCGAGCGCGAACGCCGGCAGCGGCAGCACCATCATCGCGAGCACGAGGATGATGAAGACCGGCGCCGTCAGCGCCCTGATTGCCGTCACGTTCGGGCCGAGCCAGGCCTGAAGGCGCTGCATCAGTGCGTTCATTCGATCGCCTCCGATGCGTCAAGTGACGCTTCACGCCGTGGCGTCGGCGATCCGATCGCATTCGCGCTTCGATCCCCGCTACGCGGTACCCCTCTCACGCGACTCATGCGGCATTCCCTGCTGCGGCAAGGTCATAGTGCGGATCGAGCTCGGCCGGCACGTCGAGCGCCGGCAGTTCCTGCGGCATCACCGCCTGGCCCTGCATCGCGGCGCGCAGTTGATAGACGTAGGCGAGCACCTGCGCCACCGCGGCGAACAACGCCGCCGGGATCTCGCGGTCGATCTCGGCGTGGGCGTACAGCGCGCGCGCCAGAACGGGCGCCTGCAGCACCGGCACGTGCGCGCCGTTGGCGGTGTCGCGGATGCGCATCGCCATCAGGTCGGCGCCCTTGGCGACAACGCGCGGCGCGCCCATCTTCGCTTCGTCGTACTTGAGCGCGACCGCATAGTGGGTCGGGTTCATCACCACCAGGTCGGCCTTGGGCACCGCGGTCAGCATGCGCCGGTTGGCCATCTCGCGCATCCGCGCCTTGACCTTGGACTTGACCTCGACGTTGCCTTCGCTTTCCTTGTGCTCCTGCTTGAGTTCCTGCCGGCTCATCTTCAGCCGCGTACGGTGCTGGTAGCGCTGCAGCGGCACGTCAACGACCGCGAACGCGGCCAGCAGCAACAGCAGCAGCGAGAGACCGGCGACCACCGTCCGACCCACCTGCGACAGCGCAGCCGGCAGCGGCAGCGCAAGCACGCCGCCGAATTCGTCGATGTGCGAGCGCAGATAGAGTGCCCCCGTGCCACCGAGCAGCAGCGCAAGCAGACAGGCCTTGAGGGTGTTGACCATCTGCTGCCGCGAGACCATGCGCGCGAGGCCGTTGAGCGGGTTGAAGGAGTGGAACTTCGGCGCCAGCGGCTTGAAGGTCCACGCCCAGCCTCCGGCGGCGACTGCGCCCGCCACGGCCACGACCATCATCAGCAGGCCGAACGGAAACGCGATCCACACCAGCGTCTGCGCAAGTTCCGCCAGCCGCTCGCCCATGAAGGCCGGCGCCGCGAGCGAGCGTACGTCGAAAGCGAGTGCGCGTTGCAGCATGTGTGCCAGCGAGTCACTTATCTGAGGCGCGAGAGCGACGAGGGCCGCGCCTGCGGCAGCGATCGCAGCAAAGTGCCCCAGGTCGCGCGAGCGAACGACCTGGCCGTCTTCACGCGCCTTCTCCAGCCGCCGTGGCGAGGCTGGCAGGGTGCGGTCTTGCGCGTCAGAGTTGGCCATGGGATACGTCGGGCCCGTGAGTCAGGCCTAGCCATTGTTCCCAGAGGCGGGGCGAGCTTGAGCCCGAAAAGAGGGCGCTTGAGAGGCCTGTTCGCGGGCTCGCCGGACGCGGCGCCGAGCCTCGCCGCGCGCGGGTCAGAGCCCTGCCGCGTCCAGAGCAGCGAAGTGCACCCGCAGGGCAGCGCAGTGTTGCGCAGGCAGAAGCTTGCTCAGCGGTCCCGGCTTCTTCGCGCCAGGCCCGATGTCCGGACAACAGTCCAGGTGCTGGCCGCGGCGCGGCCCAGGGCGGCTACGGCTCGCCGCCGACGACGCCCATTTCGAGCGGCAGCTTGACGTAGAACAGCTTGAGCTTCTCGCTGTCCAGGTGCGCTAGCAGCATCTGCGCTTCGGCTTCGGCGAGCGCGAAGCCGACTTCGACCGGGAGGTCGCCTGCGAGTTCGAGGAAATGCTCTTCGTGCAGCCGCCCGTGGCGGCCGAAACCGGCGATTGCGCGAAACGCCGAGCCGCCGTGGATGCCGAGTTTGCGCGCCTCCTCGAGCAGCCATTCGTAGGCCAGGATGCCGTGGTGGCGCTTCTTCTCCGGCAGGTAGAACTTGAGGTAGACGCCTTGCATGCCGTGCCTCCTTCCAGTCTCGGTTTCAGGTCCTGACGAAGAGCGCATTGGCAAGCACGATCCCCAGCGCGGTGAGCAGCAGCGAACCGAACAGGTGCAGGCTCGCCGCGCCGAGCGCCCACCCGAGTTGCTGGCGGCCGATCAGCGTCACGACTTCGGCCGAGAATGTCGAGAACGTCGTCAGCCCGCCGAGGAAGCCGGTGATGATCAGCAGCCGCCATTCGGGTGCGAGACCGGCGCTGTGGCCGAAGAAGGCGCTTGCCAGGCCCACCAGCAGGCCACCGACCAGGTTGGCCGCCAGTGTGCCCAGCGGCAGCGTCGGGAAGACCGGATTGAGCCATCCGCCCAGCCCCCAGCGCAGCAGTGCGCCCAGGCCGGCGCCCCCGAAGACCGCAATGATCGAAATGCCGCTCATGTCGCTCCTTGCTCAAAGGGGCCGCAGCAGCCGAGGCGTGCATGCCACCGCGCCGCTCCGTCGCGGTGCAGTGTATAGGCCACCGCGCGGCGGCGGCCCGTCGCGACTCAGAACCCGAGGCTTGCCAGCAGGTCGTCGACTTCGCCCTGGCCGCTGACGACGTCGCTGCGGCTGCCGGGATCGACCACCGGGCCGTGCAGCGTCGACGGGTCGACCCTGTGCACCTGGTCCTGCGGCGCCACCTGAAGCAGCAGTGTGACCAGGCTCGCCTCGAGGTCCGTGGCCAGCGTCACCACCTTGGCCACCACTTGGCCCGTCAGGTCGTGGAAGTCCTGCGCCAGCATGATGTCGGTCAGGTGGCGGTCGATCCGCGCGGTCGCGCCTTCGACGTCGCTGACGAAGTTCATCACCGCGCCCGAGGCCACCGCCTTGACCGGATCGTCCACGATCGCCTGCGCGATGCGCCGCGTCTTGTCGGTGATCGCGCCGTGTTCGAGCTTGGCCTGGTCGACCGAGTTGAGCACCTTCTCCGCCGCCTCGCCGGTCTTCTTCACCACGTAGTTGAGCCGGCTCTTCGCGTCGGGAAGGTTGTCGGCGGCGAGCTGCAGGTGCGGCATGACGCCGAGCTGCTCGAGCGTGTCGTGCAGCAGCCGCGTCAGCAGGCCGAGCTGGCGAAACACCTCGGGCGAAGCGCCGAGCGGCATCGGTTCGGCGAGCGTCGTGGAGTCGTCCATCTTCATTGCATGTCCTTCAGGTCGTGGCCGTGAGCTTCTGCATGATCTTGGCCACCTTCTCCTCCAGCGTGGCCTTGGTGAAAGGCTTGACGATGTAGCCGGCGGCGCCCTCCTGCGCCGCACGCACGATGTCTTCGCGCCTCGCCTCGGCGGTGACCATCAGCACCGGCAGGTGCCGCAGCGTCTCGTCCCTCTTGATCTGCGTGAGCAGCTCGAAGCCGTTCATGTTCGGCATGTTGATGTCCGTGACAACGAAGTCGTAGCTCGCGCCACGCAGCATCGCCAGAGCGACCACTCCGTCCTCGGCCTCGTCGGCGTTGCCGTAGCCGGCTTCCTTGAGCAGGCCGCGAATGATCCGCCTCATGGTCGAGAAGTCGTCGACGATCAGGAACTTCATGTCGGTCGCGATGCTCATGGGTGTACTCCGTGCGGCGCAGCCCAGGCTTCGAAGCGGGACACGCAATGCCCGTTCCGTGTCGATGGGCGATCCGGCGTGCTCATGCGGTCCTCCTCTAGCCTCGCACCCGGTGCGCGCTGAACGTTTATCGGGCGGCCGGGCCCGAAGTTGAGACCGGCTCGCTCGCCGCTTCGGCGGCTTGTGGCGCGCCACGCAGCAGCCGATCTTCGGCCTCGCGGTTCATCACGATGATGCTGATGCGACGGTTCACCGGGCTCAGCGGATCGGCGTTCTCGTACAGCGTGCTCGACGCTAGGCCCTGCACACGCAGCACGCGGCTCTCGGGCAGGCCTCCGGCCAGAAGCTCGCGCCGCGACGCATTGGCGCGATCGCTCGAGAGCTCCCAGTTGCTGTAGCCGCGCTCGCCCGCGCTGAAGGCGGACGCATCGGTATGACCTTCGAGCGTCAGCTTGTTCGGCACCTCGGCGAGCACCTGCGCGATCTCGTGCAGCAGATCGCGCATGTAGGGCTTGACGACCGCGCTGCCGCTGTCGAACATCGCGCGGCTCTGCTCGTCGACGATCTGGATCCGCAGCCCGTCGGCCGTCATGTCGAGGCGGATCTGCGAACTCAGCGCCGCCAGGCGCGGGTTGCTGGCGATCACATCCTTCATCTTCTCCTGCAGCGATTGCAGCCGCGACGCCTCGGCGCGCTTGACGTCGTCCTTCAGCGCCTGCAGGTTGATCGTGCTGCGCTTGGCGTCGATGTCGCCCTTCTTCACCTGCCCGCTGGTGCGCGACAGGTCGGCGCCGCCACCGTGGACGACGCTGGACGAATCGCCCGAGCCGCTACCGCTGTTGAGCAGCGCCACCTTCAGCGGCGAGCTGAAGTAGTCGGCGATGCCCTTCTTGTCGCCCTCGCTCGTCGAGCCGAGCAGCCACATCAACAGGAAGAACGCCATCATCGCCGTCACGAAGTCGGCGTAGGCGATCTTCCAGGCGCCACCGTGGGCAGCGTGGCCACCCTTCCTGACGCGCTTGATGATGACCGGTTGCAGCTTCTTCGAATCGCCGGCCACGGCTCAGCCCTCCAGCAGGCCGGCGGCAGCCCCGAGCGAAGCTGCGTCGGAGTCCATCATGCTTTCCTTCCCTTCACGTGGCTCTCGAGTTCGATGAAGGTCGGGCGCTCGGTCGAGTACAGCACCTTGCGGCCGAACTCGACCGCCACCTGCGGCGCGTAGCCCTGCATGCTGGCCAGCAGCGTTACCTTGATGCACTGCAGTTCCTTCGTGCCTTCGTCGATCTTTTGCTCCATCAGCCCGGCCAGCGGCTCCACCGCCGCGTAGGCGAGCAGGATGCCGAGGAACGTGCCGACGAGCGCCGAGCCGATCATGCTGCCCAGGATCGCCGGCGGCTGGCCGACCGACCCCATCGTGTTGACCACTCCCAGCACCGCCGCGATGATGCCGAACGCCGGCAGCGCGCCGGCCAGGCGCTGGAGCGCCGCCGCCGGGGCATGGGCCTCGTTGTGGTGGGTCTCGATCTCGTTTTCCATCAGGCTCTCGATTTCGTGCGCGTTCAGGTTGCCCGAGACCATCATGCGCAGATAGTCGGTAACGAACTCGACCACGTGGTGGTCGTTGCCGATGGTGGTGTACTTCTGGAACAACGGCGATTCGCCCGGCGACTCAACGTCCTTCTCGATCGACATCAGCCCTTCCTTGCGCGCCTTCTGCAGGATGTCGTAGAGCAGCGCCATCATCTCCATGTAGCGCGCCTTGGTGTACTTCGACGGCTTGAGGAGCTTGGGCAGCGCGGTGAGGGTGGCGCGGAGCACACGAGGCTGGTTGGCGACCACGAAAGCACCGAGCGAGCCGCCGGCGATCGCCATCATCTCGGTCGGGATCGCATGCAGGATCACCTGCATGTTGCCGCCGTGGATGATGAAGGCTCCGAAGATGCACCCGAAGGCGATCGCGTAGCCGATGAGGACGATCATGTCGCAGGGTTCCGTGTCGTTCGAGCCGCCACGCGCGGGCGACATCGTCGGAGTCTTTATCGGCCCGCCACCCCGGTGCTTGAGCGCCGGCTGGCGCCCGCCTGCAGGGGAACTGGCCTCCCATGGCCGCCCAGATCGTCCCGCGTGCAACGCCTCCCGGCCGGCGCAACCGCAACGGCCGCAGACAAAAAAGCGGGCCCCGAGGGACCCGCTTCAAAAGCACATCAAAGTGCTAGGAGGAGACACGCAAGAAATCGTGGAGATGATGCACCGTTTTCGGCCGCGCCAGCAAGGACTTGAGGACTTTCGTCGCACCCGCGTCAATGCATTTGGATCGCGCCCGCCGCCCTGCCCTTGCCGGCGCGCGCCGGCGGCGAGCACAGGCCGCACACGTAGTGCTTGGCGATCTCGTGCGGATGGGTCACGAAGTGGCCGCCGCACTTGGAGCACTTGGTCATCGTCAGCATCCCGTTGTCGATGAACTTCACCAGCCGCCAGGCGCGCGTGACCGACAACAGCGCCTCCAGGCCCTGCGCCGTGGTCTGCTCGCTGTAGAGCTGGTAGGCCTTGATGACGTTGTCGATCTCGTCCATCTCGGCGACCTTGTTCAGGTACTCGTGGATGTTGAGGAACAGCGAGGCGTGGATGTTGGGTTGCCAGGTCATGAACCAGTCGGTCGAGAACGGGAGCTGGCCCTTGCTCGGCGACTTGCCCGCGACCTCCTTGTAAAGCCGCAACAGCCGTTCGTACGAGAGGTCGGTCTCGGACTCGAGCACCTGCAGGCGCGCTCCGAGGTGGATCAGCGTGACGGCGCGTTCGATCTGCTTGGCTTCGGTCAGGATGCTCTTGCAACGCATGGTGGTGCTCTCTCGGTGAGTGTCGCTGGCTCCCGCTGGCGGGAGAAGGCCGTTGCGCGGGGTTCGGCGCTCCCTCTCCGGCTGGCGGGAGGCGGTCGGGCCGAGGTGGGGCGGCCGCTCGCCGTCCGGCTACGCCGCTTCCTGGTGGCGTCCCGCCATCAGGATGCTCGCATGCAGCCGCGTCGTCACGTCGTTGGCAGCCGACTTGCCGTGGTTGGTCAGCAGGCCCCAGACCATGTCGTCGTCCATCCGGAAGCGGCACAGCAGTGTGTTGCTGGAGGCGATCTTCATCATCTGCGACGGTGCAAGCAGCGCGATCAGCGAAGCCGACTCCTCCGAGATCCCGAGGCGATACAGCGCCTGTTCGCGATCACTGCGGATCAGGCTTTGCGCCAGCATCAGGTAGGAAAGATTGGCTTCGCGGATTTCGCTCAGGATCTGGTCAGCGTTCATGTCGGTGTCCTCGGTATGTCTGCGGTTTCGCTGGGCTGGCCTGGCATCGGGTCCTGCCTCAACGTGAAACCGAGTGTGACGACTGTCATTTGGCCGGAATATCGGATCACTTCTGATGCTTGAGTCCGATTTCTCCCATTGAACATGTAAGGCGAATTCCTACATCGACTACTTCTGCGACCGGTCGGCCCACGGCCAAAGCTCAATTGCACAGAGTCCACAACGTTATTGCGCAAGCCAGCTGCCACCCTCCGCGGAGGGCTTCCTCTGACCGACATGCATGGTCGGCGCGAGTGGCGCCAACCCAGAGGGCAGCTTGTCGTGGTCGCTCGGTTCAACAGGGGAGTGCCTCAGGCATCCGGGGTCGCTTGATCTCCCCGCAAAGCGTCGGGATGCGATTCAGACGCGGATACTTCTCAAGCAGTCGCGCGGCGCTGGCCTGGAAAGCATCCGGCAGCACGTAGTCGTTCGTCGAGTTGTGGAACAGAGGCACTTCAAGTATCTGTGCCACCGCTTGACTCTGCGTCGAGTCTTGCGCCTGCAAGCAAAGATCGGTTGCCCAGAGGTGCCAACCGAACGATTGATCGATATCGACTGCGCTATCGCGATGCAACGCGACTGCAAACTCGTCGAGCGACAGGGCATCCGAAGCGTCGCCGTGGCGGAAGAGTGTCGTGCGATCGATGACCATGCCGGCAGGTCGCGCCGCGCCGTTCTGCGTCGCCGCTGCCGCGATTCCTGCAAATCCGACCGGACCCTTGGTCAATCCAGACTGTTCCATGGCGCCTAGTTGCTGCGCCAATGCAAATCCGCTGCCCACCGGGAAGTAGACATCTTGGTGCGTCAGCACGCGCCAGGCATGGCGAGCGCGCCCCACACCTGCAGCGAAGGCGGCAGCAGCATTCTGGGCGCCTTCCACGCAAACCACGTCAGCACCAACCTCGCGCAGACCGGGAGAGCGGGCGATGTTGAGCTGGTACTGCCATGGCCGATTGATGGGAACAATCACGCTGAAGGGTGCTCGAGGTCCTGGCCTGAGTAGGCCCTGCATGGACCACTTGGAGCACACCAAGATCATCTGGTACAAATTCATGTTGCGCAAAGCGGTCGACTCGGGAACGCCCAATACTTGGGCAGCAGCGACGATATGTCCGATGAACGGAGATCTTGGCAATGCAGTGCGATACCCGTCCTGCATATGTGGCAGCCATCCGCTGTCCAGAAATATCTTGAACACCGACGGCGGTGACATGAATCGCAGATGTGTCTGGTCCAACAGCCCGGCAGTGTCGTAGCTGATGTCGCCAGCGAGCATGCGCTCGAGCACCGACACGTGCGACATGTTAGGCAAGCAGCAGACGACCTTGGCATCCTTTGTGGCGAGCTCATACAGCGCCTCCAGGATCTTGCCTGGCTCCCGCAAATGCTCGAGCAGATCGCCGATCACGATGACATCGAAGTCACCTTCCAGAACCGCTAGGTCGGCTCGATCGAGGTCGATCTCGAACACCCGATCCAGGTGTTGCGCGGCCACCGCCGCCGCGGCGGCTGAAATGTCGACGCCCGTCCAATGGACACCGGGGTGCAGCTCCTTGAATCGGCGACCGAGGCGACCGTTCGCACATCCCAGTTCGAGCACGCGTTTCGCGGTATGCGGAACCGCATCCAGCAACTTCTGGTTCAGTCCGTCGTAGTAGTCGACCATCGTGTTACTCGGTTGGGATTGCACTTGCGCGAGCCCGTTTGACGGGTGGAGATCGGGAACGGCGCAGGACTCACGGGCTTCCTTCGGCTTCAGTCGTCCTGCGCCATAAGCGAAACTTCAGCAGTTCGCCTCTCTTCGGGGTTGTCCTCGAGAAGCGCATAGCCGCTGCCGAAGTCCGACCGCAGACTGCGCGCCTGCATGCGCTCGGCGATGCTGGTTTCGACCTTGGTAAGTTCCACGCGCATGAACCAGGCGGCCTCACGTTCGCAAGGCTGCAGCCGGTGGTCGAGATACGTGAACGCAGTCTTCTCGAATCGATGCTCGAACCACCCCAGGTACCAGAACCAATCGGTGTAGTAGAGCCAGGAGTTGTCGTTCATCGCCCGCACGTGTGTCGGGTCTTGCCACGCGCCTGGGCCACGTTCATGCGGAACTTCGATTGTCATCTTCCCGCCGGTCTTCAGAAGCACTAGGCAGTTCCCCATCATCGCCGCCAGATCAGGCACATGCTCGAGAACGTTGTTGGCGTAGACTTGCTCCACTTCGCCCGGGGCCAGTGTCATGGATCCCGCCGTGGGGGACTCGATCTGCATCGGCCACACGTGCTGCCGCCCCAGATCGAGTACCGCGTCGGGTTGGGTGGTGCCCTGAATATCGATGTTGAACCAACCGGGACGGTAGTCCTTTCCAGAGCCGATGTGCAGCCGCTTGACCAGGCGACGATCGGTGCTACCGATCGATCGCTGCACCTTGTGCACGCCGAGTGCAAAGCCCAGCGCATCGGCGTAGGTCTCGATCGGGTCGGCCTCCTGGAAGACCTCCAGAGCGCGCGCTGACACGTCGTAGTACAGCGGGCTGAGAAACTCGTCCCGGAAGAAACTCTCGAGTATGTCGTCGCCGAACCACAGCGCACAGGCCTCGAAGGCATGGTCAGGCTCCGTGACCGGAGTGCGTTCACTGACCAGCGGCGTGCCTAGCGATAGCACCTGAAATGCGCGGACTTGCTCGAAGCGGGCGCTGTCGTAATGATGTACGTTGAGCACCGCCTTCGCTTGGGCGACGATCTCGTCACGCTCCGGACCGTAGACCGGAGTGTTCAGCACGCTGATACAGCGGCCCGTCGATTGGATTCGATCGAAGACCGCTTGGCGGCGCGGATTGACAGAACCGAAGAACAACAGGTCGATCGGCCTGCGCGCCAGGTCGGCGGCGGAACACACCGCGCGAGGCAGGTATGGGGCATACCCAAAGCGAATCAACGGCGCGTCGTCAGTCTGTGCGCAGTAGACGCCGCGGTTGGCCTCGTCGTAGTCAACCACCGCAGATTGCTTGAGCAGATCGAGGTAGGCCGCCGGCAATTGGGCACCGCGCGAGCCGATCTGTTCGAGATTGACGATGACGCAGCTGTAGTCGCGAGCAATCGCCTTGTCGAAACCGAGGTGAGCACCAAAGACCAGGTTGACTGCGTCACGCATCAGCCGATTCTTGCTGACCTCGACCCGCGCACCCAGACGTTGAAACTGATACTTGAAATACAGCGCGGCGTCGAGGAGTCCCAGCGAATGAACGTAGCCAGCGGGTTGGATGACACACAGGTTGACGTGCGCGCCGGTGTAGATCATGGGTTCTCCTCGGTGGCCAGTGCCGGCAACGGCGCCGGCGGAAGGCCAGCATCCTGACGCTCGACCATGCGCAAAAGCAATTGCCCGAAGTCGCGTGCAAATCGCTTGCCGTCGAAGAGGGGCGAGTGCCTGCGACCCGCCTCGACGCGCTCGCGCAGGCTGGCCATCGCGGCCGGATCGTTCGCGTAGCACAGTGCCTTCGTGATGTACTGGTCGAGGTCGGAACACACCAGCTCGGGCAGGCCCAGCGCGGTGACCAGGCTGGCAGCAACGCGGCTGGCGAAGGTCTCGCCGATCATCGTTAGCACCGGTACACCGGCCCAGAGCGCATCGCTCGCGGTGGTGTGGCCGCCGCACGGAAAGGTGTCGAGGAAGAGGTCGGTGTTGGGCAGGCGGGCGCGATGGCTCTCGATCTCGGCAAACGGCGCGAAGATCAGCCGATCCGGCGCGATGCCGTGGCCTGCAGCGGCCTTGCGCAGGCGAGCCTGCGTGTCGGCCGCCGGCACCAAGAGCCACAGCACCGAGTTGGCCTTCGCAGCCACGATGCGGCACCACGCTTCGAACACCGGCGGCAGGATCTTGTAGCTTTGGTTGAATCCCCCGAACACGAACGCATCCTGCGGTAGCCCACATTCCGCGCGGCTGACGCGCTCCGGGCGCGTGCGCTGGCTGTCGTTGGGCTGGTAGCAGTGCGGCATCTGGGCGATGCATTCGCTGTAGTGCGGCTGCGCTTCGAGTGGCGTCACGGCCGGGTCGCCAATGATGTAGTCGACGAACCCGGCACCACATGTTCCGGGAAACCCGAGCCAGGCTACCTGGATGGGCGCCGGGTGATCGACCATGGCGCTGAGCCGAGAGCCCAGGGTGAAGCCCTTCAAGTCGATCAGCACGCCGATCTCGTCGCGTCGGATCTGGGCCACGAGTTGCGCGTCCGACCACTGCGCCACCTCATGCGCCTGCGTCGCGGTGGCCATCACGCGCCGGCGCGTCGCCGAATGATCGTCCGGGCCGCTCGAATAGAAATACAGCTCGAAACGCTCGCGGTCGATGGCCTCGAGAACCTCTGTCACGAGAAAGGCCGTGGCATGGTGGTGAAGGTCCGCCGAGAGCCAGCCGATGCGAAGCTTGCCACCCGGGCGCGGAACTGCGCGGGCCGGTCGGGCGCCCGTTTCGCCGTGCTTGGCGCTGCGACCTCCCCAGGCCCGTTCGGCCAGCCACCGCATCAGTCGCGGATCGTCGCTCAGGTTGAGCGCGCTGAAAGGCGTGAACGCCTCGAGATCGGCAGACATGGCGCTCGCCCGTATCGCCGCAATGCAAGCGTCCAGGCGAGCCATGTCCTGCTCGAACTGTGCCCAATCGCACGCATAGGTTCCGAAGTGCGCTGCAGCCAGCGCGTGGCCCAGCGCCATCGGGTCCATGTCCAGCACCATGCGGTAGCACAGGCTGCCGTCAAAGTGCATTTTTTGCAGGCCAAAAGCCTGACCGAGCAGGGTCAGCGTTCGGCGCCGCAGCGCGAGATCGGCGCCTGCCAGTGCTAGCGCCGACAGCAGCGATTGCGTCGCCAGTCCGGAGTGGTATTCGTCGAGCAAGGCCGCGCCGCGTTGCAGGTGCCAGAGCGCGTCGCGCTCCACGCCCGCATCGAGCCGGTCGAGCACCTGGAGCACCTCGCTCGGGCGGTGCGCATCGTGCATCACCTTGGCAAGCAGGTTGCAGGCGATGAGGCTGCCGGTGTCGAGGTCGAAGGCCCGCGTCGCATGCTCGAGCGCGGCGTCGGCCTGGCCGAGTTGCTGCTCGCAACGCGCCAGGTTGATCCAGTACAGCACCTCCGTAGGAGCGCAACGCGCAGCCTCGGCAAAGCTCTCGCGCGCGGCGGCAAGCTTGCCGGCCTTGCGCAAGCTCACACCGCGCTTCCAGCATGCCTGGCCGCGTGCCGCCGCGCCGCGCACCGGAGTGGCTCCTGCCCGTGGCAGCCTGCCCGCGACAGCAAGTGATGGTGACTGTTGCATGTTGCAGGCCGCTCCAGAGCGGTGGCAGGGGTTGACAGGCGGCCCAGTCTAGGCATCGCGCCCGGCGGCGAAGCCCCGATAAGCCCGGTGAATCGCTGCCAACCCGTGAGCACGGCGCCCGAGCACGAGTTCCAAGCGACCCGCGTACCGATCAAGGCCCGCAGGCGAGAAATCGTTCACACCGCGCAGCGGGGAACATGTTGACAGGGTATTCGAGTCCTCTCTTGAAGCCCTCAAGTTCCTTCAACTCCGCGCCGATACGCACTCCAACGGGTGGCCCGCAAGGCCCCCGCGGTCCGGTTAGCCGACCTGTGAACAGCGGCAGCAAGAGTTGCGCCGATCTTCAACGGCGACTAGCGCGGGCGGGCCGGGTGAGGTTATGAGTCTCAACCGGCAAGCAACGGTGACGCACCAGCCGTAACGGTGCGTCATCCAAGTGGCCTCGGCGCTATTGCCGGACTATCTCGATCCTTAGGAGCTAACCATGTCATTGACGATCAATACGAACCTTGCCTCTCTCGTCGCGCAGAAGAACCTGAACACGTCGCAGTCCTCGCTGCAGACTTCGATGCAACGGCTGTCGTCGGGCCTTCGCATCAACTCGGCCAAGGACGACGCCGCCGGCCTGGCCATCGCCACCCGGATGGACTCGCAGGTGCGCGGCATGACCGTGGCCGTGCGCAACGCCAACGACGCGATCTCGATGACGCAGACCGCGGACGGCGCGCTCGGCGCCATTTCCGACTCACTGCAACGCATGCGCGAGTTGGCCGTGCAAGCCTCCAACGCGTCCAACTCCGGCACCGACAAGGATTCGCTAAACGCTGAATTCAAGCAGCTCGCCCAGGAAATTCAGCGCGTCGCAGGCGGCACCACTTTCAACGGTTCACACATCCTCGCCACCGCCGGTGGTCAAGTCTTCCAGGTGGGCGCCAATACGACCGTCAACGACAGGGTCACCGTCACGACAGTCGACATGACGGCCGACGCGACGATCACTACCGTCGCCGGCAACAGCGTCGGCGCCGGCATCGCGCTGATCGACAGCGCACAGTCTGTCGGTCAGATCGGCACTGTCATCGACAACATCGACGCGGCGATCAACACCGTCAACAGCCAGCGCGCGGCGATGGGCGCCACGCAGTCGCGCTTCGACGCGGTGGTCTCCAACCTGCAGACCTCGGTGGTCAACCAGACCGCCGCCAAGAGCCGCATCATGGACGCCGACTTCGCCGCCGAGACCGCCAACATGAGCCGCGCCAACATCCTGCAGCAGGCCGGCACCGCGATGATCGCGCAAGCCAATCAGATGCCCAATCAGGTGCTCAAGCTGCTGCAATAAGGGCCGAGCAGCTGTCCGCGTGGGGCTGTCGAGCCCGGGCCTGCCCACCGGGCATGACCCGCCGCAGTTCGGCACCCGCGACAGCGCGCCGCCTCCGCAAGGAGCGGCGTGCTTTTTCGTGCGCAAGCGGCAGTGAACTGGGCGGTCGGGTGGCCTCAATTCGGCCGATCGCGGTGCACGCGGCGTCCGCAGACTCGAACCCGAGGCCTCGCACTGGGCTGGCTCGATCAGGACACTGCCGTCCCGGAAGGCCAGGCCGCCACGCTTCCTTGCGCAGCGCCACGCTCAAGTTCGCGCGATTGCGGACGATGACCCGTCAACGATTGGACCCTGAACCATGAGCACAACCGTCAACGGGCTCGGCAGCATCAGCTCGGCCGGCATAGGCAGCGGACTCGACGTGAACGGTATCGTCACTAAGCTGATGGCGATCGACAGTCAGCCGCTGACGCAGTTGCAGACACAGGCGACCTCGCTCAACGCCCAGATGTCGACCTTCGGCCAGCTGCAAAGCCTGATGGCGTCTCTGCAGACGGCTTCCAATGCGGCGACCTCGCTGACGCTGTGGAACCAGACCACGGCCACTTCGTCCGATTCGTCGTCCGTGACGGCCTCGACCGGCGCCGGCACGACCAGTGGCGCCAGCGCGAGCGCCGGCAACTACACCGTCGCCGTGCAGAACCTGGCCAGCCGCCAGACCGTCACCACCGCCACCGGCATGCCGGCAAGCGCAACGCTGGGCGCCGACACGCTGACCATCACGCTCGGCACCTATACCGAAGCCGCGCCCGTCAGCGGATCGCCGGCCTCGGGATCGCCTCCCCCCGCCACCGGCTTTGCCGCCAACGCCAGCCGACCCCCGGTCAACGTAGCAATTGCTGCAACCGACACACTGCAGAACATCGCCGACAAGATCAACGCCGCCGGCGCCGGCGTGACGGCGAGCATCATCACCGACGCCAGCGGCGCGCGCTTGTCGATCCAGTCGGCGAGTACCGGTGCCGCAAACGGCTTTCAGATCACCAGCGCGACCGGCGCTGCGACATCGCTCGCCTGCGACGCGACGAGCGCGAGCTCGGCGATGCTGCGCAGCCAGACCTCGGCAGATGCCAACGCGACGATCAACGGCATCAGCGTCAAGTCGGCGAGCAACGCGCTGACCAATGTTGTCAGCGGGCTGACCGTCAACCTGCTCAGGCCGACGACCACACCGGTCGACGTGACGGTGGCAGCCGACAGCGCGAGCATTACCACTGCGATCAACAATTTCGTCACCGCGTTCAACGGCGTGGCCACGTTCCTGCACACCCAGACCCAATACGACGCTTCGACCAAGACCGCTGGCCCCTTGCAGGGCGACAGCACCGCGATCAGCATCCAGTCGCAATTGCGCGGCATCCTCAACCAGGTCAGTTCAGCCTCTTCCGCGTTCGGCACCCTTAACGCGGTCGGGATCACGATGCAGAAGGACGGCACGCTCGCCGTCGACGCGACCAAGCTCAGCAACGCCGAGGGCAACCTGGCCGAGTTGCGCAAGTTGATGATCACGACCGGCGCGAACTCGGCAAGCTCGGGATTCATCCATCGCTTCAAGGTGCTTGCGGACGCAGCCCTGAGCTATGACGGCACCTTCCAGTCGCGCACCAACAGCCTGAATGCGCGCCTCAAGGCCAACAGCGACGATCAGGCCGCGATGCAGATGCGCCTGGCCCAGACGCAGGCGCGGTTGACTGCGCAATACACAGCGCTCGACACGCAGATGACCACGCTCAACGGCCTGAGCGCGTACATGACGCAGCAGCTCGCGCAGTACAACAAGTCGACGGCCTGACGCATCGCGCCGACGAGGCGTGCCGCCGCACGCGTCCGGTGGTCATCGCGCGGCACCCCGGCTGAGCCGGCCTCCTTCGCCGCCCGATCGGTCCGCTCCCTCGCACGACAGACGGCGCCTGCACGCACCTTGCGCGATACGGCGGCGAGCGCGTGAGGCGAATCTCATTCTGGCGTGACCGCGAAGCGCGGAGCAACGAATTTCATCCGTTCGATCCGCACCGCCTCAAGAGGCTGGCGGCTGCACCGATAACCTCGGCACAGCCCACCGTTTCGACCCGCACCCGTCATGTTCAGCGCGCCGTTCACAGCCAGTGCCTCACGTTCGAATCAGTTCGCCGCTGCCTATCACCAGGTGAGCGTGCAGACCACGGTAGGTGCTGCTTCGCCGCACAAGTTGGTGTCCCTGCTGTTCGACGGCTTCTTCGCAGCCGTCCACCGCGCCCGCGGTGCACTGCGCAGCGGCGACATCGCCGCCAAGGGCCAGGCGATCACGCAGGCCATGCGCATCACCGACGAAGGCCTGCGCGCCGCGCTCGACCTGGAGGCCGGCGGCGAGCTGGCGAGCCAGCTGTCGGACTTGTACGCGTATGTCTGCCTGCGGCTGGCGCAGTCCAACCTGCACAACGACGAGCGCGCGCTGGACGAATGCCTGGGCCTGATGCAACCGCTGCGCGACGCCTGGGCGGCCATCGGCGACGCCGTGGCAGCCCCTACACCCAACTGATCAAGCCCTTTGCAAGAGCCCCTGATGAACAACAGTCTCCTCAACTACTACGAGGCCATCGAACAGGCCAGCCATGACATGCTCGAGGCAGCCCGGATCGGCAACTGGGATCACGTGGTCAAGCTCGAGGGCGCGTGCGCGCTGCTGATCTCGCAGCTCAAGCACGCCGCCGGGAACACGACGCTCGCGCCCGAGGAAGCGAAACTGAAGTCGCGCATCATGCAGCGCATCCTGCTCAACGATGCCGAGCTGCGCCAGCTGGCCGAGCCGTGGCTGGAAGATCTGGACGACCTGCTCGCGGGCCGCCCGAAGACACTGCACTGAGCGCTCAGCGCCGCAGGCCCGAGCATGCAGACCTCGCCGATGCCGCTCGACGCGATGGCTGCGGGCGGGGGCGGTCTCGACGCGTTCCGACTCGACGCGCCGGCCGAGATCGCGGCGATGCTGCACCGGCTGCAGCAAGGTGAGGTGCTGCTGAACCTGAACGCGCCGCGCGCCATCTACACCACCACGCTGTGGTCGACCGACGCCGAACGCGGCGTTCTGAGCTTCGCCGCGGACCCGACCGACCCACAGGTCCAGGCCGTGCTCGAGGGAGACGAGGCCGTCGTGGTCGGCTACCTCGAGAACATCAAGATCCAGTTCGACGTCGACAAGCTCGTGCTCGTGCACGGTGCGCGAGCGAGCGCACTCAGCGCCGCCTACCCGCGCCGGATATTCCGCTTCCAGCGGCGCAACAGCTATCGGGTGCGGCCCATCCTGCGCGACGCGCCGGTGGCCGAACTGCGCCACCCGATGCTCCCCGACATGCAGCTCGCGCTACGCGTGCTCGACCTGAGCCTCGGCGGCTGTGCGCTGCTGTTGCCCGAAGACGTTCCGGCGATCGCGCCCGGCGTGCTGATCAACCGGGTGGAGATCGAGCTCGACCTGAACACCCGCTTCGAGGCCACTCTGCGCATCCACCACGTGACCGCGATCCAGCCCGACTCGCGCGGCGTCCGTCTGGGCTGCGAACTCGTGCGTCTGGCCCAGACTGCCGAACGCGCACTGCAGCGCTACATCGACCAGACGCAGAAGCGGCGCAGGCTGATGGCGTTGGAGTGAACCGCGCGCGGATACCCTGGCGGTGCGGCAGAGCGGATTCGATACGGCCCGCGGCACCGAAGCCAACCGGCGCACGCCGAAGGTTGGCGCGGCGTACAGGAATCGAACCTGTGACAACCGGCTTAGAAGGCCGGTGCTCTATCCAACTGAGCTAACGCCGCTCGCACGCCCGGGACGTCTACGCTCTTGCCGCAGCCCCTTGAGCCGACTGGTTCCGCCAGGAAAGATTGGCCGTAGGGGGTGCTACTCGCAGTCGCCTTGTGCGAGCGGAAGTTTACGCGGCCGTGCCGCAGCCGGATCATCCCCGGGGCGGCAGTCATCGCTGCCGCAGCACGCGGCGCAAAGCGTTCAACGAGCGCCGTTGGTCGGGGTGAGAGGATTCGAACCTCCGGCCTACTGGTCCCAAACCAGTTGCGCTACCAGGCTGCGCTACACCCCGAATGAGCGCGATTGTACCGGCCGGGTCGCCAGCAAACGCTCGTTTGCGGCGCTCACAGAGTCAACTGCTGCCACGCCTTCTCGAGCCGCTTGACGCTGATGGGCTGCGGCGTGCGCAGCTCCTGCGCGAACAGGCTGACGCGAAGCTCCTCGAGCAGCCAGCGGAAATCGTCCAGCCGCGCATCGACGGCGCCCCGTCGATCGGCGTGCAGCCGCAGATAGCGCTGCTCGAGCGGGCGCAGCTCGGCCAGGAGCCGGGCGTCGCGCGCCGGGTCGGTGCGCAGCTTGTCCAGCCGCAGCGTGACCGCCTTCAGGTAGCGCGGCAGGTGCGCGAATTGCGCCCAGGGCGTAGCCGTAACGAAACGCTTGCCGCACAGCCGCGCGAGCTGCGCCTGCACGTCGTCGGCGACATCTTTCGACGGTCGCACGTCCCTCAGCTTTCGCAGCGCCGCGGCGTGCTCGACGAGCACCTGCGCCGCGGCGCGCGCGATCTCGCTCGCGATCAGCGTCAGCCGACCCCGCCCTTCGTCAAGCCGGTGCTGAAAGCTCGCTGCTTCTCTCGGCAGCGGCTC